>Ga0181521_10003856_pt1 | contig 17472 bp, 13 predicted proteins | sample PEATcosm2014_Bin_32_FD_119764 | JGI IMG/M metagenome (GOLD analysis project Ga0181521, IMG submission 119764) | Peatland microbial communities from MTU Mesocosm Facility, Houghton, MI, USA - PEATcosm2014_Bin02_60_metaG | ecosystem: Environmental > Terrestrial > Soil > Wetlands > Peat | place... | reverse complement strand
TTGCAACGGGCCCGCTATGGCCCTGCTCCGGCCCCACCACCGCGTCCCCGGCGGCCCCGCCCAGGCAGCAACGCCGTCCCAGAGGGCAAAAACCTCTCTTTCTGCTGTTTTTAGGTTCAAAGGGGGTTGCGAGGGGGGCGAGGGAAGAAGGCAGAAGGAAGAATGCAGAATCCAAAGGGGGTTGCGAGGCTGAGGGGCCTTCGGCTAGGCTGATCCCGGATCAGCTTGTGATTTATCTGGACCACAACGCCACAACACCGGTTCTGCCTGAAGTCTTTGAGGCGATGCGACCGTATTTCTGCGAGGAGTGGGGGAACCCGTCCAGCACATACAGGTTTGGGTCGAAGCTGAAAGCGGTGATGGAGACGGCGCGGGGGCAGGTGGCGGAATTGATCGGGGCGCGACCGCCGGAGATCATTTTCACTTCGTGCGCAACGGAGAGCAATAATGCGGCGATTCAGGCGGCGCTGAAGGCCAATCCGGCGAAGAAGCATATTGTCACGTCGGCGGTGGAGCATTCGTCGGTGCTGAATTACTGCATGGCGCTGGAGAAGGAGGGCTACCGCGTGACGTACCTGCCGGTGGACCGGGAGGGGTTGCTGAAGCTCGCGGACCTGGAAAACGCGATCACGGATGAAACCGCCGTCGTGTCGCTGATGTGGGCGAACAACGAGACGGGGGTGTTGTTCCCGGTGAAGGAGATTGCGGAGATTTGCCGCGCGCGGGGTGTGCTCTATCACTGCGACGCAGTGCAGGCGGCGGGCAAGGTAGAAATTGACGTGTCCCCCGACGGCGGGGTGCGGGCCGACTACCTTTCGCTCACGGGCCACAAGTTTCATGCGCCAAAAGGCGTCGGCGCGCTTTACGTGCGGCGGAAAGCGCCGTTTTCGCCGATGATTTACGGCGGGCATCAGGAGCGGAACCTGCGCGGCGGGACAGAGAGCGTGCCGCTGATTGTCGGTATGGGCAAGGCAGCAGAACTGGCGCGGAAACATCTCCCCGACTACGAGAAGAAAGTGCGTCCGTTGCGTGATGGGCTGGAGGAAGGCATCCTGAGTTCGATTCCGAACACAGAGTTGAACGGCCACAAGTCGCAACGGCTTGCCAATACCATCAACATTACGTTCCACGGCATCGAATCCGAAGCGCTGCTGATCCTACTGGACCAAGAGGGCATCTGCGCGTCGTCGGGTTCGGCGTGCCTCGCCGGGTCGGATGAGCCGTCACACGTGGTCAAGGCCATGAAGCCGGAGTCGGTGGCGGCGCGGCAGATGATTCGCTTCTCGCTGGATACGGCGAATACGGGGGCGGAGGTCGGAAAGATGTTGAGTGGAGTGCAACGGGCGGAGAAGATGCTTCGTAGTTGAAATCACCGTGAAACTGCCACCTAACACCGTCATTGCCCCGCGCAAGATCACGGAGTATCTCCTGCGGCTGCGGATTGAGGATGATAAGTCGGAATTTCTGGCGTTGGCCGGTTACACCCGGGATAACGCTGACCTGCTGCTGAGGGACATCCGCCAACAGATCCTGCCGCTGGAAGCTGACTGCTTCGAGCAGACCGAATACGGCCCGAAGTACCGGATTCGCAGCACGCTGACCGGCCCGAACGGGCGCGCCCTGCGGGTGGTGACGATCTGGATGAAAGATGACGCGACAAACCAGACGAAGTTTGTTACCTTATTCCCTGACAAGCTATGAAGTATGAATTGTTCACCCGGGTGGCTTTGAAGGCGGACCTGCCAAAGGACGGGCTCCGCAGTGGAGACGTGGCGACCGTGGTAGAGTCCCATCCGGGCCGGCCCGGTCAGGAACCGGGCTACAGTCTGGAAGTGTTCAACGCGGTGGGGGAAACCGTCGCCGTGGTCACCGTGCGCGAGTCTCAGATTGAGCCGTTGACCGCTAACGAATTACTGCACGTCCGGGCGCTGGCGGGGGCGTAACCCGAGTGAGCCCCTACGTCTCCCCGGATCAGAACAGCACCGGTTGCCGTGGATCAGCGGTCTGTGGAACAGGTCACAATGGCGCCCGCTGAACATGACGACAGCTCCAGCAAAAGGCGGGGGCTTTCGAATCCGTGTATTCCAGCATGAAATGCTTCCCGATGAATGCGCCGCATCGCGAGCACACGTTCGCGATGTAATCGGTGTTCAGAGTCCTGCTGTGCTTTAGTTGCAGAACGACGCCGTAGCGACAAGCCGCTGCAATTTCATAATCGGAGAACTCGTCTGGTCCGCGCACAACCCCGTCGTCGGAGGCGAATGCGATGATCATGTCTCGTGTGCAACAAGGACACTTCGCTGTCACCAAGTGAAGCTTGTGCGCGGGGAGGCGTGCGCCGCAGTTTGAGCACCTCATTCGTGGACAATAACTGCCGTGAGTTATTTCCAGCGGGCTTGATCTTGTGATCTGTTCTAAATCCTGTTCGGTTTTGAGATGGCACTCGAGAAGTTCGATCAAGTGATCGTGGCAATGCCGGCGCAGGTTTTCGTCTGGAGGATGCGTTACAATAATCTCGATGAATGCGATTGGTTTGCCGCTTCTTTTGAAAAGTGCGATGTCAGGCCTGCACGAACCAAAGTCGTGTTCAAGGTCGACTGACCTCACTCGCTTCAACAGATTGCCTTCATGGATGCCCTCGCAATGTGCGCACCTCCACGTCATGTGAATCTCCTGTTGAGTGTCCAGCGCATCCTGGATTCACTTACGCAACAGCATTTTGCCGATACGGTGGACGACTGTCTCCGGCTGGCAGGTAGTCGGGCGATAATGTGCGAAGTGCTGCCGGACCTTGGGCCCTTTTCGAGCGAGTAGCACTGCGTTGCACACTGGGCAGACACAGTCGCATGATAATCCACGGGCCGCGTCAGAAATGTGGATGAGCCGCTCGTTGGAAATGCCGTATGGAATCTTTAGGATGGCGGATCTTCCAGAAGTCACAGCTTCGGGTGCAGTTTATTCGTGCGATGCCACGCCAGATGTGTTGGTTCGGGCCAGTGCTTCGGGTCGCTCGGCAAGAAAAGCCGATGGCCCTCAAAATCGGCGAGCTTCTGACCGGGGACGCCCTCTTCGATGAACTTGTCAAGGTTCACCACGACACGGTAGTCATCGGTGATGGACCAGAGGCCGCGGTCGAATTGCCAGTGGGCGTTCTTGGACAGGGCCAGACCGTTGCGCGGGTCGTTGTTGCGGCTGTCGCTGAACTCGTGGATATGGGCCGCGTCCACGATACTCTCCATGTCGAGCGTGGTCATGCGGTAGCCGGTTAGGGCGCAGGTATGCTTGTAGGCGACGACCACCACTTCAATGCGGAAGCGGGCGTCGCGGCCCCGCTCGACGGGCGCGGTGTAAAGCGGTTCGCCTTCCTTTAGTTTGTCAGCCGCTGCCGGCTTGAGGCGCAACATGGCGCAGAGAGCGACGCGCTCTTCGGTGCGGAAATACGGTGGCGTCTCGATAAGGACCCGCTTGGCGTTGTCGCAGAAAGTGCTGTCGTGGAGACAGTTGAGGAACGCTGGGTCGAAGCGGACCTTGGCTGTGAGTCTTTTGTCGGGAGACGGTTTGCCGTCGGGCATGAGCGGCTGCCAGATGCTGGAGCTTTTGAGGTAATGGAACGGGAGTCGGACATCCGGGCGCGTTTTCCGGCGCTCAGCCACGACCGACCAATAAACGCTGAAGCGGAAAGCAAGGTCAGGTGACAGTGGCAACTCAAGGCCGGTAAGCTCGCCGCGCTCGGCCATTTCGAGGACGGCCAATAGCAGCAGCGGCTTGTGGGGTGCTGGGTCGCCGCGCGCACGATCAATTCTCAGGGTCGCGAGCTTGTGGAGCCAGTATGACTGGTCCTTGACCATACCTCCTTAGTTGAGGCGGGTGTTCACCGGCTGCCGCACGCGTTCGGGTTCGAGGTCGTCCTTAAGGATATTGAGCAGGTCGTCGGGCAGGCCGTGGGCGCGGTGGCTTTCGCTGTATTCCTCGACCCTGGCGGTCATGCGGCGGAGGATATCGGCGCTAATGCCTTTCTCCCGGGCGACTTCTTCCTCCAATTCGCGGAGGCGGTTTAGTTCTTTCAGGTCGGCACTCATGATGACACCTCGTTGTTTGTTGACGATGCGGGCGACGCCGCGTCCGTCGTCGGGATCGCGGGCGGCTTTCCACATTTGCTGAATGAGAAGCAGTTCTTCGGGGCTGATGAGTTGGAGGTGGGTTTCCTCTTGCAAGGCGAGGAGGCGTTTGAGGAGTTCACGGCGGCCTTCGATCTTGAGGGGGCCGGGGCCGCCGTTGCCGTTCATGCGCCGGCTGTCACGCCAGCCGTTGGCGGGTTCGCGGAATTCGAGGAGGGTGTCGCGGAACTGGATGAGGTGTTCCATGCGCTCGTCGCCGGCAGCAAGCAGGCCCTCGCTGGCCTTGTCGCGGTCCACGACGGTGCAGGTCCAGCAGCCGAAGCGTGAGTTGCCGCAACTTGGGGTGCTGGTGTCAATCTGGATGGGGCATTCGCCGTTGGAGGCGTTGGCGTAGAGTTTGTAGAGGGGGCGGTTGTCGCCGCCCCAGGGGTTTGGCTTTTGAAGGAGGTAGGCCCAGACTTCTTCGGTGGAGAGGAATTCGATGGGATTGGAGACCCAGACGCGCGGGAGGTCCGGGTGGCGGTTGAGACCGTCGCGAGAGCTGCGATTAGCCATGGTCTGGGCGCGGGAGGCGCTCTCGGCGCGGCGCGCGCCAAGGTGCAGGATGGCTTCACCCCAGTGCCCCATGCGCTGGTTCACGAAGGCGGTGACGGGGTCAATCTTGAGGCGCTGAGTACACCAGCGGAAGGTGCGATTGGGCGGAGGGTAGCCGCGGCCGATGATATTGACCCAGAAGGATTGCTCGGGCGGGGGTTTGAGCAGATGGGTTTCGAGGTTGAGGTTGTTCTGCCGGGAAAACTTGTGCATCCGGGCGAGGGTGCTTTCGACCATTTCGACAATGGCGGGTATTTCGACGCGGGTGTCGGTGCAGAGGACGGCGACGGGCTTTTTGCGCTGGGCGTCGGGGATGGCGGCGACGACTTCGACGATGAGGGACGCCAGCAAGGTGCTGTCTTTGCCGCCGCTGAAGCCGACGAGCCAGGGGCGGGGGTCGTCCAGATAGAGCTGGCGGAGAGTGCTCTTGATGTCGTGGTAACTGGTGGCATCCATCGGTGGGAGGATAAGGGGCGGAGGGGGAATTGCAAATTGAAAATTGCCAATTGCCGGAGGGACCACGAAAGACACGAACCACACGAAGAGCGAAGGGGAAGGGTCGCGCGAAGGGAGCGAAGGGGGGCGGCAAGTGGATAGTTGGGGGAGTTGATGGTTGATGGTGCCTGAGCCGGGGCCAGAGGGGGGGAGGGAGGCAAAACTGAGTGGACGGGATGGACAGGGTTCTAACGCTCGCGGCTCAGGGGGGGCGAGATCGAAACGGGGAGATTAAGATTAAGATTACGAGCAAGATGATACCAGTATGCTCCGGGGAACTGCTCTTTCTTCATAGTGCTCTGCGCGTATCCCTTCCCACTCAGGGCACGATGACGCGCAGGCGGGAGCGTTCGAGGGAGAAGGTCGCGGGCAGGTGACCAATGAGTTCGCCATCGAGTTCGAAGGGGGTCGGGGAGAGAACACCCCGCCCCTTTGACGCGCTTTGCGCCCCTGAACCCCCAGGCAAAGACGGACCCCTCTCCCCAGCCCTCTCCCCTTCGGAAGGGGAGAGGGGGTCTGGTGGCCAATTCTCTGGCGAATCAGGGTTCATGGGAAGGGGGGATCGCCGACAGGTCTCTGGTGAAACGAGGGTCGGGGAGGGGCTGGTGAGCGCGAGCGACTCGGCCTGAAAGACCTCGACGGCGGAGGCGGGCAGCGTGCGGCGCAGCAACAGACTGGGACCGCAGCGGGCGAGGGTGAGCCAGTTGACCCGGGGAAGGACGCAAACGTCGAGCCGGCCGTCGCGCAAATCGGCTTGCGGGAACAGCTTGAATGGCCCGCCATAGAGCCGGCCATTGCCAATCAGGACAAGCTCGCCGGTTACCGAGTGCTCGCCGCCCGCCACAGTGATTTTTGACTGGGCGCCCAGCAAGGCTTTCAGCCCGGACACAATGTAAGCCAGTTGCCCTATCTTCTTCTTGAGTTGCCATTGGACCAGTTCGATGGCCCGGGCATCGAGGCCGGCGCCGGCCAACTGCGCAAAATAGCGGCGCTGCGGCGTGCCGTTGGCGCGGTATTCCACCCTGGGCAGGTCAATGCGCGTTTCGCGCCGCTGGCGAATGGCAGCCCACGCCGCGTTTAGCCGGGTGGGCAGGGCCAGCTCGCGGGCAAACACATTGAGCGTGCCGAGCGGCAGCACGCCCAGGCGCGCGCGCTCGAATCCGTCCGGCACGTCGCCGATGCCGTTGAGGACTTCATTGAGGGTGCCGTCGCCGCCGGCGGCGACAATGACCTCAAACCCTTCGCCGACGGCTTCGGCGGCAAGCGGGCGCGCATCCCCGGCGGCGGCGGTCAGTTTGAGCGTGCTCTCCCTTCCGATGGCGTCGAGGTGACGGCGGAAGCGTCTGGCTTTTTCGCCCCGGGCCGCTGGATTGAAAATGACGCACGTCCGCACGCCTCATTGTTTGGGCAGTCGGGCGCGGATAGTCGAGTCGAAAGGCGGTCCGAATGCGGAATGCGGAGTGCGGAATGCGGAATGCAGAATGCAGAATGCAGAATGCGGAATGCGGAGTGCGGAGTGCGGTATGTGGAATGCGGAGTGCCGAAGGCGGAATGCGGAAGGGGGAATGCGGAAGGCGGAGTGCGGAGTGTGGAAGGCGGGTTTTACTTGCATTCCTGCGCTTGAAGTTCGGGCGGTTCTGCTCTACACCTTGCGGCAATGAGCGACCTGAGCGCACCGAAGTTGTCCAAGTGGCCATTTTTTCTGGGCGACGGCCTGCTGCTGGGGATGGCCTGTTTCATCGCCTGGCAGAGCAAGTTCGCGCTGGGGCATTGGGAACTGTGTTTTGTGGTGCTGTGCGTCGTGGGCGGCGCACTGCTGGGCCTCGCGCCCTTCCTGCTCGAATACGACGCGCTGGTCAAGCTGGCCGAAGCGGGGGCGCTGACCACCGTCGTGTCCCAACTGCATAACCTTGAGGGCATCGCGGCGCAAATCAGCGGCGCCACCAGCCAGTGGCAGGACGCGCAGGACCAGGCCGACAAGACCGCGCGTTCGGCCCGGGAGATAGCCGAGCGGATGACGGCGGAGGTGAAGGCATTCACGGAATTCATGCAGCAGGCCAACGACAGCGAGCGAGCGACGTTGCGGCTCGAGGTCGAGAAGCTGCGCCGCGCGGAAAGCGACTGGCTCCAAGTGGTGGTGCGGATGCTCGATCATGTGTATGCCTTGCACCAGGGCGCGCTCCGGTCAGGACAGCCGAACTTGATCGAGCAACTGGGCAACTTCCAGAGTGCCTGCCGGGATGCCGCGCGGCGCGTCGGGCTGACACCTTTTACGGCAAATGAGGCGGAGCCGTTCGATGTCCAGCGGCATCAGTTGGTCGAGGCGGGGGCCAAACCGCCCCCGGACGCCGTCGTGGCGGAGACCATCGCGACGGGTTACACGTTCCAGGGGCGGCTGGTCCGGCCCGCGCTGGTGCGCCTGCGCGAGAACCCGGCGGCAGTGGCCGCCCCCCAGCCCGAGGCCGCGAATGAAAAACAGAGCCATCTGCCATTGACAGCGGCGGACTCAAGCGTGCCGTAGCGGTGGCGAGCAACCCCAAATCCAGGATTATGAACAGACTCCGACTCCTTTTCATGGTTTGCCTCCTTGGCGCCGCAAGCGCCTGCGCGGCGACACCCCCGCTTGTCATGCTGGCGAATCCGCTTCAGGGGACCGATTCGGACTCCGGCTATTCACACGGCAACGAGTATCCCGCTATCGCCCTGCCCTTCCCGATGAACACCTGGGCGCCCTACACACGCCCCGCCAGCGACTCGTTCTATTACCGGTACCAGGATACGAGAATCCGCGGCATCCGCCAGACCCACCAGCCCAGCCCCTGGATCGGCGATTACGCCGCCTTCGCCCTCATGCCGGTCTCCGGCAAGCTCGCTTTGAAGGAAGACGACCGCGCCTCCGCCTTCCGCCACGAGGACGAGACCGCCCAGCCGAGCTATTACCGCGTGCGTCTGGACACCTGGAAGACGGTCGCCGAAGTCACCCCGACCGAGCGCTGCGCGCGCTTCCGGTTCACCTTTGAACAGCCCGGCGACGCCTACGTCGTGCTGGATGCGTTCCCGGGCGGCTCATCGGTCGAGATCATCCCCGCGGAGAACAAGGTCGTCGGCATCAGCCGCTTCAACCACGGGGGTGTGCCCAAGGACTTCGCCAACTACTTCGTGATTGTCTTCGACCGTCCGTTCTCCGCCTATGGCGTCTGGTCGCCGGACTCCGTGCAACCGGGCGGCGCGAAGCTCGAAGGCAAGCACGCAGGCGCCTTCCTGCAATTCAACACGAGCGCTGGCAAGGTCGTGGGCAGCAAGCCGTCGCAAGGCGCAGGCGCGAAGCAACTCCTCTCGTCCAGCATGAGCGCCGACACGCGGGTCGGCTGCAAGGTCGCGTCCTCGTTCATCAGCCCCGAGCAGGCCCTGCGGAATCTCCAGCGCGAGGTCGGCGATGCCGATTTCGATACCCTCCGCCAGCGGGCTGAGGAGCGCTGGAACCAGGCGCTGGGCCGCGTTCACCTCGAAGGCGGCCTGGACGAGCAGCGGCGCACGTTCTACAGCGCGCTCTACCGCAGCATTCTCTATCCGCACCGCTTCTACGAATTCAACGAAAGCGACCGTCCCGTCTATTTCAGCCCCTACGACGGCAAACTGCATGAAGGCGTGCTCTACACCGACAGCGGCTTCTGGGACACCTTCCGCGCCGCCCACCCGCTCTACAACCTCCTGTTCCCGGAAGTCAGCGCCGAAATCCTCCAGGGCCTGCTCAATGCCTATGACCAGAGCGGCTGGCTGCCTTCGTGGGCCAGTCCCGGCCACCGCGCCTGCATGATCGGCAACCACGCCTTCTCGCTGCTGGCCGACGGCTGGGCCAAAGGCATCCGCGGGTTCGACGCCCAAAAGGCTCTGGCTGCCATGATGCACGACGCCAACACCCAGGCGCCGGATCACTGCCGCTCCATCGGCCGCGACGGCGTAGAGTATTACAACAAGCTCGGTTACGTGCCCTATTCCAGCGTTCGCGGCGAACCCAGCTTCGCCGAGGCCGCCGCCAAGACCCTCGAATACGCCTACGACGACTTCTGCGCCGCCCAACTCGCCCGCGCCATTGGCCGCCAGGCCGAGGCCGAGCAGTTCGCCCGCAAGGCCATGAACTACACCAACCTCTTCGACGCCAGCACCGGCTTCATGCGCGGACGCAAGGCCGACGGCTCGTGGTGCGAGCCTTTCGACCCGACCGAATGGGGCGGCCCCTTCACCGAAGGCTGCTCGTGGCATTGGACCTGGAGCGTAATGCAGGATATGCCCGGCCTCATCCGGCTGCTGGGCGGTGAAAAGGCATTCGCCGCCAAGCTCGACGCTGTCTTCACCACGCCCAACACCTTCAAAGCCGGCACCTACCGCAACCCCATCCACGAGATGACCGAGATGGCCGCGATTGACATGGGCCAATACGCCCACGGCAACGAGCCTGTCCACCACATGATTTACCTCTATGACTATGCCGGCCAGCCCTGGAAAACCCAGTCCCGCATCCGGCTGGCGATGAATCAACTCTACCAGGCGACCCCCGACGGCCTGTGCGGCGACGAGGACACCGGCCAGATGTCGGCCTGGTACGTCTTCAGCGCCCTCGGCTTCTACCCGGTTTGCCCCGGCGACACCGCTTACTGCATCGGCAGCCCCCTCTTCGACCGCGCCACGCTCACGCTCGCCGGGGGCAAGCCCTTCACCATTACCACCGAGCACAACGGCCCGCAGCGTCCTTACATCCGCGGCGCCAAACTGAACGGCCAGCCCTTCGACAAAGTTTTCCTCACCCATGACCAACTGGTGGCTGGCGGCGAGATCATCTTTGACATGACCTCCGCCCCGGATCACCACTGGGCCACCGCCCCCGCCAGCCGCCCGCCCGCAGCCATGCCCGGGACCACCCCTTGATCCGGGTCCCGGCCGCGTATGTCACCGTCCGGCTAAAATCGGCAGCAGGACGACTTCACCTTTTGAGAAGCTCATTGAAAACGTCGTCGTCGGGATTGTCCCAGGTTGTGGTCAGAGCTTCTTCGCTAAGCTTCAGCCAGGCGCTCCGTTCCGCGTCCTCCCTGCCGGTGGTGCCGCTCTCAATAGTTACCTTGACGTGAGCTTTCTCAGGCAAAGGCAGCCTCCCTGGAAGCTTCAGCACCCCGTCTTCATAGATGGCCTCGACGGTTGTCGTCATAGGCAAAAGTTACTTTCCCTTTGGCGTTCTGGCAAGCTCTCGTACCGGCATCTCCATGATTTTGCGGCTCAATATCCCCTTTGCCCCCCAAAACCCACCCGCTCAGCCATCCACCGAACTATCAATCCCCTAATCCATCATTCCTTCACTCCCTCACTCCACCACTCCCTCCTCCATCGCCGCATCTCCGATCTGGACACGACCGCAAATTCATGTTTTAACACGCCCCACTATGGCAACCATTAGCAGCCCCACCCGACCGGCGGCACCCGCCTCCCAGGCCGCCAATGGCCAAACCTACCGCGGCCCCTTCGCGATCATGACCATCCTGTTTTTCATGTGGGGGTTCATCAATGTCTTGAACGACATCCTCATCCCGCGCTTCAAGGAAGCCTTCACGCTCAACTACCGGCAGGCGATGCTGGTCCAGTTTGCTTTCTTCGGCGCTTATTCCATCGGGGGGTTGGTTTATTATCTGATTTCCATGTTTTACGGCGACCCGATCAACCGCATCGGCTACAAGCGGGGGGTCATCATCGGGTTGCTCATCGGGGCCGTCGGCAGCGCGTTGTTCTATCCCGCGGCCATGATGACCTCTTACCCGTTTTTCCTGACGGCGTTGTTCATCGTCGGTTTGGGTCTGGCCATGCTCCAGATTGCCGCCAATCCTTATGTGACCATTCTCGGCCCGGAGCGCACCGCCTCCAGCCGGCTGAACCTGTCGCAGGGTTTTAATTCCTTCGGCACCACCATCGGGCCGATCATTGGCGGCTGGCTGATCTTCACCGTGTTTAATCGTCCGGGCGTGCATGGCGCGGATTCGGTCAAGATTCCCTACCTCTGTTTTGCGGGGGTTTACATTCTGTTGGCGGTGCTGTTCTGGTTTGCCCATGTGCCCAATTTCACCAACGTGGAGCAGATGAGCCGTGGCATTGGCCCGCTGAAGTATCCGCACACGCTGTTGGGCATGATCGCCATCTTCATGTATGTGGGCGGCGAGATTTCGACGGGCAGCGCCATCGTCAACTTCCTCGGCACGGAGCGCCTGGGCAAGATCGCCAAAGAAACCGCCAGCGGCTACCTGGCCTTCTACTGGGGCGGACTGATGATTGGGCGGTTTATGGGGGCGTTTGCCTTGAGCGACATGCGCAAAACCCTCAAGAACACCCTGGTGATTGCCACGCCCGTGACCGCCTTTATTGTCATCCTCCTCTTGCCGCAGATCTTGCCCGCGATTGGCAAGGTGTTCCATTTGGATTTAAGCCGCGGAGTCGAGCTGTGCAGCCTTTCCAACGTCCTGCGCTACGGCGTCTTTCTGGCCGTCCTGCTGGCCGCCTTCTTCCTGAGCGGCGAGAAGCCTCACCGCATGGTGGCGCTGTTTAGCGGCATCATCATCATCCTGATGCTCACCGGCATCATGACCGCCGGCGAGACGGCCAAGTGGGCCATCCTGTGCGTCGGCCTGTTCTGCTCGGTCATGTGGTCGAACATCTTCTCCCTCGCCATCGAGGGGCTCGGCCCGCTCAAGAGCCAGGCCTCCTCGCTCCTCGTCATCGCCATTCTCGGTGGCGCCCTCCTGCCCCGCGCCCTGGGCGAGGTGGCCGACCGTTGGGGCATTCAGTTCGCGTTTATCGTGCCCATGATCGCCTTCGCTTACATCGCCTTTTACGGCCTTTACGGCTATCGCGCCGGGCGCCATCTGACCGCCCCGGCGGCGGTTGGGGGATAAAGGGTTGACACTCTGAGAAACAGCTAGGCAGGAGACGGCCTGCCTAATACAATCGCGCACTCTGATAACCGACAACCAAACACCGAACTGAGAAAGGCATCATAAATCGAATGAGAACCCTTCCGATCTTCCTGGCGTTTTTCCTCATGGGCCTGGCGGACGCCATGGGGCCCAACTCCGACGCGGTGAAAGAGCACTACGCTCTCAGCAACGTAATGTCCACATTGCTGCCTTTCGTTGTCTTCATCGCATTTGCCGTGTTCAGTGTTCCGGGCGGGCTGTTGGCAGCCCGGATTGGCAAGAAGAAACTGCTGCTCCTTGGGTTGGGAATCAACGCCGCCGCCCTCGTGACCCCGTCCTTTACAGTGCCCACCTTTCCGGTCCTGCTGGGCTGCATCTTCCTTCTGGGCGTGGGAACAACCTTCTTGCAGGTGTCGGGTAACCCCATCATGCGCGACGTTAGCGCCGAGGGCCGGTACAGCCGCAACCTCGCCTTTGCCCAGGGGATCAAGGGTATCGGCAGCACCGCTTCCACTTTTCTGGTGACCGCCCTGGCTGGACTGGCGCTCTTTAAGAGCATGGATTGGCGCGCCGCCTTCCCCCTCTTCTGCGTTCTCATGACCTTGGCGTTCGTATCCGTTGCGTTTTTGAAGGTGCAGGAAACCAAGGCGGATGAACCGCCCAGCATCGGCTCGAGCCTCGACCTCTTGACCGAACCCATCTTTTTCCTGGCGGTTCTCGGCATCTTCCTTTACGTGGGTGCCGAGTCATCAATGGGCCGCTTTCTCAAGCCCACATTAATGGGCTTTGGCCTGGATAAGCAGACGGCAAATACCCTCGGCCCGACACTTTTCTTCGCCGTACTCGCCCTGGGCCGAATCCTGGGCAGCGCCGTTCTGACGATTATGACCCCCCGCACCTGCTTCCGTCTTTCCGCCCTGCTGGGGCTGCTGGGTGCCGGGGCCTTTATGGTGGGATCAAAGCCCCTGTCCCTCGCGGGCGTCGTGGCCGCGGGCCTCGGCTTCGCCAATATTTGGCCCATGCTCTTCTCCATCACGGTCGAGGAGCGCCCCCAATGTGCCAATGAACTCAGCGGCCTCATGTGCATGGCCATCTCCGGTGGTGCCATTGTTCCTCTCCTCATGGGCTGGTTGCTCGACCAAAGGCTGGAGGCCCTGGCCTTCGTCGTCCCCGCCGCCTGCTTCGCCTACCTCTTCCTGCTCTCGCTCAAAGGGGGCCGGAAACCGGCAGCGTCCGCCAAAGCTTGATCTCCCGCCGAACGCCGCACCCGGCATGACATCTCTCACGCACCACGCACCACGATCACCAATCACTAATCACCAGTCACCAGTCCCCAATCACCAGTCACCAACCACGAACCCATGAAATCCAGCTCCGACAAACGCATCGTCATGACCCTCGACGCGGGCGGCACCAACTTCCGTTTCTCCGGCATCCGCGGCGCCAAGCCCGTCACTCAAACCGTCACCCTGCCGTCCAATGGCGACAACCTGGACCAATGCCTGGCTAACATCGTCGAGGGCTTTGCCCGCGTTAAGCAGCAATGCCCGGAGCCGCCGGTCGCGATCAGTTTCGTCTTCCCGGCCCCGGCCGATTACCCCAGCGGGGTCATCGGCGACCTCGGCAATCTCCCCGCCTTCCGCGGCGGCGTCGCCCTCGGGCCGATGCTTGAGGAGCGCTTTGGCATCCCGACCTTTATCAACAATGACGGCGACCTCTTCGTCTATGGCGAAGCCATTGCCGGCTTCCTGCCCTACGTCAACGGCCTGCTCGAAAAGGCCGGCAGCCCCAAACGTTACCACAACCTCTTCGGCGTGACGCTCGGGACCGGGTTCGGCGGCGGCATCGCCCGCAACGGTGAGCTGTTCATCGGCGACAACTCGATGGCCGGCGAGGTCTGGCTGCTGCGCAACAAGCTCCACCCGGAAACGAACGTCGAGGAAGGCGCCAGCATCCGCGCTGTCCGTCGCGTTTTTGCCCAGAAGGCCGGCATTCCTTTCGAGCAAGCGCCCGAACCCAAGGACATCTTTGAGATCGGCACGGGCGCCAAGCCGGGCCACCAGGCGGCGGCCATCGAAGCCTTCCGCCAACTGGGCGAGGTGGTCGGCGACGCCATGGCCCAGGCGCTCACGCTGGTGGACGGCCTGGGGGTCATCGGCGGCGGCATCTCGGGCGCTTCGCCGCTCTTCCTCCCCGCGCTGGTCAACGAGTTGAACAACACCTACACCAGCCCCAAGGGCAACAAGTTCCGCCGGCTGGCCTCGGTCGCTTTCAACCTGGAAGACCCGGCGCAACTGAAGACGTTTCTCAAAGGTGAGACGCGCACGATCACCGTGCCCGGCAGCAAGAAGAAAGTGCAATACGACCCCTTGCAGCGCATTGGCGTCGGCATGTCCCGCCTCGGCACCAGCGAAGCCGTCGCCATCGGCGCCTACACGTTCGCGCTGCGCAAGTTGGATAGCCGCTGATTAGAACTCTATCGCGAGCTCCCGCGGCCTGGCTACCGCGGCAGCGTGCCGAGCACATGATCGGCCCCTTGCGCATCATAGGTGATGAACTCGAGTCCGCCGGCAGTCTCACGGAAGGTATAATTGCCGGGAGAATCCTCCTCCCGAAACTGGCCCCCCAGCAGAAGGTTGTCCCAATGGTCGCCGCGAAATTCATACCTCCAATCCTTCGCGCTGATCGAATTGGTAGGATTAGCCAGAATAGCTCGAGCGGTGGCGGCTGTCAGGTTGGTTTCGTCCCCCAAAAAGAGCAAGGGATAATAGAGATTATAGTATGTCTCTGTTGCGGGCATCCGTGCCAGCCGGACTTCGGTTGTGGGCAAAGCGCAGTACAACAGGCCGGCCAGGGCGAGGCCGAGCACGGTCGCGCCCGCGCCGAGCCTGGGCAGCCGTCGGCGGACCGTTTCACTGCCCAAGGAGGCGAGCCACGCCAACAGCAGCCCCGCCGCCAACACCCCTGCCCCCCAATTGAAAGCATAAGACCACGCTCCCGCCCGGCTGAACAGATGGCTCCTCTTCTCCCGGAAGAAGGTCCAGTCCAGCCATACATCCTGCCGCATGTCGGCGGGGGTCAGCGTTGCCGCGAGCTTGGTCGCCACGGGTGCGCCCGCGACCCATTGGCGAAGCAGGGGATGGACAATATTGGGGGTTTCCGGTAAGTAGCGAGCCCAACCACCGGACGGCGTCGGATAGCCAGGCCGGGTGCAGCGTTCGATTTTGAAATGAGGGGCCGTGGCGCGCCTGGGGCCGAACACGTAAAGTTCGACGCGCAGCGGGCCGTTGCCGACGCCGGTCAGCCGCATAGGATAGACCGGGCGAGCGGTCTTGAAGGTGAAGGAGAGCGGGTGGGGGGTGCTGGTTTGCAGGTCCGGCAGGTCGCGGCGGAGCTTGGCGGCGACAAACACCCAGCCTTCCTTGACGTAGCTGGCGATGACGGGATCGCTGTCAGCGGACACCACGAACTGATTCTCCCGCAGCCAGTTTTGCAAGGCTCTCGGGTCCTGCGAAGCGATGGTGGTGGTGTCGAACACGCCCACGACGCGCCGGTCAAGAATGGAGACGGCTTGAGCCGGAGTCGCCGCGCCGCCCGTCTTAGCCTCGGCGGGCGCCAAGGCGGGCAGCAGCAGCAACAGCCCTAGATAGAAGATGCCGAGGAAAACCAAAACCCCCATCCAGAAGGACGATCGGAACGCCGCACGTATCAGCAGCGCGACTGCGATCACGCCCAGAATCCACAGGTAGTAATGACGCACGTTGTGGATCACGCGCGGCTGGAACAGGTAGCGCAGTGTTGGAAACAACCCGGTGCTGGCGGCTTCCACGATCGGCTGGCTGGGCAGCGGCACCACCCACGCGAAGTTCGTGCCCGCCGCGGTAAAGCGCGTTTCGATCACCAGGCGCTCGGTGTCGTTCGTGAAGTGAATCAGCGCCTGCTGGTCGGGCATCGGGATGTGGGCCGGGAAGGCCACTGGTGGGAACACCATTCCATCGGCGAGCGCCATTGCTCGCAGCAGCAACAACAGCCCCCAGACGCAGATCGTTCGCATCCTCGTGCCGCACCCCGACCCGCCGGGCGCCCCTGCGTTGTTCCCGCCCTCAGGGCTGGCGCGCCGCGGGCCTGGCGGATTGTCCGGGTTTCCCCAACCTCGTGCCGGCCCCATCCTGAACGCAATCAAATGCCTCATTGCACCAACCCTCTGAGCAAAGACGGTGCCAGACCGCTTTTTTAGCGAAAGCCTAAGGAAAAACGCGTACGCTACCTGCGTGAAGCACGAGATTTTCACGCATTTTGCGTGAGGCTTACGCATCCCGCGTAGAGCATTTCAAAACACGTGTCGATAAGGTTTGATGGCGAATGTGCCGGTGAAGTGGATGACATCGGCAAGCTGTTAAATCCCGGGCAGCAGGGCTCTGCCCGGGATTGCTGTCGCAGCAGATTGTGCGGTCGGCCCTGCTAGTGTTGTGACAATTAAATCACGATACAAACGGCCTCCTCTCCCTAACCCTCCCAAGGAGGAGAGGGAATCCAGAAAGCAGCCTTGTAACGAAACTTTCTTGCCGCGATACTAAGGCTCGGTACTTGTAATATGGAGATCCCCGGGCGCTGCGGGCCGCTGTCGCACACTCAACTGGAAAACGCTTTGGGCGGTGTCCGTCCCGTCGCTGACGGTGATGGTGATGTCGGCAACGCCAGTCTGGCCGGATGCGGGCGTGACGGTTACGGTGCGGTTGCTGTTGCTGCCGCCAAAAACTATGTTGGTCGCTTGCACGAGGGTCGTATTGTCGGAGCTGCCGGAGAGCGTGAGGTTCGCGGCCGGAGTCGTCGCGCTGCCGATGGTGAACGGAATCGGCGGGGTGGCCGTGTCCATAGCAATCAGCAGGTTGGTGATGCTGGAGATGGTCGGCGGCTGGTCAACCTGATCAACGGTGACCGTGAAGGTGCGGGAGGTGATGTTGTTGCTCAACCCGCCATTGTTGACCGTAACGGTGACCGTGGCGGAGCCGTAGGCAGAAGCGACGGGGGTGAAGGTGATCGAACCCGTAGTGTTGGGGCTGGTGTAGCTGACCGCCGGAGTCGGAATCAGACCTGTGTTGCTGGAAGAGGCGGTGACGGTCAGCGTCTGGGTCTGGTTGGTCGCGCCCGAGGTGATGCCGGACAGGTTGACGGTCTGGAGGCCGGCATTCTCGTTGAGGGTGACATTGGCCAGCGCGTTAAGCGTCGGCGGCTGGTTGACCGGGTTGACGGTGACGGTGAAGGTGCGGGAGACGATGTTGTTGCTGGCGCCGCCATTGTTGACCGTAATG
>Ga0181521_10003855_pt1 | contig 17472 bp, 18 predicted proteins | sample PEATcosm2014_Bin_32_FD_119764 | JGI IMG/M metagenome (GOLD analysis project Ga0181521, IMG submission 119764) | Peatland microbial communities from MTU Mesocosm Facility, Houghton, MI, USA - PEATcosm2014_Bin02_60_metaG | ecosystem: Environmental > Terrestrial > Soil > Wetlands > Peat | place... | reverse complement strand
TCCAGGAGAAGCTCACCCGCTGTCGACGGACCTTGGAGCAGATCAAGCCCGGCTGCACCAGCCCCAAGTCCAGAAAGCGGAAAAAATGAACTGTCTAGTTATTTCGCAGACACTACACTAGTGGGACAGGTTGTTAACCTGCGCGCCGATTGTGAATCGGCGCCAACCTGCCCTACCGGCTAAGGTTCAAGGCCCACGCGCGCAACCGCCCCGTTCGGAAGCTCCGCAGCCCGGAGGGTGGACGCTGCGGTCGATGGGGCCGCCGCTATGGCCGGCGGGCGCATGGAACCACGGACGGCTGGCAGCATCGCGCAACCGTGCGCCTGCGCTCCACGGCGTCTAATCTTTCGGAAAGCTCCCCGCGGCGTACGGCGAAGATGCCCGGCTATGGTCGCTGGTAACCGCCCGCGTTTCCGCCGGGGAATCCGTGCGGAAAAACGACCACGGCCCGGGAATCCACGGATACCGCTCCACCACCCGCTCATCCACCGTCACTCCCAGGCCGGGCGCCCGCGGCACCACCAGGTCGCCACCATCCAGCTCCAGCGGATCGGCCAGAATTTCCGCCGCCAGCGGAAACGGATACATGCCCGCGCGCTCCGGCGTCGCATAGCACGGGTATTCCAGCCACTCGGTCACATACGTGGGCCAGCAGATGCCCAGGTGCGCGGCGGCGATCGCTTCCAGCGCCGTGCCCCAGCTATGGAACGCGAAGCTCAGCCCCTGGCGCGCAATCTCCGCCAGCAGCCGCCGCCCCAGCGCATATCCGCCCTGGCAGCAGACATCCATCTGCACGTAGTCCACGGCCTGCGTCAGGATGAGGTCCAGATAGCGTTCCTCGCTCGGCTCGTGCTCGCCCGAAGCCAGCGGGATGATGTCCTTTTCCCTCAGTGTGAGATACCCGGCGTGGTCGTCCGGCGGCAGGGGCTCTTCCAGCCACGCCACGTGGTAGCCGGCCATGTAGCGGGCCAGTTGCTCCACCGTGGCAAGGTTGTAGCTCCGGTCGCCCATCCGCCACCAGGTGTGGGCGTCCACCATGAGATCGAAATCCGGGCCCACCGCTTTGCGCAGCAGCCGCACGGTTTCCATATCCTTTTCGGGTCCCGCGGCGGGGCGCATTTTATAGGCGCGGAAACCCAGGCCGGCCACCGCGGCGGCTTCCGTGGCATAGGCTTCCGGCGTCATGTACATGCCGGCGCTGCCATACAGCCGGATGGTGTCGCGCACGCGCCCTCCCAGCATCTCCGAAACCGGAAGGCCGTGCGCTTTCCCGGCCAGGTCGTAAAGCGCGATTTCCACGCAGCAGTAGGTCTTGGCAAGCTCCGGATCGGCGCCCGCTCCGCTGAGGAATTGAATCCGCAAAGCGTCCGGGTCGGCCAGCACCCGCCCGCTGAGAAAAGGCGCGATGCTGTCCAGGATCTGCCGCTGCGCGCGCTCGCTGCCCGGTCCCGGAGCGTAGCCCACCAGCCCGTTATCGGCTGCCACCCGGATGAACATGGCGTCGCGCTTGACAATGGTGCGTTCGCCTCCCCAAAACGGCAGCCGGATAGGCTCGGGAAACGGGTAGGAAAGGAGATATGGGCGTACGTCGGCGATCTTCATCGATGCGAATCAGGATAGCATGAGCGTCCGAGTTGGGCCGCCACTCCGTCTATTTGCCGCCCTTGGCCCGTTTTGTGAGAGGCAGCACAAACTTCCGTGCCGTATGGGTCGCCGAAAACGACGCCGCCTTCACATCCTTCCATCCCGCCGCCCGTCCCGCCTCGATCACCTCGATTTCCCGAATCGCCGCCCCGCCTTTTGGGTGAACAACCCAGAGCGCGCCGCCTGGTTTCGCCGCGCCCGCGAGCTTCGCAACCCGTTTCAAGTCAGCCGTTTTCTGCGCGGCGACAAATATCAGGTCGCACCCTTTTCTGCCTTCCAGGAGAGCCCCGCGCTCCGCCAGTTCCGCCAAGAACCGGGCGTCGAATTTCCCATCCAGTTGGACGAGGACCTTTCTCTTCACCCCCAGCTTGTCCATGCGCGATGGCGGCCGCAAAATCTTCTCATCCGGCACTGCATTTCCTGTCCCATGCGTCAACCCTTTTTCCCGGCCGGCGCCGGTAAGCAACCGGCGCGCAGGATGCCATCCTGCCCTACCCGAACTTGACGCCCAAATCCCCCAACACCTGTTCCATCGTGCGCGTATACCCAAACAGAAACCGCGCCATGAACCGGAACAGCAGATTATGGATCACCCCATCCTCCGTTATCCGCACCTCGGACCCGCCGGTCTCCGCCCTGGAAATCTCGTAAGTCCACGTGCCTCCGAAGGGCAGCGTCTCATCCGCGATGCGCGTCACCATGCGGGTTGGCGGCGCTTGTTCCACCAGTTCGTATGCCACCTTGTGCCCGTGGTCGTCCTCTTCCCACCACCGCCTTTTTCCATCCTGGTCCGCCAGCACCCCGAAACTCCTCACCCCGGTTCTCCAGTCCGGAGGCCCCGCCAGCACGGCGTACACCGCTTCCGGCGAGGCCCGAATGCGCGCCATCCGCGAGGCCCTGTGGCGCGCCGGCAGCATCGCGCCCACCAACGCCGCCAGGGCAACCATCAAAATCAAAACTCCCATCGCCAGCAGTGCCCACTTCATGCCGCGCCTCCTTTCAAAAACCGGCTCAGCTCCCCCGACGCAATCATTTTCTTGGCCGCCTCCGCCAGCACTTCCAGCCCCCGCACCCGAACGAAAACGTGATCCCGTTATACGTTCCGCAACGAGAATTTTGTTCCCGTTGTGTTGGCAAGTCCACTCGATTCAACAGCCCACCGCCATTCTGGCTTCTGGCTTTTGACTTCCTCGACTCCCATATCCCGCAGGGATATCAAGGGCTGCGCCCTTGGCTAGTTCTACTCCTCGTCGTGCTGCGCCGAAAGGCGCGTCACCACCGAAAGGTCCTCCAGCGTCGTCACATCCCCCGTCACCGAATTGGACGTCACGATTTCCCGCAGCAGCCGGCGCATAATCTTCCCGCTGCGCGTCTTGGGCAGCGAATCGGTAAAGCGGATCTGCTCCGGCCGCGCAAAGCTTCCGATTTCGTGCGCCACCCACTTGCGCAATTCCTCGGAAAGCTGCTCGTGGTTCCAGACGCCCTTCTTCAGCGTCACGAAGCAGGCCACGGATTGGCCCGTGATCTCGTGCGGCTTGCCCACCACCGCGGCCTCCGCTACCGCCGGGTGCCGCACCAGCGCCGATTCCAGCTCCATGGTGCTCAGCCGGTGCCCGCTCACGTTCATGACGTCGTCCACGCGCCCCAGCACCCAGAAATATCCGTCTTCGTCGCAGCGCGCCGCATCGCCCGTCATGTACACGCCCTCGATGCGCTCCCAGTAGTTCTGCCGGTAGCGCTCGGGGTCCTTCCACAAAGTCCGCGCCATGCTCGGCCACGGCCGCTTGATAATCAGGAACCCCTCGCGGTCGGCCTGCACCGGCTTGCCTTGCAGATCCACCACTGCCGCCAGCACGCCGGGCAGCGGCAGGGATCCGGACCCCGGCTTCAGCGGCACCGCTCCCGGCATGGGCGCGATCATGATGGCGCCCGTCTCCGTTTGCCACCACGTATCCACAATCGGGCAGCGCTCTTTCCCGATGGTCTTGTAATACCACTCCCAGGCCGCCGGATTGATGGGCTCCCCCACGCTGCCCAGCAACCGCAGGCTCGACAGATCGTGCCCGTTCGGCCACTGGTCGCCCTGCTTGATAAAAGCCCGGATGGCCGTGGGCGACGTATAGAAAGTGTTGACCCGGTATTTTTCGATCAGCCTCCAGAACCGGTCGGGCTGCGGAAAATCGGGCGCGCCTTCGTACATCATGCTGGTGGCGCCCGCCGTCAGCGGCCCGTACACGATGTAGCTGTGGCCCGTCACCCAGCCGATGTCCGCCGTGCACCAGTAAGTGTCCTCGTCCTTCAGATCGAACACCCACTTCATGGTCATGGCCGCCTGCAGCAGGTACCCCGCCGTGGTATGCACGATGCCTTTGGGTTTCCCGGTGGTCCCCGAGGTGTACAGCACGTACAGCGGGTGCTCGCTATCCAACTCCTCCGCCGGGCAATCTTCGCTCGCGCCCTCGTCCAATTCGTGCCACCAATGGTCGCGCCCCTCCCGCATCGTCACCGCGCCGCCCGTCCGCTTCAGCACGATCACGTCCTTCACCGTGGGACAATCGGCCAGCGATTCGTCCACCGCGGCCTTCAGCGGCACTTCCTTGCCTCTCCGCCACGCGCCGTCGCTGGTGACCACCACCTGCGCTTCCAGGTCCTGGATGCGCGTCTTCAAGGCCTCCGCCGAAAAGCCTCCAAACACCACGCTGTGCACCACCCCCAGCCGCGCGCAGGCCAACAGCGCCACCGGCAGCTCGGGCACCATCCCCATATAGATGATGGCCCGGTCTCCGGCTTTCAACCCGCGCCCCTTCAGCACGTTGGCGAAACGGCACACCAGCCGGTGCAGCTCCTGATACGAGATCTGCCGCTGGTCTCCCGGCTCGCCCTCCCACAAAATCGCAACTTTATTCTTGCGGTGGGTCGCGAGATGCCGGTCCAGGCAGTTATACGAGGCGTTGATTTTTCCGCCGGCAAACCATTTGGCGAGGGGAGGGTCCCACTCGAATACGTGAGACCACTTCTCAAACCAGAAAAGCTCCTTTTCAGCCAGCTCGCCCCAAAATTCCTCGGGCTTTTCGGCGGCTCTCTGGTACAGCTCGCGATATCCCTGCATGCCCTGGACGTGGGCCCTTTTTACAAACTCCGCGCTGGGAGGGTAGACGTTCGGATTAGCCATATTCCCTGCATGTTATCACCACGCGATCACTGCCCGGCCCAACAGTTCCCCGCGCCGCATCTGCTCCAGCACCTGCGCGGTTTCACCCAACGCATGCGCGTGCACGTGCGCTTTTATGGCCCCCGCGCACGCCAGCGCGAACACCTCCGCCAGTTCCTCGCGCGTTCCCAAATAGCTTCCCTTCACGGCAATCCCTTTGAGCACCGTGTCCACCAGGGGCAGTTCGTACTGGCTCATGGCAAGTCCGACCAACACCAGCGTTCCCGTACGCTTCAGAGCCCGAAACGCCTGCTGGATGGCGGCTGGCGAGGGCGTCATTACGATGGCGGCATCCACCCCCCCATACTCCTTCTGCAGCGTCCGTCCGGCGGTTTCCCCGTGCGCCGTGATCTCCGCGCCCGCCGCACGCGCCATGTCGAGCTTTTCGTCGTTGACGTCCACCGCCGCGACGTTCACACCTTGGATTCGCGCAATCTGCAGCGCGAGATGGCCCAATCCTCCCAGTCCGAACAACGCCACCGTCTGGCTTTTTTCGACTCCCGCTGTGCGCAACGCCCCGTACGCCGTCCAGCCCGCGCAGCACAGCGGCGCCGCTTCCACCGCCGGAATTTCCGCCGGCACGCGCACCAACGCCGCCGCCGGAGCTACCATGGCATCCGCCAGCGCGCCCTGCAGCGTATACCCGAAATTGGTCTGCTTCGGGCAGAACCGTTCCCGCCCGCTGGCGCACCATTCGCACTTCCCGCACGTCCCGGCCAGGAACGTGATGCCTGCGCGGTCTCCCGCTGCCCACTGGGTTACTCCTTCGCCCACCGCCTCCACATGCCCGATGCCCTCGTGCCCCAAGGTCAGCGGCGCCAGCGGCAGTTTCTCCAGCCCGGCCACAAACAGATCCGAGTGGCACACTCCGCAAGCCTCCATGCGCACCAGCACTTCGCCGGGGCCCGGTTCACCCAGGTATACCGATTCGACGGAGACGGCCCCGCGCGCCCGCCCCAACACCGCCGCCTGTGTATGGATCGCCCGCATCGCTACATCCCCTGCAAGAATGGATTGGTGCGCTTCTCGCGCCCCATCGTGGTATTCTCTCCATGCCCCGGAACCACCATTGTTTCCTCCGGCAAGGGCAGCAACTTGTCGTGAATCGACCGCAGAATCTGCCGCCCGTCGCCGCCCGGCAAATCCGTCCGCCCGATGCTGCCGCGAAACAGCGTATCCCCCGCCAGCAGTTTCTTTTCGGACGGAATCCACAAACTGACGCTCCCCTGCGTGTGCCCGGGGGTGTACAGGATGTGCACTTCCGTGGCGCCCACCAGCAGCTTGTCCCCATCGTTCGCCGCCACGTCGATCTCGACCGCCTCCGGCGTAGCCATCCCCAGCCACCCCGCCTGCACGTCCATCATTTTTTGCAGCTCGCGATCGTTCTGGTTCATATAAACCGGGGCCCCGGTGGCCGCTTTCAACTTCTGCGCCCCGCCAATGTGATCGATGTGCGCATGCGTAATGACGATCGCCGCCACCTTCAACCCGTGCCGCCGCACCACCTCTAAAATCTCTTCGATCTCGTCTCCGGGATCCACCACCATGGCCTGGCGCGTGGCTTCGTCGCCAAACACCGAACAATTGCACTGCAACATGCCCACCGGAAGGATCTCATGAATCATATCCGCGATTGTATACTCTAGAAGGTGTCGCAGAATCCGTATTCACCGCAGAGACGCCGGAATAGCGCGGAGAACGGCTCTTTTCCCGTGCTCTGTGTCTGCGCGGTGAATTCACCCTTTCGAGGTCCCGCAAAATGCCCGACGTACTCACCATCTTCATGCGCTGGATGCACATCTCGTCCGTCGCCATTTTGATTGGCGGCATCCTCTACGCCCGGCTTGTCGAAACCCCGGCCGTGGCCGCGCTCCCGCCCGACCTGCGCGAATCCTTCGCGGATCGCGCCGCGGCCACCTATCGCTCTATCGTCACGATGGCCATCGTCTGCCTGATCGTCTCCGGCATCTATCGCATCTTTATCGCGCGCGGCCACTCCACGTTCTACGAGATGCTTTTCGGCGTTAAGATGCTCCTCGTCCTGCATGTCTTCGCCGTCGCCGTGCTTATCGCGCGCCCCCACAACCCGCGCCGCGTCCGCATGATGACGGGCATGGCCATTTCGGGTCTCGCCATCATCATGATTTCGGCGTGGCTCAGCCGCATCTACTAAACTGAGATTCATGACCGCCGGTTACGAAGCATTGCGCCGCGGATCGGCGCTGCTGGATCTCTCCGCCCATGGCCGCATCCTCGCGCGCGGGCGCGACCGCGCACGCCTCCTCCACAACCTCACCACCAACGAAGTCAAGAAAATGACTCCCGGCGCCGGCTGCTACGCCTTCCTGCTTTCGCCGCAAGGCCGCATCCAGGCCGATCTGCACCTGTTCTGCTTCGCAGACCATTTCCTCCTCGATACACAGGAGGACCTGCGCGAAAAAGTGCGGCAGTTCATTCGCCGCTACATCATCGCCGACCAGGTCGAGCTGGAAGACGTCACTTTGCAAACCGCCGCCATCGCCTTGGAAGGCCCCGCCTCCGCCGCCATTCTGGCCGCTCTCGGCGCTCCCACCCCTGGCGCCGATTACGCGCACCTCTCCTGGAACCACGCCACCATCGCCGCCGTTTCGCTCACCGGCCAGCCGGGCTTCCGCATCTACTGCGCGGCGGATTCCCGCGCCGGGATCGCCGCCAGGCTGGAATCCGCCGGCGCCGTCCCCGCGTCGGCCGAAGATGCGCGCGCGGTGCGCATCGAAAACGGCAAGCCGCGCTACGGCGAAGACATCCGCGAAAACTCTCTGCCGCAGGAAACCCGGCAGATGCACGCCGTGAGCTTCACGAAAGGCTGCTACCTGGGACAGGAAATCGTGGAGCGTATCCGCGCGCAGGGACACGTCAACAAGAAGCTCGTGCGCCTCGCGATCGAAGCCGCCGATCCCATTCCCGGCGGCGCGAGGCTCACCGCCGAAGGCAGCGATGCCGGCGAAATCACTTCGTCCGTCCGATCCCCCGAATCCGGCAAAATCGCCGCCCTGGCTTACGTGCGCACGCCGCACGCAATGCCCGGAACCGCCCTCGCCACTGCCGGCGGCGAGGTGGCTACCGTATTGTGATAACGGGCAGCCCGGGCTAATGAACCACCGGGACACGGCGAGCGATCCGCTTCATCAAAGCCCGCCGAGAACGCGTCGCTCAAGCCGGCCAGCGCTTCGCCGCTATCAGGGAATTGTCGCGGAAACCGTCGTGGAATTGCCGTTGGCGTTCACCAGCGTGACGGTCACGGAGGCGATGGCGCCGGTTCCCTGCACGGTGAATGGCTGGGTGTAGAGGAACTGGCTGCCGAACGGCGTCGAGGTCGAGCTGGAATACCACGCAGAGAAGAGCGAACTCACCGAGACCGTGACGCTGCTGCTTTGCAGATTGACGCCGGCAGCCGGCGTGAAGGTGAAAATCGCCGAGGTGATGGAGCGCGTGGTGGCATAGCCGATCACGGTGACGGTGAAGCCGCCGCTGGACGCGGCCGCCGTGACGCTGGAAATTACCGGTGGGGCGGCGTTGATGACGATGGTCGCGGTGGGCGCGGGGTGGGGAGTGATGTCCGTGGAGCCAGCCAGAAGCTGCGCGGTGATGGTGATGGTTCCGGCGACCGTGCCGGTCTGCACGCCGATGCCGGTGAGGGTGACGGTCGAGCCGGCGGGGATGGTGAGCTGGGCGGTGCGTCCTCCGGTGGCGAACTGCACGGTGGGATCGTCGGCGCCGGAAGCGGGTGCGAACGTGAGGGTGAGGTTGACCGTGACGGCGACCGGGTAGGCCGAGCCGAGGCCGATTTGCAAAGTGGACTGGCTGGCGGGATTGGAAGTGGCGGGAAGGCCGGTCAGGCTGACGGACGGAGTGGGCGGAAGCCCGACGGTCAGGGTATAGGTCTTGCTGGCGGTAGCGCCAGTGCTGTCTTTGACGGTCACGGTGACGGTCGCGGTGGTGGGAGCGGAGACGGTCCCCGAAAGGGCGCCGCCGGAAGAGAGTGTCAGGCCGGTGGGCAGTCCGGAGGCCGACCAGGTGTAGGGAGGTACGCCGCCGGTGGCGGAGAAAGAGGCGGAATAAGCGGTTCCGGCGGTCGCCGCGGGGAGCGAAGCGGGAGCGATGGCCAAAGGCGCGGCCGCGATGGTGACGGTAAAGCTTTGCGAAACGGTCTGTTGGTTGGCATCGGTCACGGTGACGGCGACGGTGTAGGTTCCCGGCGTGGCGGGGGTTCCGCTGATGGCGCCGGAAGTATTGGCGGTGATGCCGGAGGGCAGGCCGCTGGCCGACCACGTGTATGGCGGCGTGCCGCCCGTGGCAGTGAGGGTTGCCGCATACGGCGCGTTGGCCGTGCCGTTGGGAAGCGATGCGGTAATGGCGAGCGGGGCCGTGGCAATGACCACGGTAAACGATTGTCTGGCAACTGAGGACGCGGAATCCGTGACCGTGACGGCGACCGTGAAGGTTCCGGCGGTGGTGGGGGTTCCGGTCAGCGAGCCCGCGGAGAACGTCAGGCCGTTGGGCACGCCGCTGGCGCTCCAGGTATACGGCGGCACGCCGCCGGTGGCTGAGACGGAGGAGGAATAGGGCGAACCCGCGACACCGTTCCCGAGCGAGCCGGCAATGCTCAATGCGGCCGGATTGACCGTGAGCGCGAAGCTCTTGGATTGCGTGGTGGCGACGCTATCTTTGACGGTCACGGTGAAGTTATAAACGCTGGGTTGGGTGGGGTTGCCGGTGAGCGCGCCATTGGCGGCCATGGAGGTTCCGGGCGGGAGTCCGGTAGCGCTGAAGGTGTAGGGAGGCACGCCGCCAATGGCTGCGAAGCTGAGGCTGACGGCGGCGCCGGCCACTACGGCCGCGAAGGGGCCCGTGGTGGTGATCTGAAGCGGAGCCGGCTTGATGTTGAGATTAAAGCCCTGGCTGCCGGTATTGCCGGAACTGTCGGTGACGCTGACGCTGAAGTCGAAGGCGCCGGCAGTGGTGGGAGTGCCCGTGATGCTTCCCGAGGAGGCCAGCGACAGGCCCGGCGGGAGCAAGCTGCCGGAGAGCGCAAAGGTGTAGCCGCCGCCGCTGCCGCCGGTCGCGGCGAGGGTGACGGAATAGGGAACGAACTGCGTGGCGTCCGGAAGGGCGGGCAAAGTCGAGAACGTGACGGGCGGAGGCGGCTGCGGCACGTTCATAGCGAACTGGGCGGTAACGTTGGCGCCATAGGTATCGCGCACGGTGGCGGAGACGGTGAAAGTGCCGGTCGCCGTGGCGGCGCCGAAAATAGCTCCGGTTTGCGCGTTGTAGCTGAGGCCCGCGGGAAGTCCGGTGACGGTCCACGTATAGGGCGGCGTACCGCCGGAGGCGGCGAGGAGTGCGTTATAAAAGGCCTGGTAGCCGGGCGTGGGCAAAGAGGTAGTGGTGATCTGGAGGGTCGAGACCACCTGGAAGGTCACGACATTCGAAGTGCTGCCGCCGGGGTTCGTCACGGCCACGGTGTTGGGTCCGAAGACCGGCGGGGCAGCGGTGGTGAGAGTGGTGGGACTGACGAAGGTGGTGGCCACCGCGGCGCCATTCAGAACGATCTGCGAAGCGCTGGAAGAGGAATTGAAAACGTAGTTGGCGCCGGTCACGGTCAGGGTCGCGGCGCGTATGACGGGCGTGGAAGAGCTGGGCGAAGTGACAGTGGGGGCGAGGACCTGGAACGGCAGAGAAGACGAACCGGCGCCGCTGGGCTGCTGCACCGAGATGGACGCGGTGAGGGGAGCTTGCAGGATCGTCCCGGCCAACGTGAACTGGAGCTGCGTGGAACTCAGGATGGTGGGAGTAATCGTGAGAACCGTGGGTTGCAACGCGCCGTAGACGACCAGGACCGAGGTTCCCGGCAGCACTGTGCCCAGTGCGGTGACCGGCGCGGTGAAATTGCCGCCATTCAGAGTGATGGTGACGCTGCTGGCGCCGGCTCCTACCGAAGGCGGGGACGGCGAACCGCTGAGCAGGGGGACGGCGTAGATTTCGATCGCTTCATTGGCGGTGACGGTGTTCCCCCAGGCATCCGTTAAGAGCGGCGAGAACTGGTAGACGCGCGCGGCGGTGGGGGTTCCCGCGAGAGTATTGCCGGTCGCCGGCAGCGGCAATCCGGGAGGCATGGAACCTGATGCGAGGCTCACGTTTACCGGTGAAGTCCCGCCGGAAAAGAACGTTTGCGAGTACGCGACGTTGACGGTTCCCGCGGGCAGGATGGGAGGGCTGGGCGCGGCGAGGTTGGGGTTGACCGGAAAATCGGCGGGGGACGAGGTGCCGGACGACAACTGCACAGTGACCTGAAGCTGATAGACGAATCCGGCATCCGGGTAGAAAGAACCGGGGATGGCAACGATTATCAGGTTTTCGTCGTCGTAGGACGCGCACAGGCTGGAGCAAGGGATCTCGAACGCGGGTGGACCGAATACCAGCGACGTGTTCGTGTTGAGGTTGGTGACAGTGACGTTTACCAGGGAGCCCGAATTGAAGTCGCCGTTAACGTCAAGCTGAAACCCATTGCCGCTGACGTTGCCGCCGGCCGTGACGGCATTGTAGACGGGTAAGTTTCCCCCGAGGGTGCCCTGCAGTGACGTGATGGTGGGGATGGGCGATTGCGCTCGAAGCAGCGCTGCCGTCAGCAGAAAGGCGAGCGGCAGGGGAATCGCACCGAGCAGGCGGCGTGGCGGCACAGTCCCTCCGGACAACTATGGCGTACCCCATATTATTAGCCCTGAAACCATCTAATAGCAACGTCTATGATGGCGACCGATGGCTACCGGAGTGTAACAACGGTGGCTCCCCAACCGCCGGCCTCGGCGGGGGCATCGCCGAAACCGGCCACGAAAGGGGTGCGAGCCAGGATGGCGCGGACCATCTCCCTCTGCACGCCTATGCCCCGGCCGTGAACGATGCGCAAGGCTTTAAAACCGAGGCGATGGGCCTCGATGAGGTATTCCTCAACAACCGCGCGCACGTCGCGAGGGGGAACGGAGTGCAAATCGAATACATCGGTGATGGGGATGCGAACGGGTTCCTCTTCCATGATCGGCCTTGAGACACGAAAGGCCCGGCCAGCATTCAACCGGCCGGGCCTGACTCACTGCGCGCACCTGACGTTAAGCGACCTGCTGAGACCGATACTGGCTCACCATCGCTTCCATCTGATCTTTCAAGCGAAGCTTCATCTTTTTCAGGCGCGTCTCCTCCAACTCCTGTTCTTGAGTCAGATGGGGAAGCGCTTCCAACGCATCCAGCTTGTGGGCAAATTCTGAGTGCTGCCGGGCGAGTTGCTGAAACTCTTGATTTGTTGCCATCAGGTGCGCTTTCAATTCTTCCTGTGCGTTCCGTTCCATATTGGGCAATTCCTCCCAGTGAGGTTGCCGCGCCGAGTCGGTTGGTTCGGAAAGAGAGCTCGGTGGGTAATCTCGTTTTGACATTGAAAGGACGGCATCACCGTCTCTATCCGCCACCTTAACATGAATGAAACTTCATGACAATAGCCGTTTCGGGAGGGTCGTGGTAGTACTTTTGGCGGCGGCTAAGTTCTTGAAATCCCAAAGAGTTATAGAATTGGCAAGCGGCCAGATTCGATACGCGGACTTCCAAAAAGATAGCACCGGGCGATAGGGAGACGAGGTGTTGCACCAGCTCGCGGGCGATGCCGCGACGGCGAAAAAGGGGGGACACGGCGAGGTTCAGGATCTCGCACTCGCCGGGGGCCAGCGAGCGCGCGGACAGGAAACCGGCCACCCGATTTTCGCAGATTGCCACCCACAACTCGTAAGCCAGGTAATCTTCGACGGACCATTGCGCGGCTTGGGGGCAGGCGCTTTGGATGGCGGAGACCTCCGGCAGGTCGCCGGGTTCCGCGCGCCGGATAATTGGCATATTGTTAGTCTATGCGCTCGCTCGTGGTGCTGCTATTTTTGGCGGCACAGCCATTTTGGGAAACCAAGCCGGCGGACAAGTGGACCGACCGCGAGATCGACACGGTGCTGCACGCCAGCCCGTGGGTACAGGTGACGGGAGCGTCCCCCGAGGTATACGTCTATTTTGCGACGGCCGAGCCGGTGGAGAACGCCGAGGCCGAGTGGCGTTTGCGGTCCAAGAAACCGCTGCCCGAACCCGACCCGGATTATCTCGATTACCTGCGGGAGCACGGCGAGGAAGCTTTCGTGCTGGCGATCCCGTATGAGACCGCGGGATTCGGTAAGGCGGAGGACCAGCACCGCATGGAAGACGAAAGCGAGATGAAGGCCGGCGGCAGGAGCTACAAGATCGTCGGCTACTTTCCGCCGACCCCCTCGGACCCGGTGCTGCGCCTGATTTTCCCGCGGCAGGTGAGGGCAACCGATAAGACGGTCGACTTCCAGTTGTACTTACCGGGGATCAGCTTTCCGGACCGGGAAGTGCAGTTCCGCGTGAAGGACTTGTATTACAAAGGGAAGTTGGCGATGTGAGGGGAAATGCCGCCCAACTTTCAGCGGAACCTGGCAACTGAATATCGAGGAGAGCGCGATGCGCGGCCCGGTCCCTGCCCGGTTGCTCATGCAGATCGACCACGCGGAGCCAAAGCTGGTTCAGCGAGTTCTGGTCACGCGGAGCGATGGAACCGAGGGCGTGCTGAATCAAATCTTGGGCGCGTAATAGCCGGGGCGGACGTGAACGATCAGGTCTTTGTGGCCTCTGACGCGCAAGACCACGGGGTGAAAGAGGCCGTCGGTCAACAGCGGCTCGGGACGGTACAGGATGACGTACTGGTGGGTGAGGACGTTGGCGATGTTTTCGAACGACTGGGACAGGTCCTCGACCTTGAACGGAAAGTATGCGGTGCCGCCGGTTTCCGCGGCGAAGTAGCGCAGGACCTTGTCGCCATCGGTCTCGATGCGGCTGATGTTGGTGGAGATGGTGTAGATGACGACATCGGTGCGCTGGGCCATTTCGAGGGCCTGGTCGCGGGTGTAGCGGCTCTCGTTGTCGTCGCCATCGCTGAGAATGACGATGGCGCGGCGGAACTTGGTGCGCGGCTGGTCCTGGCCGAGTTTATCCCGGCAGGCATAGTAAATCGCATCGTAGAGCGCGGTGCCTCCGCCGGGGCGCAGTTCGTAGATGGCATGCTCCAGCGAAGTGGTATCGTCCATCAGATCGGCAATCAGTTGGGCGGTGCTGGAGAAGCCCACGACCAAGCCTTTATCCTGATGGCTGCGCATGACGGTGCGGACGAACTCGCTGGCGGCTTCCTGCTCGAATTTGAAGCGCTCGCGCACGCTGTTGCTGGTATCGATGAGGATGCCGAGGCGCAGCGGGAGATCGGTTTCGGCGGAGAATTCCTGGATGATCTGCGGGCGCTTGTTTTCAATAACTTCGAAATCGTTCTTGGTCAGATCGGTGACGAAGCGGCCCTTTTTGTCCATGACGGTGAAGAGCATGTTGACGCGCGTGACGTCCACCTGAATGCGGGTGGGCTCGTCGGCCTGCTCCGCGGGCGGAGCGGGTTTCACCGGAGGAACGGGATTCTGCTGCGCAGCCCATACCGCTACCCCCAGCAGACCGGCGGCTGCGAAAGGAACCCAAACTTTCATATACGACGATTATAGCGTGACGGCTTGTCAATCGGCCCCGGCTGGTAAGGCGGCCATCCAGTTCTCCAGGCCGGGCGGCAGAGCGGAGACCACCGTGATTTCCCGGCCGCTGGTGGGCTGGCGGAAGCGGATGCGGTGCGCGTGGAGAAAGTAGCGGCCGAGCGGCGGCTGGCCGGGGATTTTGGCGGGCGCGCCATACAGCGTGTCGCCCGCGACCGGATGGCCGATGCTGGAGAGATGCACGCGAATCTGGTGGGTGCGGCCGGTGCCGATGCGGACTTCCAGAAACGTAAAGCCCGGCAGGCGCCGGACCACGCGATATTCGCTCCAGGCGGCGCGTCCGCTCGAAAGGCGCGCGGTCATGCGGGTGCGGTGAACGGGATCGCGGGCGATGGGGCGCTCGATGCGGCCGCGCTCTTGCGGGACGCGCCCGTGGACCAGCGCCAGGTACACCTTTTCCACTTCGCGCCCGGAGAACTGGGCGGCCAGGCGGTGGTGGGCGGCATCGTTCTTGGCCACCAGAAGCACCCCGCTGGTGAAGCGGTCGAGGCGATGGACAATGCCAGGCCGAAGCTCGCCGGCGACGCTGGAAAGCGCCTGGAAGCGGTGCAGCAGCGCGTTGACCAGCGTTCCGGAATGAATGCCGGCGCCGGCGTGCACCACCATGCCGGCGGGTTTATCGACGGCCACCAGGTCATCGTCCTCGTAAAGGATGGCGAGGGGGATCTCCTCGGCAGTGGCGTGCAGGGACGGGGGGGCGGCCGGTTCGCAATCCACGGTTTGGCCGGCGCGCACCGCATGCGAAGCGCGTTGGGAAGCGCCATCCACCAGCACGCGGCCGGCGCGAATCCACTCCTGAATGCGCGAGCGGCTGAATTCGGGGAGACGCTCGTGGAGCATTTGGTCGAGCCGCTTGCCGGCTTCGCTGGGTTCGACGGAGATTCGCACGGGGAAACGCGATACTCTTGTATTCTACTGAAATGGCGCTGCCGCTTGAAGGAAAGACCGCGCTGGTGACGGGAGCCAGCAAAGGAATAGGCAAAGGAATCGCCCTGGAACTGGCCCGCGAGGGGTGCGATGTGGCGGTCAATTTCCACTCGGACGCCGCCGGCGCGGCGGCCACGGTGGAAGAGATTGGCGCGCTGGGACGCACCGCGTTTCGGGTGGGGGCGGACGTGGGAAACGCCCTGGAGACGGCGCGCATGTTCGCGGAGGTGCTGGAGCGGTTTCCGCGGCTGGATACGTTGGTGAACAATGCCGGCACCCAGGCGTGGAAGCCGCTGCTCGAGATGGAAGAAGCGGAATGGGACCGCGTGCTCGATACCAACCTGAAAGGCTGCTTTTTGTGTACCCAGCGGGCGGCGCGGCACATGCGGGAACGGGGCGGGGGGCGCATCGTCAACATCGGGTCCGGATGCAACAAGACGCCGTTTCCCCTGCTTTCGAGCTACACGGCGAGCAAGGGCGGAATCGAGATGTTCACCAAATCCGCGGCCATCGAGTTGGGGAAGTACGGGATCACGGTGAACTGCGTGGCGCCGGGCGCCATCGAAATCGAGCGGACCCAACGGGAATCAGGAGACTACGCCCGGACCTGGGCGGCGCTGACGCCGTTGGGACGCGTAGGGCTGCCCAGGGACGTAGCCCTGGCGGTGGCATTTTTGGCGGGGGAAGGCGGCGCCTTCGTGACCGGCCAGACGCTATGGGTGGATGGCGGGCTGTTTACGCACCCGATTTGGCCTTATCCGATCGAGCCGTAACCTCCGAAGCGGGAGCGGGGTCGTCCGAAGCCAGCTTGCGGCGGTCGAAAAACTGCACGCGGCAATAGCGGCAATGGAAAAGGCTGCCGCCGGAAATACGCTCGATAAAGTTGAAAAACCCCTTGAACATTGGGTCGATTTTATCCGGGGCGCGCAGGCGCACCACGCGGAACGTGCCACAATTCGGGCAGCGCGTATGAGGACCGAAATGGTAACGATAGCGCCGGGCGACGAACTCCTCGTGCTTGCAGTCCCGGCAGGCATAAATGGCCATGTAACGGAAACGTTCGCCGAAGGTCCGGTGCACCCGCCGGAGCTTGCCGCCGCATTGACCGCATTTCAGCATTCCTGGCCCTTGTTATAGCGCAATTTGCGCAATCAGCACAAGCCGCGTCACAATAAGAGATTCACCCTCGCCATCCGTAACCCACTATGCTGGACAGGATCACCGTGCATGGCGCGCGCCAGCACAACTTGAAGAATATCGACGTTGAGATCCCGCGAAATACGCTGACGGTCATCACCGGGCTGAGCGGTTCCGGGAAATCCTCGCTGGCTTTCGATACGATCTACGCCGAAGGGCAGCGGCGCTACGTGGAGACGCTATCCACCTACGCAAGGCAGTTTCTGGACCAGATGGAGCGGCCGGACGTGGATTCGATCGACGGCCTCAGCCCGGCCATTTCCATCGAACAGAAGACCACCAGCCGGAGCCCGCGTTCCACGGTGGGAACCATCACCGAGATTTACGATTACCTGCGGCTCTTGTATTCCTCCATCGGAGTGCCCCACTGCCCGCTCTGCGGCAACGAGATTTCGCGCCAGACCACCGAGCAGATTCTGCAGCACGTGGTGGCGTTGAAACCGGAGGACCGCATCATGGTGATGGCTCCGGTGGTGCGCGGACGCAAGGGCGAATACAAGAAAGACCTGGAGAAACTGGCGCGGCAGGGATTCGTGCGGGCGCGCATCGACGGAGTTCTGCGGTCGCTGGACGAAGAGATTCCGCTGGACCGGCGACGCAATCATACCATCGAAGTGGTGGTGGACCGGCTGCTGGTAAAGCCGGGAATCGAGAAGCGTCTGGAAGCGTCCATCGAGACGGCCACCAAGCTGAGCGGCGGGCTGGTGCTGGTGGCGGTGGTGAATGGCGAAGAGCGCATGTACTCGCAGAAGCTGGCGTGCATGGAATGCGGGACCAGCATTCCGCAGCTCGAGCCGCGCTCGTTTTCCTTTAACAGCCCGT
>Ga0181521_10003854_pt1 | contig 17478 bp, 15 predicted proteins | sample PEATcosm2014_Bin_32_FD_119764 | JGI IMG/M metagenome (GOLD analysis project Ga0181521, IMG submission 119764) | Peatland microbial communities from MTU Mesocosm Facility, Houghton, MI, USA - PEATcosm2014_Bin02_60_metaG | ecosystem: Environmental > Terrestrial > Soil > Wetlands > Peat | place... | reverse complement strand
CTGTTCATTCTCCCCTGGGGAGAGCATTGGCTCGTCGGCACGACCGACACCGATTGGGAGCATGAAAAGGGTCACCCCGTCGCGACGGCAGCTGACATCTCTTACCTGCTCGACCACGTGAACGAGGTACTGGAGACGCCGCTCACAACCAACGACGTGGAGGCAGTCTTCGCGGGCCTGCGACCTTTGGTTGCCGGGGTTGGAGTGGTTCGGGGTCCGGGAGAAGCTGGTGCCCAACGACTTCGATTGGAAAAGTCGGACACTGCGGCCAAGACCACGAAACTCTCGCGTGAGCACGCCATCGGACGCCCCGCCCCTGGGTTGGTGGTGGTATCAGGAGGGAAGTTCACCACCTATCGCGTCATCGCCCGGGATGCTGTTGATGCCGCGGTGGAGGCGGATGGGATGAAGGCGCCTGCCTCATCCACCCAGACGATCCCGCTGCTCGGCGCTGAGGGCTATGTCACCCGTTGGAACGAGCGGGAGCGGCTCGCCGAGCAACACAAGATCCCCATCGCCCAGGTCGAGCACCTGCTCCATCGCTATGGGGGGCTTGTCGACGAACTCTTCGCTCTCATCGAGGAGGATCGTTCGTTGGCCGAGCCGGTTCCCGGCGGCGCCAACTATCTCGCTGCCGAGGCGGTCTACGCGGTCAGTCGAGAGGGAGCTCGGCACCTCGAGGACGTGTTGCTCCGACGCACTCGGATCGGCATCGAGACACATGACCGAGGCACCGAGGCGGCGGCAAGCGTCGCTGCGCTGATGGCCCCCCTGCTCGGTTGGGACAGCGACCAGACCGCTCGAGAGGTCGAGGATTATCGACGTCGGGTATCGGTGGAACGGGCGGCCGAGTTGGCCCCCGACGACGATGAGGCGAGTCGTCTGGCTGCCGAACCGATCTCGTATCTCCCCATGCCCTGACCCTTCGGAAACCATCGGCGTGGAAGTGAGCGGCCGGCGCCAACGCCACCAATTCGTGCAGTCTGGATCGGGTCTCCGCAGGTGAAGGAGGCAGTTTCGTAGATCTCCCCGCCCTAGACCGCCCGCGGCCGGCTTGACTCGCGCAAGATCATTTCGCGCCGATTTCGATGGCCAGGGATGTCCGTGCCAATCTGGATGTTGAGACGATCTTGACTCGTAACCTGAGAGAGCCCGCCAAACACTCATGACCGACTCTCTCAGCTCCTTCACCTCCGACGGTCCGTGGGAGGTCCGGTTCGACCGGCTGCCCTGGCGGGTGGACCTCGACCCTGTTCGGGCCGATGCTCATGCCCGCGTCCCGGACCTGGTTCGAGGGCGCCGTCTGCCGCCACTGCCTCGGCTGGTCAAGACCAGCGCCTTTCTTGTATTGGCGGTGGTCGGCTGGATAGCCACCGAGCGCCGACTCGGTGGTTCGGCCTCGAGAGCGGGCATCTCGCGGCGACTTCGTCGGGCCTGCGAGCGTCTCGGTCCCACCTACATCAAGCTGGGGCAGATCATCTCGTCCGGTCAGGGAATCCTTCCCGATGAGCTGGTGGCAGAGTTCAGCGGCCTCCGGGACAAGGTGCCCGCAGAGCCGTTCGAAGTGGTCCGCCAGGTCGTCGAGCGAGAGCTCGGCCGACCCCTCATGAAGGTGTTCGAACGCTTCGACGGCGAGCCGACGGCGGCCGCGTCGATCGCCCAGGTTCATATGGCCACGCTGGCGACCGGCGAAGAGGTGGCGGTGAAGGTCCAGCGCCCCGAGATCGATCGGCTGGTCAGCCAAGACATAGCGGTCATGGCGTGGTTGGCGCCGATATTGACCCGCCGGGTCGAGATCTTGAAGGTCGTGAACCTTCCGGCGGTCATCGAGCTGTTCGCCGAGACGATCGTCGAAGAGCTCGACTTCCGTCTCGAGGCGGAGAACATGCTCGACATTGCCGTGGTGCTCGACCGGGCTGGCCAGCATTCGATCGTTGTCCCTCGTCCTCATCCGACGCTGGTCAGCCGTGGTGTCCTCGTCATGGAGCGCATGAACGGATTCGCTTTCAACGATGTTGCCGGCATTCGGGGGGCCAACGTGGACACCGCCGCGGTGATCCGTGCCTGCCTGGTGTCGGTGCTCGAGGGGGCAATGATCTACGGCGTGTTTCACGGGGACCTTCATGGCGGCAACTTGCTGATCCAGCGTGACGGTCGGGTAGCCCTGCTCGACTATGGGATCACCGGGCGGCTCGACGATCGGCGCCGAATTGTGTTCTTACGGACGCTCCTGGCCGCAATGACCGGAGACCATCGATCGGTGCTTGTCGGCTATCAGGCGCTTGGTGCCATCTCCGCCGACGCCGACCTCGACGAATTCATGCGCGAGATCCCGATGGACCGGCCGGCCGTCGATAGCAACAACGCCAGTGCCGACCAGATGATCACCGAGATGCGCCGAGTCACCAAGGCCCTGGTCAAGCACGGTGCCCGGCTGCCCAAAGAGCTGATGCTCTTCATGAAGGATTTCATGTTCATCGACGGCGCCATCGGCACGCTGGCCCCCGACCTCGATGTCCTGGGCGAGATGCTCCACTTGAGTCAGTACTTCGTGAGTCAGCACGGCGCGCAGATCGTCTCGGAGATTGGGCTCGATCCAAAGTCCTTGGAGCTCGACCCGTCATCATGGGCGGCCTCCATGGGAGTTGACGAGACGAGACAAACCCTGACCCACGAAGAGATCCAGCGCCAGCGTCGGGCGATGCGGGTCACCATGTCGGCACACCGACGCCGGCGACGCCACCGATGACTTGAGTGCGAACCGGCGCTCAGAACTCGTCGCAAGGTGAAGGTCTAAGTTCCGGTCCGGTGGTTCGAAAAACCATCTGGCGAGCTCAAGCGGCGAATCGGTATGCGCACCGACCGGGCGTCCGGGACGCGATGTCCGGGGTCGCCCCAAACCGGCATTTCGGTGCGTGAAACCTGCTGGCCCAACGTCGCACCAGGGCTCGGTCCGCGGTCTGTGCGGGCTAAAGAGGGGAGCGTCCCAGGTGGGAGCAAACGTGCCTCGAGCCTTCGTCATCCCGGAGCGAACCGACTGGGCCTCCCTCCTGTCAGCAGAAATTACGTGAGCCAGTGACCTTCGACCCTGGCGGCAAGGGTGCTTCGGCACCAGGATCGGTTGTGATGGCCGAAGGGAGTACACAATGAAGGCCAAAGCAGGTGATCACATCGTCGTCAAGGGTCACCGCGTGGGTCAAGCCGATCTCGACTGCGAGGTGATTGAAGTGCACCGCCCCGACGGGGGGCCGCCGTACCTGGTGCGCTGGGGCAACAGCGGGCATGACACCCTCTTCTTCCCTGGCTCGGACGCCACCGTCAAGCCCAGCTGAGGCGCACGGTCGCTGTGGTGAGCGGGTCCGCCATTCGGGGTCGATCCGGACCGGACGTTCCACGTGCACCGTGGCGGCAGGAATGAAGCACAGGGAGGGGTGACACGACATTGGTAGCTTCGACGTTGACCTCGGCAGCGATCGGGGAGCACTGTCATCCGATCACGGGCGAGCATGGAGACTATGGGGCCTTGCTCGATCTCGTGGGCGATCGGCGTTTCGTCTTGATCGGCGAGGCTTCGCACGGCACTCAGGACTTCTACCGAGAACGAGCCCGCATCACGCGTCATCTCATCGACGATCGCGGATTCACGGCGGTGGCGGTCGAGGCCGATTGGCCCGATGCATACCGGGTCAATCGCTACGTGATGGGGCTCTCCGATGACGAGGACGCCGACGCGGCATTGTCGGACTTTCGGCGTTTTCCGGCCTGGATGTGGCGAAACCGTGAAGTCTTGGGGTTCGTGGAATGGCTTCGGGTCCGAAACGACGCCCACGCACACCCGGCCACAAAGGCCCGGTTTTATGGGCTGGACCTCTACAGCCTCCGGGCCTCGATGGAGGCTGTCGTGGACTATCTCGATCGTGTCGACCCGGACGAGGCGACACGGGCGCGCGCGCGGTACTCCTGCTTCGATCACGTCGGCGGCGAGGGACAGAGATACGGCTATGCGCTGGCATTCTCGGGAGCCATCCCGTGCGAGAACGAAGCCGTGGCTCAGCTGATTGAGTTGCGCCGGAGGGCCGACGGCTATCTCCGCCGTGATGGATGGATTGCTGACGATGAGTTCTTCTTCGCTGAGCAGAATGCACGTCTCGTTCGGGACGCCGAGGAGTATTACCAACAGATGTATCGGGCCGAGGTGTCATCATGGAATCTGCGCGACCGGCATATGGCCGGGACGCTTGATGCGCTCATCGAGCACCTCGATCACCAGCATCCTCGAACAAAAATCGTGGTATGGGAGCACAACTCTCACGTGGGCGACGCGCGAGCCACTGAGATGAGCTCACGAGGCGAGCTCAACGTCGGCCAGCTCGCTCGCCAACGCTACGGCAACGAGTGCTTGTTAGTGGGGTTCACCACATTCGACGGCACGGTCACCGCGTCCACGGAGTGGGGCGGCCCCGCTGAGCGTAAGCGAGTGCGGACTGCCTCCGCTGACAGCCACGAGGCGTTGCTCCACCAGAGCGGAACGGCGCGCTTCTGGCTCGATATGGCGCAGCCGGCCGTGCATGAAGTCTTGACCGTCCCACGTCTGGAACGGGCCATCGGCGTCATCTACCGGCCCCAGACCGAACGCGGAAGTCACTACTTCCATGCACGTCTCAGCGACCAGTTCGACGCGGTGGTCCATCTCGACCACACCCGAGCAGTCGAGCCGCTCGAACGAACGTCGCTCTGGGACGAGGGAGAGCCGCCGGAGACCTTCCCGAGCGGCATCTGAGCGCACACGCCGATCCGCGGGTGAGCCCAACGCGTCTTGGCGCGAGAGGTTGAGTAATTCGCAGAGCCGGCCACCATGGCCTCCTCCAGCAATTCTCCAGGTCTAGGTAGAGGGCAGTCGGGCCACGGAACACTCTTGCCGTACTTCTCGGCGAGTTCGAACTCTCCGGGGAGCCTTTGCATGATCATCGAAGGTAATCTTTCCTCCATGGCGACTGCAGACACGCTCGCATCGATCCAACTGTTCTCCCTGCTCTCCCGCAGAGATCTTTCCCGTCTCGCCAAGGCCACCTATGAACACACCTATGCGCCCGGAAAGGTACTCACCGTCGAGGGCAGGGCCGGTGATGTGGGATTCTTCGTAATTGTTGAAGGAAGGGCGAGAGTCGAGGTGAAGGGAAAGAGGGTGAAGCTCCTCGGGCCCGGGGACTACTTCGGGGAGATGGCCCTCATCGACGACGGTCCGCGCTCCGCAGTTGTCACTGCCGAGACTGATTTGCGGTGCCAGGTTCTCACGGATTGGCAGTTTCGATCTTTCGTACAGGAGCATCCCAAGGTCGCCTGGGCGCTGCTCCAAGCGCTGGTGCAAAGAGTCCGCGAATACCAGGGCTGAGCGCTCTGGGTGAGGCACAACTGGCTGGGAGTTCCCAGGGGCCGAGCAGGAGTTCTCTGTAACCCAGGGAGACCGTCACCTATCATGAACTGCTTGCTGCGGTCTTGTTGTAGGGCTGTCTGAAGGGAACCAACGCGTGGATTCACCCCAAACACCGGCTGGACCCGCTGTCGAAACCTTGGTGCTGGACAACCGCACCTTGGACGAGGTGGCGGCGGTCGCCACCGAGGCTTTCGCCGATGACCCCTTTTTCAGCTTTCTGAGTCCGAGCATGCGTTTGAGGCGCCGAGGCTTGGCGATCTACTGGCGAGCGGCAGTGGCATCTCTTGGACAGCGGGGCCTCATCCTCGGGGTTCGACGAGACGACGGCCGACTGGTTGGAGCGGCCGCCTTCGTGCGACCCGACGGGTATCCACTTCCGGCGATGGCCCAGCTTCGACAGGCCGGCGCGGCTTTTTGGGCGCTTGCCGCGAGACCAGCGGCCATTGTTTCGGGCAGTAAGTATCTCCTGGCCATCGACCAGGCTCATCCTCGGGAGCCACTGTGGTATCTCGAAATGCTGGTGGTGGAACCATCCGCGCAGCGCGGGGGAGTCGGTGGCGCCCTTCAGGATCATGTGTACCGCTTGGCCGACCAAGAGCAGGTGCCGAGCTATCTCGAAACCCAGAAGGCGGAAAACCTTGGCTACTACCGTCGCTTTGGTTACGAGCAGGTCCAGGAACTGCATCCGGTCAAGAAAGGCCCGCCACTTTGGACCATGCGTCGGGAGCCGCGCCGACCTTAGAACTCGCATGTCTTGCTTCGTCTTGCGACTCAGTGGAGCTCTTCCCCTGCCGCACTGAGCACACTGTCGGCCCGAAGGCCGGCAGTGTGGGCGCTTTTGGAGATGGCGGACGACTCAAAGGACTCATCGCCACCTTCACCAAGGGTTTCGCGAAGGACCCGGGTGAGCCGGTTCACGAACATCAGTGGGGTGTAGGCAACACCCACTTTCCCAGGAGCCCTCGAAGCCCAGCCAGGAATCTGCACAGGTGGGTGTCGAGAAATGCCCTGACCGCTAGAGCTCGCCGTGACCGGAATGCTTCTCGAGGATGAGGGGCGGAAAGGCACGGCACGGGGTCGCCGGCTCGAGTCGAAAGGCCGGGGGACCGAATCGAACCAAGAAGGGGCTTTCGGCTCTAGCGGTGGTACAGGTCCCAGAACAAGGGTGAATGAAAGACGGGTCGCGGCGGGAGGACGGTATGGATGCGTACAAGCTGTTCATAGACGGCGATTTCGTCGAGGCGCAGAGCGGCGAGACCTTTGAGTCGGTCGATCCGGGGACCGGCGGGGTCATCGCGTTGGTGGCTCGGGCGGGCACGGTCGACGCCGAGGTAGCGATTGCCGCGGCGCGCCGTGCCTTCGATCAAGGGGAGTGGAGCGGTCTGGCGCCGGAGGTCCGAGCACGCAAATGCTACGAATTCGCCGACCAGATCGCGGCCCAAGGCGTTCGACTTGCCTTGATGGAATCGATGGACTCCGGCCAGATCCTTGGACTCAGCAAGTTCTGGGGAATGCTCGCTTCGGGAACGCTGCGCAATCTCGGCTACTACGCCGCCACAAAGTTTCCCTGGGAGGAGGAGATCGCTTTTTCCGGCAACGTGTTCGCGCCCGCCCGCGAGTACATCCGACGCGAACCGATCGGGGTCTGCGTCGGCATCATCCCTTGGAATTTCCCGATCAGCATGGCGTGCTGGAAGATCGCACATGCCATCGTCATGGGAAACACGATCGTCTTGAAACCGGCATCGGTCACCCCGCTGACAGCGCTCATCATCGCAGAGGCCGCCCAGGTCGCCGGCATTCCACCGGGAGTAATCAACGTCCTGACCGGTCCGGGTGCCGAGTTGGGCAAGACGCTTTGTACCCATCCCGATGTCGACAAGATCGCTTTCACCGGCAGCACCGTGGTCGGCTCCCAAATCATGCGGATGGCGGCCGACACTGTGAAGAAGGTCACGCTGGAACTGGGTGGCAAGTCGGCCAACATCATCCTCGATGATGCCGACCCGGAACTGGCCGTGGAAGGGGCCATCTTTGGGACGTTCTTCCACCAGGGACAGGTTTGCGAATCCGGTACCCGTGTCCTGGTTGCCGGGAAGATCTATGACGAGTTCGTCGAACGCATGCGCAAGCGCGCCGAGGAGCTTCGGGTGGGCTACCAACTCCTCCCGGGCACCCATCAAGGACCGCTGGTCAGCGCCGATCAACTGGCCACCGTCGAGGGCTATGTCCGCCTCGGTATCGAGGAGGGAGCGGAACTCGTCACCGGCGGCGCGCGAGTCCAGCCATCGGGCTTTGAGAACGGCTTCTACTATGCGCCGACAATCTTTGCGAATGTGCGCAACGACATGCGGATTGCTCAGGAAGAGATCTTCGGGCCGGTGGTATGCGTCGAGCGGTTCGATTCCGACGAAGAAGCGGTCAGCATCGCTAACGACTCGATGTACGGGTTGGCTGGAGGGGTCTTCTCGAACAACAATTCTAGGGCCGAACGGATAGCGCGCCAGGTCCGTACGGGCACCATGTGGATCAACAACTTCCACATCTTTGGCGACTTCGCCCCGTTCGGCGGCTATAAGCAGTCGGGGGTCGGTTGCGAACTCGGCGGCGTGGGCCTGGCGGAGTACACGCAGGTGAAACGTGTTCACATGAACACCGCCACCTCGCGCAAGGCCAACTACACGATGAGCCTCTTCTCAGACGACCCTCGAGTCGATTGGCTGCAGTACCTGGCGCCCACCAAGGTCTTGGCTGGGCACGGCACGCTCGCTGGGCTCCCACAGGCAGTGGTCAGCCTCGGCTGCCGCAGGGCCATGATCCTGACCGACGTGGGCGTTCGCCAGGCGGGGCTCACCCAACTCGTCCAGGACGCGCTTTGCGACTTTTGCGTGGGCGTCTTCGACGACATCCCGGCGGACAGCGATTTGGCCACGGTCGATGCAGCGACAGCGAAGGCCCGTGAGCTCACCGCTGACTGCATCGTCAGTGTCGGCGGCGGGAGCGTCATCGACACCGCAAAGGCGGTCTGCGTGACACTCAAGAACGGCGGCGAGGCGAACGACCACATCGCACTCATGCGCTTGACCGAGCCGCAGATACCGCATATCGCGATCCCGACTACAGCCGGAACGGGTAGTGAGGTCACCAACGTCGCCGTCATCCACAACACGAAGTTGGATCGGAAGGTGTATATCGTCGACACAAACATCATCCCGGATGTCGCCATTCTCGACCCGCGCTTGACGATGACCCTACCTGCACGCCTGACCGCGGCCACGGGCATGGACGCGATCACTCATGCCGTTGAGGCGCTAACGAGCACGCTCGCGCAGACCGTCTGTGACGGCCAGGCTTTGCACGCGCTCCGGCTCATGAAGGAATTCTTGCCGCGGGCCGTGGCCAACGGCGAGGACGAGCAGGCGCGTATTCAGGTGTCGGTGGCGGCGTGCATGGCTGGTTGGGCCTTCTCGACGGCCCAGGTCGGCCTCGCTCACTCCATGGCGCATACCATTGGGACGCTGCACCACGCTCATCACGGCACCGCATGCGGGGTCGTGTTGCCCAAGGTGATGCGTTTCAATGTCGACTATGCAGCCGACAAGCTCGCCATGGCGGCGCAAGCCTTAGGAGTCGACACCACCGACATGACCGATCATGAAGCGGCTCTGGCTGCTGCCGACGCGGTCGAGGCCCTGATGCGGCAAATCAAGCACCCGATGACCCTGCGCGAACTGGGCATCCCAAAGGACGCGCTGGAGGCCGACGCGCTGCACGCGCTCGGCGATACCGCCACACTGTTCAACGCACGTCCGGTCAGCGATCCAGCGGAGGTGCTCGAACTGTTCCACCAGGCGTTTTAGTCGAAGATCCTGCCGGGGCCGAGGATTCCTTGAGGGTCGAAGGCCGCCTTGATGCGGCGCATCAGATCGAGCTTGGTCGGGTCTTCCAGCTCCATGAAGTACTGCTTCTTCTCGGTGCCTACCCCATGCTCGCCGGTAATGGCGCCGCCCAGGTCCAGCCCGGCTCGTAGCAGGGCACGCAAGACCTGGTGACGGCGCTCCGGGTCAGGCTGGAATACCGAAAGGTGGACGTTGCCGTCCCCTAAGTGTCCGCATCCGACGACCAGGGTGGCATGCTCCTCCGCCAAGGAGGCGACCTCCACCAGGTAGTGAGCGACCTCGGCACGAGGAACGACGACGTCGACGATGTCACTGGCACCGGCCGCCTTGGCGACGAAAAATGCCTTTTCGCGGGCCTCGATGAGCTGGCTGGCCGCCCGCGGAGGGAGGACGTACACGTCGATCGCCCCGAGCTCGGCCAGCAACTCCCCAATGATCGAGACGTCGTCGTTGAGGCGGTCCTCGTGGATGGACTCGAGCACGACGACGAGGTACGCCAGTCCCCGTTCTCGCACCTCCGCCGGGAGCCCGAGGTCGAGCCCGACGTTCGCCGTAATGGAGGCCATGGTGAGGGAGTCGATGTATTCGAGAATCCGCGGTCCGACGCCGGATTGGACGATGCGGGACACTGCCGTCGCGATCTCGTCCAGCCGAGCGAAGGGAGCCAGGATCGTGGCGGCATGATCGGGACGGGGATAAAGCTTGAGTATTGCCTCGGTGACCAAAGCGAGGGTACCTTCGGAACCGATGATGAGCTGGGTCAGGTCATAACCGGTGGAGCTCTTCACAAATTTGCCGCCCGTTCGGATGACTTCTCCACCGGCGAGCACCGCTTCGAGGCCAAGCACCTGGTGTCGGGTCACGCCGTACTTGATGGCCCGCATGCCACCAGCGTTGGTGGCCACATTGCCTCCGAGCGATGCACCGTTCTCACCCGGGAACACGGGGTAGACGAGCCCGTGTTCCGCCGTTGCGCGATCTAGCTGTTCAAGCGTCACTCCCGGTTGGACCACCGCGACGTTGTTATCGATGTCAATTTCGATGATGCGGTTCATCCGCTCGAACGACACAAGAAGCGAGTCCGATTGGGGAATCGAAGCCCCGGACAGACCCGTGCCGCTTCCCCGCGCCACGATTGGGATTCGGTGCTCGTGCGCCAAGCGCAGCACGGCGGCGACCTCGGCGGTCGATCCCGGCCGGATCACGGCCAGCGGGACGACGGGTGCTGCCGTCAGAGCCTCGTCATGGGTGTAGTCGGGCGAGATGGCGTAGCCGGTCATGACATGGTCGGCGCCGACCACTTCGACGAGTATGTCGGTGATGTCGCCCACGGTGCTCCTTCGTCGTTGGTGCGCCCCACAGCACGCTATTCCGGCTAGCCAGCCGTGGCGAGGCCGACGCCCCAGTCCTCTGAGTGACGCCCAGTCGGGCCCTCTTCTGGCCGGCTCAAATCGGAGTTGTGCCTACGACGTCCGGCGTTCTGCCCGGCGCAGCCAACCCCGCGATTGTCGGATCGCCCGACGCGGTCGCGTTCGGCCTACGTATCTTCCAAGGTCACGTCGGCGAGGGCCACTGCAGAGCCCACCATGAGGCGGGCTGCAATCCGCATCGCCTCCTCGTCGATCGCAAAGGTTGGACTGTGGTGCATGCCGCTCGTCCCGTACGCTAGCGCGCCACCAACGAAGAAGTAGCACCCAGGGAGGCGTTGCAAGAAGACGCTCATGTCATCGCTCGGGGTCACCGGTGGCATGGCCACCACCTTCTCGATGCCTAGCTGGGCCCGGGCGACACGCGTCACCGTGTCGGTGGTCGCCGGATCGTTTGTCACCGCAGGCGCGCTCCCCGGCAGTTCGAGCTGCACCGTGACACCGTGGTCGCTGCCCACACGGTCGCAGAGAGACCGCAGCCGGTCGAGGGCCTCTGTCCGATGCTCCGGCGTGAACGTCCTCAGTGTTCCCCTCAGCGAGGCGTGATCGGGCAGGACGTTCGGAGCGGTACCAGCGCGCACCATTCCTGCGCTGCAGACGCACGGGATGTGTTCGTAGGCGAGACCCTCCACCACGGCACCCAGGCAGCTTACGGCATCGCAGATGGCCCGCACCACGTCGCCCTGTTGGCCCGAGACTGCCCCGTGGCCGCCCGGTCCACGTACGACGATGCCGAACATGTGCACTTCGGCCATCGCGATCCCTGGACGCAATCCCACCAATCCGGTGGGCAGGACCGACGTGACGTGATGCCCCAGCAGCACACCCCCTTCAAGACCGTCGAGCACGCCACCATCCACCATCTGACGCGCTCCGCCGAGCAGCTCTTCGGCGGGTTGGAAGATGAACGTGTAACAGCCAGAAAGGTCCTCGGCCCGTCCCTGAAGGACCTGAGCGACGCCCAACAGCACCGCGGTGTGGGCATCGTGACCGCAGGCGTGCATCTTGCCTTCGAGGCTGGACGCAAAGGGAAGGCTGACTTCTTCGGCGATGGGGAGGGCGTCGATGTCGGCGCGAAGCACGACCGGACGTCCGGGGTGACCGCCCGTCAGCGTGTAGGCGGCACCAGTGGGGGTGGCGACGGGCACTTCGGTGAGCCCGAGCCCCTCGAGTCGGTTTCGGACCAGGCGAGTCGAGTCGTTCTCCTCAAAACCGAGCTCGGGATGTCGATGCAGGGTTCGCCTGACGTCGACCATGTCGTCGAACACCGCGTCGACCTCTGCAACCACCCCTTCGATATGGCGACCCATGCCGCGGACCGTAGTCGTTGGGACAATCAGAGGATGGGGGACGAGTTCGGGCGCAGGACGGCGAGCCGCCAAACCGAGTTCAGGAAGGGGTTCGAGAAGCGCTCAGTTCTTGTCGACTTGCAGGTGGAGCTCACTTACCCCATAGCGGACCCAGCTCGATCGTCGGACGGGACCGGTGAGCTTGACGTTCTTTGACCGCTTGAGCAACTCCTTGCACGCAACGCGCAGCTCCAGCTCGGCCAGGCCACGCCAAGCTGGCCCAGCTTCGGGATTCGGGGGTCCTGACCGAAGAGGAGTTCGCCGCGCGGAAGGTTCGGCTTCTCGCCTAGGGGACGCGACCTGTATGCCGCAAGACGGACAGCGGGCGCTAGGGGGCCGGCGGCGGTAGCTTGCTTGGGTGGACCACTACGCCGAGGCCGTGTTTTCTTTGGTGTGACCGACGTGAGCGTTTCTCGCGTCCTCGCTATGGCGGCATTGATCGTCGGCACCTCCGCGGCCTTGGGCGCAGGTGGTACCGCTTCCGGGGCGAAGGCATCGACTCCGGTGGCAAGCGGGGTGTGCGCGACCGGAGCACGCTCGGTGTGCGTCACGCAGAGCGCGAACGGTCACACGGTGAGGGCGCCCGTTGGCTGGACCGTCGACATCTCTCTGCACGCACCCGACCGCACTTGGACCGCCCCTTCGGAGTTTGGGCCCCGTCTCCTGCGTCAGATCGGGCGAGTACGTCGGAGTGACGGTGGAGTGGAAGCCACCTACAAGGCCGTTGCATTGGGCCGAACCGAATTGCGCGCCCTTGCACGCCCGACGTGCCTGCCATCTCAGGCGTGTCCACAATTCGTCCTCGCCTGGGAGGTGCACCTTGTCGTTATCCATTAGGGAACGTAGGCCAGAACCGACCGGCTCTTTGGACGCTGCACTGTCCCATGTGGGGCCCTCGGTGAAGGTACAGCCTGGTAGCCGGGCGCCGTCTTCGACGCCGATAGCGAGGTGGTCCCGGGAAGTTTCATGGTGTGCAGGGGTACGGTTACAGACCGTGACCGAGTTCCCCTTCGTCGTTCACTATGTGCCTTTTGGGGAGTCGGGCATTGCGGACGAGACGAAGGCTGCGTTCGAAGTGCTGCGCGAAGGGGAACTACTGCCCCAGCTATGGACCTGTCGCTCGTGCGGCTCCGAGTATCTGCTGCAAGACCTGCCCATCGGGTACGACGCGTTCCTGGGCCTGCCGGTGTGCTCTCACTGCCCGACGTGGGGTTGGGACCGAGTTCGCCCGGTGGAACAGAGCGTCTAGGAGGACTGAAAGACAGGAAGCGCCCCGAAGGGCGCTTCCTGTGGGGCTCCAAAACGGGCCACTTGTCCGTGAGCCGCCCGCCTGCCGACCCAAAGCCGAGCAGGTGATATAGCGAGTGTGCGCCCGTGGGGGAGCGGCTGTCAAGAACTGGCGCCGAGCCTCGGCGGCAACGTGGCTTCTTCAGCGACGAGGGCCCCGTGCCATGGTGATCACTGGCTGAGCTTCAAGAGCTGCTTGACCCCGTCTTCGATGCCTCGGCACAGCACGTCGAGGTCGGGGGTGGTGTCGTAGTCGCCGGTGACGCCGAAGTTCACCTCGCCGTTGTAGGAGAAGATGGCGATCCCAACCCGGACCTGGCCGGCCAGCGGCACATACGGGAAGGCCTTCACCATCTGGCGCCCGCAGACGTAGAGGGGGATCTGTGGACCCGGCACGTTGGTGGTGACGGTGTTCACGCTGCGCTGAGGCAGCCGTGCCGAAACGCGCATCCCGAGGGCCAAGAGCATCGGCGGTGCGAACCCGGACATCGAGGTCAGGGCCTCGCCAGCCATGGCCTGCTTGGACTCCTTCAACCCCTGCATCTGCTCGGTCACCGCGTGCAGTCGCTCCGCCGGGTCGGTGATCGAGATCGGGAGCTCGGCGAACATCGCGGAGACCTTGTTTTGCAGCGTCCCGTCCCCGATCGCGCGGCCGCGCTCGTCGCGCGCCCGCACCGACACCGGGACCAACGTGCGCACCACGCGGTCCACCGATTCGCCCCGGTCCAACAGGAGCTCGCGGAACCCGTTCGTGATCGCGGCGAGGACCACGTCGTTGAACGTCCCGCCGAGCTCCTTGCGGATCGCCTTGACGTCGTTGACGGCCGTCGAGGCCCAGGCGTAGCGGCGGTGCGGGCCGAGCGGACCGTTCAGGCTGGAGAGCGGGGTCTGCCGGACCAGCCCGATCATGGCCGACAGTCCCTGCAGCACCTCTTTGGTCTGGTTCATGGCCTGCCTCGGCAGCCTGGCCGCCGAACGCAGGGCCCGCATCTGCTCGTAGGGGCTGAGCAGGAGGTCGAGGGAGGCCTGGGTGGCCAACTCCAGACCCGTCGGAGCCGACTCGGGCTTCCATTCGACGGCGATGGGCGGGGTCGTCTCCCTGGAGATGTCCAAGATGATGCCCAACAGGTCGGTCCCCGAGACGCCGTCCACCATGGCGTGGTGGGTCTTGCACAGAAGGGCCCAGCGATCGTCCTCCAGGCCCTCGACGACCCAGATCTCCCACAGGGGCTTGGACCGATCGAGCTGTTGGGACATGACCCGTCCGACCAGCTTGCGAAGCTCGGCCTCGCCACCGGGCGCCGGCAGCGCCGTGTGCCGCAGGTGGTACTCGATGTTGAAGTGGGGGTCGTCGACCCAGACTGGCCGGCCGAGCTCGAGGGGGACGTGGCGGACGACGCGGCGGTAGCGGGGGACCAGGTGCAGCTTGCTCTCGATCATCGCCACGATGTCGTCGAAGGCCGGCTCGGGGCCCTCGAAGATTCCCACCGAGGCGATGTGCATGTGGCTGACGCTGTCCTCGATGTGGAGGAACGAAGCGTCCATCGGACTCAGTCGGTCAACGCCCATATGCGATCGCCCCCCGTGTACCTCTACTCGTCCGTGCGATTGAGGCTACTACCAGGGAACTTCGTCTACCCTTGGCGGGCCGACATACCCGCGGGGCGAGCGACTCTTCGTCGCGGTGTGCAAGATCCTCGAGTCGGGCGAGGCCGGGGTCGACGCGACCTGGTGCGCCAATCAGACAACGACGATTTCGACGAGTTGATCGAGCCCTCTGAAGTCATCCGGGTTGCGCGTGTAGAGCGGCAGTCGGGCAGCACAGGCCGTCGCAGCGATCAGGAGGTTTACGATTCGCGGACCTCGGGCCTTCCGCCCGACACTGACGACGGCTGCGTATATCCGCCCATACGCGCGCGCCGCTTCACTGTCGAGGGGCAGGGGATCGAATGCCGCCTCTGCTCGCTGCAGCCGATCCTGGCGACGTCCACGTTCGTCGGGGTCATTCGTCGCGTGAGGGCCAGCGGCCAATTCCGCGAGGGTGATCGCACTTACAGCTATCTCGACCGGCAGCACCACAGGGTCGAGTCGTTCTAGGTCGATCACCACGGAGGTGTCGACGATGCCCCGAGGTCGGCGCGGTTGGTCAACCACGGGGAGTTGGATCCTCCGAGCTCACTCGGTCGAGATCGTCCCGAAAACGGGTGTACTCGACTGCTGGAGCATGTCGGAACAGCGCAACCGCAGCGTCAGACCGCACGAAGCGATGCCGACGCAGCGGAAAGACCGCTTGATGGCCTTGAAGTCGTGCCTCGTTCCCGGCACCCGACAGCAGGCCACGACGGTGTCTCGATGGACGTCGAGTCCCGCAACCCTGTCCCTGATCTGTTTCATGGCTCACCTCCTGGTAGTTGGGAGGCCACCGGATGAGGGACCGGGTGAAGCGGATGCTGGGGTTCGTGCTCGTAGCGACAATCGATGGTCCCCCGGGGTCCCCGCGCCAGACTCATTTACGCGCTGAGGGCTGCAATCGGGGTTCGGCGACCACTACCGGAAGCCACTCACCAGCATTTCATTCTTCGCGGGTGGCCGTTCTCGGCCATGGGGACTCATTTCCGAAGAGCCGGATTCTTAGAGCTCGTTCCACGGTGCCATTGAAAAGAAAGCAAACGGCCATATCCTCAGCTCTCACGCGCGCATCCTTCTTTGAAAAAGCGTGATGTTGCTCGGGGGTCCTGATCCGAAGAGGAGTTCGGTCGCGCAGAAAGCTCGGCTGCTCACCTGATGGACCACTACGCCGACGCCGTGTCCTCCGAGCCCAGCCGGTGCTGGCGGATGCTCTTTGACCAGTTCAGGTGATGACCTCATCGATCACGACGACGACCTCGGAAATCTCATTGATTGATCCTTGCGGCGCGCTCTTCGCTCTGGCTCCAATCACGAAGCCCAGAACCGGAAGCCATACCCCGCCTGCTAGAACTCCGAAGAATCCGATCGGTCCGGCCACACACACCACACCGATCACGATCGAGACCCAACCCAGCCACTTCGGAAGCGCGGATCTGGTGAGAATCGCTACGCCGGTTGCAAGCGTAAGCAGGGCCATCCCGAAAATCAGCGGAAGCTCGTTATTGGCGCTCACGAAGTTCAAGTTCTGGGCGATAGCTGCCTGGTGGTTGTGGGCGGCGAGGAGGAGGGCCATGTGGTCTACGCCACCCGATGCGATAAGACCACCTGCGAAGAGGATCCCGGCGGCGTAGACCACGCTCGGCAAGGGGCCACCCTTGTCCTCGGCACCGCGCAGGACACGACGCAACTGGCTGACGAAGAGAACCAACAGCGCCAGACCGAGGGCGATGACGTAGAGCTGAGCCCAGCCCTGTCCTTGGTGAGTGTTGTAGTAGGAGACCACGCTGGTTCCCGAAGCATTCTCCCCCGGATTCTTTCCACTCAACGGGCCGAACCCAACGAACAACAAGATGAGGATGGCGAGCCCGAGCGGTCCCATCCACCGGGTCATACGTCGATCACTCATAGAGATCCACCTCTTCGTTTATTCCGATGGCCACCGGCAGACTGGTCTGGCGAGGACCGGATGTCAAACGGAAACGTCTGCATAGGTCCGAAGGGTGGTCGGCGGATTCGCGGTCTGGTCGTGCGAAGGGCACCGAGAGGGTGTTGAGCAGGTAGAGCGGGTGGACCATCGGTAGAACGGCATCAGGACGCTGCCGCCGATTGTCCGCGGGCAGCAATCGAGCTAGCGGCCTTGAACCCCTGAGCGGCTCGGCATGCTCTGGGTTGACTACGGTGAATCAGCTATCCGAAGGAGCGTTTGGTGATTCCGGAGGAGTTTGCTCAAAGCTTGGAGGTACCGGGGGGGCCACGCCGGCCTCCCCGGCCCGGGGTGAAATCACCGGTTCAGTGGCGACGGGGGCGGTCACAGCTGGGACTGCCACTAGTGGCCGTTGATGCCGCACCGCCCAGCCGAGCGCGAACGCCCCGCAACCGACCAGGATCAGTCCCGGTCCGAATGAGTACCCGAGCAGATTGGCCAGAGTTCGAAGTGGCGTGGCCGGCACCAG
>Ga0181521_10003852_pt1 | contig 17481 bp, 14 predicted proteins | sample PEATcosm2014_Bin_32_FD_119764 | JGI IMG/M metagenome (GOLD analysis project Ga0181521, IMG submission 119764) | Peatland microbial communities from MTU Mesocosm Facility, Houghton, MI, USA - PEATcosm2014_Bin02_60_metaG | ecosystem: Environmental > Terrestrial > Soil > Wetlands > Peat | place... | reverse complement strand
TGCCGCCCATCTTGTGCGTGCGCGTCCTCGACTGACGCGACCTGTCCGGGCTCCGGTGGCTGCCTCGAGCTCCCGTTCAGACCCGGCGGAGCCCGCCCCTGGCTCGGGTCCGCCGCGTGCCAGGAGGCAACGATGAAACTGCGGATCTTCACTGAACCTCAACAGGGCGCGAGCTATGAGCAGCTCCTCGCCGTCGCACGTTGCACCGAGGAGTGCGGGTTCGACGCGTTCTTCCGCTCGGACCACTACCTCAGGATGGGTGAGGGCGACGCGCGACCTGGCCCGACAGACGCGTGGATCACGCTCGCGGGCCTGGCTCGTGACACGAACAGGATCCGGCTGGGCACCTTGCTGAGCGCGGCGACGTTCAGGCTTCCTGCACAGCTCGCCGTGATCGTCGCCCAGGTGGACGCCATGAGTGGCGGTCGAGTCGAGCTCGGGCTCGGCGCGGGCTGGTTCGAGGAGGAGCACCGGGCCTTCGGCATCCCCTTCCCGCCCTCGGTCGGCGAGCGCTTCGAGCGGCTCGAGGAACAGCTCGAGATCATCTCGGGGATGTGGGCCACAGCCGAGGAGGACCGCTACTCCTTCGCGGGCGAGTACTACCAGCTCGGGGACAATGCCGGCCTGCCCAAGCCGGCGCAGGTTCCGCGACCACCGATCATCATCGGAGGAACGGGCACGAGACGAACCCCGGCGATCGCGGCCCGCTTCGCGGACGAGTGCAATGTCCCGTTTGCCTCTGCCGAGCACTGCGGCAAGCTCTTCGCCGCGCTTGACACCGCTTGTGCTCGGATCGGTCGTGACCCATCGACAATCCGGAGATCAGCCGCAGTCGTAGTCTGCGCCGGCCGCAACGACGACGAGATCAACGCTCGGGCAGCGGCGATCGGGCGCGAGGTCGACGAGCTTCGCCTGAAGGGCGCCACGGGCACCGCCGCGGAGGTCGCCCAGCAGTTGAGCTCCTACGGCGCGACCGGGGCGACGACCATCTATCTCCAGATCCTCGACCTTGGCGACCTCGACCATCTCCGCTTCATCGCCGAGCAAGTCGCACCGCTCCTGGGAGACTCGGGTGAGCCGGCGTAACTCGGCAGTCTCCCCGGTCAGAGGTTCGACATCGCGAGCGGCAATTGGCAAAATAGACACTCGATGGAAGACCGAGAGCTGCACAAGCGCATCGCGAAGCTTGTAGCCGAGGAGCGCGAGCTCGAGGAAGGACACATCGGCACGCGCGTCACTACCGACCAGGAACAGCGTCTCCGGGAGGTCCGGGCCGCTCTCGACCAGTCCTGGGACCTGTTGCGGCAAAGGCGGGCCCGACGGGAGTTCAACCAGGACATTGCGACCACGAGCGCCCGGCCGCCGGAGATCGTGGAGGGCTACCAACAGTAGGTCCGGCCCCGGCGCCGTCCAAGCGGCGCTGAGGGCGCAGCAACGCCGGAGCGATGGCGAGAGACCGAGGGGCCAACGATGAAGAGCGAGCCGACCACGGGGCGACCAGGCGCCGGGGGGCAGCCGGGGATCACCTCCCACACGGGACTTGCCATGGTCGTGGTCATGACCGGGGTGCTCATCACCGCGGTCGACACGACGATCGTGGTCCTCGCCCTGCCTGAGATCGAACGAGGGCTGCATGTAGCACTCTCCTCGGTCATCTGGATCGTCATCGGCTACCTGCTCGTCATCACCCTGCTCGCCACCCAGGTCGGGCGGCTTGGGGACATGTTCGGTCGGGTGCGCATGTACGAGATGGGCTTTCTCGTCTTCATCCTGGGCTCGCTCGCATGCGCGCTGGCCTGGGACGAGTCCGCGATCATCGGCTTCCGGATTCTCCAGGGCATCGGCGGAGCATTCGTCAGCGCCAACAGCGGCGCGGTGATAGCCGACCTGTACCCTCCCCAGCGGCGCGGTCGTGCCTATGGCTACAACGCTGTCGGCTGGAGCCTAGGGGCGGTCCTCGGGATCGTGGTGGGGGGCCTCATCGTCACCTACATCTCGTGGCGTTGGATCTTCTGGATCAACGTGCCGATCGGCGCCGCCGCTCTCATCCTGGCGACCAGGGTGCTGCACGAGCACGGCGAACGGGCCCGCCGCCACTTCGACCTTCTCGGCATGGTCACCCTCGGCCTCGGGCTGTTCGGCGTGCTCTGGGCCATGACGACGCTCGCGACAGCCACCTTCGACGCCTCGGTCGCCGGCTACCTGATCGGCGGGGTCGTGCTCATCGGCGTCTTTGTCCTGGTCGAGCTGCGCCAGGACGAGCCCATGCTCCACCTCTCCCTGTTCAAGATCCCGATGCTCGCGCCGTCGCTGCTCGCTGCGTTGTTCCAGGGACTCGCCAACTTCGCTGTGCTGTTCCTGGTCATCATGTACCTCCAGGGCCCCCGAGGGCTCTCTCCGATCCACGCCTCACTGCTCCTGGTGCCCGGTTACGTGGTCGGCTCGGGCGTCGGCCCTTTCGCCGGGCGCATGGCGGACCGGTTCGGGCCGGTGCTACCGGCAACAGTCGGGCTCGGCATCCAGGTGATCGCCCTGTTCTTCTATGCGCAGCTTTCACCCGAGAGCGGGCTGTGGCTGGTCGTAGTCGCGAGCGTCGTGAACGGCGTCGGGGCGAGCGCGTTCTTCCCAGCCAACAACTCCGCGGTGATGAAGGCCTCACCGCCCGAGGTGTTCGGGATCTCGTCGGGGATGCTGAGGACCTTCGCCAATATCGGGATGGTCTTCTCGTTCTCGGTGGCGATCCTCGTTGCCTCCCGCTCGATCTCCAAGCACCTCGCCTTCGCCATATTCGTCGGCACGACGAGCCTCCACGGCCACCTGGCGAGCGCCTTCACAACTGGGCTGCATGCCGCCTTCTATGCCTCGATGGGGTTCATGGCCCTCGCCGCTGTGCTGTCAGCGACAAGGGGCCAAGGCGTGCGAGGGCTTTCGGCCAAGAGCCGCTGACCGGGGCAGATTTCCGCTATGAGCAGCCGCTTGTCGAACCGCAGCTCGGGCAGGCATAACACGAGCCGGCACGCTGCATGACATTGCCGCAGGCGTAGCAGAACGGAGCATCCCTGCTTTCTATTTGCCCCGCCTGCCGCAGCTGTTCTGTGTCACTCGGGCGACGACCTGACGCTGTGTCCCCCCCGGCGCCGAACCGCTCGCGGTCTGTCCGCTCCGCGTCCCCGTTGTCGACATCCTCGAGGCCCGGCAACGTCGGCTGGGTCCGCTCCCCCGTCGAGAGCACCCCGAGCTCGAGCCGCTCGTCAAAGCTCAAGTAGTCGAGGGCCAGCCGCCTGAAGATGTAGTCGACAAGACTCGAAGCCAACCGCAGCTCCGGGTCGTCGGTGATCCCCGCCGGCTCGAAACGGAGGTTCGTGTACTTGCGGACGAACGTCGACATCGGCACGCCGTGCTGGAGCCCGAGGCTGACGGCGATGGAGAAGGCGTCCATTACGCCCGACAAGGTCGAGCCCTGCTTGGAGACCTTCATGAAGACTTCACCGGGACGGCCGTCCTCGTACTCGCCCACGGTGACATAGCCCTCGCAGTCGGCCACCCGGAAGGCGAAGGTATTGGAGCGACGCTTGCGGGGCAGCCGGGTCCGCGTCGTCGTCGTAGGGGCGGTCACGTGTCTCTGCTGGAGTGCACCCTCGAGCTCGGCGATGCGCTCTAGGAGCGCGCCCTCACGAACATGTGCGGCCTGTGCGGCCTCTGGCGAGACATCGTCCTCGTCGGCGAGCAGCGATGCGCCTGCCCACTTCGTCGTCGCCAGCGGCTGGGCGACCTTGCAGTTGTCGCGGTAGACGGCCACTGCTTTCAGGCCCATCTGCCAAGCGTCGATGTGCAGTTGCTCGACTTGTTCGACCGTGGCCTGCTCGGGAAGATTCACCGTCTTGGAAATGGCGCCCGAGATGAACGGCTGTGCCGCGGCCATCATCTTCACGTGGCCTAGATATTGGATCGTGTTGTCGCCCATCGAACAGGCGAAGACAGGCAGATGGGCCGCCTGAAGGTTCGGTGCCCCCAAGATGGTCTTGTGCTCGTCTACATAGGCGACAATCTGATCGACCTCGTCGGTGCTGTAACCGAGCCGCTTCAACGCTCTGGGAACCGTCTGGTTGACGATCGACATCGTGCCGCCACCGACGAGCTTCTTCGTCTTCACAAGCCCGAGATCAGGCTCGATCCCTGTCGTGTCGCAGTCCATGAGGAACGAGATAGTGCCCGTAGGTGCAAGCACCGTCGCCTGGGCGTTGCGCACGCCATAGGCCTCGGCCAGATCGACTGCCATGTCCCAGGCCTCCTGAGCCGCGCAGAGAAGCTCCGTCGACACCTGTTCCTCATCGATCTTCGCCACCTCGCGGCGGTGCATCCGCAGCACATCCAACATCGGGCCCGCGTTGTCGTGGAAGCCGGCGAACGGTCCCATCCTCGCTGCCGTCCGGGCCGAGGTCACGTATGCCGCGCCCGTCATGAGAGCCGTGATCGCCGCCGCGACGGCGCGGCCCTCGTCCGAGTCGTAGGGCACGCCCTGGGCCATGAGCAGCGCCCCGAGGTTCGCGTAACCGAGGCCCAGTTCTCGGAACCGGCGCGTCGTGTCAGCGATCTTCGCCGTCGGGTAGTCGGCATTGCCGACGAGGATCTCCTGCGCCGTGAACACGACGGTGACCGCGGCCTCGAACCCCTTGGCGTCAAAGGTGTCATCGTCGTTCAGGAAGCGCATGAGGTTGAGGCTGGCGAGGTTGCAGCTGCTGTTGTCCAGGTGAACGTATTCCGAACACGGATTACTTGCAGTGATCCGGCCCGTGTTCGGCGCCGTGTGCCACTTGTTGATAGTCGTGTCGAACTGCATGCCGGGATCCGCGCACTCCCACGCGGCTTCTGCGATCTGACGAAACAGGCCTCGTGCCTTGACAGTCTCGATGACCGCGTCCGAGGTCCGGCTGCGGAGCTCCCAGTCGCCGTCGTCGAGCACTGCCTGCATGAACTCGTCTGTCACCCGGACCGAGTTGTTGGCGTTCTGGTACTGAACAGACTGGCTGTCTCTCCCATCCAAGTCCATGTCGAAGCCGGCCTGTGCCAACACCCGCGCCTTGCGTTCCTCACGAGCCTTGCACCAGATGAACTCCTGGATGTCCGGATGGTCGGCATCCAGGATCACCATCTTCGCGGCGCGACGGGTCTTACCCCCTGACTTGATCGTCCCTGCAGACGCGTCCGCCCCGCGCATGAAGCTCACGGGTCCCGAGGCCGTGCCACCACCGTGGAGCAGCTCCCGGGAAGACCGGATGTTCGAAAGGTTGACTCCCGCTCCGGATCCACCCTTGAAGATCGTGCCTTCCTCGACGTACCAGTTGAGGATGGAGGCCATCGAGTCCTCAACGCCGAGGATGAAACAGGCGGCCGCCTGCTGGGGCACACCCTCAACGCCGATGTTGAACCAGACTGGAGAGTTGAACGCCGCCTTCTGCTGCACGACGAGGTGCTTGAGCTCGTCGCTGAAGGTGGCCGCCTCGGCCGAATCGACGAAGTACCCGTCCTTCAGGCCCCATGCCGTGATCGTGTCCACGACACGGTCGACAACCTGCCGGAGCGAGGATTCCCGTCCCGGCATGCCGACGGTGCCTCGGAAGTACTTCTGAGCGAGGATGTTGGTCGCATTCAAGCTCCAAGTCGAAGGCACCTCCACGCCGAGCTGCTCGAACGCGACCACCCCGGTGCGGTAGTCGCTGATGCGGGAATCACGGTGCTCCCAGACGACCTCGTCGTAGGGATGCCGGGACTCCGTGGTGAAGTGTCGTCGGATGCCGATTCCGAGGCGCTCTCCTGCAACGGCCATTGAATGGTTCCCTCCTTGACGGAGCCTGTCCGCCACACGAGATCCTCCGCCTGGCGCCGGCCCGATTTCCGTATACCACAATATCTTGTGGTGCAACGGAATCTGACTACCAGATAGGTGGCTAATTACAGCACCGTAGTTACGGCCGTGTCAACGGGCGGCCTCGGTAGTCATCCCTGCTCACCGGCCGCTCGCGAAGGTTCTCGCTTGCTCACTTGCGCAACCACCATCCCTGCGCGGCCGACCTGGTGGTCTGTCCGACGCCCGGCCGCGCGCCCGCCGGGCGGACCGGCTACCGTGCCGCCGTGGCCGCCGTGATCGCGATCGATGCCGGGACCTCAGGGGTGCGGGCGCTCGCCGTCGACGAGCAAGGCCAAGTCGTGACCGCATCCCACAGAGAGCTCCCCCAGTACTTCCCCGCTCCCGGGCTTGTCGAGCACGACGCCGCCGAGATCTGGTCCCTCGTCGAGACAACCTTGGCGGAGCTTCAGGCGGAATTGCTGGAGCGTTCGCTCACCACAGCCGCGATCGGGATCGCCAACCAACGTGAGACCGCGGTGGCGTGGGACCGTTCGACAGGCCGACCGTGCCATCGGGCCATCGTGTGGCAGGACCGCCGAACAACGGCACGATGTGTCGAGCTCACCGAAGCCGGCCACCTCCCCCTCGTACGCGAACGGACCGGTCTCGTGCTCGACCCCTATTTCTCGGGCACCAAGTGGTCGTGGATGCTGGAGCACGGCGGGGTCGAGCCCGGCGCTTCGCTTGCCCTGGGAACTGTCGACGACTGGATCTGCTGGAACCTGACCGGGGGTGCCGAGTCGGGCATGCACGTCACGGACCCTTCCAACGCCAGCCGGACGCTCTGTTACGACATCGGGCAGCGGGCCTGGTCAGCGGAATTGTGCGATGTCCTCCGTGTGCCGATCGAGGCGCTCGGCGAGGTCCTCGCGTCCGCGCGGAGGTACGGCACGGTGGCAGCCGGTGTCGCCGGTGGCTCTCTCACAGGTGTGCCGGTAAGCGGCATCCTCGGCGACCAGCAGGCGGCGCTGTTCGGGCACGGCTGCCACCTGCCGGGCGACACCAAGGTCACTTACGGCACCGGGAGCTTCGTGCTCATGAACCTCGGCACGCAGCAGCCTCCACCAACCGAGGGACTCCTGACCACCGTCGCCTGGGACCTCGGGGAACACGCTCCGAAGGGCGCCGCCGACGGCTTCAACTATGCGCTCGAAGGCTCCATCTTCTCTTCAGGCGCGACGATCCAGTGGCTACGCGACGGTCTCGGGCTGATCGGCGAGGCGGCCGAGGCCGGCCCGCTTGCCTCCCAGGTCCCCAGCAACGACGGCGTGTACCTCGTGCCTGCATTCGCCGGCCTCGGAAGTCCCTGGTGGGATCCTGAGGCGCGGGGCACCATCGTGGGCATTTCAAGGGGGACCGGCCGGGCGCACTTCGCCCGTGCAGCCATCGAGGCCATGGCCTACCAGTGCCGCGACGTCCTAGACGCGATGATCCGCGCTGCTGGTCAGTCCTTGAGCCAGCTCCATGCCGACGGCGGAGCCTCCGCGATGGATCTCCTGTTGCAGATCCAAGCTGACCAGTGTGGAGTGCCTGTCATCCGCCCCCCCACGACTGAGGTCACAGCCTTGGGTGCTGCCATGCTCGCCGGTCTCGCCGAAGGTGTATGGAGCTCGGTCGAGGAGTTGAGGGCCCTGGCAACCAACGCCGAGATCTTCGAGCCCGCGCCGAGGCGTGGTCGGGCGGACACAGATCACGCCGCTTGGCTAGCAGCGCTCGAGCGATCCAGAGGCTGGGAGCGAACCTCCACGCAAACGGCGAGGTCCTAAAGCCGCCTCAAGCTCCGAATACAACCCCCTTAGGAATCGCGCCAGCGCCTGCAAACCTGCTCTTAACTCCGCTCCGGTGCACCAACCAGCGCCAACCCGACACCCGGGCGCCCTAGCTCGTCCTTAATGCCCCTTCCACCGGTGCCGATGGTTACTCGTCAACTGTTTCACTCGAGGACCATGTGGGGGCCGGTGAATCGATGGTCGGGCGCGACTTCATACGAGCAAGGAGAATCCCGGCCCGGCGGGCACGGCCTTTCGTAGCCATTTCGATGGCGCTTCTCATCGGCCTGGTCCTTCTCGGCCCCTTCGAGCTCGTGACGGCCGGCACTGCGAATGGACAGTCTGAGCCAATCGGTCGTCTCGCGCCTGCCAAGGCGGCCGGTGTGCGAAGTATTGGATCTCCCGACTGGTGGCAGGGCGGGACTTGCGATCCCGGAAACGCCCCAGGATCCCGGAGCCTCGGTGCCTCCTGGCGCGGTCTGGTCGCCTGCGGCCCAGGTCCGACACAGGGCGGCACCGATCACATTGTCTCTTTCTTTCCCGGTGCCTGGGGCGAGCTCGAATGGGAGTGCGTCGAGCTCTCCATGCGCTGGATGTACCTCGCGTGGGGCGTGAACCCCTACCCGGCCGACGGTTGGGACCTCGTGCGCAACTACGGCCTCAGTTCTATCAAGGCCGAGTACAACCCCAACGGGCCTCAACTCGTCGTCGTCGCGAACGGAACGGCGGGAGCCGTCCCACAACCCGGCGATGTCGTGTCGGTCGGCCGCACCCGAGAAGACAGCTTCGGCCACACGGCGGTCGTGACCGCGAACGCAGTGGACGATCAAGGCAACGGGACGATCACCTTGGTTCAACAGAACGGCGGCACCGGCAACGACGGATGGGCCACCTATGCCGTCGACAACTGGATCGTCTCCGACGGCGTCACCGGCTGGCTCCACGACCCTTCGTGGTCGCTGCAGTGGCCCCTGGTCGGCTACACCGGGCCGACCGGCTTCGAGGCACGGGTCATAGCCCCGGGCAACGACTATGGGCTGGTCGCCACGGGCGCAAACTCAATCTCCGTGTCCGGGTACGCGGGCGTCATGGGAGCCAACGGCGATGCGATCTACGGGTACATCGACCAATTTGGCAACTTCTTCGCAAGACTGGGCTCCTCCACGACCTGGTGCCTCGCGGCACAGCACGTGAAGTCCATTGCCGTGGCGACCACGACGTCGGGAGTGCCAGTCCTGGCATTCTTGAGCACGACTGGTGACTTCTACGCCGAACAGGGCTCGCTCACCGGAACCTTCACACTCGAGGCCACGGGGGTCGCGTCGATCGCACTCGCCGCCGGCGGGGGCTCGGCTCCCCCGTTGCTGGGTTACGTCCAGAACAGAACCGCCGCCTTCCTCGTGAAAACGGGTGTGGCCGGCGACAACTGGACGGTCGTTCAAGCATCGGGCGTGCGATCGATCTCGCTCGCCGAGGGCACCACGCCATCCAGTGGGCTGATGGGATACGTATCGGACAGCGGGAGCTTCTTCACGAGCGAGGTATCACCGGAGGATCAGTGGACCGAGGAAGCGGACGGCGTGACGGCCATTTCCTTGGCGGTGGTCGGGCCCAGCGGTGAGCCGCTCCTCGGCTACCTGGCAGGAAACAGGTTCTATGTCGCCGAAAGCCTCACCCCGGCCGTATGGGTCGAGGAGGCGACCGGCGTGGCTGAGATGGCAGTCGCGTCCGATTCGGCCCCAGGCGCCTCGCCAGTCCTCGGTTATGTCACGATCACCGGCGATCTCGAGGTCTCCCAAGGTCGGCTTTCCAGTCGTTTCTCGCTGCAGGCAAGCGGTGCCTCGTCGCTCGCACTCTCGAGCGTCACAGATTCCTGACCGGCGCAGCATCAGGACCGTGCCTTGAAGGAGTGGTCGGTCACCTCGCCGTATTGCTTGGTGACCCCGAAGGGCTCGCGAGCCGGTGCTCAAGGGCGAAGGTGCCCATGCCGATAGATGTTGTACGACCCCCGATTGCCTTGCGAGGGAAGTTGGGAAGCGCAGTTGGCGTTCTACAGCCGGGCAGAAATGCCCTCCCAGTGCGGGGACTGCGCATCTCTCGCCGGCAAGCGATATAGGTGGGCTCGATCAGTGCAGAACTCGTCCGCAAGACCGCCAGGTTCCTGTAGTCGATGACCAGCGTGCCGACGCCGACCTACGAGGTCGGATCAACGCGCGGGGCACTACGGTTGACGCTGACGGTCGAAAGGACTTGCGTCGATGGACCTGCACGACGAATTCGAGGTCACGCTGCCAGTCGCCAAGGCGTGGGCGGTACTCACCGACGTCGAGAGGATCGCTCCCTGCCTGCCCGGAATCTGGCTTCGAGAGGTGGCGGGCGACGAGTACCAGGGCGTCGTGAAAGTCAAGGTCGGGCCTGTCATGGCATCCTACGAAGGCGTCGCCCGCTATCTGTTGCGTGACGCCGACGCACACAAGGCAGTCCTCAAAGCAGAAGGTCACGAGATCCATGGTCAAGGCAAGGGCACCGCTCTGGTCACAGCGACCCTCTCCCCGGCCGCAGAAGGCACCAGGGTCCAAGTCGTCACAATTCTCTCCATTGAAGGCAAGCTCGCCCGGCTCGCTGAGGGTGCGCTGGCCGCCCTGTCGCGCAACCTCATCGCCGAGTTCGCCGAGAACCTGGAGATGACCTTGCTCGAGGTCGCCACCGCCGTCACCGCTTCGCCGGTGGTCGAGACCGATGCCATCGAGGCCGCCGAGGTCCCAGCCGCGGCGCCGCCCGAGACGTTCAGCGAAGTGTCGGCCGATGCGGAGCCCCCAACGACCGAGCGCGACTACGGCCAGGTCCACCCATCGCCTGTTGCGCCTGAGCAGGAGCGGGAATCGCTGACGAGACGCCTCACTCCGTACCTCGCTGTCGCGGGATTTGTTCTCATCGCTCGGATCGTCGTCTTCGCGCTGCGTCGCCGCCGGCACTGAGCCGAGGAGACCGGCGGGCCGTCGCCGGGCCGCTCGAAGTCCGGTCAGTCCGCCAACGGCGCACCCGTGTCAGGCGGACTGCCGCGACCGAAACCCAACGACTGCGCGAACATCTCGGTAAAGGACCGGTGCACGGTCAGCTCTATGTAGCGCACGCGCTTGGCAAGGTGGTCCGCCAGCATCCGGCGCTCTCGCGACAGCAGCAGCTGCTCGGCCCCCCGGCCGGCGGCGTTTCCCACCTGCCGGTAGCGCTCTCGTCCGACATCCACCAGCAACCCCACCCGTATCGCACTCTCCAGGTCCAGATAGGTGCCAAAAGCGCCGGCCACAACGACGCTGTCCAGGCTTGCGGCCCCGATGCCGGCCTCTTTCAACAAGAGCTCCGTACCGGCACGTATCGCACCCTTGGCGAGCTGAATCTCGTTCACGTCCGAACGAGTAAAGACGACGTCGCGCCCATGTCCTGCCCGGCCCGCCGGCACCAGCAAGCAGGTAGGCCCGCTCTCGGTCCTGCTCACCAGCGGATGGCCCTTTGCCAGCGACCCTCGCTCGTCGATGATCCCCTCTTCCAACCCCTGGGCTACCGCATCGAGGATGCCCGAGCCGCATATGCCGACGGGTGCTGCTCCCCCGATGGTCTGCACCTGGAAGGCGCCCTTCAGAAAGCGAACATGCTCGATGGCACCGGGTGCAGCGCGCATCCCGTCGTGGATGTGTGCCCCTTCGAATGCCGGGCCCGACGCCGTGGAGCAAGCCCAGATAGCACCCTTGTGCGCCAGGCTTATCTCCGTGTTCGTGCCGATGTCCAGGGCCAGCACAGTCTGTGTGGTGTCCGCGAGCCCGCTTGCCAGCAGCATTGCCACGTGGTCGGAGCCGACATAGCCGGCGATGTTCGGCGGCAGATAGAGCATCGCACCGCTGTCCAGCTTCAGGCCGATCTCCTCGGCGCTTGCCAGCAAGGAGTCGCTCACGCAAGCGACGTAGGGGGCCTCGCCCAATTGGCGTACAGGCAGGCCGGTCACGAAGTGGTGCATGGCGGTATTCCCGACCACGACCGCATCGACAATCTGGCCTCGGTGGGCGCCGGCCTGCTCACAGAGCTCGCTCACCATCCGGTTCAGCTCCTCGACCAACCTCTCGTGCAATAGCCGTGCAGCCCCGTCAGTGGTGTTGGCGTAGGTGATACGGGTCACGACGTCTTCGCCATAGGCGGTCTGGGGGTTCATCGCCCCGACCCTGGCCAAGGTTGCGCCACTGGCAAGGTCCACCAGATAGGCGGCGAGCTTTGTCGTTCCGGCGTCCACCGCCAAACCGAGGAGCACCCCGCCGGCTGGTTGGATGGAAACCAGCGCCCCGGTGCCATCTGGGTGCCTGTAGACCGCCGCACGTCCCCGCCATCGCTGCGCTCGCAACCGGTTCGAGCACGCGCGGGACCTCCGCAGGCCGATGGCGGTCCCTCCCATGCCCGCCTGGTCCAGTGCCTCCTTGAGCCGTGTGGTGTCGGCGCGCAAGTCATGCAACGAGGGAGGTTCGAGCACGAGATCGACGGCGGTGACCGGTGGGTCGAGCGTGAAGTCCACCGCCTGACCTTCGATCTGCAGGCGCTGCGGGGTGCTGAGCGATTCGGGGGGTATCTCCAGGCGCAACGCGCCGCACACCTGGGCCTGGCAGGCCAGCCGCCAGCCATCGCCACGCTCGGTGTCACTCAACAGGCCCTTTTCCTCAGCGGTCTCAGCGCTGAGCACGCCATCGACCGCCCGCACCCGACAGGTGCCGCAGGTGCCCTCCCCACCGCATACAGAGACCAGCTCGATGCCCGACGCCTGCGCGGCCTCCAGGACCCTCGTGCCCGGCGCCACCTGCACGCGCCGGCCCACTGGTTGCAGCTCCACCGAAACCAGTGCCGTAGGACCCGTCTCAGCCATGGTGGGAGATGTGCTCTTGTCGGTAACGGCAGGTCGCGGCCATGGAGCAGTAGTCGCACGACTCGCCGGCGTGCTCCACGTCCCGCCCGATGCCGATCACCATTGAGGTCGACTTCTTCGGCACCATCATGTACCCCTCCGTCAGCCTGACACCGGCCGAGGCCGCGTCCAAGAGCGCGAAGATCTGGCGCTGGCCGTCAGCCACAGGCCAGCCCACAAGGCCCGGGCTCAGCGGGACGCTGGTCCGGAGCCCCTCGGCTTCGGCTTTCTCGTCCACACGCCGGCACATCTCGGTACCCAACAGGTCGACTGCAGCCGAGCCGAAAGCGTCGAGCGCGAGGCTCATGGCCGGGTCGGCCGCAAAGCACTCCGAGGCCGCCTCCTCCACGTCGGGCCCGATGCTCGAGACGGCCACCACGACGGACTGCGCGGCATGCAGGTGCTCGGCGATGAGCGGTCCCGAGAGATGGCCTGCGTGCACGAGGCGGACCCGCTCGTGGCGGAACTCTTCTACCGGAAAGCTCGCAGACACCACGACCGGCGCCAGCAGGCCCATGCCTCTTGCAACGGCCTGTTCTGCAATGTCGAGAGCAGATGACCGGCGGCGGCGCACGACCTCCGGGTCTGCACCAAGGGCGCGCAGCACCATGTCCGCATCGGGGCGCGGGTCGAAGTCGCGAATCACGTTCAGGCGGCAAGCACCTCTTTCACCAGGCGGACCGCACTGGAGGCGTCCTCTGCGTAGCCATCCGCCCCGATCTCGTCTGCATAGGACTTGGTGATCGGCGCCCCGCCGATGATGATGCGCACTTGGTCGCGAAGTCCCGCCTCCGTGATCGCCTCGATGGCGAGCTGCATGTTGGTCATCGTCGTCGTCAAGAGCGCCGACATCGCCACCACGTTGGCCCCGTCTTTGATCGCCTGGATGAACTTGTCCGCCGGGACGTCCACGCCCAGGTCGACGATCTCATAGCCCGAGCCCTCCAGCATCATCGCCACGAGGTTCTTGCCTATGTCGTGCAGGTCTCCTTGGGTGGTGCCGATCGCCACCTTGCCGCTGGAGGCCACGCCCTCTTCCACCAGGTGCGGCTTGAGGACCGTCAGCGCCGCAGTCATGGCGCGGGCCGCCACCAGCATCTCGGGAACGAAGATCTCACCTTCCTCGTAGAGCTGGCCGACCTGGGCCATGGCTGCGATCAGACCCTCGCGCAACAGCGTCCCCGCTTCGATGTCGTCGGCCAATCCCTCGCTCACCTTGGCGACGGCGAGCTTTGCCTGTCCGCCGACTATTGCCTCACGAAGCTCCTCGAGTAACGCCATGGCGTTCCTGCTCCATTCTCCTAGTAATCGATGCGAACGCGCACGACTCCCGGAGCACTGATCCCGGAGTGTCGTTGACCTCCAGCGTGCGAGCTTGCGGCGATGGCCGGCGCTTTGCGCGCGGGCCTGACCTGAGGCACCGCTAGTCACCGTAGCGTTCGGTCAGTTCGCTCGCCATCTGCGCCCACTCCCACAGGCGATGAGGCTCATAGCGCAACGTGCTGATGTCTTTCATGATCACCTCGACCACGCACCCGTGCGCCTTTGCCTTGTCGAGGACCGTTTCCAGCTCGTGCCTGGCCTTGCCGAGGTTCCATGTGGTCTCGGCGAAGACGGCCGGATTGGGCTTGTGGGAGAACACGTAACGATCGCCCATGTTGGCCACGGCCTCGTCGAGATTGACCCAGGGGCTCATTGACACCTTGCGCAGGTTGGGGACCTTCTCCAGGATGCCCATCTTCCGGTGCAAGGGATCACAGCAGCCGTAATAGGTCAGTCCGAACCGGCTCATCCAACGCAACTCATACTGCAGCGAGAACTCCCAGTGCATGCGCGGCGAGACATCGGAGAAGATCTGCGCGGCAGCGCTGCCCCAGAGGTCCTTCGCACGGACGTGCGCGGGGTCATAGTCCGGCTGCGGCAACTCATCGGTGTATCCCAGGCCGCCGGAGCCAATCCGGAAGTACGTGTTGTTGAGGGTCAGCAAGTTCTGTTCTTCGAACTGGTCGAGCATGCTGAGGTAGGCGTTCACCAGCCTGTCTATGGCCTTGTGGACGAGCTCGGGACGATCGTAGAGGTCCACCAGGGCCTCCTGGACGCCCCACCACCTGATCATCTCGTCCCAGGGTGCGAACCAGAAGCAGAATCCGTTCGCCCCGAGCTTCTTGACGTCAATGACCCCGCTCAAGATCTCCGTCAACTGCTCGTACTGCTGTTCGGAAGCACCACTGTCGTGCGTCACGACCGGGACCTTGATCTTCTCGAGGTCGTCCTCATCGCGGATCTGGATGTTGAAATGCCGGGAGACCACCGTGTTCGCCTCGTCGGTGACGGCGATGTCCACGTCTTCGGCGATACCGAAGGCGGTGTTGTGGACGACGAGTGGGGAGTACACCACCGGCTCCACGACCATGTCCGCCGGCATGTGCTCCCACTGATAGATCAGCTTGCGCAGCTCCCACTCGTGGTAGCGGCTCCATTCGCTCGTCGTCTGCAAGCGCAACTCGTCTTCCACGTCCATCTCGTGCCACGGAACCTCATCGATCCAGACCATCGGCTTGACATGCCTCAGCCCGTTCATGGCACGCCATTTGGACGCCGTCTCAGCCTGCACTGGCAGCGCGGCAACAGCCGCAAGCTTTTCGCCGAGACTGCGCAGGACTTGCTTGTCGGTCTCTGTGGCTTCTGTTCCGACTCCCGTCAGCGTTCCTCTTCGAGACGGATCTACCAGCCAGTTTGAATCTTGCATCGAGACTCGCCCCAATCCGTCTGCTCAAAACGAAAGTTCTGCGACGTTACCAGATCTGCTCAAGGCGCCAGAAATCGTTTGCTGACTCGTTACCCGGCGGCGCTGCCGCAAGAGCCGATCGTATTCTTCCTCTGACGCTGCCAGCTTCGTGACCGGAGAGACCCTGGTGGTCGACGGCGGCTACACGCTCTGGTACAGCCGGGCTCTTGCTTGGCCGATCGGCCCGAGCCTCGTCAGCTGTCCACCGTCACCCGCCTCCCGAGCGACGCTCGGGAGGCGCGGCTTGACGCGATTGTCTCTTAGTTTGTGGGCCGTTCAGCTGCAGAGCGCCCCGACTTGTGGCTCTGGTGGCGCGGTGGTGAGCCAGCGGTACGCAAAATGCTCGGTGTAGCCAGGATGCCCTGAGGCAGCGGGCACATTCGTGAAGGTCGAGATGGGCAGATGAGTGGCGACTGCGATCGTGTCGGTCTCGGTCACCGTCTGATCTCCGCCCGCGGGATAGGTCGAGGTGACGACCATGGTCGTCCCCACACGGCGCAGGGGCAAGTAGTCGCCGTAGACGTAGTAACCCACGGGCCCGCCCGTCTGCGACCGGTTGGCGACGGTGCCCGTACCTTTGCTCCAGCACAGGTCCGGGTACCGGTAGGGGTGGATGAAGAACCCGGCGCTCGTCAGCAAGAACAAGGCCGTGATGTTGTTGACACTTCTCGTGCAGCTAGGCGCGCTCGTCGTGGGACAGCCCGAAGGCACGAACACGGTCGATATCCATGTGACTCGCGCCGCCTTGGCGGCGATCGTGGTGTACTCGACGGCCGGGACGTAGCCACTCGGTACCGACGTGCCGACGATGTACTTCGTGGTGACGTGCCACGACTGCGGCGTGACGTCATCTTCTATCGCCACCTGTCCCGGAATGGTTTCCTCTTCGGCCCCCATCCGCTGCGTGGCGGCGGCCACCAGGCGGACGTATGCGATCGCCGCCGCGTTGCCCGACACGCCCGAGGAGGCATTGGCCTGGGCGCCGTTGACGACGACCTGGGTGACGGCAACGACGAGCAGTGAGGCGCACATGACCAGACCACCGAGCCTTCGAGCGCGCATTATCGGCTCTTTGCCGGATGGGTGGTCACCGGCTGCCTTTGTGGCTTCTGCACCTTCCAGATGGACCAGGCCGTCTGTTCCTGGTCTCGACATGTCCCAAGCATTTGCGACCTCCGGAGCTGGTGCCGGCTCACGCTAGCTGCTGGCTCGCCGGTCCGCTAGGGCCTTGGCCCGATCACGCCATCAACTGGCGGCGCTGCGACGCCAGGTGGCATGTCCTCGGTACTCCCCGGCGCCATAGGGTCCAATGACTCCCGTATCGGCTCGTGGTTGCACTCCCCCACCGGTTTCAGAGGCTCTGAGCGCGTTGTAGCGGCCGTCTTAGGTCAGCTTCAAAACCCCACGGAGGTTGCGGACGGCCTGAGCGATCCTCTGCTCGTTCTCGATCAGAGCGAACCTGACGTAACCCTCTCCCCCTGGGCCGAACCCGTTTCCTGGCGACGTCGCCACTTTCCCTTCGGAGACGAGGAACTTCGAGATAGGAGGCTCCGCAGTTCGTCGAGTAAGTCGGCCGTAGTCGTCAGGCTTGCTGCCCGACTCGGCGAGGGTGACGGCGAGGTTCACGACCGGCTCGCTGGCCGCGTCTCGGCGGGCGGCCGATTCAGCCACTCATGTTGCTCGGGGTACTGCTCGGAGTGCATCTTGTACAGACGCTCGTGCACTTCTTGTGTTGTGTGATGATGGCACGTTCGAAAGGTCGTGCCCTCCACCTTCAGGTGACCGATGCGCCTGCACCGCTTTTCCGAACAGTTGAGCCGCTTGTAGACCCCAGCCGCTGAGACAAACAACCCGAACACCGTCAGGTTTGACAGGTCGCTCACCCATATCGGCTGGCCGGGTCCCAAGAAGAACTCAAAGATGACGTGCACTACACCTCCCCCACGATCAGAACTTCAAGACTCCACGGAGGTTTCGCACGGCCTGAGCGATCCTCTGCTCGTTCTCGATGAGAGCGAACCTGACGTAACCCTCTCCCCCTGGGCCGAACCCGTTTCCTGGCGACGTCGCCACT
>Ga0181521_10003850_pt1 | contig 17487 bp, 7 predicted proteins | sample PEATcosm2014_Bin_32_FD_119764 | JGI IMG/M metagenome (GOLD analysis project Ga0181521, IMG submission 119764) | Peatland microbial communities from MTU Mesocosm Facility, Houghton, MI, USA - PEATcosm2014_Bin02_60_metaG | ecosystem: Environmental > Terrestrial > Soil > Wetlands > Peat | place... | reverse complement strand
GCAATGCTCAAAGAGACCTCCTTGCTGGCAGTTGGAGACCTCCCCACAGCGTCAGAGATTGCGGAGTGCCGGCTCTTTGCACGTGTTGAGGGCATTGAGATTCCGCAATGGGAATCCTCATCGTGTTCTGTGCTTGGACGACAGAAGGCCTGCGTTCGATACGTGCAGAGGATTTTCTACCGCGTAAGGATCCCGCACCTTGTAGCGGGAACTGTGTTCTCCGTGCCCAGCGTGCCTACTGCGCGCATTCAACTTAAGCGGGCGGGGTTTCGACAAAGTGAGATTTCGTCCACGGCGCTTGTGGAGCCAAGGACTGGATGTGCGGTGCAGCTTGTGGAACGCGACCCGCGCAAGTAGCGCAGCTTAGCGAAGGAGGCAGCTGATGAAGACCGTAATCCTTAAGGATGGGGCGGGCAATCCCCAAGGCGTGATCCGAGAATTGTCCGGCGACCAAGAAAGACTCTATGACCGGTCCGGGAACGCAATTGCCACCTACAGGCGCAATGTGAATTTCACCTACGACAATAATGGCGTGCGCTTCGGAAGCGGCAATCGCCTGCCTGGGCTAGTAGGGACAAAACCGAAATGACTGACATCTAGCCGAATGATGCTGTTGTGCGCAGGAGTGTTCACGCCGCAAGTGTCCTCCGAGCATAGGTGGATGGGCACGAAAACTGGGGGCAAGTGATGCAAATCGGCAAGCCAGTCCGAAGCCTCGTCGTGGAGCCGCTGGAACTGAAACTTCCAGCGGAACAGCCGGACAGCGAACCTGAGAAGCTGACTCCGTCGCCAGAGCCCGCGCACGAGCCCGAGCAGGTATCGGACAAGCAATGAGTATCCCCGACTACATCTCGCCGATTGTGGGCTACCGTACTTGGTTGTGGGACAACGTGGGGTTGAGGTCACTCTGCGGGGAGCGATGGCACCCTGGCCGTGTGCTGGCGGCGCGATGCCGGGCTGCTGCTGTCGTCGGAACCATCGCTGGTCGCGCCGAAGGGGATGACGCCCACGATGCCCCGCAAGCGAATTGCACGTGCGGCGTGTACGCATCGAAAAGCTTTGAGCACTTGCACTCGACCAAATACGCGAGGTGCGGCCTCTACGGTGAAGTAAACCTATGGGGCACGGTCGTGGAACACGAGCAAGGATGGCGTACCCAGTTCGCCTATCCGAAGAGCCTCTATCTGCCGCCCGACACGCTGCCGCACAGTTCGGCGCCAATACAGGATCGGCTGCGGGGATTGATCGCATACGGCATAAACATCTTCGTAGGAGATGACACCCGGAACATTCCTCTCTGGACGAAAGATTCAGGATTGAACTCAGCAGGGCTGGACCACCTAATCGAAATCGGCAGGGAGTGTTGCGATCGCCCTCAGCGACACCAAATCCTAAAGAAGGGCGACCGTCTGGCGGTTCTCGGCCGCGGGACAGCTGTGGTGGAGCACGTTGACAACGAACGGGTACGAGCCGTGGTTCTAAACAAATGTGAACTAATGATCGCCCGCAGCTCCATTCGGTGGGACAGACGGTACAGGCGCTGGGAAACAAGCCCCAGCGCTTGTGTCGAGACAAACGCGAAAGCTGAGCACACTCATGCAAGAACCCAGTTGAGAGGGTAGTCGGTTCCCCGAGCTTGCCTGTGTGAGGCAAAGACAGGTCGATTGATCCCCCCGGGATGACTGATTGCCCCTCACCCAACTCCTCCCCTAAGTAGTTGATCGTCAAGCTCTGTCGCTGGTGCCAGTGTGCCTGCCGTGTGCCAGATTTCTGGAGGGAGTTTCGTTGGCTCGTAAGACGGGACAAATTGTAGGGCGAGGACGACGTCGCTGGCTGGTGCGCGTTTTTCTCGGCCGCGACCGCGAAACCCGCAAACGGCGCTACCAGAGCCGCATGGTTCACGGTCCCGTCCGGCATGCGCAAAGCTACCTTAATAAGGTGTTGCGCGAGCATGACCTCGGCCGCCAAGTGGAAGGAATCGCGATCACATTGAACGACTACCTCAATCGCTGGCTCGAGACCGCCGCGAAGCCGAAACTACGCGAGAAGAGCTACCAAAGTTACGAGAGCCTTCTACAGCGCTACATCCGACCGTTGCAAGGCGAAAGGATGCTGTCGGCGATCTGTCCGCTGGATGTGCAGGACGTGTACCAGAAGATGATCGATCACGGTCTGTCGCCTCGCACAATCCGCTACACCCATTCGGTTCTCCGCTCCGCGATGCGCCAGGCCATCCGCTGGCGGCTTCTAGCGCAGGATCCCACCGACGGCGCCCAGCTACCACGGCTTCGACGACGGGAGATGCTGGTTCTCAGTGCAGAACAGTCCAGGATCTTTCTGTCGGCTGCGCTTGAGACTCACTACGGCCCAGTCCTTGCGGTCGCTCTCACCACCGGCATGCGCCCATCCGAATACCTCGCCTTGAACTGGCAGGATATCGATTGGGATCGGGGCACTGTCAGCGTCGTGCGCACCCTGGAGAGAGCAACAGGCTCTTGGCGTTTTGCAGAGACGAAGAGAGCTCGCAGCCGACGCATCATCAAGCTCCAGGAATGGATGCTCGAAAGACTGAAGGATCTGCACGAAAGAACGATTCAACGGAGCGAACGTAGCTGGCCTGATACGGAATTAGTCTTCGCCACCCCCTCCGGTCGCCCCATACATTCCGACAAGCTGGCCAAAAAGTTCAAGGCAATCTTGCGCCAGGCTGGCCTGCCCATCATCCGTCTATACGATCTACGCCACACGAGTGCCACCCTCGCACTGGCGGCTGGGGTTCCGCCCAAAGTGGTTGCTGAGCAGCTCGGCCATGCGAGCGCAGCTTTCACACTAGATGCTTATTCGCACCTCTTACCTCACATGCAGGAACAGGCAGCGATGAAAGTGGAACAGATCCTTATCGGACGGGGCCTGCTCCAGCAATCTAGGGGAACCCGCGGCAAGACCCGTTATTCGGAAGCTAGGCCCAAGAAGCCATCTACGGCCGTGGGTGCACTGTCAGGAAGAGGTCGCGGCGGTCTGCGAGCTTAAACAGTTTCGTTGTTTGTTCGCCCATGAGAGTATCATTGACTTCAGGCTGTGCGCGTCGTCACTGAGTTATTGGAGCGTAATCCGTAGATTCAGGTCAATCGGGGAGGTCTTACATGCTGCTCGTCATTCTGGCCGTCGTTCAAATTGTTCTCTTAGCAATTCTCGTGATCCTCATTCTGACGAAGGGGCGGAGTGACATGCAGAATTCCGTTCCAGAGTTGCTGACCGGTCTGGCAGACCTGCGCAACTCTGCGGAGCGGATGGAAGGCACTGTCAGTGCGGAGATGCGTACTCTGCGCGTGGACAATTTGAGCTATTCCCAGCAAGCGCGCCAGGAGGCAGGAACGGATGCTCGATCCTTGCGCGAGGAACTGGTCGCAAATGTTGGCCGGCTCGGCAGCCAATTAAATGACAACATCTCCGAGTTGCGCCGTGATCAGATGTCCGCCGCCAACCAGCTTCGCGATGGTGTCTTGGCTCAGATTGATCGGCTCGTAAACACCACAACCGAATCTGACCAGCAGCTACGCGACGTGATGCAGGAAAAGTTCGCCGACCTGCAACAGCAGGTAACCGATCAGCTCACGGAATTCCGGGATCACCAGGGGCAAACGAGCGATCAGCTGAAGGATTCCGTCCAGACCAACTTCAGTCGCCTGGGATCCGAACTCCGCGAGACGAACAAGGAGCTCAGCGCGAAAGTGCAGGTTAGCTTGCTCGATCTGACAGGGAAAATTCAAGAGCTCTCTGCCACGAACGAGCAGAAGCAAGATGCATTGCGGCAGGTCGTCGAATTGCGGCTAGACAAGCTGACCGAGAGCAACACCGAGAAGCTTGAGCAGATGCGGCAGACCGTCGATGAGAAACTGCATACGACTCTCGAAAAGCGGCTAACCGACAGTTTTGGGCTTGTCACCGAGCAACTCGGCAAGGTCCAGCTGGGGCTTGGAGAAATGAAGGATTTGGCGAACGGAGTCGGCGACCTCAAACGAGTGCTGACGAATGTAAAGACGCGCGGAGGATTCGGCGAAGTGCAGTTGGGCCTTTTATTGGATCAGATGCTCTCTCCAGAGCAATACGTTACGAACGCCCGTATTCGGGAGGACTCGCAGGAGTCCGTCGAATATGCAATTCGAATGCCCGGTACACAGGATGGAGAGCCAGTGCTTCTTCCGGTTGACGCGAAGTTTCCGCGGGAGGCTTGGGAGCGGCTGGAAGATGCACAAACCCGCGGTGACCAGGCAGGAATGAAAGAGGCTGGGAATAAGCTCGAGGCGGTGATTCGAGCGTCCGCCAAGACAATAAAAGAGAAGTACATCGTGCCCCCGACAACCACGAGCTTCGCGGTGATGTTTCTGCCGACCGAGGGCCTATTCGCCGAAGTAGTTCGCCGCCCGGGGCTAGTTGATGATCTCCAGACGAATTACCACGTTTGCCTCGCAGGTCCAACCACATTTGCTGCATTGTTAACGAGTCTGCAGATGGGCTTCCGCACTTTGGCCATACAGAAGAAGGGCAGCGAGGTTTGGAAGTTGCTCGCTGCAACCAAGGTTGAATTTGAGAAATTCGGTGGCTTAATGTCCAAGGTTGAGAAGCAGGTCGGAACTGTCCAAAGTACTCTTAAACTCGTGAGCAGCAAGACTCGTACTATCAATCGCCGGCTGAAGGGAGTCGAAGCACTCGACTCGCCGCCCGCTCTAGTTGCCGGTGATGAACCGGAGCCTTCGGCTACAGATGCAGATCCGGCTATGGTCCAAGCGGATAGGTAACACTTTCGAGCCGTTTGACATTCAATGGTACTGATATCGTTAAACCGATTCGGCGAAGCGAAGGATGAAGGCTTTCTGGCCTCTCATCTTGGGGCTTCCGCTCGCCGATTTCCCGAAATAGGCGAAGTGTGTTTCGGTTTGGGCGCATAAATGTTAGCCCGCACACAATCCGAGTGTTCCCCAGCAGGTCGATGTGCAGTGTCGTCCATCTCTAAGACGGATTACATACTGTGGCGGGCCTGCGCTAAAAACGCCTGGCTACGCATTCACAAGCCTGACGTGTACTACTCGACTGAATTGACGGAATATGAACAGTCCGTCATGGAAATGGGAATTGAGGTGGAGCGCGTGGCTCGTGGTTTGTTTCCAGACGGCGCGATCGTCACTGGTTCACAAACGAACGCATTACAAGAGACTCGCTCACTGATCGCTTCAAACACTCCCACACTATTCCAGCCGGTATTCGAGCGAGAAGAGTGTCTGGCAGTAGTAGATGTTCTTCGGTGCGAACCCGGGACGAACGACTGGTCGATCTATGAGGTAAAGTCCGCAACCAAAGTAAAGGAAGAGCACGTTTACGACCTTGCGTTTCAAGTTGCCCTTCTTCGAAAGCACGGTATCAACCTCAAGCGGGCCTCTCTCATACTTCTCAATCCCGATTACGTGCGCCAGCATGATCTCGACATTCAAAAGCTATTCAACACCATTGACCTCACAGCAAATGTGGACGACATCTCGGAGACCGTCAGTAGAGAAATGCAAGAGGCGCGAAATTATCTGTTGAACGAGTCTGAGCCTCAAGGCCCTTGTTCCTGCATATATAAAGGAAGATCCCGGCACTGCAGCACATTCCACTATTCGAATCCAGACGTGCCGAATTATGGAATCCACGATATTGCCCGCATAGGGAGCAGTCCGAAGAAACTCAAGGAACTGGTGGATGCTGGGATTTTTGCGCTCGAGGATATTCCTTCTGACATTAAGGTAACGAAGGGCCAGAGCAATCAGCTTCGGGCTTATCGCACCGGCGAGACGATAATCGATAAAGAAGCGATCGCGAAGGAGCTGGGCGGGCTTACTTTTCCTCTGCACTTCATCGACTACGAGACATTTGCGTCCGCCCTGCCCCTATTCAGGGACTTTTCGCCTTACGACCAAATTCCTCTACAATACTCGGTCCACATTGTTGGTTCACCCGACGAGGAACCGATACACCGCGATTTCCTCCACGCGGGGCGCAACGATCCGACCAACTCGTTCCTGGATTCTCTTCGAGAACACGTCAGTTTATTCGGTTCAGTGATTGCGTGGAACAAAGCGTTCGAATGCCAAGTCAACGACAACATCGCGCGCAGGATTTTACCTGCATGCGAATACATCATTGAGCTCAATGATCGTTTCTATGATCTGATGGACATCTTTTCAAAACAGTACTTTGTTCATAGGGACCTCTGCGGATCAGTTTCCATCAAGAAGGTACTGCCAGTCCTGGCTCCCGACCTCAGTTATTCGAACCTAGGAATCCATGATGGCGCCATGGCGTCATTGACATGGAGCAAGATCATCTCAGGTGAAATCGATGAGCAAGACTGTGCGCGGCTGCGCGCGGATCTGAGGAATTACTGTGCACTGGATTCCTATGGAATGTACGCGATTTGGCGGGCCTTAACAAATCTAATTCAGAGCCGTTAAGCCGATGGATATTCAGCTTCCAAAACTCCAAACAAAGACTCTTCGAAGGGCACCGGATCCGTCCGCTTACAAGCTCTACCGTGCCGCCCAGGAATGGGACCTTGTTGATCCCATTCTGATCCGAGATCGCCAGGATCTAAAGTCCGAGCCTAAATGGCATGATCACGTCGAACCGTATTATCACCAGATCAGCAATTTGGTCACCTTCTGTCGACGCCTACCCGTCACTCTCTTGGCTGATGACGTTGGGTTGGGCAAGACCATTAGCGCTGGTCTGATCGCTAGTGAGCTGATGGCGCGACATCGAGTATCGAAGATCCTCGTTGTCTGTCCGAAGTTGCTAATGCCGCAGTGGAAGGAAGAACTTGAGACCAAGTTTGCAATCCCTGGCGTTGAAGCCGTAGGGAACGATCTTGTGAAGGCGAAGGTGCCGGATGGCGGTGGCGCAATTATCACGACCTATCAGTCTGCTCGCATGTACCTCGAAGCTTTGAGCCAAGCCGGATTCGAAATGCTGATTCTAGACGAGGCACACAAGCTTCGTAATCTGTATGGAACAAACCAGGCCCCTCAGGTAGCAGAGCGATTTCGGGACGCTCTAGCCAACCGCATGTTCAAATTTGTCCTTATGCTCACGGCCACGCCCCTTCAAAATCGCCTGTGGGATATCTATTCGCTCGTCGACTTGTTATCGGTTGCGCGAGGACACCAGAATCCATTCGGTAGCGAGGGGATGTTTGCTCGAACTTTCATCGCTGATGATCGGACACAAGCTCGTCACCTGGCGGCTAATATGCGTGACAGTTTCCGATCGATTGTTTACGGGTACATGTCCAGAATTCGGCGAGTGGACGCAAACCTGCACTTCCCTGAACGTGTCGTCCAACTGCATAAAGTTGATCCAGTGCCCGAAGAGCTTGAACTGATCAATGCGATCGCAAGCCCCATCCGAAGCCTGAACCGGCTATCCCAAATCTCGATCCTTCAGGCTGTGATCAGCAGCCCACAAGCATTACTTGCCCAACTCAAGAAAATGGCTGCCAACGGAACGGTACCTCAAAGTCTGGCCGTGCGAGTTGAGGAGATTGTTGGCAAAATCAGTATCACAGCAAAGTTGCGGGGCCTTGGCGCCCTGGTTGACAAATTGCGGGCAGAGCAATCCGAGAGGTGGAGACTAGTGGTATTCACGACTCGGCGCGAGACACAAACGACCATCGAATCCTTTCTGCAGACACGAGGAATTACTTGCGGCCTAATAAACGGAGATTCGGGTGAACGAAACCAGCGTACGATTGCAAAATTCAAGAAAACCGTCCCCGAAATACATGTAATCGTTTCAACCGAGGCAGGATCCGAGGGCGTCAACCTCCAGGCAGCGAATGTTCTGGTTAATTTCGACCTGCCATGGAACCCAATGATCGTCGAACAGCGCATAGGGCGCATTCAGCGACTCGCCTCAGAGCACGCAAGCGTCTGCATCTGCAACATCATTCTGCGGGGAACCTTTGAGGAATACATCGTCGGACGATTGATGGAGAAACTTCAGCTCGCGTCTCACGCTATCGGGGACATAGAGGCCTTGCTCGAGGCCGCGGGTATGAACGAGCAGAATGAGGATGGTGTACCGTTCGAAGAGTTAATCCGCCAGCTGGTCATCGCTTCGCTCGCCGACAAGGATGTCGACGCGGCAACGAAGCTTGCGGAAAAGAGCATTGCCGAAGCCAGGATTGAACTCCAGAGTCAGGAAAAGAACATCGATGCGATGTTCGGAAGGATGGAAGACGCTGTTGGCGACGAGATTCCATACCCCAACTTGCCCGCCGTAGTGAGGTCGATAGGCGCCCAAGAATTCGTCTTGTTGGCGCTGAGCAGTCTCGGAACTCGCCTAATTCCAGAATCTGATGGCGTGTATGTTAGCGAGCATGACGGCAAAATGGATCGGATCTGTTTTGACGAAATACACTCCTCAAATGCAGTTCTCTACCATCCTGGCACACCAGCTTTCAGCCGGTTGGTCACGAGAATGGTCGATGCAGGTTTGCATCGTGCGCTAGACCTCGATGAAAAGCCAGCCGGTAAAGCGCAGCAGATGGCGAAGGAATGGGTCGAGGGTTTTGGGGGCAACTTCCGTGCCATCCAGATTAGCGAAGCCCTGCGATCATTTGTTGGAGTCGCCACGGTGCGCGTGCGTGCAACTGTCGGCCATGATAGCTATGAACGACTTGTAGATGTTCCAGTTTCTCCCGATGAACACTGGATTCCAGCGGGCTTGACTGGAGCAAGTCCCATCTCCGACCCATTAAAAAACCCAGAAGCAGTCGGACTGAACAGTGCTTCTATCGTCGAGAAGGCAACAGAAGATCCGGGCGTCGCTGAATTCTGTCGTTTCTACCTTGATCGGCGGACCCAGGAACTGGCCTCTGCTGGCACAGACGCGCGAAAAAGGAAGAAGGTCGAAGACGACTTCACACCTCGGTTGGACACAACTCTCGTTGGTATGGATGGCACAGTACGACGGCAACTACGGCTGAAGACTCTTTTCGACCTTGGATCCGAGCACGAGTACGAAACCACCATCGCCGTCATTCCAGCCGAAAGCAAGCGCAAGTGCCCAGAACTGTATCGCTGCTCTGTGTCTCAGAAGATCGCTCCTGCTGAATGTTTTGAGAAGTGCGGGATTAGCGGCTTATCCGTATTGAAGCATTTGCTTGTAAGATCCGAAGTTAGCGATCGAGCGGCTTTGCCGGAATTCATTGAGCAATGTGCTGCTACCGGCAAGCGCGCTTTACAAGATGAGCTCGAGGAATCATCTGTAACGCATGACAAGGTCCTAAAATCGGTTCTGAAAACGTCGGACTTGTCGGGAAAACGCGCTGAGCCGCAATTTTTTGCAAACTGCGAGTTTACTGGAGTACTCGCCCTCATCGATGAACTGGAGACGAGCCAGGTATCCGGCAAACGATATCGTCGCGATAGGCAGCAACGATCAATTGTCAGCGGTAAGACCGGTTATCGCGATGAATTTGTCCAATGCGCAGAGACGGGACAACTGCTGTTACCCGAAGAGAGTGAGAAATGTGAGGTTACGGGAAAGATCGTTGTCCCCGGTATTTTGCTGAAATGTGAGGTTTCGGGGAAGAGAGTATTGCCATCCTTGGTCGAGAGGTCCGCTGTGAGTGGCAAGAGAGCTCTGAAAGAGTATTTTGCGGCAAGCAGCATCTCGGGGGCTCACGCACTGCAGGACGAGAGCATCGCCTCGGCCAGTGCGAAATACTGCCTTCCGACCGAGGCAAAATTGTGCATGTGGAGTGGCAAGAAAATTCATCCTGACGATCTTCGGACGTGTGAGCTCACGCGAACGAATGCCCATTTCGAATTCATGACCACAAATGGCGAATGTCGCCTTGAACCGCTGGTCGACTTGTTGAACGGCTTGCGAAGAAAGGGTGACAAACCGGAGCTCTGGACTACGATAGCTGAAGTTGTGTCAAGAATCGCAGTTGCCAAATCACAAGTTGAAGCTGCAATCTTATCGCCCAGCGGCCAATACTTGGCCGTATGCGTCGAAACGAAGAACTGGTTAGGATTGAAAACTCGCCAGGCAGGTCTGTTGTACTCCGTGCCAGAACACGAAGCCATCGGCAGAATTGTAGCCGGAAAACGTGGAGCCCAGGGTTGGGCACTGGAAAAAGCATTCTAGAACGTTCGGTATAGCTGCCCTGGAAAAAGCTTTCCAGTATTCCGACGACTGACGGCCGATCAGCCGCAAATCTTCTGTCTAATCGATGATCTCTCTAAACCCGCCCAAGGCTGTGTGCGAGGAGTGTGCCTTTCGTGCGAGCTAAGGAGCAAATTTCTATTGCTCCCAAGTTGGAAGAACTTTCCTCACAGAGAACGGAAAGCCGTTGTTAGTGTCTTCTATGCACTGTGTGGACTTTTGGGGAGTTGGCGGGGTCAAAGATGTGACGGTCGCACCCGATGAGCATCCTGGCTGGGAGAGGAGCAAACAGAAAGTGACTGGAGTCAGCCGACTTTTCAGGACAAATCCTCTGCGCTTGGTACTATTAGGTACAAGACGAGCAGGCTCATGAGGATAGAAGACATTCCGGACTATCCAGCGCTACAGCAACTTGGACGGGCCCTCTGGAAAATCGGGAAGGCGCGCGGCGCAGCGATTCTTGTAGGTGCAGGATTTACACAGAATGCTGACCGGGTACACGCCAATACTGCTGAGCCTCCTTTATGGACCGACATCGCACGTGTCATGCAGGAACGGATCTACCCCGGTGTAGTAGCCAAAAAAGACCCTCTACGCCTAGCGGAAGAGTTCAAGGTTCTTCTCGGTGAACCTGCCCTGGAGGGCCTTATTCGGGACATGGTTCGGGATGAAGAGTGGCTCCCTGGAGATTTGCACAAGAAATTGGTGAAATTGCCTTGGACCGACATTCTGACGACGAACTGGGACACGCTGATCGAACGCGCCGCGCTCGAAAACTTGGGACAAACTTACGAAACAGTTCGTTCCGTCAGCGATATCGCGACAACCCGCGCACCGCGAGTGGTTAAACTTCACGGAAGCCTTCCATCCAACCGTCCGTTTATCGTTTCAGAGGAGGACTATCGCACCTATCCACGGTTGTTTGCACCTTTCGTCAATCTCGTTCAGCAAACACTACTTGAAAATGAACTGTGCCTGTTGGGATTTTCAGGGGATGACCCGAACTTCCTAGAGTGGTCGGGATGGGTGAGAGACCAACTAGGCGCGTCAGCCAGACGCATTCACCTCGTAGGAGCACTTGATCTCGGCGCTGCGCAGCGGATGCTGCTCGAATCAAGGTACATTTCTGTGATCGACTTTACTCCGTTGGTCGGCAAGGCCCGACACCGCGCAGCTGCCACTCAGTTTTTAGACTATCTTGAGAAGGCGAAACCACGGGCCCCGTGGGACTGGCCTGAGCAGCGCAAATCGACAGCATCCAGTACACCTCTTCAGGACGCCGCCGCACAACTCACACTTACGACGGAAACCCTCCAGACCTGGGAAGATGAACGGCGGTCATATCCGGGCTGGATTGTCTGTCCGCCACACACCCGAGCCGTCGCGAAGAGTGAAACGATTAACGCCCTCTATCGAATTGGTCGCGTCTTCGATCAACTGGCGCCGAAAGACCGCGGCCGTTTTCTATTCGAGTCAGCATGGAGATTAGATACCTTTTTCATACCACTCGAAACTTCCCTCCAGCTAATGTTTCGAAGCGCTGTGTCTGATGACCGGTGCTGGAGTGACCCGGTCGCCAGAGAATTTGTTGCATTGCTATTGTTGCGAACGGCGCGAGAGGAGCGTAATCAAACCGGTTTTGTCGAGTGGGTTGACTATTTCAAGTGCCATGCACCCTCTGACCGGGAAATGGCTGCACAGGTCAGCTATCAACGTTGTTTGTGGGCCCGCGATGAACTCAATTTTGGGGAGCTAAGGAAGCTTCTAACCGACCTTGATGGTTCTGATCCGTTCTGGAAGTTCCGCCGTGCCGCGCTCCTGTGCGACCTCGGCGATATGAAAGGCGCCAGAGAAACTGCCCATATTGGTTTGCGTGAGATTCGTGAAAGTTTCTATAGGGACCGGGATTCCCTGTGGACAATCTCGAGACTGGCATGGGCCCAATTTCTATCACGAGGTCTTCGCTCTTGGACCACGGTACCTCGGGACGGACCAAGTCAGGAATCTGAAATTCTTCGGTTGCGGTTTTTTGAGACTGACGCCGACCCCTGGGAATACCTACAAGCAATCGATATCAAAATTGAAGAAGACCTTCGGCGCGTTACCGAAAGGCAGAGAACCAAGGAGCCGGAGTTTGAGGCGGGCATTTATCGCGATCACTCGTCGGCTTTGCATTTTGGAACGTGGTGGCCGACTGAAGTAATCTACGAAATCGGACGCGTTGTCGATGTTGTCGGCGTCCCGCCACGCGGAGACCACACGATCATAATGTCCGAACGGATGGAGCGTGCAGAGCATTTAACAGGATATCGATACGAGGACGATTCCGATTTCCTGCGGGCGCTACGCGTAGCTCATGCTGGTGGTGAGAATCTAATTAAATCGGTTTTTGGCCGCGTCCAGGTCGCGGTCATCGGAGAGAATCGCCGGATCATGTTGGGAGCAATCCTCGGCCGGGCACTCGATTATGCCCAGGAACAGCTGACAAGACGCGAAGGCTTTGGTGATGATTTCTGGAGTCGACGCGCTGCCGTGTATGCTGAAATCGTGTCGCGCCTATCGGTGCGGCTATCCAGCACGGAAGCCCTTACGCTATTCCAACGGGTACTGTTGTACGCGAACGACCCTCGTTGGAGGGCCAGAGAACTACACGAGTCCCTGGAACATCTGCTGGAACGCTCGCTTTCAGCGATTCCCCCATCTGTCAAAGCGGCGTTAATTGACGAAACGCTGAGTTTTCCATTGCCGGATGAAGTTGGTATACCTTCGCAGATGGCGCAAGACTGGCCGGAAACAGCCGAATGCTTGCCAGAACCGCCAATAGCTCGACCCACTCCAGACATGAATTTCGCGGCTAGAGTTTCAGCTCTTATTCAAAAAGTTACCGACGCAGACCAGGAAAACAGGGGGCGTGCCGCCCGCCGACTTGCTCGTCTATACATCGGCGGTGCGCTTAACTCCGCGGAAGCAGAGCGATTTGGTAAAGCTCTTTGGAGCCGCCGAAAGTCGGACACGGATTTGCCATCTGACACTTCGTTCTATTCCCACATGTTTCTCTTGCTGCCGTCTCCCGACAAGCACGCAACGCGGGCTCTATTTATGGCGCGCTCGCATGACCCAGCTTCTGCCCACTGTCTAGTCTCACTAGCCGGTGCTACTCGAAGACTGAAGGATGGTTCGCGCGGCCTTGAATTGACCAAGGAAGAAACACTGGATCTGCTTAGAGCAATTCTAGATTGGCACCCAAAAAACCAACCCGAATTCGATCTTGGAAATATCCGTCGAGAGAACGAGCAGTCACGACAGGCAATCGGGGCTGTAATGGCTAACGCGGTCTTGCCGTCCTTAGCCGCTGGCGATCTGACATCCGATGTCATATCGAAGTGCTTTTCGCTCATCGAGACGAATATCGCACCTTCGGTGACCCAGGGATTGCCAGAACTGGTACGCATTCAGCCGTCACTACTGGAAAGAGCAACGAACATCATATTGCAGATGATGATCAGTAGAGACCGTGATAAGAACTCAGCTGGATTCCACGCCGTCTACAGGTGGGTAGATATAGCCAAGCAAGGGACAGTACCTGCAGTGCCAAGACGGCTCGTGGACTCAGTTGTCAATATAATCGAGACCCGTAGAGAGCCAGGATTGTTCCATGCCTTGACGAATTCCCTGCATCTTCTCGATGAAGGGATCCTCACACAACTGGACTGCGAACGTCTTATTGCGTCCCTCGGGTTGATATTTATCGAGACAGACTATTCGCAGCAGAATCCAAATGAGATCGAAACGATATCGATCACCTTGGTGAGAGCTGCTGCGGTTCGGTTGGCAGGCTGCTTGAAGCGGCATGGGATGTCTGACGATCGTCTCATCCAGTTGCTCACAAACGCGGAACTGGACCCTATGCCGGAAGTGAGATTCGCGACCACCAGTTCCGAGGAATGATGCTCTGACTATTATAGTACTCACAAACGCCCATGGAGCCGTGCATTTTACGGGCACAGAACTGATCCAGGAATTGTGGCGCTATGCGGACTTCCCGTTAACTAATACCGTCCTCGAGGACATTCGCTGGTTCAGATTCCTCGTTGCATTCACCCAGTCATATTGCGAGCAGCGGGACGCACACGAATACCTTTAGCGGAAGGCACTATGATTATCTAAACTCGATATCGATGGCAAAGATCAGGCAAGTCATTCTTCATCTTTCCGACGTCCACTTCGGGTGCGATAGGTCTGAATCTGCGCGCGCCTTGCGCCAACTCGCGCTGGACGGAATCACCTCGGCAATATTGAAGCTAGATCCCGAATGGCGGCCGACGATTGTCTGCCTCAGTGGAGATATTGCATATCGAGGCAGGTCCGTGGAATATGAGGAAGCCGCAAAGTGGCTGGCGAAACTGATGAAGGAGCTGTCGATTTCGCCGGATCATGTCGTGATTTGCGCTGGGAATCACGACATTGATCGTGACAAGATCACATACGCTCGTCCCGCAGACGCCACCGAGGCGGACAAGATGCTTTCGTATCCGCTCGACGCTAAGTATGATGTCCCCTTCGAGGCCTATACCAACTTCGCCAAGGATTTTGGAATTGCGGAGCTTCAAGCCGGCGGCAGCACCTCTTTTTTGATCGGACATCGCGATCTGGAGGACATCTCGTTCTGCTCACTAAACTCCGCTTGGTTCTGCCGTGACAACACCGACAAGGAGCAGCTCTGGATTGGGCGGCCCATCTTTGACGTCCTGGAGAATCACGGGCAAGTACTGCATACCCAGAAACTCGCGACAGCTGCTCCCACCATATTCCTTCTCCATCACCCCAAGGACTGGTATCACGACTCGGAGGTTCACGCTCGCGGCCGAACCAATACGTTCGACGTGGTTGCCGGCCGTTGTCATTTGATGTTGACAGGGCACACACACGGCGAGAGTCGGCGGCCTGATCGCAACGGCGATGCGGCATACATCATGACCGGCGGCGCTACCTATGCCGATGCGACATATACCAACTCGTTCTCGCTCATCCAAGTTCACGATGAGAGATTTGTTTATCGAACATTTGATTTCGACCCACAGTCGGCAATCCGGGAATGGCGTCAGTCAATCGAGGCAACAGACTTATTTTTCCGTGATTCGGTTGTTCAAGGGGGGACGAGCGGTCATGCGCGCTTTTTCCCGCAGCTGACTGATTACAGACAAGCCTGCGAACGCTATGCGCGGGGTGTAATCGAAGCAAAGTCTCGGGCCTTAAGGCCCCACGGGACGCTACCACACACAATTCCGGCATTTGTAACCATCGAACTGGCAAAGCTAAAGCCACAGATTGAGCATCTGGGTCAAAGACATCAAGCACGACAAGTTCGACCCATCCTTTTGGGCGATGCGATGCGGACCACTCGACGGAGTCTCCTATTGGGAGATCTCGGTTCGGGGAAAAGTACATTGGCGGGGACATTCGCTATCGAAAGCCAAGGACGCAATCAGAATGCAATCTCACTTCTTGTACCGGCGAAGATGTTGCTGCCAGGCATCCACGCGGGAAGTCTTCGCTGGCCCAGCGTCAAGGAATTCATCTCCTCTCTCTCATCGTTCATAAATGATCAGGTTTTTCCGACCGCTTCGGGTTTCGATTTACGGGCTCTTCTGAACTCAGGCCTTGAGGTTGCAATCCTCGTCGATGGTCTTGATGAAGTCTCGTTATCAGTTGCGAGAGAGATTGTCGAACGTCTCGGGCAAGTCGTCGACCATTGGTCCACAGTACAGGTTCTGGCAACCGGGCGCCCGATCGAACTTGCAGGGCTCGACCACAGCAGATGGCAGCTTTGTGTTCCTTTTCCAATTCAAGACGATGACAAGCACCAACTTTTCGTCGAAGAGGCCATCGCCGATGGAAAAGACCGTGATAGCGCGATTGCGACGGCCTCACTCGCGCTCGATCGTTTACGGTCTATGCCGGAGTTGAACTTAATCGCGGATACACCACTCTTTTGCCGCCTCCTCTTTGAGGGGCTGCAAAGCGGCACAGAACATGAGACAGAAACTTTAGGCGATCTTCTGTATCAGCTTCTCACCAAGAGGTTGAAAGAGTGGGCCGCAAGCGACCAAAAGGCGAGCGTCACCCCGCAATTCGACGCGGAATATCCTGACGTCGGATCTCGGCTGAGTCTCCTTTCCGATCTTGTCGGTGTCCTTGATAAAGATCGGCCGGTTCTCGAAGAAGAGGCTCGTTCGACGTTAGAAGCTCTGCTGCCAACCATTGCGGGTGCAAGCAAGGCACAGCTTACGGATCAGGCCCTCCGGAGTTTTCAATCGGCTGGGCTGGTCGTGCTCGAAGGAGGACGCTTCGAGCTATCTCTTCGCTCGTTTGACGACCTTTGCAGGGGGTACGCGATTGCGAACGCTGCACGAACCAACCCCGCAAGGCTGCTCTCCGGCAACCCGGCTGAGTGGCGCAGCTTTGCATTCGCAGCAACGGTCGCCCGGCGGCTGGGATGGATTGAGCAGGTTCGCCCTGCCCTCTGTGATTGCATCAAGGATATTCTGAGCAAGTCCAAACACGTTCCAGCCGCAGCGTATATCGTGGCCGAGTCCCAGGATCATGCGCTTGCAGTTTGCTTCATCGAAAGACTCGCTGAATTGGGACGGCGGCCTTTGTGGTTCTCGTACGACGATCCCATTTGGCCGCAGGCCGCCCAGACGATCGCAGAGAGCTTGCGACTGGCGTCCGATCAGGGATTTGATTGGTTCTTTCGTGAGTACCTCAATCCCCACTATCCATTCGTCTTCGCCGGGAGCCAGTTAACGGAAGAGGTCTTTAACCGCTGGGCGGCTTTGCACATTGGGAACCTGACGAGCAACCAACAGGACGACCTCTCCTCCTTGATCTTTCCGCATGCTTCCGCGGATTCGCACCAGGCTTCGTCTCTTATTCCGGTGCTTGCCTTGCTTCTGCCGCAGAAGTTCGAAGCCGAAAAGCGACTCAGGTACTGCATCCGCCTACTGGAGTCACCTCTGTTTCGCGATGCCGCGGAAGAGGTCATCCGAGAGGAGATCGACAAGGGAGATCGCGAACGTGTTCTCAATCAATTTCCCGCCACCATTTCAAACTGGGATGGCGCACAGAATGCAACTCTTCTTTATTTGAGCTTGCGCGACGGGAGACCTGCCACTCAAATAGTTAGGGCCGTAATTACGCAGAGGAGAGGACGCCGGTCCGACCGTCAACACCTTCACACTGTTCAAAAGCTGAAGGAACGCCTCGGGGATGAGCTCT
>Ga0181521_10003848_pt1 | contig 17487 bp, 12 predicted proteins | sample PEATcosm2014_Bin_32_FD_119764 | JGI IMG/M metagenome (GOLD analysis project Ga0181521, IMG submission 119764) | Peatland microbial communities from MTU Mesocosm Facility, Houghton, MI, USA - PEATcosm2014_Bin02_60_metaG | ecosystem: Environmental > Terrestrial > Soil > Wetlands > Peat | place... | reverse complement strand
TCAAGGTATTGATTTCACCGTGGTAGGCGTTCTGGAACGCCTCGGCTCGGCGTTCGGCAACAGTCAGGATAATGTCGCCTATATCCCCATTACTGCCTTCAACAAGCTCTTCGGCCCAGGCCGCTCGATTGCCATTTTCGGGCGGCCGAAACCTTCCAGCGGCTTGTCGATGGCGCAATCTCTCGACTACACCCGAGTCGCGCTGCGTGCGAAATTCCATCAAAAGCCCGGCGAAAACGACCGGTTCGACTTCCTTACGCCGGATGCCATCCGTGGTTTCATCGACCAGCTTCTGTCACTCGTTGCGCTGGTCGTGGTACCGATCACGTGCATTTCGCTGGTGGTCGGCGGCATAGTGATCATGAACATCATGCTCGTCAGCGTCACCGAGCGCACGCGCGAGATCGGGATCCGCAAGTCGCTCGGCGCGCGCCGCTCGGACATCATGATGCAGATTCTGATCGAGTCGGTCCTGATGGCGTTCGCGGGCGGGGCAATCGGAGTGGGCATCGGGGCGGTGCTGACGAAGTTGCTGACGGCCGCTTTTGGCGTCACGCTGCGCGTAACCCCTGCTTATGTGTTCCTGTCGGTGTTCGTTTCCGGCGCCGTCGGTGTAATCAGCGGATGGTATCCGGCATCCAAGGCCGCGAAACTCGATCCGATTGTTGCCCTGAGGGCTGAATAGTGAACATCTCCCCAAAGGAAAACATCACGATGGCCATGTCCGCGGTCTGGACGCACCGGTTTCGTTCCGGCCTGACCATTCTCGGCATCGTGATCGGGATTACGACCGTGGTCACGGTGGCATCGCTGCTCACGGGATTGCGCTCCGGCATCATCACTTTCTTCGATTCACTGGGTCCGGACAATATTTTCATATCGAAGAGCACCAATCCAGGCGCACTGCAGGATCCGCCCAAGGAACGCAGGCGCCGTCCCATCGACCCCGCCTACGCCGACGCCATCCGCCGCGTCGCGAGCACGGTCGAGGATATTTCGATCTCTCTGTTGATCCCCCCGGCGCCCAGCGGCACCATAATCACGGCCAAAGTGCCGGGATATGACACGGACCAGTTATCGATTCAGGGTAAGTCGCCGAATTCCATCGTTCTCACGCCGCACGGCTTCGATCAGGGCCGCTATTTCACGGAAGAAGACAACAATCGCGGAGCGAAGGTTGCCGTGCTGGGATATGACATTGCGCGCGCGCTGTTCCCGGACGGAAACGCGGTGCAGCGGACCTTCACGATGGATGGCGCCGAGTACACGGTTGTAGGCGTGTCTGAGAAAGCCAAAGGCGGCTTCCTGGGCCAGAATGATCAGGATACTGAGGTCGATATCCCGCTGCGGACGGCTGAATCGAGGTACCCGCAGGTGAACCGCTATCTGATCATCTGTAAGGCAAAGCTCGGCATGCGCAAGGACGCCTATGACGACATCGAGGCGATCATGCGCCGCACCCGGCGCCTGACAACCGGCCAGCCGGACGACTTCAGCCTCCAGACTCCGGATCAGATTGTTCAGCAGATCGACAAGGTCACCGGCCTGATCGGGCTGATTGCGATCGCGATTTCGGGGCTGGGGTTGCTGGTGGGCGGAATTGGCGTGATGAATATCATGCTGGTCAGCGTGACGGAGCGGACGCGCGAGATCGGAATCCGCAAGGCGCTGGGTGCGCGGCGATTGGACATCATCGGGCAGTTTCTGGCTGAGGCCATGGCGCTGACCAGCACCGGCGGCCTGCTGGGAATCGTGGTGGCGGTGTTGATTACGACGCTGATCGGCGCGCTGGTTCCGGCGCTGCCCAGCACGGTGCCGAGCTGGGCGGTGATCACGGCGCTCGCGGTATCGATGGCCGTGGGTTTGTTTTTCGGCACGTGGCCGGCCGTCAAGGCAGCTCGCCTCGACCCGGTGGAAGCTCTGCGCTACGAATAGTGCGAGACATGGACGTAACCGGCTCCTCTTGCACGGGCTATTTCTTGAGGATCTCGGAGAGACTCAACAGGTTTGAGCTCATCTCCAGCTTTGCGCGCACTGCGGCTTCGACATTGATCTGAATGCGAATGGTGTCCTGGGATAACTTGAAGTTGACTGCTCCGCCCTCGGAAATGAAATCGTCCGTTTCACCGACGGTCAGAATGCCTGTGTTCTTGATCCGTCCTAACGATAACCAACGGCGACCCACGGACTGATTGACAAACAGGACCTGACAACCGCCAGCCTCCTGCGCGTCGGAGATGTGGCGTATCGTAAAAGCGCGTCCCGCGACCTTGCGATTGATGGCCTGCCGCAGCACGTCCTCTATCTCGCCTTTGCCCAGGATGCAGGTTACCAGGGGATCGGTGGGACTTGAAAAAGTCTCGGGAGGCCACTCAACGAATTTCGCCAGACTGAAAAGAAAGGCCGCCTTCAGTCGATACTCGTCCACGTGGTCGGCGCCCCTCAGGGTTCCGGCGAGCTGAGAGCCCATCAGGCTCAACAGAGACAGTCCAAAGAGCACGACCACTCTGCGTCTTGAATCACAGGACGCCACGCTCTTCACCCGGCCGTTCGACGGACGCGGAGGGCCAATGCATTTAATCACCCTTCTTGTACGCCAGTTCGATACCCAGATACACGGTCCGGCCAGGAAAGGCGAAAATAGATCCGCCCGGATTGTCTTTCCAATCCGGAAGCCACACGGCAATGTTCAGCAGATTGTCCGCGTGTGCCACGAAAGCCAGACCCGCGGCGGAGTTCAGCGGCAAGTACTTCGAAAGGTCGTACCGGAGGTTCGCATTCATCAGATTGTAGGCGCCCGGCGTCGGATTCGGGCCGGAGGTGTAGCCGTACAGAGGGCCCTGGTAGACGTGGAACAGGCCCGCCGACAACCCGCGGGGCGATTTGTAGCCTACGCCGGCCTTGGCTCCGAAATTGGCGATGGGCGTTATGTTCGTGTTCCCGTTTCCGTCATGATTGGTTTGATAGAGCAGGGAACCGGTCAGGAAAAAATTCTTCTTCAGGTAGTACTTTACTTCTCCTCCAGCGCCGTAGAACGCGGCTTCGCCCAGATTGATGTACGTGCCGTCGGCCGTGACGTCGTTCTCGACGATGTTGTCGGTTTGTCTGCTGTGAAACAAATTGATACTGGCCTGGAAACGATTTCCCTGATAGCTGAATTCGAGATCGGTGGTCGCCACTTTCTCGGGAAGAAGGTTGGGATTGCCGATCAGACTGGGGCCGCCGACGGTCGGGGGCGGCACATAGTCGATCGATGTTTCGTTGATGCTGGGCGCCCGGTATGCTTCGCTATAGAGCGCCTTCACACTGAAGCGGGTATTCGGACTCCAGATCACACCGGCTCTCGGAACGACGTTCAGACTGAGGTTGCCGATCTTGTTGGCCTGGAGCCCGCCGATGAGCTTGACGCTGGACAGCAACTCGTGATCCAGCTGCACGTAAGCCGCCTCGCCCGGCCGGCTGCCGTGGGAGATCAAGCTCGGCGTTGCCGAGGCATAGAAGAGTTCGTGGCCCTGCTGGTGGTTGTACAGCGCCCCGAAAGTCAACCGGTCCCGTTTGGTGAGAGTGACCTTGTTGCTCCATTCGAAGACTGCCTCGCTGGAATCCCTTGAGATAAAGGGAATCGACTGGACCGCGTTCAGCGTCGTCCGTGAGTAGGTGATATCGAAATTCATATCCCACTTGGCGGTGGCCTTCAGGGCATACCCCAGATTCGCAAATCCTCGCCGCCAGCGGGCATCGCCCACGGCTCCCTCGATGTAGTCGGTATTCCAGTCCGTAAAGGAAGACATGAAGCTCAGACCCTTATAGTTCACCCCCAGATAGGCGCCCTGGCTGCGGTTCGGTATCGCCTCATTCTGCAGGCCGCCGTAGCCGGACCAAACCGGTGTGTCCCACACCGGATTCTGATGATACTGGCCGGCGCCCACAATACTCAGATCTCCCCGTTGAAAGGAAACCTCGCCGTGCGACACGGCGCCCCCACCCTGCGCGCCCATGCCTGTGACCACCAGACTGTCGCCGTCGGCCCTTTTGGTGATCAGGTTGATCACGCCGGAATAGGCGTCCGATCCATATAAGACCGAGCCCGGTCCCCGAATCACTTCGATTCTTTCCAGGATGGCTACGGGGAAGGACTCCAGGATGTCGCCAACCAATCCGCCCTCCAGGATTTCCCGGATCGGGCGGCCGTTGATCAGGAAAAGGACGTGGCCGCCGTTGGTTTGAGTCTGGTCGCCGTTAACTGCGATAATGCTGCGATCCGTGAAGGACGCTGAACTCAGCGCCAAACCGGGCACGCGATCCAGAATCTCGCTGAGCGTGAGCCCGCCAAACCTTAGCAGCTCGTCTTGCGTGACCACCGTCATTACGCCAGGCGCATCCGACAATTTCTCGGAGAATTTGGAGGCGGTGGTGACGGTCATGTTCAGAAGCGATCCCAAGTCGATTGAGTACAGATCTTTGGAATCCGGCGTCGCTGGTGCAGACGCGTTCTGGCCGTAGACCACCAGCGGAAGCAGGCAGGCGACGGACACGGAAACCGGCAACAGGCGCACTTTCGATTTCATGGAGTGATGCCAAACCTCAGTAGCATATCGGCCAGGTTCGGCTTTCACTAGATTCCCTGACGAAAAGTCGGCGGAGTATTGCCGGAAAAGAGGAAGAGGTACGCGGAAAGGCCGGAAGCAATCTTCCCTTATCCTCCCTGCGGTCTTTTGCCTTTGGGCTCTGATCTTTTCTTAGGAAACCTCCGATATATCCTGCGAGGCGAGCGGCTTGTGGCTGTTAGCCGAAAACTATGAGATTGGCCGCGGCCTTTTCGAACAGTTCGATCCGATTCAGGATTTCGTTGCTGGTCGTTTTAAGCAGCAGTCTGGCGCTCACCTCGGCAGGCATCGCTGTACTTGGCTATGAAAGTTTCCTGCAGCGTGGAGCGGCATCGCGCGAGCTGTCGGCACAGGCGGAAATCATTGCGGAAAGCAGCACCGCGGCCCTGAGTTTCGGCGATAAACGCGCCGCCAGGCTCACTCTCTTGGCGCTTCGGGGCGATTCCCAGGTCCTCGAAGGCGTCATGTACGACGGAAACAACCGTCCCTTTGCCAGATATGAGCGAAATGCTTCTTCCATCGGGTCCCCGCCTCCGGCATTACGCCAGCCCGCTGTCTATTTTGAGAGCGGAGATGTTCTGGTGTTCCAGCCGATCAAGCTGGGCGGCGAACGAATCGGCACAATTCTTCTCAAATCGACCAGCGGCGTGAGTGCCAGGCTTCGCAGCTATGTCGGAATTATCTGTCTGATCCTGTTCCTGTCGCAAGGACTGGCACTGCTTGTCAGTGCGCGGATGCAAAGGACAATTACGAAGCCGGTTACCGAGCTCTCCATAGTGGCCAAACGAATCTCGGTGGACCAGAACTACGCCGTACGCGCGGTCAGGCACACAGGCGGAGAACTGGGAATATTAATCGATTCGTTCAATCACATGCTGTCGCAGATCGAGGCTCGCGAGTTGGCGCTGTCTGAGAGCGAGGAACGGTATGCCCTCGCCGCGCGCGGGGCCAACGACGGTCTCTGGGATTGGAAGTTCACAACCAACCAGATCTATTTTTCTTCCCGCTGGAACCAGATGCTCGGCCACGATTCCCTCGACCGGTGGTCGGACCCGGAGGAATGGTTCAGTCGAATTCATCCTTCGGATCGCAGTCGCGTGAAAGCCGAAATTGCCGCGCACCGCGAAGGCGTAACGGCGGAACTCACCAGCGAGTACCGTATGCGCCACAGGAACGGCAGTTATATATGGGTCCTGAGCCGGGGAATCGTGGTGAGAAATCCGGACGGAACAGCGGTCCGCATGGCGGGCTCGCAGACAGATATCACGGAGGGCAAGATCGCGGATCCCCTGACTGTTCTCCCCAATCGCGTCTATTTCATCGACAAACTCGAATGTGCGATCGATGCCGCACAGCAGGGTGGGACGGCCTTTGCCGTGTTGTTTCTCGATCTGGATCGTTTCAAAACGATCAACGACAGCCTGGGGCACGCCGCCGGCGACGAACTGTTGATGGGTATAGCCGTGCGGTTGCGCTCCAGCATCCGGGCGGGATGGGAAGGCCGGCCGTCAGTCGTCGCCCGGCTGGGTGGTGACGAATTCGCTATTCTCCTCAATGATATCCGGGATTCTGCCGATGCCGAAATGATCGGAAAGCGGATTCTCGACAAGCTGGAATCGCCCTTCTATCTCGACGGGCGCCAGGTCTTTGCCACTGTAAGCGTAGGGATTGCATTGAGCTTTTCCGGCAACACACCGGAGGAGTTGCTCCGCAATGCCGATACGGCTATGTACCATGCCAAGGCGAGGGGCAAGGCGAGATTTGCGGTTTTCGACGAAGCAATGCGCGAGCGGGCGGTTGCACGTTTGCAGATCGAGACAGGACTGCGTAAAGCGATCGAGGCGGGAGAGCTCACCCTCTATTACCAGCCGAAGGTATCGCTCAAAGACAGACGGGTGGTCGGATACGAGGCGCTGGTGCGCTGGAATCACCCGGAGCTGGGCATACTTCAACCGGGCGAGTTCATCCCCATAGCCGAAGAAAGCGATCTGATCATCCATTTGGGAAAGTGGGTTCTCAGAGAAGCCTGCAGACAAATGGCGGAATGGCATAAGCGATTTGTGTTCGATCCGCCGCTTACCATCAGCGTCAACGTTTCCCCAAGGCATTTGCGCGACGCCGGGCTGGTCGAAGAAGTAGCAAGCATCCTTTCGGAAACCGGGTTGCGTCCGAATTGCCTGAGCCTGGAGATAACCGAGGGCTCAATCCTGCAAAATCCGGAAACGGCGCTCGCCACGCTCAGCCGGCTCAAACTGATGCACATTGGGCTCGAGATAGACGATTTTGGAACGGGCTACTCATCGTTGGGCATTCTCCAGCGCCTTCCATTTGACACGGTGAAGATCGATCGATCGTTCATCAAGGAACTTGGCGTCCGCGGCGAAAGCCTGGAGATCGTCAAAACGATCGTCGGTCTCGCCCGGTCGCTCCGGATGGACGTCGTGGCGGAAGGTGTCGAGACGAAGGATCAACTTGAGAATGTGGAAGATCTCAGCTGCGAGCTCGTTCAGGGGTTTTATTTTTCGAAACCGGTCACCGGGGAAGAAACGCAGGCGCTCATCAAAGAGCGGGCAGATCTTCAGCGAGGTTTCGAAGTACTCCAGGGAACGGGCTCGGGCGCCGCGGGGTCTGGCCGCCGCCGCCAAATCGCCGCGGGCTCGGAATCTCAGGATGGCGCCCTGGCTTGTACCGCAACGAGCGAGCAAGTGCGTACATGCTGACTTCTCACCGTATGCGGCTGCCGGGCATCTTCGCCGGATTTGGCGCTGCCGGTGTCTTGATAACGATCGCGGTGGGCGTATTTGTATACACCCAGTTGCGCACGATCCAACGAACGGCGGCGCGCATTACGGGCGACACGATGCCCTGCATTTATCTGATCGGAAAGCTGCAGAGCGACACGCTGTTTCGCTACACCCTGCTGACCGATCTTGTCGATACGGACGGCCCGGCGGAAAAGGCCAAGCTGGAACGGCAGATCGACAGCGCCGAAGGCGAAATCGACGACCTGATGAGCAAATACGAGAAACTGATCGACGATCCCCCGGATCGCCGGCTTTTCGAGGCCATGAAGTCCGCCCGGACGCCGTACACGGAAAGCTATACTCGCGTTCTGAGTCTCAGCCGCGCGGGCAAACGCAACGAAGCTTTGAATCTGATCGGGACGCAACTGATACCGCTGCGCAATGCTTTCCTCATCGCCGCCGGGGCGGAAGTGGCATGGAACAAAGCTGACGCGGACGATTCAGCCGCCGCGATCCGCGCAGCTTTGAACTGGACCGCATCCGGAATTTTGATCTGCCTGGCCTTTGGCGCGGGCGTTGCCGGCATCGCGCTCGACATCGGCAAGCGCTTGCGGGCCGAGCGAAAGCTGCGGGAAAGCGAAGCGCTGTTCCATGAGGTCTTTGAGCACGCGCCGGTCGGCATGAGCGTAAGCGGGCTCGACATGGGCTTCCTGCAGGTGAATGCGGCGTTTTGCCGGATGGTGGGATATTCCGAACGGGAATTGGTTGGCCTTGCCTGGTCCGAACTGACCCACCCGGATGATATGGTGTCCTGCCTGGGGACGAAGGAACAGTTGCGCGAAGTCCCGGACGGCGGCGCTGACGCGGAAAAACGCTACATTCACCGCAGTGGAGCCGTTGTGTGGGCACGCATCAGGATCTCGGTGGTAAGGGATCCCGGCGGCGCCCCGCGATGTCATGTGGTCCACGTGGAAGACATCACGGAGCGAAGGCGGACGGAAGATGCGCTGCGCGAGAGTGAAGAGCGCTTCCGCATCATGGCCGACGGTTGCCCGACGCTGATGTGGGTGACCAATGCACAGGGCGGGGGGCAGTTCATCAACCGGGCGTACCGGGAATTCTGCGGTACAAGCGCGGAACAGGCGGAAGGGAACAGGTGGCAGTCGTGGATTCATCCGGACGATGCCCCTGAGTATGTCCGGGCTTTCGAACACGCGGTACGGGAACATACGCCCTTCCGGGGCGAAGTTCGTGTCCGGCGTGCCGATGGCGAGTGGCGGTGGATCGCTTCGTACGCGGCGCCGCGTTTTTCGCCGGGCGGTGAATTCCTCGGGCACGTCGGCCTCAGTCCGGACATCACCGAGCGCAAGCAGGCCGAACTGGCGCTCCAATTTCAACTTGCTCTGATTCGCGCCATACACGAGGTGTCGCTCGACGGAATTCTTGTCGCAGACGGCCAGGGCATTGTCGTGTCGTACAACAAAAGGTTTCTGGATGTCTGGCGGATTCCTGCGGCCGAGACTCGAAATAATCTCCCCGGCCACCACCCTGTCGGCGACGAAGCTCTGCCGATTTTGTCGGCGGTAGCTGCTCTGGTCAAAGATCCCGATGCCTTCCTTGCGCGGATTCGAGAACTTGTCAGCGATCCCAATGAGAAAGACACTGGCGAAATTGAATTAAAGGATGGTAGAACACTCGAACGCTATTCCACCAACCTGAGGAGTGAGAACGGCGAGCACTCGCTGGGGCGCGCGGTATTCATTCGCGATATCACGGAGCGCAAGCAAGCCGAGCAGGCCTTGCGGAGCAGCGAAGAGAAATTTCGCCAGCTGGCGGAAAACATTCGTGAAGTTTTTTGGGTGATGGCTCCCGGATCCGACAAGTTTCTCTATGTCAGCCCCGCCTACGAGCAGGTTTGGGGCAGGACCTGCGAAAGTGTTTATCGGAACTCGGCGTCCCGGCAGGAGGCGATCCACCCCGATGATCTGGAACAGGCCCGCCTGTCGTTTGCGAGGCAAATGCAGGGGGAACCCGTCGAGTCCGAATACAGAATACGAACGCCCGATGGACAGGAGAAATGGATCCGCGGCCGCGCTTTTCCCATTCACGATCAGGCTGGGCAACTGATTCGAGTCGTTGGAATTGCGGAAGAGATTACGGAGCAGAAACGCCACGAGGCGGAACTGATTCAGGCCCGCGACGGTGCGGAGGTGGCCAATCGGGCGAAGAGCCGTTTCCTCGCCAACATGAGCCACGAAATCCGCACGCCGATGAACGGTGTCGTGGGCATGATTCAACTGCTCCTGGAAACAGAACTCACTGCGGAACAACAACAATATGCCACGGTGGCTCAGGGCAGCGGAAGAACCCTGCTCGCTCTTATCGACGACATCCTGGACCTCTCCAAAATCGAGGCGGGAAAAGTGATCCTGGAGAATGTGTGCTTCGACCTGCGCCGCACTGTCGAGGACGTCGTTCAGCTCTTGCGCGGTCCGGCGGACGCGAAGGGCCTCCATATCCATTCGAGTGTGTCGCCCGAAATCCCGCATCTTCTGAACGGCGATGCTCACCGCCTGGGCCAGGTGTTGACCAATCTCTCCGCCAACGCCATCAAGTTCACCGAGCGGGGCGAGGTTATCCTGACCGCCGCACTCGAGCACCGGGAAGACACCACGGCAACGGTTCGTTTTTCCGTCGCCGATACCGGGATCGGGATACGGCCGGACCAGTCCGCCGCGCTGTTCACTCCATTCACCCAGGCCGATGCCTCCACCACACGCAGGTATGGCGGCACAGGGCTCGGGCTGGCTATCAGCAAGCAACTTGTCGACATGTTGGGCGGTATGATCGGGGTCGACAGCCGCGAAGGCATGGGTTCCACTTTCTGGTTCACCGCCGTATTTCAACTTGCGCTCACCGGCTGCCAGGCCACGAGCGATGGGAGAGACAAGTGCGGGAGTGAACGGAACGGGGCCGCTCCCGGGGGGCGGACGGCGCGAATCCTGGTGGCGGAGGACAATGCCACCAACCGGCTGGTCGCGCTTGCCCAACTCGAGAAACTGGGATACCAGGCCACCGCGGTCGTCAATGGCGTCGAGGCCGCGGAGGCGGTGGAGCAGGGAGGCTACGACCTGGTGCTGATGGACTGCGAGATGCCGGTGATGGACGGTTTCGAGTCGACCCGCCGCATCCGCCGGTCGAATCATCCGGGCATTCCGATCATCGCCCTGACGGCCGACGCGATGACGGCGGACCGGGATCGTGCCCTGCGTGAGGGAATGAACGATTTTGTTTCGAAACCGGTTGACCTGGGGCGGCTGGCGGATCTGCTTGCCCAGTGGCTGCCTGTTCCAGTCATGACCGATCCGCCGCGTTCTCCCGATGAGCGGACCGATCTGCAGGCAAAAGCGGCTGGCAACGTCTTCAACGCGGAGGATCTGCTCGGGAGACTGATGGGAGACCGGCGGCTCGCCGGCATCGTCCTCAAAGGGTTTCTCGAAGATTTCCCCTCCCAGCTGAACAACCTGCGCAAGCGGCTGGATGTGGCGGATGCTCCGGGCATCCGCTTGCAGGCGCACACCCTTAAGGGAGCGGCGGCCACGGTCGCCGCGGAAGGTCTGCATGAGATCGCGCTGGCGATGGAGCGGGCCGGGACGGACGGGCAATTGGATCGGTGTGGCGAGCTTCTGCCCCGCGCAGTCGAGGAATTCGCGCAATTCAGGGATACTCTGGAGCGGGCCGGATGGGTATAGACCAAAATGACCAAACTGGCCCCGAGAGAACGAGCGCCGGCTGATCCTGACGATGCGCTGGCTCTGGAATTGCTGGCGGAGTGCCGCGGCCATCTCACTGCGATTCGCGCCGATCTTCTTTCCATCGCGAAGCATCCGGCGGAGATCGCCGCGCAACAGTTGGTGAATCGTGTTTTTCGGGCCGTACATTCGGTCAGAGCGGTGGCTTTCCTGGGTCTGGTGAAGATAAGCGAGCTTGCACAAAAGATGGAAGATGTGCTGGCGCTGATCCGCATCCGGGAGATGGTCCTCAATTCTTACCGGGTTGGCATTCTGCTGCTTGCCTCCGACCGGTTGGATCAACTGCTTCAGAACTCCGGCAGAAGCAACCATGCCGACATCGGGCTGATTGTGGCCGCTCTTGAGAGGCTGTATCCGAATGGGCAACTCGCCTCCGGCCAGGTTCTTCAGGACAACAGGCCCGTGCGTATGCTGGCCGTCGACGACGATCTCTCCAGTCGGCTGTTGCTGAAGTCTTTCCTTTCCCGCTACGGCGAATGTGATGTCGCCGCCAACGGCAGGGAAGCCGTTGAGGCGTTTCGCTCCCGCGCGGAGCGCCGTCAGCCATACGATTTGATCTGCATGGACATCACGATGCCCGAACTTGACGGCCGCGAAGCTGTTCGGCAGCTGCGGGCATTGGAGGAAGCGGACTGCATCTCCCCGGCCCGCGGCGTGAAGATCATCATAATGACCACGATCGAAGACATGAAGGAAATGATCGGATGCTTTCAGGATTTCAGTGACGCATACCTCATCAAGCCCATTAACCTGGTGAATCTGCTCAGGCATTTGAAAGCCTGTCAACTGGTCCGATAGCGCGGGCATGCCGACTGTGCGGCCTGAATGACGCTTCCGATAATGTATATTATGTCAAATTTCTTCGAACAAACCGAAGCGCCACGGAATTGATGCAGTACCGCAGGTTCCCCGGCGGCGGGCCGTCATCGAATACATGACCCAAATGCGCCTCGCATCGGGCGCATTTGACCTCGGTCTGGCGGATACCAAAGAAATCCGACGGGCTCTCGACCACATTGTCTTTCGCGATCGGCTCGGTGAAACTCGGCCAGCCGGTGCCGGAGGCGTATTTCGCTTTCGAGTCGAAGACCGCGGTACCGCAACAAATACAGCGATAGATCCCGTCCTCGTAGAACTTGTCGTACGCGCCCGTGCCGGCGAACTCGGTGTCTTTCCGGCGCGTGACGGAGTACGAATCGGGCGGCAGTTGCTTCATCCACTCACTGTTCGTTTTGCGGACGACAGCGACCTCGACCACGCCTGCGGGCGCGCCGCTCGCGTCGAACTGAGCGATCCTTACCCGGGACCGCGGCGGCGGCCCGGAATTCGCCGGCCGTCTCGCCCACAACAGATACCCTCCCGAAGACGCCGCCAATATCAGGAGAAACGCGCGGCGCTCATAGTGTGGTTGCTGGTCGAACACCTCAGTTCCCTCCCCCGGCTCACGCCTGATGCTGGGCGGCCTTCGCATGCTCACGGGCCTGCCGGATCAATTTGTCTTCGAATGAAAAATCCAGTTTGCGTTCGGGAGCGTGCCTCGAATACCAGCGCCACGTCTCCTTCAGTCCCGTCGCGAAAGGTGTCAGGCTGACATGGAGCACGCGCTTCACCCGTCCAACGGCTTCGGTGATTGGGGACCGCTCATAGGACTCGCCGAAGTACAGCGGGGGGCGCGAGGCACTGCCGCCGTTGCGAACGATAATCTCGCGCGGCACGCGTACAATCGTCGGTTGTTTCCCCATCGCGCGGGCAAACTCAGTGACTACTTCCATTTGAGTGAGCGGTTTTTCGTCCGCGACGTTGAACGCCCTGCCCGGCGCTGTATGCTTCTCCAGGGCGTTGAAGCACGCCTCAACCAGATCGTTGACATAGACAAACTGCATCAGGCGGTTGCCGTCGCCCGGAACGATGATCGGCCGGTCGAGGCGCAGACGGTCCCAGAAGAACGCTTCCCGATAAAACGGGTTCTCCGCGCCATATACGTATGGCGGTCTCATCGTGACCACGGGAAAGCGCGATTCGTGATACATGCGGAACAAGGCCCGTTCGCTGGCCGCTTTGTTCCGCACATAGGCCTCGGGGTGCATATCCGAGGCCAGTGGATCGTCCTCGGAGTGGTTCAATCCGTCGCCGTAGGCGGCCACGCTCGACATGAATATATACCGGGTCAGGTCGCCCGGGATCGATTTCGCGGTCGCTTCCACCTGAGCGGCGGTGGTGCCCCGTTCCCAGTCGTACGCAATATCGTAGACCGCATCGAAGCGGAGACCCTCCAGGGCGCCGCGGATCGACGCGGCATCGTTACGATCGGCCACAGCGTTGCGGACACGGCGGCCAAACGGCTGCTCGGCCTTTCGATGCAGAATCGTGACGTCGTGGTCCGCCGCGAGAAGCCGCTTGACCAGCAGTTTGCCAATGAACAGCGTCCCGCCGATTACGAGAACGCGCATTTTTTCATCGCCTCAGCGCCTCAGTCGTAGTACTCCAGACCGAGATGCGTAATCAGCTGCTCGCCCTTCATCCAGCGAAGCGTATTCTTCAGTTTCATCGACTGAATGAAGATATCGTGTTCGGGATAGAGACCGGGCGCGGTCATGGGCGCTTTGAAAAAGAACGAGAGCCATTCCTGCACTCCGCGCATTCCGGCGCGCTGCGCAAGGTCCATAAAGAGCATGATGTCGAGCACCAGGGGCGCGGCGAGAATCGAATCGCGGCAGAGGAAGTTGATCTTGATCTGCATCGGATAGCCGAGCCAGCCGAAGATATCGATGTTGTCCCACCCCTCCTTCGCGTCTCCCCGCGGAGGATAGTATTCGATCCGGACCTTATGGTGGATATGCTCGTAGAGGTCCGGATATAAGTCCGGCTGCAGAATCTGCTCGAGCGCGGAGAGTTTCGATTCTTCTTTCGATTTGAAAGAGCCCGGATCGTCGAGCACCTCGCCGTCGCGGTTACCCAGTATGTTGGTGGAGAACCAGCCCGCCACGCCCAACATGCGCGATTTCAGCCCCGGCGCCACGAGCGTCTTCATGAACGTCTGGCCGGTCTTGAAATCCTTGCCCGCGATAGGCACATTACGCTCGCGCGCCATCTCCATCAGCGCCGGCGTGTCGGTAGTCAGGTGCGGAGCGCCGTTGGCGTACGGAATTCCCATACGGAGCGCGGCGTACGCGTAGATCTGGCTGGGCGATATCTCGGGATCGTTCTTCTGCAGCCCGCACTCGAAATCCTTCAGCGTGTGGTGAACCGCGGCGGGCCGGTGAAAGACTTCGGTCGACCCGCACCAGATCATTGCCAGACGCGAAGATCCGGTACGTTCCTTGAAGTTTCGGATGTCGTCCATCAGCATCTCGGCGTGATCCATCTTGGAACCTTTCGGCTTCAGATTGGGTCCGTTTATCCGCCTCACGTAGTCGCTGTCGAACACGGCCGGCATGGGCTTGATTTTTTCGAGCGGCGCACGCAGGCTCTCGACCAGAGGCTTGTCGAGGACGCCCGCATGGAGGGCTGCTTCGTAGCAGTTCTCTTCGAAAATATCCCAGCCGCCGAATGCAAGGTCTTCGATCTTCGCAAGGGGCACGAAGTCCTTGATTTTGGGCGTGTTGTTGTCGGTACGTTTACCCAGCCGAATGGTGTTCAGCTGCGTGATGGAGCCGATCGGCTTGGCCATTCCCAATTTAATGGCTTCCACACCGGCGATGAATGTCGTAGTGACGGCGCCCATGCCGGGGATCAGAATCCCCAGCTTCCCGTCGGCCGGCTGGATGGTGGGCGTGGGCTTCTGTGCGCTGTCGGACGAAGTACCTTCTTGCGTTGAGGACAAAAGAGTTAGCTCCTTGTCACGCTCGAATCCTGTTGGGAGACGCGTGCAATTGTTTGAAAGTATTGGATTAAATTCAACGTTATAATATCAGTTCATGCGATCCCGCGCGACCGCACCGATGAGCGCGATCATCGCCGATGACGAACAGCTCGCGCGGGAAGAACTGAAGTTTCTTCTCGATCAGATCGGCGACGTTGAAGTCGTGGCGGTTGCCGCCAACGGCATCGAGGCCCTGGATGCCATTGAACGGCTGGACCCGGCGCTCGCATTCCTCGATATACAAATGCCCGGCTTGGATGGCCTAGGCGTGGTGCGCCGCCTCAGAGAGCAGAATATTGAACCTCCCCACGTCATTTTTTCAACGGCTTATGACCAGTTCGCGGTAGAGGCGTTCCGGCTGGAAGCAATGGACTACCTGCTCAAACCTGTCGAGCGCGACCGTCTGGAAGAGACGATCGGCCGCGCCCGAAGACTGGTCGCCGACCGGATTACCGAACCGGCAGTGGCGCCGGCTGCGCCCCGCGGCAATCCAGGTTTCACAAAACTGTTAGTCAGGAGCGGGACGCGCAACCTGATCGTCGATCCGCAGGAATTGATCTATGCAACCATCGACAGCGGCGTGATTACGCTGGTCGCCTCCCAGATAGAGGGGCAGTCCAACTTCCGGACTCTCGAGGAGCTTCTGGCGGCGCTGGACCCCGACACGTTCTGGCGCGCACATCGGTCTTTCGTGGTAAACATCAACCGGATTCGCGAAGTTGTGCCGTGGTTCAAATCCACATACCAGCTGAAGATGGATGACAAGAAATCCAGCGAAATTCCCGTCAGCAGAATGCAAAGCCGGCGGCTGCGGGAGATGCTGAATCTTTGAACGCGCTTTTGGATCGGCTGAGAAGACTGGGATGAGGGTAGTGGCTCCGTTGACGCATATTTGAAGACGTTGCCGCTCAGGAGTCAGTCGTCGGGGCGCTCCTATAAACGGCGTTGCAATGTTTGACGAGCCGTCGAAGCGGCCTCTGCCAACGAAGCTACGCCTGAAGGGCATCGCGGCGATGCGTACAAAAAAACAGACGTTCTCTCCCCGGCACGTTTGGCAATGCTGTTAACGAGGATTTTCAGGTTGAGGGTCCGAGGCAATTTGCCGCTGATACAAACCCTCAGTGCGGCGAACCCGGTCACTGGAAGTTGCATGGCTGACGACATCTTCACAAAATGGTGCGACATCAAACACATGCGGTCTACGCGGCAATTTTTGACGGTGTTCGATTCAGCCAGTAAGGTGACTTCTCCGACGGATTTACAGCGAGTAGACGGCTGCTCGGCACTGCTTTCCGTTAGACAAAATTGTGTACATCTCACTGCCTCTCTTTCAGAATTTCACCGCTGCTTGTGCTGAGGGGTAGTTGCCGCGATTATCCTGCGCCTCCGCCGACCACGATGACGCGGACGAGCCGCGCCAGTTTGCGGATTTCGAGCGTGGTCTTTCTCTGTTCGGCCTCCGTGACCTTCTGCATCCTCGCCAGCAGCTCCACCGATTGCGCGAGGGCCTCGTGCCGCCCAGCCGGCATTTCCAGGCGTTCGTCGATGGTCATGGCGATCTATCCCCGCGATCCCCGCTCCTCGACCGCTGTGATGCGGTCCTCGACCGGCATCACGCGCTCGTCGAGTCCGGTCACTGCACTGTGGTGCTGGCGGTAGCGCGCATCCGCCTGGCGGGCCCACTTCCAGAACTCGCGCAGCAGTCTGGTTTCGACGGCTTCCGTGTGCTCGCGCAGTTCGCGCTTCATTTCTTCCAAGTAGGCCTTCAGATCTTCGTCCATCTCAACCCTCCGGCCTTCCCCACCGGACGGTCCCGAGAAGCAAAATTGCGGCAACTTTACTCTCTGTTCACGCGCTGTCACGTCTTAATTCTACATCCGGCGGCTGCGGAAGATGTTGAATCTCCGAGCGGGCTTTCGGATCTGATGAGTAATGACGGCAAGCCCGGAAGCTCTGTTCGCGCCATTTGCCATCGGGCAGCTGAAACTCCCCAACCGGATTGTGATGGCGCCCATGACGCGCTCATTTTCGCCCGGCGGTATTCCCGGCCCTGACGTCGCGGCTTATTACAGGCGTCGCGCCGAGGGAGGTGTCGGGCTCATCGTTACCGAGGGCACTTACATCCCTCATCCATCGTCTGGTTTCGATCCGCGAGTCCCTCACCTGTATGGCGATGAGGCTCTGGCCGGATGGCGCGAGGTTGTCAAGCAGGTTCACGATGCGGGAGGGAAAATCTTCCCTCAGCTTTGGCATGTCGGGATGGCCTATGACCCGCCTGCCGGTATGCGTGCGGTCGGTCCCTCGGGATTGAAGAAGCCCGGTGAATCAATGGGTGAGCCCATGTCCCAGACCGACATCGACGCCGTTATCGAAGCCTACGGCGCCGCTGCGGCGAATGCGAAGCAACTCGGCTTTGATGGTATCGAACTCCATGGTGCGCACGGTTATCTCATCGACCAGTT
>Ga0181521_10003847_pt1 | contig 17487 bp, 18 predicted proteins | sample PEATcosm2014_Bin_32_FD_119764 | JGI IMG/M metagenome (GOLD analysis project Ga0181521, IMG submission 119764) | Peatland microbial communities from MTU Mesocosm Facility, Houghton, MI, USA - PEATcosm2014_Bin02_60_metaG | ecosystem: Environmental > Terrestrial > Soil > Wetlands > Peat | place... | reverse complement strand
CGCAGGGGGTTCGCTGGAAACAGCTTCGGACGGAGAGGCGGACGCGGGAATTTCCGCAGCCTCGGTGGCGCCCAGACGAGTGGCGCTCTCTTGCGCCTTGGTCTTCCAATCGGCGCGGCGGAAACGCTCGGCAGCCGTCACGTACCACTTGCCGGCATCCTGGGTGTTGCCAACGGATTCGAAATAGCGCGCGAGTTCAAAGGCGACCATGGCGTCGCGGGTTTTCTGAAAAAGCGCGGAGAGCTGTCCGGCAGGATCCTTGCCGGTTCGTGCCCTTCGGATGCGTGCGGTGATTTGCTTCCAGTCGGCCATACCGTGATGGCATTCTAACAGCGAATGAGAAGTTGTGCCATCACGCGCATGAAGAAACCACGCAGGATGGGGGAACGGCGGGTTGCCGGTGTGGTATGGCTGCATGCAGGATTCATGCATCGCTCATGTCACGCGAAAAACCTCGCCTTCAGCGATAGGCGGTAGCATAGTGGTGGGAAGAAAATGGACGAAGCAAAAAAGCCGGCAATGGGATTAGCTGCGAGAGTGCTATTCGTTTTCGTGGGGAGCGCCGTCTATCTTGGCCTGGCCGTGCTCGGCTGGGGCGGCTTTGGCGCTTTCTTTGCGCATCCGGCGCTTATTGCGCTCACAGTGGTGTTCTTTGTGCAAGCGTGCGCCGCGTTCTTCGCTGGCGGAAACCTGAGTCCGGGAGTGAAAGAGGATCGCAGCAACCGTTGGGTCATCACCGCCCTTTCGGCAATCGGGCTGCTGAACGGGTTCCTTGCGGCGTACACGGATCGGAAGGAGATCTGGGTTATCGATGGCGATACAATCCGCTGGGTTGGTGTGGTGCTCGCCGCGGTTGGCGGCACGCTGCGGCTTTGGCCAGTGTTCGTGCTGGGCGACCGGTTCAGCGGGTACGTAGCGATCCAGCCGGGGCATACGTTGGTCACCGACAATGTGTATAGCGTTATCCGCAATCCCAGCTATCTGGGGCTGCTGGCCGGTTCACTGGGATGGAGCTTCGCTTTTCGCTCGGGAGTTGGGGTGGTGCTGACGATACTGCTTATCCCGCCTGTGATCGCGCGAATTCGCTCGGAAGAAAAATTGCTGCGCGAACAGTTTGGCGGCGAGTACGATGCGTACTGCGCGCGCACGTCGCGGCTGATTCCCAAGGTCTATTAGCAGAGCTGGCATAAGGATGGCGGACCGGCAGGGTTTGAGAAGCTAACGTAATATCCAATTTACCCCCTTTCACAGGTATGTACTGATTGACGTCAAGGCGTGAGCAAAGTAGACTTTCGCAGTTGGGTAAGGAGACACAAATGCTCTTGGGTCGTGCTGTATTCGCTTCCGCCCTTTCTTTCAGCTTGATTTCTTTCCCGGCATTGGGAGCGCCCACTGCAGCGCTGGGGACCGTAATTGCCGCAGACCGCGCAAACGTCGGCGCAGCTAAGGCAGAGGTTGGGACCACAGTCTATGGTGGGGACAGCCTGACAACGGAATTGCAAGGCAGCGTGCAGGTTCGCGCAGGTGCGGCGCGGTTGCTGCTTCTGAGTTCCAGCAATGCGGTGGTGAATAACTCCGAGGGCGCGCCGAGCGCAAATCTTATGAGGGGCGCGGCTACGTTCTCCACCGGGAATGCCAAAGCTTTCACGTTATTTGCGTCGTCAGCGGCCATACGGCCTCAGGGCGATGGACCGACAATTGGCCAAGTGTCCTACATAGGGCCGAAAGAATTGCTGGTGCGAGCCACGCGAGGCGCGCTGGTAGTTTCGGTGGACGCGGATACGCAGGTCATTCCTGAAGGAACGTCGTACCGCGTGATGTTGGACCAACCCGCAGAGATGGGTCAAGGACCAGCGGGAGCTGGCGCACCGGGGAATGGTCCAGGCGGGCGCGGAGGAGCACCACTGAGGGCGGGCCGCAGCCGCTTCCTAATCGTGACGGCGGCGGTAACGGGCATCGTGACTTATCTGGCCGTATCGGAAGCGCTGGAAAGTCCAGCCCGGCCGTAATTCCAAACGAATAGATTCCAAAAAGCAGGCCACTGCCGGGTGAAGGCAGTGGCCTTTTTGTTGTTTGAAAGCGGTGACAGATCTTTTCTACAAAGCCGCGATAAGTTCGATTTCAACCAGCGCATCCTTGGGCAGGCGTGCAACCTCGATGGTGGAACGTGCCGGCGGAGCGACCGTGAAAAAACGCGCGTAGATTTCGTTCATGGCGGCAAAGTCGCCCATGTTCTTCAGGAAGACCGTTGTTTTCACGACATGGCCGAGCGACACGTCGCTGGCTTCTAGAATGGCTTTCAAATTTTCCAGCACGCGTTCCGTCTGCTGCTGGATCGTTACACCAGAAAATTCTCCCGTTGCCGGGTCCAGCGCAACCTGCCCGGAAAGAAACAGAAAGCCGTTGGCCTTGATCCCCTGGGAATAAGGTCCAATGGGCTTTGGACCGCGGTTGGTCAGAACTACATCTTTCATGGTGAGTTCTCCTTTCGATACGGAAAGCAAAGAATAGCAAAAGGAGAGGCACGAAGGAAAATCAGCGGGGCTTGCGGCCGCGATTGCGCACGAAGCCGGTGTTGGAGTGGTTGCGGTTGGCTTCTCGTGTGGCGATGAGTTTTTCCGCTGCTTCATTTGATAGGCCTTGGTTCACCACGTCGAGAATCTGCTTTTCCGACATGCTGGTATTCTTCAAGCGGCCGATCTGCTCGCTGCTCAGCGTGGGCTGGCCCTCGATGCGGCGATGGATGATCGCCTGGACCGTGGGATTGGAGAGGCCGATGAGTTTGAGAGTAATGGCTTCGCCGCTGAGGATATCGATCTGATCAGAGCGAGCCATTTCCAGGATCTGTTCATCCGAATAGCCAGCTTGCGACAATTGAATGGCGGAATCGGCGTTGGAGAATTCGTGATGATGATCGCGAGCGGCTTTGAGCAACGCGATGCACAAGTCATCACTGGCATTGACTCGCTTGAGCTTCGAGAGTTGGGTAATCTCCAGATCCGTGACATTCAACTGCTTGAGCTGGTCCACGCTGGAGGAAAACATCCCCGCCTGGTCGAGCTGCGCGTAGTTGGTCTTTGGCTTTGACTCGCATCCAGCCAGAGCCAGCACACACACACCGAGAAGCAGGAAGCATTGCCGCATAACTCCATTTTAAGCGGGAAAACGGCGGCGCGGGTGGAGTGTGCCTTCGTGGATACCGGGCAGGCGGTCAGCCTTTCCTAAATTTGGAAGGTGCGCTCGACACCGAAGACGCCATTGATGCGCCGAATGCTGGAGAGAATGGTTTCAAGCTGGCGCTTATCGGCGATTTCCAAACTGGCTTCGATGCGGGCATTCTGGCGGTCGGGGCGGCTATCGAGGGAACGGATATTGGAGCCGGCATCGCTGATGACAGCGGTGATTTCAGCAAGCAGGCCGGGGCGATCCTTGGAGCGGATCAAGAGTTCGACGGGGAACGTGGCCACACCGCCGGTGCCCCACTCAACGGCAATGCGGCGCTCCGTCTGGTACAACAAGTTCTGGACGTTGGGACATGTGCGCGTGTGCACCGCGACGCCGCGGCCGCGGGTGACATACCCGATGATTTCGTCGCCGGGAATGGCATTGCAGCACTTCGCGCGAAAGACGAGCAGATCATCGTGGCCCTTCACAATCAAAGGAGCTTGACCAAAGCCGAGCATGCGCTTGACGGTTTTGACCAGCGTCGGCTTGGCATCTTCCGGGGACTTCTCCGTATCCTTGGAAGGCTCTCCGAAATACCGGGCGAGAACCTGGCGAGCGGAGAATTTGCCGAATCCCACGGCGGCGAACAGGTCTTCCGGCTTGGAGAGACCGTATTCCGCAGCGAGTTTCTGGAGGTCCTCGTTGGGAATTTTCTTCAAGCCCTTGGGGAAATTGCGCGATTCATTTTCCAGGAGGCGCTTGCCCATCTCGGTGGCTTCTTCGCGCTCCTGCGTATTGATGAAGTGGCGGATTTTGCTTTTGGCGTGCGAAGACTTCACGAAGCTCAGCCAGTCGCGGCTGGGCTTGTGTCCCTTTTGGGTGAGAATCTCGACCACATCGCCGCTGACGACTTCGTGGCGCAGCGATACCATCTGGCCATTCACCTTCGCGCCCACGCACTGGTGGCCCACTTCCGTGTGCACGGAATAGGCAAAATCCACGGGCGTGGCGCCACGCGGCAATTCCAGAACGCGACCTTTCGGCGTGAAGGCGTAGACTTCGACCGGGGCCAGATCCACCTTTAACGTGGAAAGGAACTCGCCCGGCTCCTGCAATTCCTGGGACCACTCGATGAGTTGGCGCATCCAGGCGATGCGCTGATCGTCATCACTGGCCACTTGCCCGCCGCCGGTGGAAACGGGCCGGCCATCCTTGTACTTCCAGTGAGCCGCCACGCCCTGTTCCGCAATGCGGTGCATTTCCTGCGTGCGAATCTGGATTTCAAAGGCCTGGCCGCCATGAATCACCGTGGTGTGCAGGGACTGGTAAAGATTCGGGCGCGGCATGGCGATGTAGTCCTTAAAGCGGCCGGGGACGGGGCGCCAGATGTGATGGACAACGCCGAGGGCGGCGTAGCAATTGCGCTCGGAATCGGTGATGACGCGAACGGCCAGAAGATCGTAGATCTGATCGAGGCCGCGCTCCTGGCGAACGATTTTGCGATGCAGCGAATGCAGACCCTTGATGCGGGCTTCCAGTTCGGCGGGAATACTGTTTTCCACGAGCTTGGTGCGAATGGTGTTCTGGACTTCATCGAGAAACTGACGGTAGCTCGGGTCTTTCTCGTTCACCTCTTTCTGCAGGGCGAAGTAGGCATCCGGCTCCAAATGGCGGAAGGAAAGGTCCTCGAGTTCGCCCTTGATGACGGACATGCCGAGGCGGTGAGCAATGGGCGAGTAGATATCCATGGTCTCGCGAGCGATGCGGAGTTGTTTGGCGGGTTCGAGGAATTCGAGCGTGCGCATGTTGTGCAGGCGGTCGGCGAGCTTGACGACAACAACGCGGACGTCGTGCACCATGGCGAGGAGCATCTTGCGCACGTTTTCCGCCTGGCGTGCTTCGGGCGCCATCATGTTCAGGCGGCTGATTTTGGTGACGCCTTCGACGAGGAGGGCGACTTCGTCTCCGAAACGCTCTTGAAGGCGCGAGAGGGGGAACTCCGTATCCTCGATGACGTCGTGAAGGAGCGCGGCAGCCAGCGTGGTGGCATCCAGGCGCATATCGGCGAGGATGTGGGCGACTTCCAAGAGGTGGGAGAGATAGGGTTCACCGGAGTTGCGGAACTGGTCGCGGTGGCGCTCTGCGGCGATATCGTAGGCGCGGCGCACCAGCCAGGGATCATCGGAGGGGCGATTGAGACGGAGCTTCTCGAGCAGCTCCTCGAGACGGCCATTGAGCTGGCGTTCCGTGCGGTCACGGTTGAAGTTCAGAGGGAGATTGGAGCGGGAGCCCATAGTCAAGTGTACGCCGAGAGGGAGCGGGAAAAAAGAGCGGGAGGGGAAGAGCGGGCAAAAAGGAAAAGGGCGGCCGATGAGCCGCCCTCTTGAAGAAAACTGCGGTGCCGGAACGGCTCAGGAAGGAGACTTCTTCTCGGCCTCTTCCTCGCGCTTCTGTTTGACTTCCTTGACGCGGTCGAGCAAATCGTCGGCCTTCTGGGTAAGAGCGTCGCGCTCCTGGGAGGACTCAACAATATCGGCCTTGCGGCGATAGAGGAGGTTCAGATAGGTCATGGCATCGTCGTAATCGGGCTTGAGCTGAATGGCGGTTTCGAGAGCCTTGATGCCGTCCTCGACGAGTACGTCGTATTTATCCGCGTAGGCCTTGCGAACATCCGGAGGAAGCGGGTCGGTGTCCTTGATCTGCTTCTTGATGTGCTCGCGATTATAATCGGCGCGCATTTCGGTGTTGCCGCGATAGGCGAGAGCCCAATCGATGACGCCGACGGAATAGTAGGGCTGCGGGTCCTGCGGCTTCAAGGAAATGTGTTTCTCGTGGAAGTTCTTGGAGGCTTCGAATTTCTTGGGATCAAATGGCTGGCCGGCCATCTGATACTGAATCGAAGCGAGACCGTCGATGGCGCTAAGGTTATCGGGGTCAATATCCAACACGTTGGTATATTCCTGAATGGCTTCGTTGCCGTGGCGCATGTTTTCTTCCGAGGGAGCGCCCGGAATATACTGGCTGGCATAGGCGGTAGCAAGATAGAGGCGCGCATTCAAGAGCTTTGGATCGAGATCCTTGGCAGTCTTGAAGTATTCGACGGCTTTGTCGTACTGGCCGTTCTTGAATTCGGCGACACCTTTATTGAGGTCATCGCGAGCCTGCAGCTTGCCGCAGCCCGAGAGACCATAAGAGAGAGTAAGGAGCGCCGCCAGAAGGAACATCTGAGCAGCAAAGCGGGTAGACCACGAGCGGGTTACCCTTGAAACCGAAGCTTGAGTCATTGGAGGCATCCATCCCTGGTAAGCGCAATCCCGAGCAAATCGGGAAAGCAGCTAGAATTCTGTAAAGCCCTATAGGGCCCATTCCATCACGTTCAGCGGTTTTTTTCCAGTTCAGATGTCAGCAAACCGATGGGAGAGGCTCCCGCAGCATGCATGTCATCCAGGACCTGGGCAACCGTCTGAAACTCGAGGGAACGGTCTCCCTGAAGAAACGCAACGCGTTGAGCGCGCAGAGCGAAAATTGTTTCGAGGCGTTCACGCAATTCATCGCGTTGCACAACCGACTGGTTGATCCGGAGCGAGCCATCAGAAGCAATCGAAACAATGATTGTTTCCGGCGGAACAACCGTGTCCGGCGGAACCACCGCCTGGGGCAGATCCGCCTGGAGACCAACCTGCTGATGGGGGATGATCATGAAAATGACCAACAGCACCAGCAGAATATCGATGAGCGGGACAACATTCGCTTCGCACAACATCCCGCCCTTACCGCCGATCAGTCCGATACCCATGAGTCACCTCGCGGCCAGATATGGCCCCTGCGAGAGGACTCTCACAACCCTGCGGCGAGAAAGCGAAAAGCTACTGGCCGGCCTCGAGCTTGGCGGTGATGAGGCCGACTTTGTCGATACCGGCTTCTTTCATGAGATCGATGGCGCGGGCCACGTCCTTGAACTCCACGTCGTTGTCGCCCTTAATGAAAGCAATCTTTTCGGCGCGTTCTTTGAAGATCTGCTCCATACGAGGCTCGAGTGTTTCCCAAGTGGTGTCCTCGTTGTTGATCTTCAGATGATTGCCCATCATAACCTGAACCACGACGGTCTTGTTTTCCAACTCCTGGTTAACCGGCTCCTTGTTTGGCGAAGGCTGCGGGACCAGGGTATCCAGACCCTTGGGGGTCAGGGGTGTGATCACCATGAAGATGATGATGAGCACGAGCAGAATATCGATAAGAGGAACGATATTCGGCGAGGCCATCGAACCACTGCTGCTACCAACGTCCATCCCCATTGCGAGTTCTCCTGTCGAGCCGTTGCAGCTAAGTTTGAGGAGAGTTAGCTCGCGCCGTGTGGGAAGCGGCGCGAGCCCGAATCATCTCAGCAAACGAATGAAGCGAACGGCCGATACGCTATAACTGGCCTCCGGCGGGAGGTTGTTTATCCTTCGCCTGAGGGCTGTTTGATTTGTTTTTCTCGGTCAGCAGACCCAGTTGGTCCACGCCGGCGGAACGAATTTCATCCACGACGGCAACCACATCACCGTACTTGGCACGCGCATCGCTCTTTACATAGACAGTCTTATCCAGCTTGTTGGCGATCTGGTCCTTGATCTCCGTGGTGATGCTTTCCTTGGCGATCTTGGAATTGCCCAGGTAGAGAGTGCCATCGCGAGAGATAGCCACGATGATGGCGTCGTCCCTATCCGCGTCCTTCATTTCGCGCGGATTGTTGACTGGGGCCAAGTCCACCTGATGGGTCTTCTGCAACATGGGCGTGACCACCATGAAGATGATCAAGAGCACGAGCATGATGTCGGCCATCGGGACAACGTTGGGGGCCGAGACTTGGGCGCCCGCTTGTGGTTTGTACGCCATAGGGTATCCCTTCTTCCGGCTTACTTCTTTGCGCCGCGGCGCAGAATGAAGTAGTTGATGAGCTCCATGGAGGAGTTGTCCATCTCGACGTCGAAGGATTCGACCTTATTGGTGAAGTAGTTGTAAGCCCACACGGCCGGGACGGCAACGAGCAAGCCGAAAGCGGTGGTGACGAGGGCTTCAGCGATACCGCCGGCAACCGCGGATAGACCGGTAGCCTTGGCGGAAGCAATGCCTTTGAACGCATTCAAGATGCCGACGACCGTGCCAAAGAGTCCGACGAACGGAGCCGTGGAACCGATGGTGGCGAGAGCGGAAAGGCCGCGCTTCATTTCCGCGTGGACGATGGCGACGGAACGCTCGAGACCGCGCTTGGCGGCTTCGATGACTTCCGCGTCGGAGACCTGCTGGGAAGCCGACTGGAATTCCGAAAGACCGGTGGCGACGACCTTGGCGATATGGCTCTTCTTGTTGCGCTCGGCGATGGCGATGGCTTCGTCGAGTTTGCCGTCCTTGAGGGCGCCGGCGACCTGCTGCACGAACAGGCGCGACTGCTTACGCGCGTTGTTGTACATGAGGAAGCGGTCAATCATGACGCCGAAGGAATACACGGAAAGAATGAACAGAATCACGACCACGATCTTGGCCAGAATGCCCATCGAGGTCCACATGGAACGCAGGTCCCAGGACGTCGCGGCTTCCTGCAGCCAAGCTGCATAGATGAAGAGAGTTGCTAACATTCGTTTGCTCCTTAATTTCCTACTGGCTCCTGAGATGCGGGAACCAACAAGATTGTGTATTGAACTGCGAACTCAGAACGGCGCGCAGGTCCCACTACGCTCGCGCCGCCCCGTTGCACTACTGAGCCAGAGAGAAAATCACGTCAATTTCGGTATCCACCTCCACGGGGTCGCCATTGAGCAGGGTAGGCTGATAGCGCCACTGCCTGACAGCGTCCAGCGCGGACTGCACGAGGAGAGGATGGCCCGAAACGACCGCAAGCTGTTGCACCGCGCCGTCCTTACCGATGATGGCGTGGAGCTTAACCGTGCCGCTGATGCGCGTCTGGCGCGCCAGTGGCGGGTAAAGAGGTTGCACCTTGTTGACCAGCCGCGCGGCCTGCACGTTGCCGCCAACGGTGACACGCTTGAGAGCAGCCTTGGGAGGTGGTGGCGGGGCAATGTTGGAACTGACACCGCCAATCACGCCGCCGATTACGCCGCCTATCGAGCCACCAGCGACGCCGCCCGGCACGCCACCGGCAACACCGCCGATTGCGTCAGGTGGTTCCGCTTCTTCCTTGATGATCTTAATGTCCTTAGGGATGGCCTTCGGAGCAACGAGTTTACCAGCGTCCATGAGATGAGCCATCGGTTTTACCTTCACGACCACCGCGGGTGCGGGCGGCGGGGGTGGAGGCGGAGGCGGGGGTGGCGCCAGCAAAATCGAAGACATGAGCGTCTTCGGCAGCGCTTCCGTGTAAATCAGCGGGATAAGGATGAGAATCGTGAGGAACAGCACCTCGAACAGCATAGAGACAAAGAAGGTCCACGGCTTGGTTCCCTTTGCCTTCGAGGTTGAAACTACCATTTCTTCAAACATGGGTGACTCCTACCTCCTCCCGGCGGGCGCCAGGCGCGGTTGGCCGCTCCCGTTTCCCTTGGGTCTGTTGCCGGCTGCGGTTCCGGTGCCTGCCGCCACGCCCTGACCGCGCCATTGATTCCAGGCAACGACCAAGGGAGCAGCGATACCAAAACTGGAGTACGTTCCTACCACAATCCCCACCACCAGGGCAAAGGCAAAAGCGCGAAGCACCTGGCCGCCCATCAGGAACAGGACGAGCACGGTGAGGAAGGTCAAACCGCTGGTAAGGATGGTTCGCGAGAGCGTCTGGTTAATCGATTTATTGACGACATCAGCGAACGGCTCCTTGCGCAAAAGGCGGCTGTTCTCGCGGATGCGATCGAAGATGACGATCGTATCGTTCATCGAATAGCCCACCAGGGTAAGCAAAGCCGCAATAACCGTCAGCGAAATTTCAAAACCGAAGATTTTGAACAAGCCCAGCGTGATGAGCACGTCGTGAAAAACCGCGATCACCGCCGCCGCTCCGTAAACCCATTCGAACCGGAATGCAATATATAACAGCATGCCTGCCAAAGCATAGAGGGTTACTCGAATGGCCTGATTGCGTAACTCGCTACCTACCTTGGGACCGACGATTTCGACGTTGCGGATAGTGAAGGGAGCGAGAGAATAGCTGTCCTTGATCGCGGAGACGACCGCAGGCGTCACGCCAGCGACCTTGGAAAGCTCGTCCAAACTTGTAAGCACGCCGTTCTTGTCGGTGTCGCGGTAAGCCAGCAGGGTCTTAGCCAGTTGCTGATACTTATCGCCCGCATTTACGGAGAGCGCTAGAGGATCCTTCAGAGCGAGGGCATTGGCCAGAGCGGAAGGAGTGACGGCGTTGAAGTCGGCCTTGCCCGTCGCAGCAACGCCATAGGTGGCGCCGAGGGCGGCCAGGACTTTGGTCTTGCTATCATCGATCGCCTGGTCGGTTTGTCCGGCTTGTTCGACGAAGATGAGAACTTCGTTGGAGGTAGCGCCGAGACCGGCAGTGTCACTGACGCTTTGAATCTCGCTATTGCCCAGGCCCTGGGTGCGCAGGCTGGCCCGCAATTGGTCGATGTTCGGCGGTTGGGCAAAGCGCACGTCCACGTTCGTGCCTCCCCGGAAGTCGATGCCGTACTTGATGCCGCCCTTCAAAAAGATGGCGGACCACCCGATGAGCAAGAGGAGACCACTAAGGGTGAAGAAAAACTTGGCCTTGCCCATCCAGTCGAGATTGGGCTGTTTGAAGAGCTCGATCATTCCGTTTCGCGCTTCCCTTCTTTAGACTCCAAGGGGCTGAGATTTGTTCCCGCCCCGGAAGGTGGCACCGGGCTGAGCCCAGCATGATAACTCTGCCTACCTTGCCCTAACCAACCCCCCAACCGTTTAAAGGCGGGTGGGAGGGTGGCCTTAGAAGTCCTGGTACCGCTAACTGCAGGTGACTGCTCTAAATACTCAATTCCGCCTGACGGTCCATCTTCGTCAGGTGATACTGGAAAATGGTCTTGGACACGAAGATGGCGGTGAAGACGTTGGCTATCAAACCGATGGTCAATGTGATGGCAAACCCGCGTATCGGGCCCGTGCCAAAGATGAACAGGAAAAAAGCGGAAACCACGGTCGTGACGTGGGTATCAATAATGGTTAGAAAGGCCTTATCGAACCCGGCGTCCACTGCCGCCGAAGATGACTTGCCATTGCGCAATTCCTCGCGGATACGCTCAAAGACGAGAACGTTGGAATCGACGCCCATACCGATGGTCAGGATGACGCCTGCAATCCCGGGAAGGGTGAGCACGGCGCCAAACATGGCGAGCGCCGCGAGCAAGATCAGCAGGTTCAGGATCAAGGCCAGGACGGCATTGACGCCGGAGAGCCGGTAATAGAAGACCATGAAGAGCATAACGACGAGCAAGCTGAGGATGGAGGCACGCACACCGTGGCGAATGGAGTCCGCTCCGAGCGAAGGTCCAACGGTGCGCTCTTCCAGATACTTGATGGAAGCGGGAAGGGCGCCGGCGCGGAGAACCAAGGCAAGATCATGCGCGGATTCCTGGCTGAAGTTGCCTTCAATCAAACCGCGATCCTCAATGCGGCTGTTGATCACCGGGGCCGAATACACCTTCTTCTCGGCCGCCATGCCGAGCACTATCGCCATCTGGCGGCCCTTGTTTTGTTCCGTGAATGGTCCGAAACGCCGTGCAGCCTCTCCAGAGAGAACGAAGTCAATCTCCCATTGTCCGGGCATTTGGGTACTGCGATTCTCGATGGCGCTGCGCAGGTCGCGTCCGGTCACAACCGGGACGCGACTGAGCACGTACCAATTATCCACGTTGTCTTGCTGGTTTCGCGTTCGCGATTCACTGCTGCCTTTTACGAGTTCTGTGCCCGGGGGCAGAATGCCGCCGTGAGCCGCAAGTGCCGCGGCTTCCGACGGATATGTTTGGGGATCTTCGACGAGCTTCAGTTCCAACTGACCGCCGGCCTGAATCACAGCTCTGGCGCGCGCGGGATCGCCTTCCCCGGGGAGTTGCACGAGGATTTCATTGTCCTTGCGCCCATGCGGCTGAATGGTGGGTTCCGTAAGGCCCAGAGCGTTGATGCGGCGCTCGATGGTTTCGAGCGACTGGGACATAGTGGTTTCCTGGATGTGGGCAATGGCGCTCGGGCGCAGAGTCAAGAGGTAGGCGTTCACTTCGCCGGGAGCGGGAGACAGCTCCCAATTCAGCTCGAGTTGATCATGAACCAGGTCGCGGAACTGTGAGATCTGGTCGGAAGGCACATTGCGAATGATGATGTGGGTGTCGTCCACTCGGCGCACTTCTTCGTAGCGAATGTTTTTCTGGCGCATCTCCGTGGTGAGGCGATCAACGGTCTGGTCGGTCTCCTGTGCGACGGCCTCTTGCACCTGGACTTGGAGGATGAGGTGAGTGCCGCCTTGCAGGTCCAGACCAAGCTTGATCTGGTGTGCGAAATTGTCCTTGATCTGCGCGAGAGAGGTCGGGAAGGTCGGCAGCCCGAAAACAAAGAAGATGCAGGCCAGGATGACGGCGAGGATGAACAGAACTTTCCACTTCAGATTAGGATTCATGGTTAAAAGATCAAGCGCGAAAGACGGCTGGCGGTGGAGTTACTTAGCCGCATCTTCCGGTGCCTCCACCTGCGCAATCGCCGCCCGCGCGATGCGAATTTTTACATTGTCGGCGATCTTTAGAATAATCGTGTCGCCGTCCATTCCATTGATGGTGCCGTAAATGCCGGAGGTCGTGACAACCTTGTCTCCGTTCTTAATCGCGGAGAGCATCTCCTGCACTTTCTTGCGCTGCCGCGACTGCGGCAGGATGACCAAGAAATACATGATGCCGAACATCGCCGCCAGGGGAATTAGAATACCGCCGAAGCCTCCGAAGGGGCTACCGGCTTGCCAGAACCAGAATGCCGCCAAATTCATCTTCTTTTTTTGTAACCGTACCCTTTCCGAACAATCCGCAATCCAATCATCCCGGAGCGGTCCACCCGTGGCGCTCTCCGGGGAGAAAAAACCGCCACGTCAGCGGTGAATTTCTCCGCTTTTCCTGCCCGCTCGATTCTCGTCGTGAGACTCGACCTGGTGCGGGTAGCCACAGCTTGGCGACGGATCAAACCCATCCACAGCAATTCGCTTCAGGCTGTACCCTCATTGTAGCGGATACGCAGCTCTGTAGCGAATTTTTCAAGCTGTCCAAAAGAGATAGCCTCTCGAATTTGACGCATTGTGTCAAGGTAAAAGTGGACATTGTGGTGGGTGGCCAGGATGGCGGCGGTAATTTCTCCCGCAGCGAAAAGATGTCGAAGGTAAGCGCGCGTATAGCGGCGGCAGACACTGCAGGTGCAATTTGCGTCAATGGGGCGCTGATCCGCGATGTAGCGCGCGTTCTTGATGAGCACACGGCCTTCGGTGGTGTACAAGCAGGCGTGACGGGCCGCGCGTGTGGGCAAAACGCAATCCATCATGTCAATGCCGCGGGCAACGTAATCGGCAAGCTGCTCCGGGCGGCCGACGCCCATAAGGTAGCGCGGCTTTTCTTTGGGAAGAAGCGCCGTAACCTCTGAAGTCATTTCACAAGTTACTTCGTGCGGCTCGCCTACGGCCAGGCCTCCGACGGCATAGCCGGGAAATTCCAGTGCGAGCAGTTGGCGCGCGCTTTCCTGGCGCAAGTCTTTGAACGTTGCGCCCTGCACGATGCCGAATTGCCACTGGGAGGGTTCGCCGTTGCGCTCTACTTGTTCGAGGAAATATTTTCTGGCGCGGCGAGCCCAGGCGGTGGTGCGCTGGAGGGCCGCTTGGGCCACTTCGCGGGGCGCGGGGGTTTCGATGCACTCGTCGAGGACCATGGCGACGTCTGAACCCAGCGCTAGTTGAATCTCCGCGGCTTTTTCCGGAGTGAGGAGATGTTCGGAGCCATCGAGATGCGAGCGGAAGCGCACGCCTTCGTCGGTGATTTTGCGCAAGTCCGCCAAGCTGAAGACCTGGTAGCCGCCGGAATCCGTGAGAATGGCGCCGCGCCAGGACATGAAGGAATGCAAGCCACCGAGTTTGCGGATTAGTTCGTGACCGGGCCTTAGATAAAGGTGATAGGTGTTGGCGAGGATAATGCGCGCGCCGAGCTCCTCGAGGGCTTCCTGTGTCAGGGCCTTGACCGTGGCGGCGGTGCCCACGGGCATGAACACAGGGGTCTCGATGACACCATGCGGTGTGGTTAAGCGGCCGCGGCGCGCACCGGTGGGATCGGTGTGTAGGAGTTCAAAGGAAAAATTCACGTACTCAGTGTATCAGGAGAGTTCGCGGGTTCTTACGGCTGGCCGCCAGCCAAGGCGTTACATTTTGTCTTAGAGGCACAGAGGCCACCGGGATCGGCTCTTCGGAAAAAACGCGTCAGGAGAAAATCCAGGCGAGTCCGGTGAAGAACGCGACCAAGCATACCTGCAGTCCAATGGCAATCCCCAGTGATTTGCCGAAAGGCAGTTTTTTGGGGTCTGCTGCCGAAAAACCAATTGCCAGCAGGATCAGGATCCAAATTGCGAACAAATCGAGGCTTATGAGGGGGACCATCTGCCACATAGGCGTATCGGACCCCAAAAACGCAGCGGGATTCGAGGCCAAATAATTGTCGGGGTCGATCAAATTGGGATCTTTCAGGGCAGCCACAATGCTGCCGAGGATCTCCCGTATGCCCATGGGCAAATACGCAAAAGCGCAGATCGTGAAGGAGAGTCCATAAGTTACTCGGGCGCCACCGATCAGGCGGTACGCACCAAAATAAATAAGGGCCGAAAAGAGCAGCATCAGCGGCCAGCCGATAACGCCACGAACATAGCGGGTGATTTTGGCTTGAGTCGCGCCTCGCTGGTAGGCTTGATCCTTCTTCGCATCATCCAATTGGTCAATTGCCCTGGCAGCGAATTTGTTTTTCGCGATCTGTTCTTTTGAGACTTCCACCCAATTGGCTCGATTAGCGAGAGTAATGTTCAGAGCCAGGCCGGTGAGGACTAAGAGGACCATGGCGGGAATCCAACTGGGTTTGCGAACGATGTCTTCAAAGGTGGCTTTGGGCGAGAACAAAACGCCGAAGATGCGACCGATGGGCGAGATTTTCGCTTCCGGGGCTGGCGCGGGTACAGGTACAGGCGTAGTTGCCATCGAGGACTCCTCTCCAATTCGAAACACACCGCTGCTGCGGGTACTACGTAACGAATAGGGGGAAAATATCACAAAACGGGGTTGCGAGGCACCTGCGGGACGGCGGCGAGCAGTTCCATGGTGTAGTCGGCGGTGGGCTCCGTGAGGATGAGTTCGGTGGGGCCGAATTCGACGAGTTGGCCGGCGCGCATAACGGCGATGTGCGTGGCGAGTTGCGCCACTACCGGCAAGCTGTGAGAGATGAAGATATAGGTCAGGCCGAATTCGGCCTGCAATTCGCGCAGGAGCAGGAGGACTTGGGCACCCACCGAAACGTCCAGGGCGGAGACGGGTTCATCGGCGACGACAAGTTTGGGGCGCAGGATGAGAGCGCGGGCGATGCCGATGCGCTGCCGCTGGCCGCCGGAGAATTCGTGAGGATAGCGTGCGAGCGCGTCCTTGCTCAATCCAACGCGCTCGAGAATTTCGCCGGCTTTTGCCAGGCGTTCAGAATGGGGCATCTTCGGCTTGTGGATTGCGAGAGGCTCGGCGACGATTTCGCCTACTTTCATACGCGGATTCAGGGAAGCGAAGGGATCCTGGAAGATCATCTGCATCTCGCGGCGATACTCACGCATTTCTTTTTGAGAGACCGTCAGCAGGTCCGTGCCTTGGAAAAAGACATGGCCTTCGTCGGGCTCGATCAAGCGGAGGAGCATGCGCGCGAGGGTGGTCTTGCCACAACCGCTTTCGCCGACGATGGCGAAGGTTTCGCCGGAGGCAACGAAGAAGCCGACGCCGTCCACGGCCGCGAATCGTTCTCCTTTACCGCTGGAGGTGAGGAGGCCGCCACTTTTCTGGTAATACTTGCGGAGGTTGCGTACTTCGAGGAAGGGGATCATAGCAGGACACACCTGGCGGCGTGGCCGCTCTGCGCAGGGCGAAACTCCGGGACAGCGATTTCACAGTCAGCGCGGCGATAATCGCAACGCGGCGCGAAGGCACAGCCCGGGGGAAGTTGCGTCAAGTTTGGGACGGTTCCGGGAATCGGCTTGAGTTTGCCGCGTTCGAGAGTGGGGGAAGCAGCCAGCAAGCCTTGCGTGTAGGGATGAAGCGGATGCAGGAGGACGTCGGCGACGGGGCCTTGCTCAACGATGCGGCCGGCGTACATCACGGCGATGCGGTCCGCGACGTTTGCCACGACACCGAGATCATGGGTGATGAAGAGGAGGCCCAACTCCATTTCGCGGCGCAAGCGGTCGAGCAACTCCAAGATTTGTTTTTGGACGGTGACGTCGAGGGCTGTGGTGGGCTCATCAGCAATCAGCAACTTGGGACGCGCTGCGAGTGCCATGGCGATCATGGCGCGCTGGCGCAAGCCGCCGGAAAGTTGATGGGGGAATTGCTTTGCGCGAAGTTCGGGTTCGGGCACGGCAGCATGCTCGAGTGCGCTGAGCACACGGCGATCCACAAGATGGCGGGCTAAGCCTGGCTCGTGGGCCCAAATGGCTTCTTCAATTTGCGTGCCGATACGCAGGACGGGATTCAGCGAGGTCATGGGCTCCTGAAAGATCATGGCGATTTCGCGGCCACGGACCTGGCGCCATTCCGGCTCGGTTTGGTGCGTCAGATTTTTCTGCTTCCCTTCGTCTGAGGTCAGCGTGGCTTCGCCGCTTACGCGCGCGCCCGGCGGCAGAAGTCCCATCAGCGCGAGCGAGAGCATGGTTTTGCCGCTGCCGGATTCGCCGACAAGTCCGAGAGATTCCCCCGGCGCGATGTTCAGAGTTACCTCGTTCACCGGGCGCACCCAGCCGGCGGCGGTAGGAAGTTCCACGGTCAGCGAACGAATGCTCAGCAGCTCGCTCATCGCCCCTATCATACGGTTTCGGCGCGGCGTTGGGGCAAGAAAGCCAACGTTGTTGCGGGAACGAAAGGGAGTTCCGCATAGTGCAAATGCGCCGAGTCTTTCACACCAAGAGCAAAGACAGCGGCTAGAATTGAGGCATGAGCAACATTACGTGTCCTCTCTGTGGCGCTCCTGTGACGGCGCGGGCGTTTTTTGGGCAGGTCAAGCCGTTTTGCACGCACTGCGGATGGAATTTGGAGCGCGTTCAGAGCTCTCTGAACGCGAAGTCACGCATTGCTCCACTTCTTGCTGCGGGATTTGGCATTTT
>Ga0181521_10003846_pt1 | contig 17490 bp, 14 predicted proteins | sample PEATcosm2014_Bin_32_FD_119764 | JGI IMG/M metagenome (GOLD analysis project Ga0181521, IMG submission 119764) | Peatland microbial communities from MTU Mesocosm Facility, Houghton, MI, USA - PEATcosm2014_Bin02_60_metaG | ecosystem: Environmental > Terrestrial > Soil > Wetlands > Peat | place... | reverse complement strand
GCTCGTCGTGAAGCTTGCTGCAAATGGCCCGATGCTTTTCCCGTCTGCGGGAAACTCGGCGAGGCGTTGATTCTTAGGATCGAAAAGTTCGACTACGGGCTCGATGTCCTGTCGCTCCACGGTAACCGTGGCGTGCTCACCGGCGCGAAGCGCGAGCGGGTAGACCTTGATCTCTGTTCCCGCGAGTGTCGACACCGCGCGCTGGTTCTCTCTGAGCGGCTGCTCGATCTTAAGCACGTGTTCGTCGGCAGCCGCCGTGCGGCCGAGGAGTAGAAGCGCCAGAGCTGCGGCCAGGGCCCGCCGCATCACTCCTCGCGATGCGCGTTGAAGGCGTAGCTCGCGACCGGTTCCTCCTGCCCCTGCTCGAGTCCGACGACATCGAAGCGGTAGGCGCCATTCTTTACGCGCTCGGCCGGTAGATTGAGCTTGAGTACAGCCCCGTGCTGGCCTCGCTCGGGCGCAAGCCGCGGACTCTGCCAGAGAACGGTTTGGCCGGCAGGCGACTTGAGACTCACCCGGTAGCGGGCAAATTCTGTCTCCTCGAGCTTCAGTCTTACCGAGAGTTGCTCGACATCGCTGGGTACCGTCAGCACCGGTGGTGCCTCAATCCCGCGCGTCGGCGCAGAGAGAAGGAACGAGGCGACCCGAACCAGCAGCGGTTTGGCGTTTACTACGGTTCCGGAGGCGCTCTCCAAATTGGTCACCACGCCTTCAAGGCGCGACACCTGCGCCAATAAGGCACTCGTTCGAGCCTCTTGAATCTTGAGCTCGTCTGTGCTCTCTCTCTCTGTCTTCTCGAGCGCCCTGAGCGCGGCGGTAATGCCCGAGAGGCTCTGGCGCACGTGCAGGTCATCGAACACGACGGTCCCGGCGGCCACCGACACGACGATGACGGCCGCCCACGCAATCCAGCGCGTGCGCCCTGCGGGACGCTTCGTCACTGCGGCGCGGGGCGGTACTAGGGGCAGAGGCGTAACCCGCTTGCGCTCCTTCTCCAACTTCAGCAGGCTCTCGGCGAACAGAACCTTGCGTCGACGCCGCTCGCTGGTGAGGTAGTGAGTCATGAAGCGATCGAGGTCTTCACCGGCGAGATCGCCGCGAACGTACGCATCCACCAGATCGTTTTCCGCATCGCACAATCTTGCGGCCACGGTATCGTCGCTGACGCTCAACGAGTCGAGACGTTCTTGATCTGCTTCCGGCAGAAGGCCCAAAAGGTGCTGCATGAGGTTTCGTTCCTCGAATTCGGGGGCGGGCGAATTCACCGGCCTACCTCATAAGATAAATATGACTGAAACACTTCACTCCTTTCCCATGCAGGCACTGACACATTCTTCCAGGTTGTTGCGGATCCGGCAGGCCCGGATGGCGAGCGCGTTCGGAGTCAGGTTGAAACGCGCGGCGAGTTCACGCCGCTGCTCGATTTTGGTGCTACGTTCGCCGCTGTAATAGGCCAGGATCAGGCCGCGGTCGGCGGCGGGCAGCTGGTCGAGACATTGCTCCAGGCATTTGAACCGCCTGGTACCCTCCTCGGATTCGGGCTCGCGTTCGTCCGCGACCTGCAGGACAGGCGAGGTCGTCTCCGTGGAGGGCGTTTCGTCGTAGGGGACGGCGCTGCGATCGCCCCGCCGCAGGTATTCGAAGAACACGAATCTCGCGACGATGTAGCAGTACTGGGCGGGCGCACTGGCATTAATCGCACCTTCCTCTTCCAGTCGGCGCGCGACGCGATTGAGGGTCTCGTCTGCCAGGTCGTCGGCCCCGAGGCAGTGCTTGCGGTCGAAGTAGTCCACCAGCCGCCGGCGCATCTCGAGATAGCGCTCGCCAGGCGTACCGCCGCCTGCGTCCAACCATGCGAGAAACCGCTGAAAGGTCTCTGCACTCGGAAGCCAATCCTGCTTGTGTCTGAAGCGTGAGATAACGCCGCCTCCGCGCATGCCTCGCCCCGCGGATTGTACACGGTGCGTACCGGACGGGCTCCGACGTGAAAGGTTTTTCCGGGTTTTGTCTTATTTACCTGAGGGTGACGCCAAACGTCAGTACAAGGAATCGGAGACCCAACGCTTCTTGAGCATGGATCAATCAACAACTGAAAGGAAATGCATCATGCACGTCATGACACATGTCAAATCCGCGGCCATTTCAAAGCGGGCTCCAACGACGAAAGGACTCCGGAGCGCGGTTGCTGTTTGTATCTAAAGTCCACCATGTTTTGCAACTACGGGAGCGCGACTCATGAAGACGACTGCTTTACCTAGCTTGCTCTTCGTCAGTGTTTGTCTCGCCTTGGCCAATGTGTCCTCTGAATCCGTTGCCGCCGCAACTCAGTTCGATCCGGCGGCCCCGCTGACCCCTGCGGTGGCCGCTCAGCTCTCGCAAAATGTCAATCGTCCCGTGATCGTGATCATGAAGAATCGCCTCATTGGTGCGGACGCGGCAAGCGACCAAGAGCCGGTGCTGAGCGAGCTTCGGCAGGTCAATGCCACACGCCTGAAGCCCTACCGCTTGGTCAATGCTTTCGCGGCGACGGTCTCGGACGGCGAGGTGGCGCGCCTCAAAGCCAACCCGGCGGTTGCCCAGGTGGTTCCCGATATGGCGATCCACCTTAAGCCGAGGGCGCTGGCCGCCGCGCGCACCGCAACCACGTCGCCCAATGGCAGCACATCGCCGACGCTGAATGTCGTCCCCGGCGCCTGCGGCCCCGATGGCAAGGTGCTTCTCGAACCGGAGGCTCTGCAAACTACGCACACCGATTCGGACGATTCCAGAGCCAAGACCGCGCGCTCGCTTGGCTTTAGTGGCGCCGGCGTCAAGCTCGCCACCATGTCGGATGGTTTGGACCCCAACAACGTGAACTTTATTCGGCCTAACGGGACATCGGCGATTGTCGACTACGAAGACTTCAGCGGAGACGGGCCCGACGCGGTTGATTATGGTGTGGAAACATGGTTGGACTCTACTGCAATCGTCGGCCAAGGTCTCCACGTGTATGACGTCAGTGATTACAGCGCTCAACCCGATCCCTCGGCGTGCAATATCCGCATCGAGGGCATGGCCCCGAACGCCTCGTTGGTCGTGCTGAAAGTATTCAGCGCCTTCAACTACTCGTCTCTGGCGAACATACTGCAGGCGATCGACTACGCGGTTTTTGTGGATCACGTAGACGTGATAAACGAATCCATCGGCCAGTACAGCTTCCCCGATGCGACATCGCAAGACATCTGGAAGCAGTTCGACGATGCCGCAGTCGCTGCAGGTGTCACGGTGGTGACCTCTAACGGGGACTCCGGCCACGGCACGAACGTCATCAACAACTTGGCGAGCGATCCGCTCGTCATCTCCGTGGGCGCAACGACGACATTCCGCTCCTACCTTCAGACCAACTTTTTAGGGGCGCGCTACTTCGCCACCACCGGCTGGCTCAACGACAACATCGCGCAATTCAGCTCTGGTGGGTTCACGGAGACGGGGAGAACGCTCGACCTGGTCGCTCCCGGAGACGGTGCATTTAGCTCGTGCGAGGCAAGCCCGACCTTCCAAGGGTGCTATAGCTTTGCGGGTAATCCTTCCGACGTCCTATGGGTCGATGGTACGAGCCTCTCCTCGCCACTGACGGCCGGTGGCGCAGCGCTCGTGATCGAGGCTTATCGGAAAACGCACCGTGGCGCATCGCCCACGCCGGCGCTCGTCAAGCAGATCCTGACCAGTACCGCAACCGACCTGGGGGCGCCCGCCACGGAGGAAGGTGCTGGTCTGTTGAACGCCTACAAGGCGGTCCAGCTTGCGCAGTCCGCGCAGACCGGCGACGGATCTCCGGCCTTTGTTGGCGAATCCCTGCTGCTTTCCGAGAGCCAGCTCAACGCCGTGGGCGCTCCCGGGACGACCGCTACCTGGCAGGTGACCGTGACCAATACCGGCACGGACACGCAATCGGTGCAAGTGACAGGAAGGACCTTCGGGGCGAGCGAGAACGTGCAGACCGGCTCTGAAACCCTGAATACCGCCACGAGCCCGGTGTACGTGGACATGTTTGGCGACACGGACACCTACGCTATCTTCACCTTCAACGTACGCCCAGGATCGGACCGGCTGAATGCCTTGTTCGCCGACTCGGAACCGGTCGGCGTCTACACCTATGAATACTTGATCCTCATCGACCCAAAGGGGCGGTACGCCGCTGGAACTTCCGCCCCTCTCGGGAACTTCGGCAATGTTGATGTGCGTGAACCGGATCCGGGGGTCTGGACGGGCGTGATCGCTGGGCTCGTCGATGGGATCATGCCATGGCAGGTATCGACCCAGCGTTTCGTGCCATTCGCCTCGGTAACCCCTGCCTCCTTCTCTCTGGCGCCAGGACAGAGCCAGACGATCCAGGTGAGCGCTTCGACTCCGCCGACTCCCGGCGATTCCGCAGGGTCAATCGTCTTGACTTCGTCACAGGGCGGCTTCGACCGCTACGTAGGCGCCGAGAGCAATTCAATCCCGATCACATTGCGCAGCCTGGTTGACGTTGCGCACGGCGGCACTTTCAGCGGCGTACTGACCGGTGGCGACAGCTTCTCTGGCCCTGAGGCTCAAAACAATTACTACCAATTCAAGGTTGACCCCGGCCGCAGCAGTATTACCGCCAACGTGTCGTTGGAGAACGATGCGGGTGAAAACTTTGGCGCATATCTGATCAACCCCTATGGGGTCGCGGTCGGCTTCGGCCAGAACAGCCTGAACGGGACGAACGGCCTATCGCTGACGGCCTACACTCTCAACCCTGTGGCCGGCATGTGGACCCTGATCGTGGCCTTCGACAATACGGTCGGAAATGAGATCGCCCAGAGGTTTACTGGCAACATCACTCTAGATGACGTCAGCGCCGGCGCACCCGGTTTGCCGACAAGCGAATATACGAAACTGCCCGCGGGGGTTCCGGTGACCATACCAGTGTCGATCGCGAACAAGGGAGCCGCGCCGCAGTCCCTGTTCATCGATGCCCGGCTCAACACGAAGACGAGTACTCCACTGGCGAATCTCTCACCGCCACCGAGCAGCAGTGGGTACCCGTTACCGCTCTCCTCCTTTCCTGAGTGGCTCGTGCCGACGCAGACCTCAAGCGTTACGGTTGCGGCGAGCGCGAACGTGCCAATTGAGCTTGCATATGGCGCTTACGCGCCTTGCCCTTGCATTGTCGCGGCTGATCCAGAATTTTTCGGGCCACCGACGGCCACCACCACCGCCTACAATGCGGCGGGCTCATACACTCCGAAGGGCGGGATTGTTACGCCGGGCAACTGGTACTCCCTTGCATCCGAGATCGGACCTTACCCGGACGGGGCGCCCGCGGGGCTCGTGAACGAATCGCTGAGCGCGACCATGAAGCCGTTCGATCCGGCGGTAACCAGCTCGACCGGCGACTTTTGGCTTGGTTCGGTCGAACCTGCGGCGCTCGGTAGTTTCACGCCCATGACGGTCAACCCCGGACAGAGCGTCGTCATCAACGTGACGATCACACCTACAGGAACGGCGGGCACTGTTGTAGGCGGCACCCTGTACGTTGACAGTTACGTCTCGGCCTTGCCACCGGGCGGCCAGGCGACCGGCGACGAGTTGGCTGCAATTCCGTATAGCTACACGATTCAGTAATGCACCACGCCCGGCAGGGACTATCTGTCCCTGCCGGCATGTCCCTGCCGGCATTACCCAACCGTGCGCCTTAACCCCGCATGTGCGCGATCTCCGATTAAGAGATATGCCGCTCTTGAACATCGGTCTGAGATGGGACAATTTCGATTCGCGACAGGACGCGGGGAGAGCGCCCACGACCAGTCACTGAACTTATATAAATGGTTGCCGTGAAGCAGCCACCGGCAAATGTCAGCTGGGGGTCGTCAGCGACAAATCGCCGCACTGGTGTGAACAGGCGCCGAACATTGACCACCTTTGTGAGACGTCGCGCGCAAAGATTTAACAGCGTGCGACGCCGACCGACGTCCAAACCAGACGCCTGTTAACAGGTCAAGATGACCCGTTGGCGGACAACTGCTGAACCGGCGCCGTTAAATTCGGCAGTTCGAGCGAAACGGCCGCGGCCTTCGGCGGCATTTGCACTCGTGGCCCATGCACTACGCGATCGAGCCTAACTAAGCAGGAAATATTCAAAGCGAGCCGCGCCGGGGTCGACGACAGCGGGCCGTGCCTCCGCCGCAGGGCTTCTGGGCTCAGGTACGATCCGAGAGATTGAGCGGCGGCGCCGCGCGCGAAACCCCGGACGCAGTCTGGAATATTAGACAGTGCCAGGTACTCGATCGCCGCTAAGTTGTTGATTAAATGCGCGCCCGGAGGGACTCGAACCCCCGGCCCCCTGGTTCGAAGCCAGGTGCTCTATCCAGCTGAGCTACGGGCGCGTCGCGACAAGTTTAGCCGAAAGTGCACCACAACTCTGTTTTTGATGCGCACGGATTTCGCTGTGAGTGGGCTTGGGCGGCTCAGGATTTTGTTTTTGGCGGCGGCAATGGATTGACGAGCAGCATTCGTAGGCCCCAGTTCGCCACCTTCGGATCGTACTGCCAAATCTGCGCGTAGGCATGTGTACGATGTCCGCTTCCGTCGGTGAGTTCGCCCACGGAATACACCAGGGTTGAATCCGCCGAACGCCCGCCTACTTCTTCTTTCCATGCGCCCACGATCGCATGAACAGTGAGATACGCATTGGCCGCCACGATCCCGATTGGAGATTGCCCATCCGTATAAAACAGAAAATCATTATCGCGTCCGTAGGTACGTAACGCTGCGGCCATTCCGTCGCGTTGCGCGGTGTCTTGGAAATCGCTGACGGCATGACCCGCGGCATCATGGGTAACGAGGTTTGGCGGGGGCAGTTCAGTATTGGTGAACGGTGCCTGGTCTGGACGCAATTTCGGCTCGAGGCTCGTCGGTGTCGCGTGCGAAATCCCGCCATCGAACTGCACGCGCCATTGGCATTGCGCATCGCGTCGCCAAATGGTCAAGAAGTGTCCATGACGCTGCCTGCCGCTGCCGCTGCCGCTGCCGCTGCCGCTGCCGGTGTCGGTATAAACCCAAGGCCCGGTGGTAAAGCCGAGATCACCGCTCGGCGCCACATCGCCGATGACCGGATACCATTCGAGCTTGTCCTCGTTGTCTTTGGCGGCCTTATAAACGGGGGGACCGGGCTCGGGGGCTGGATTCAATATCCACGAGCCTTTGGCCAGATATTCCAAAAACGCACCCCGTACCGAGGCCTGGGCCTTTTCGCCGAAGGCATATTCGGTGTCCAGCATGGCATGCAGTGCCGCGCCCTCAGTCGCGCAGCCCGCCTCGTTCTGCGCGAAGGCTGCAGGCGGACAAATCGCGCCGGCAATCAAGGTCAACAGGACCGCGGCCCGGCCCGGCCAAGCAATCTTCAAAAATAGTCTCACCGGATCTCCCAATAAGCCGTCGAGTGCGGTCGTCTCCGAACTGTACATCCTTGAGGAATCCCTAATTCACTCACTTGGAGCGGCGACGGCTGCTGTGCAAGGGAACCAAATCCCGCGGCCGCCGCTCAAATGAGACAATAATCAGCCACTTACACGGCTGTCGGGGAATGCTGGCGGCCTCAGGCCCTTGGCCGTAAGATTCAGAAGCGACCGATAAACATCCGTACCGATAACTAGAGGATTCCCGATGAAGGCTTGGATACCGCTTACGCTGGTTTTTGCACTTGGCTCCGCCGCTTACGCACAGGCGACTTGCTCCTATCCGCGCGCACCCGACACGACTCCTGATGGCAAGACGGCGACCAAGGATCAAATGATCGCCGCGAAACATGATTTTGATCGCTACAACACCGAAATGAACGCTTATCTGGATTGCCTGAAGCTCGAAATTGACGCCGCGGCGCCCAAAGAAGGGGCAAAGCTGTCGCCCGAAGAGAAGAAAAAGGCCGACGAGCAGCAGAAAATCTTGGTGCAGAAGAACAACGCCGCGGTCGATGAACTGCAAGCAAACGTTGGGCGCTTCAATGAGCAGTTGAAGGCTTATAAGGCGGCGCATCAACCTTAAAGTAGGTCGCGGCGGATAAACCCGCCGCGTATTTTTGAGATTATGCAGGCTAGTACGCTCATCACACCGCGTCTGGCCGAAGAGGCAATCAACTCTCGGCTAACGTGTCTGCCAATCGAATCACTGCCGCTGACGCAGTGTGTCGGTGGGACACTGCGGGAGAATATCTACGCAGAACGCGATCAGCCGCCCTTCGATCGCGTCACGATGGACGGAATCGCGGTCGATAGTGAGTCGCTGCGCAGGGGAGTGCGGCGCTTTCGCATCCAGGCTACCCAACCCGCAGGCTCGCCGGCCCTCAAGCTATCGCGAGTCGAAGATGCGATCGAAGTGATGACCGGCGCCATCCTCCCGCTCGCCAGCGACTGCGTAATCCCGATCGAACAGTACGAGCTCGCCGACGGCATTGCGTCGTTGAAATCAACGGTCGTATCAACGCCTTACCACAACGTACACCGCCGCGGCAGTGACGGCCGCCAGGGTACGCTGCTACTCCAAACCGGCACTTTGCTGCGCGCGCCAGAAATCGCGGTCGCGGCGTCGGCCGGCATGGCGCGCGTGCGAGTGAGCAGTCAACCGGCCATCATGATCGTCTCCACCGGCGATGAATTGATCGAACCGGGCGATCCGATAGCGGACTACCAGGTACGGCGCTCCAACGCCTATGCGGTCGCGGCGACGCTGCGTCGGCGCGGCTACGGCCGTGTCGGCGACGATCATGTATCGGATGACGAAGAGCAGTTGTGTGAGCGACTGACCCTGCATCTGACTACCCACGAGGTCGTGATCCTGAGCGGCGGCGTCTCGATGGGAAGATTCGATCTCGTACCCAAGGTCCTGACGCAGCTTGGCGTGCAACAGGTGTTTCACAACATTGCGCAGCGGCCCGGCAAGCCCATGTGGTTCGGTATCGGACCACGGGGCCAAGCCGTGTTCGGTCTGCCGGGCAATCCGGTCTCGACCTTGGTGTGTCTCATCCGCTACGTGATTCCTGCGATTGCCGAGGCCATGGGCACTCGCCGTGCAGTACCGGAGCGCATGGCGTTGGCGGCGCCGGTCACATTCAAGCCGCCGCTCACTTATTTCTTGCCGGTCGCCGTCGAACACGATGACTGGGGCCGCCCCTGGGCCAACCCGCGGCCGCCCAATGGCTCGGGGGATTTTTTGAGCCTGGCCGGTACGGACGGCTTCGTCGAGCTTCCCCCCGGCCCAAATACGTACCCAAAAGGCTTCGTCACCAGCATGTATCGCTGGTGACCTAGAAACGCGATGGAATTCAAGCTGCACGACATACGGGGCGCAAATAATCCGCTCGATCAACGCGGTCGGCCGCTGCACGATTTGCGTATTTCGGTGATGGACCGTTGCAATTTCCGCTGCCCCTACTGCATGCCGAAGGAGCAATTCCACGAGCACTATCGATTCCTGAAGTCGCAGGAGCGCTTGTCGTTCGACGAAATCGTGCGCCTCGCGCGTCTCTTCGCAAGTCTGGGCGTGCACAAGCTGCGCCTCACCGGTGGTGAACCGCTGCTGCGTGCGAATCTGGCCGATTTGATCGGCGATCTCACCGGCATCCCGGGCATCGAGGATATTGCGCTCACTACCAACGGCGTGCTGCTGGCGCAGCATGCCGTTGAACTGCAGGCCAACGGCCTCAAGCGCGTTACCGTGAGTTTGGACACATTGGACAAGGCCCTCTTCACGCGCATGAGCGGCGGATTCGCGGCTCTCGAACAGGTCTTGCAGGGCATCGATGCTGCGATCGCCGCCGGGCTCACGCCGGTCAAGATCAACGCCGTCGTTGAGCGCGGCGTAAATGACCATACGGCGCTCGAACTCGTGGAGCGCTTTCGCGAGATGCCCGTGATCGTGCGCTTCATTGAATTCATGGACGTCGGCAATCGCAACGCATGGCGGCCGGACATGGTGGTGCCGTCGCGCGAGTTGGTCGCTCGCGTCGGCGCCCGCTGGCCGATGCACCCGGTCTCCGAGAATTACCGCGGCGAGGTGGCGCAACGCTGGCGCTTCAATGACGGCGTCGGGGAAGTCGGCTTCATTTCCTCGGTCTCTCAGCCCTTCTGCGGTACCTGCAGCCGCGCGCGTTTATCCTCGGAGGGCAAATTCTATACCTGCCTGTTCGCCACTCAGGGACTGGACTTGCGTGGCGCGCTGCGCAGCGGCGCAACCGATGCCGATTTGCTGCAGATGATCCGCGGCACGTGGCACGGGCGCGTGGACCGCTACAGCGAGCTGCGCGATGCATTGCGGCGAGATCGCGATCCCGCGGAGCGGAAGATCGAGATGTACTACATCGGCGGCTGAGAATCATGACGTTTTCACACTTGGATGCCGACCGGCGCCCCACCATGGTCGATGTGAGCGATAAAGCCGCCAGCAAGCGAACCGCCGTCGCCGAGGCCCGCGTGCTTTTTCCGACGGCAGTCGCCGCGGCGCTGCGCAGCAGCGGTCTGCGCTCGGCCAAAGGTCCGATATTCGACACCGCCATCGTTGCCGGAGTCATGGGCGCCAAGCGCACCCATGAGCTGATACCGTTCTGTCACCCACTGGGACTGGAAAGTTGCCACATTGCCATTGACCTGGAGGGCAACTGCGCCGTCATTCGCTGTACGGTGAGCGTCCATCACAAAACGGGCGTCGAAATGGAAGCTATGACCGGCGCCAGCGTGGCCGCGCTGACCGTGTATGACATGTGCAAAGCCCTGTCGCACGACATCGTGATCAGCGACCTGCGGTTATTGGAAAAGGACGGCGGCAAGAGCGATTATGTGAGCAAGGCATCATCATGACCGCACCGGCCAAGACTGCGCCGGTCTGGGGCCTGATCCTTGCCGGCGGTTCGAGCTCGCGCATGAAGCGTGACAAGGCGGCGCTGCAGTATCGAGGCAGGACACAGCTCGATCGCGCCTTTGAGCTCGCCGGCCGACACGTGAGTCGCGTGTTCGTCTCGGTGCGCGCCAGTCAGGCCGACGATCCATCGCGCGCGAACCGGCCGCTGATCATCGATTCCGTGACGGGCGAAGGCCCCATCGTCGGCATCCGCTCGGCGCTTGCGGCACATCCGCAGGTCGCCTGGCTGGTGCTGGCGTGCGACTTACCGTTCCTCAGTGATGCCGCGCTCGCGCATCTGTTGGCCGAACGTGATGCGAGCGCCTTCGCCACGGCGTATCGCAGCGCCCATGACGGTCTACCGGAGCCTCTGTGCGCCGTATGGGAACCTAAAGCGGCGGTTGCCCTTGCCGAATACCAGGCCGCGGGCGGCCACTGTCCGCGCAAATTTTTGATGCGTCATGCCGCGCGGATTCTAGAGCCCCTCGACACACAGGCGCTCGATAACGTCAATACTCCCGAGGAATACGCGAAGGCGCTCGGGCTGCTCGACTCGAGGTCGCAGGCGAGCGCCGTGCAACTCAAAATCCAGTACTACGCCTTGATGCGCGAGCAAGCCGGCCGCTCCGAGGAAGTGATTGAAACTTCTGCGCCGACTCCCGCCGATCTTTACTCGGAATTGAAGGCGCGCTACGGCTTCACATTGTCCCGCGATCAGTTGAAAGTGGCCGTCAACAGCGAGTTCTCCCCGTGGTCGCGCAAACTATCGGCAGGCGATGCCGTGGTATTCATACCACCGGTGGCGGGCGGCTGATGCGCTTTCGCTTCACACAGTCGGCCATCGACACGGAGCGGGCGCGGCGCGAGTTGCTCGACCTCGGCGCGGGCGGCTATGTGAGCTTCGAAGGATGGGTTCGCGATCATAACGAGGGACACGAAGTCACTCGCCTGGAATATGAAGCGTTCGAAGAGCTTGCGATGAAAGAAGGCGAGCGCATTCTCGCGGAAGCCTCGAAGCGCTTTCCCATCAAGCACGCCTTATGTATCCATCGAGTCGGAGATTTGGCTTTGGCCGATATGGCGGTCTGGGTCGGTGTAAGTTCGGCTCACCGGGCCGAAGCCTTCGATGCCTGTCGCTTCATCATCGATGAAGTCAAACACCGCGTGCCGATTTGGAAAAAGGAACACTATCGGAATGGCGATTCCGGCTGGGTGAATTGTGAGCGCTGCGCGGCGGCGCCGCTGCATGCTCACGAACACGAGGATGCGGTCGCACACGAGCACGCGGTGTCACCGCTGCCCGACTAGGATTGCCGATGCAGCCGGATTATTCGCGGCAAGTGCTGCTCAAGGAAGTGGGTGCGGACGGCCAAGCGACGTTGGCGCGTAGCCGCGTTCTAATCGTCGGGATCGGCGGCCTGGGAAGCCCCGTCTTGCAATACTTGGCGGGCGCCGGCGTGGGCTTCTTGGGGTTGGTCGACGCCGACACCCTGCATGCGAGCAATTTGCACCGACAGCCGATTTACGCGCTGGCTCAAGTCGGTGAAATGAAAGCCTCGTTGGCGCAAGACGCAGTCGCGAAGCTCAATCCCAGCGTGCGAGTCGAAACGCATGCCGCACGCTTGACGGCGGATAACGCGCTCGAGTTGGTGCGGGCCCACGACGTCGTCGTCGATTGCAGCGACAATTTCCGCACGAAGTTTCTAATCAACGATGCGGCCGTCCTCGCGCAGCGGCCGGCCGTGTTCGCGAGCGTTTATCAGTACGAAGGGCAACTTCAGGTGTATAAGCCACAGGCGACTCATGCCTGCCTGCGCTGCGTGTGGCCGGACGCGACCGTGGACGGAGTGGTCGGCAATTGCGCCGAAGCCGGTGTGCTCGGCCCCGTGCCGGGCGCGTTCGGCGCGTTGCAGGCATTGCTCGTGATTAAAATCTTATTGGCCATGCCGGGTCAGCTCGACGGTGAGCTTCTGTTGTTGGATTTTACGAATTTCTCCAGTGTGAAGCTCAAGGCACCCCGTCGTTCCGAGTGCACCGCACCGCGGTGCACGCTCATCCGCGATTTGCCGCGCGAGGACGCCGACATCGAGATGCAGGTGGCCACGCTGGCCGCCGCCGCAGAACGCCGCTACGAATTGATCGATGTCAGAACCGCGGAGGAGTTCGCGGCAATGCCCACGCCTGCCAGGCACATCCCAATGCCCGCCCTCCTCGCCAATCCCGAGCTGCTCGCGCCCGGGTTGCAGTACCTACTCATCTGTGCGTCGGGAAAGCGCAGCCTGGCCACCGCCCGCGAACTGCGCAAATTGGGACTTGCAGTGCGTTCGCTTGCCGGCGGCTTGCAAGCGCTCAGGGCCTAGCGCATGCGCTTCTCGAGTAAATTGCCGGATGTTGGTACCACCATTTTCACGGTGATGTCGCGCCGTGCGCTCGAGGAAGATGCGCTCAATATCGGGCAGGGATTCCCGGACTACCCCATCGATCCGCGCCTCGGCCAGTCGCTCATCGAGACGGTCGCGGAGGGACGCAACCAATACGCGCCGATGGAAGGGGTGATCGAATTGCGCGAACAGATCGCCCGAAAACTCAAGACGAGCTACGCCATCGAGGTCGACCCGCAGGCGGAGATTACCATCACCTGCGGCGGCACCGAGGCGTTGTACGACTCGATTCAAGCGGTGGTCGGCCCCGGCGATGAGGCCATCATTTTCGACCCCGCTTATGACGCCTACGAGCCCGCGGTAAGGCTGGCTGGGGGACGATGCGTACGCATCCCGTTGGCGCCCCCCACATTTCGTTTTGACTGGGATCGCGTGCGGCAAAGCGTGAGTGATCGCACGCGGCTGATCATCGTGAACAGTCCGCAGAATCCGAGTTGCACGGTCGCTACCCAAGCCGATCTCGACGCCCTCGCGGCGCTCACACGCGACCTGCCCATCAGCATCCTCGCCGATGAGGTCTACGAGAACGTGCTTTACGACGGCAGACACCATGCATCGGTCCTTGCGCACGAGGAATTGCGCGACCGCAGCTTCGCCGTCTTTTCATTCGGCAAGACGCTGCATGCCACCGGGTGGCGAGTGGGGTACTGCGTTGCGCCGCCCGAGCTCACTCGGGAACTGCGTAAGGTGCATCAATTCAATACCTTCAGCATCGCCTCGCCGCTGCAACACGCGATCGCCCGCTACCTGGCGCAGTATCCCGACGCATGGATGGGCCTTTCGGCATTTTTCGAGGCCAAACGCAATCTGCTCGCGGGACTCTTGCGCGGCTCGGGTTTCGAGCCGGTGCCGGCGGCGGGAACTTATTTTCTTCTGGTCGATTATGGAGCTCTCAGCCGGTTGAGCGATATCGATTTTGCGGATCAGCTCATCCGAGAAGCGAAAATCGCGACCATTCCGCTCTCCCCGTTCTACGCGGCAGTTCCCCAAATGACACTGCTGCGCCTATGCATCGCAAAACGCGAACACACATTGAAGATCGCCGCCGATCGCCTGTGTGCCTTTGCCGCGCGGCGTTGACGGCGAAGCGTTTACATGACACACGATGCGACTCCCGCGCCGTCACTCGAGTGGTGCCTGTTTCTGGACGTGGACGGCACATTGCTCGAGCTGACGGACTGGCCGTCGGCCACCTACGCCGATGACGAACTCAAAACGCTGCTGGGTGAAGTGGCGGAGAGACTGGGCGGCGCGGTTGCGTTGGTGAGCGGCCGCAGCATCGCCTACTTGGACGCATTGTTTGCGCCGCTCAAGCTACCTGCCGCGGGATTGCACGGCGTCGAGCGCCGCAAGGCATCGGGCGTCATCCAAGGCGCAAGCTACGTGGACGCTCAACTCAATGGCGCGCGGGCTGCGTTAGCGCTCTTCGTCGAGGCGCACCCGGGCACGTTGCTCGAGGACAAGGATAGGAGCCTCGCCTTGCACTTTCGCATGGCGCCTGCGCTCGAATCGAGCGTCCGTCAAACGGTCGCCGCGATCGCAAAGCCCATGGGAACGAACTACCATGTCCAGGAAGGCAATCAGGTATTCGAGATCAAGCCGTACGGATTTACGAAAGGCACCGCGGTCAAGGAATTCATGAAGGAGCCGCCGTTCTCGGGCAGAACACCGGTGTTCGTCGGCGACGATCTGACCGATCAAAGCGGCTTTCAAGCCGTAGAGGTATTCGGCGGCATTTCAATTGCCGTGGGTGACCGGATCCAGGGTCAATGGCAGGTCGATGGCCCCTTGGGCGTACGACGTTGGCTGGAGGCCATCGCCGCGCTGACGGACACTCATCGCGCTTGAATGGCGGCCACAGCGGCTAGGGGCGTATCTGCCCGCTGCCGCGCACCAGATATTTATAGCTGGTGAGCTGTTCCACGCCGACCGGGCCGCGTGCGTGAAATTTGTCGGTGCTGATGCCTATCTCCGCGCCCATGCCGAACTCGCCGCCATCGGCGAACTGCGTCGATGCGTTGTGCAACACGATCGCGCTATCGACCCGCGTCAAAAATCGCTCGGCGGTGGCGGCGTTATCGGTCACGATGCAGTCGGTGTGTTGTGATCCGTATTGGCGGATGTGCGCGATCGCCGCGTCCACGTCATCGACCACACGCACGGCGATGATCGCATCGAGATATTCCGTGTACCAGTCCTGCTCGGTTGCGGCCTTCACCCGCTCATTGGCTCGCGCCGTCAACTCGTCGCCGCGTACCTCACAGCCGGCCTCGAGCAACACCTTGAGCAGCGGGCCTAAGTGCGTGCCCGCACAACCACGATCCACCAGCAGCGTTTCCGCGGCGCCACAGATACCGGTACGGCGCATTTTCGCGTTCAGCACGATGTCTTGCGCCATCTTGAGATTCGCGTCGCGATCGACGTAGACATGGCAAACACCTTCGAGATGCCCGATCACCGGCACGCGCGCTTCCTTCTGCACGCGCGCGATCAAATTCCTGCCGCCGCGGGGCACGATGACATCGATATCCTCCGCCATCTCGGCCAGCATGTAGCCGACGGCCGCCCGATCGGTCGTGGGCACCAACTGGATGCAGGTGCTCGGCAGGCCCGCGACCTTTAATCCCTCGTCCAAACACGCATGTATGGCCGCATTGGAATTCATGCTCTCCGAGCCGCCGCGCAAAATAACGGCGTTACTCGACTTCAGGCACAGCGCGCCCGCGTCCGCGGTGACGTTCGGGCGGCTTTCGTAAATGATGCCGATCACGCCCAGCGGCACGCGGCGCCGCTGGATGAGCAGGCCGTTGGGCCGCACCCACTCGGCCAGCACCGTACCGATGGGATCGGCAAGCTGCTCGATGTCCTCGATCCCGCGGGACATGGCGTCGACGCGCTTTTCATCCAGCTTGAGGCGTTCGAGCAGGGCGCTCGTCACACCTTGGGACGCCGCTTCGCGCATATCGCGGTCGTTCGCCGCCAGTATCTTGTGGCACCGTGCCCGCAGCGCCGCCGCCGCGGCCCGCAGCGCGTGGTTCTTCTGATCGCTCGAGGCAAGCTCGAGCAGCGGCGCCGCGGCCCGCGCCGCACGGCCGATCGACCCCATCATTTCCGCCACCGACCGCGCGGGAGCGGCCCCCGCGGTGGCGCTCATCTCTTGATTCATCGCTGCTCCGGCACGGAGATCCCGGCGTCACTTCTTAGCAGGACCAAGTCATCGCGATGCACGATCTCATCGCGGCCTCTAAACCCTAGCACCTTTTCAATCTCGGCGGATTTGCGGCCCATGATACGTGCCGCATCGCTGTCCGAATACGCACAAATGCCGCGCGCCACCTCCATCCCATCAGGTCCAATGATACTCACGGTATCACCCCGTTCGAAACGACCCAGCGCGCGCGTCACACCCGCCGGCAATAGGCTCTTGCCCCTCATCAGTGCACGCACGGCGCCATCATCCACCGCAATCGCCCCTGCCGGCTTCAAGGTCCCCGCTATCCATTGCTTGCGGGTGGCCAAAGGCGTGGAGGATGGCACGAACCATGTGCAGCGCGCGCCCTCCTCGATGCGCCTCAGCGGATGCTGGAACTCCCCCTTGGCGATGCATAGATGACACCCCGCTCCCACGGCAATTTTTGCGGCGGCAATTTTGGTCTGCATGCCGCCGGAACCCACATCGCTGCTCACGCCGCCTGCCATGGCTTCGATTTCGGGTGTGATATGCAGCACCCGAGGGATGAACTCGGCCCCGGGATCGTCATGTGGGTTGGCCGTATACAGGCCGTCGATATCCGACAGCAAAACCAGGCAATCGGCGCCCGCCATTTGTGCCACTCGCGCCGCCAGCCGGTCATTGTCGCCGTACCGAATCTCGGCGGTCGCCACCGTGTCGTTCTCGTTGATCACCGGCACCGCCCCCAGGGACAACAGGGTATTGAGGGTACCGCGGGCATTGAGGTAGCGGCGGCGCTGCTCGGTATCTCCCAGGGTCAAAAGAATTTGCGCCACGGTGATTTCGTGAGCATCCAGGAGTTCCTTGTAAGCGTGCGCGAGACGAATCTGACCGACCGCCGCAGCCGCCTGACTCTCCTCGAGTTTTAGCTTGCCGGCCGTCAATCCAAGATGCCGGCGTCCGAGCGCGATCGCACCT
>Ga0181521_10003837_pt1 | contig 17504 bp, 10 predicted proteins | sample PEATcosm2014_Bin_32_FD_119764 | JGI IMG/M metagenome (GOLD analysis project Ga0181521, IMG submission 119764) | Peatland microbial communities from MTU Mesocosm Facility, Houghton, MI, USA - PEATcosm2014_Bin02_60_metaG | ecosystem: Environmental > Terrestrial > Soil > Wetlands > Peat | place... | reverse complement strand
TGTGGATGTGCTTCTGGTGGAGAAATCCGATTTCTGCTCCGGCGCCAGTTCCGCCTCCACGCGTATCATTCACGGCGGGCTCCGATATCTCGAGAACGGCGAATTCCGGCTGGTCAGGGAATCTCTTCGCGAGCGAAATCGGCTGCTCGTTAACGCTCCGCATTATGTGAGACCTCTGCCCACCACCATTCCCATCTTCAGTTGGACCGAGGGCCTGATTTCAGCCCCCGCGAGGTTTCTGGGTGTTAACGTACAGCCGAGGGGCAGGGGCGCGGTGCTCTGCAAAATCGGACTGTCTTTATACGACCTCCTGGCGGGAGAGCACCAGGTTCTACCCGCTCACCAGTTCAAGTCCCGACATACTGCCCTGGCCGAGCGTCCCCAGCTTCGCAGTGAGATCATCTGCACGGCAACTTACTACGACGCCTGGATCAGTTATCCCGAACGCCTCTGCCTGGAACTGGTCTTGGACGCCGAGAAGCAAAGCTCAACCGCGCGCGCCCTGAATTACGTATGCCTCGAGGGAGCCAACGGGAATAAGGTCGTTTTGAAGGATGGAATTTCGGGCGAGAGATTGGAAGTCAAGCCCAGGATCGTCGTCAATGCGACCGGGGCTTGGATCGATTTCACCAATCGGTGTCTTGGGCAGCAGACTCAATACATCGGTGGCACCAAGGGCTCGCACTTGGTGCTCGATCATCCCGACTTGCTGGCGGCAACCCGGGGCCAGATGCTCTATTTTGCTAATGCAGACGGGCGTATTTGCATATTCTACCCTGTTTACGGGAAGGTTATCGCGGGCTCGACCGATATCCCTGTTTCGGACCCCGAGAAAGCCTTTTGCGAGGAAGATGAGGTGGACTACATCCTGGAATCCGTTCGCCAGGTTTTCCCCAACCTGCCCCGCCGGCTGGACCGGTCCCACATCGTTTATCGCTTCTGCGGAGTACGTCCGCTGCCTCGCAATGATTCCTTCACTCCTGGCGAAATCAGTCGCGACCATAGCTGCGAAGTTCTTCCGGCGGGGAATGGGATCGACTTCCCCGTATATTCCTTAATCGGCGGGAAGTGGACCACCTTCCGCGCGTTTGGCGAGCAAGTGGCGGACAAGATACTCAAACAACTGGCAAGACCACGATCGGCAAGTACAGTCGGCGTGCCCATCGGCGGCGGCAAGAACTACCCAACCACGGCAGCACGGAAGAGTGCATGGCTGACCTCTGTTGCAGAAAGGACTCACTTACCTGCGGAGCGCTTAGCGGCATTACTGGATCGGTATGGGAGTCGTGCGGAAGACGTCGCGCATTTCTCGCTGGCGGCTCCTGACCCGCCGTTGCGTTGGCTGCCTGAATTCAGCCGGCGGGAAATTCAATTCCTGGCTTCCCACGAGCGCATTGTGCATCTGGATGACCTCATCCTCAGACGAACAATCATGGCGCTATTAGGCCAGTTGAGCCTTGCCCTCTTAGAGGAGCTGGCGGCGGTGTTGGCTTCCGAACTTGGATGGTCGCAGGAGCGTAGCCGTCAGGAAATCGCGCGGACGGTTAAGCTGCTCACCGAGGTCCACGGAGTGAGATTGGGCTGATGTCATCCTGAGTCCTTCGCTTGTCATTCTGAGCGAAGCGAAGAATCTCTGTAGTTCGCTCAGGATAAACTCCGCGAAGGATCTCCGCGGCTGTTTCTCGGCTCGCTGAGTAACGAACAAATGCAGAGATCCTTCGCTTCACTCAGGATGACGCCTTTCAAATTCGTTCCGACCTTCGGACGACGGTGACACAACCTGTAGTCAGTGGCTCCGTTCCATCACCCCATAACCAGCCCGCCATTGACGTTGATGACCGCGCCGGTGATATAACTGGCGCCTCCCGCGGCCAGGAAGGCGATGGCGGCTGCCACTTCCTCGGGCTGCCCAAAACGCCGCATGGGAGTCTGGCTCATCCATTCCTTTTCTCGCCCGGCCATCCGCTCCAGCAGCAGATCCGTGACGATACGCCCCGGCGCCACCACGTTCGCCGTGATTCCGAAAGGCCCCAGCTCTTTGGTTAAAGAAAAGGTGAATCCCAGGAGCCCCGATTTGACGGCGGAGTAGTGGGCGTGATTGTTCGACCCGGTATACACCACCTGCGACGACACATTGATGATTCGCCCCCAGCGGCGTTCTTTCATGGAGGGAATGCACTCGCGCACATAGCGGAAGGCGGAGGTTAAGTTGATGGCGAGCGACTTTTCCCAATCTTCATCTTTCATCTCGAGCACGGAGAAATCAGTCATCTCGCCAGCATTGTTCACCAGAATGTCAATGTTTCCCAGCTTGGCGGCAGCTTCTCTGGCCGAACGCTTGATCGCTTCCGGGTCGAGCACATCGGCCTCGATGGCCAAGGCCCGGCCCGCGGCTGACAGGATCTGGTCGGCCACTTCCCGAGCTTCTTTGATACGCCTTCGGCACAGGACCGCCACCGCCGCGCCTTGCCGACCCAACTCAATGCACGTGGCGCGCCCAATTCCTCGCGATCCTCCCGTCACCAAGGCTACGCGGCCAGCCAGATTCCGTTCCGGTGAACTGCTTCCAACGTCGTTGGATGATTCCATTCTCGAACGCTCCTTATGTGAGCTGTGCGACTCCTTGGTAAGTGTAAGTCACAGTGCGCGGCCCCGCGAGGTAACACGTCTTGAGGTCGGATATTTGAAATCCTGCTTCCATGATGAGCTCGTCAATCCTTCGGTTCAGGTGGCAGCCGCCCGAGATGCGCTTCCAGAAAGGTGTCAGCCTGTCCTGCCAGACCGCAACGGCAGGATCGGGAGCGCGGCCGTGTTCGACAAAAATGAGACGGCCGCTCGCCTTCAGAACTCGCTTCATCTCCTGAAGCGCCTTTGCGGCGTTCGGGATGGAGCAGACCGTCCAAGTAACGACGACGGTATCAATGGTCTCACTGGCCAGCGGTAGCGATTCCTCCGCGGATTGCGTCAGGAATTCAACCTTGTCCATCCCGGCTGTTGTCCTCTGGCGCGCCATCCGCTGGAGCTCCGTCGAGGGGTCCACCCCATAGACGTGTCGGACTTCTGGGGAATAGAACGGCAAGTTCAGGCCCGACCCGATGCCGATCTCCAGGACTACGCCACGGGCTTGAGGAATCCAGGCAGCACGCAGGCGGGCTGTCTCCTTATTCCTCATCGCCAAATCGATGAGGTGAGGCAGGATGTGTTTTGCATAAAAGCCCATACCGTTCACCCCTCGAATATTGGTCCAGCGGACTTAGGTGTATAATCACCCGCCGAATTCGAAACAATCAATAGAAAAGGAGCAATCATACATGGACCCACATAATCCGGAGGGGCTGCGGAACTGCGGGTTTCGAACCTTCCTTCGGCTGGCAAGCTCATTCAGCCGGAATATCGGCGTGGGTGGCAATTGAAGGCGTAGGCCTTGCCCTACCCCCGCGACGGCCGGTGAGGGGACGGCAAACCGTCTTCCTACAGAGTTGTCGCCCGTGTGACGGCGGCAGGGTGAGTCCACACTTCCGGCTTGATCTCCATTCCGAAACCCGGCAACTCGGGGACGCGCACAGCGCCATCCTTGGGGACCAGCGGATTACTGAGCATGGTGGACCAGGTGGATTCGTAAAACACCTGGCAACTTTCCTGAATGGCTAAGTTGGTGAGCGCGGTTGCGAGGTGCGTCGAGGCGTAAAAGAGGAGCGGCCCGCCCGCAGTGTGCGGGGCCACAGGTAACTCGAAGGCTTCGGCCATGTTGGCAATCTTCCTCGCCTCGCTTATCCCGCCGCACCAGGTCACATCGAACATCACGTATCTGGCCGCGCGCGATTCGAGCAGTCGCAGGAATTGCATGCGCCCCGCCAAGCGTTCGCTGATGGTGAGTGGAATCGAGGTGGCCTCGGCCAATTGCCGGTACTGCTCGAAATTGCCTGGCAGGAGCATGTCCTCAAGCCACATCGGCCGGTAGGGTTCGAGCGCCTTCGCGATGCGGATTGCCGAAGTCAGGTCCCAGCCGGAGTGGAACTCCATGAGGATTTCAATCTCGTTCGCGAATTTGTCGCGCAGCAGGCGGACCGGGTAGAGGCCTTCTTCGAGGTCGGCACCGGTGACATACTCATGCTGATTGCGGGCTGCGGCCCGGTCGAAGGGCCAGATCTTGATCGCCTTGATCCCGTAACCGTCGATCAAATCGCGCATGATTTTGTCCGGCTCTTTCGTGAAATCGTACTTGTGCGCGAAGCAGGTGTTGTAGAGGCGCACCTCGGGATTTGACTTGCCGCCCAGGAGGCGATAGACAGGCTGGCCGAGGGCCTTTCCAAGCAGGTCCCATAGAGCCAGATCGATGGCGCTCAGGGCCCGCATCTCGGCGCCGCCGGTGACCTGAAAGTCGAAGGTACGGTACAAGTCAGCCCAGATGCGTTCGATGTCGCGCGGGTCGCGACCCAACAAAAGACCCGCGATCGTGGAGTGCACCATGCTTGCCTCTACTTCGTTCCGCGGGTAGGTTTCACCCAGACCCACGAACCCCGAATCGGTGTGGACACGCACCCAAACCCAGTTCGGTTTCCAGGGCAGATCACTCCCGGAGCGCCAATAGGTGGAGTCGATGCGCGTTATCTTCATGGCCGGAGCAGGGCTCGAAATGGCGGCCGCCCGCTGCAAAGACGCGGCAACCGCGGGTGTCACAAGATAGGGAAGAAAAGTTCTTCGGTTCATAGGCGTAGGAACTCATTGACTTGCAAGCGACTGCGCATTATAAACACGCTTCGAATGGATTGTATAGACGTAGGGGCGGCCGCGTGTCCTCATTAGCCTCGTAGCGCTGGCCTTCAGGCCAGCACTTGCCGACCTAAAGGTCGGCGCTACGTTCGAATTAGGACCCTACCGGGCAGCCCTTGTGGTAGTTTGGGGACGACCTCAAGTTGTCCCAATAGGGAGGAAGGATGTCACACCCGCTTGTCGCAAGAACGCGTTGGTTATTCTCTGTAATTCTAGTGACGCTTGCCGCGCCACTTATGGGAGCGGAAGGGAATGTCGCAATATTCAACGTGAAGGACTACGGCGCCGCAGGCAACAAAGCCGAGAACGCCCAGCCGGCCATCCAAAAGGCTGTGGAGGCTTGCGCCCAAGCCGGGGGAGGCACGGTTTATCTGCCGCCCGGCGAGTACACGTCCGGAACCATTCACTTGCGCAGCCATGTCAGATTCTATGTCGAAAGCGGTGCTACGCTGTTTGCGGCCCAATACGACGACGCCTTTGATAAGAGCACGCTGCTGTACGGCGAGGACCTGGAGAACATCTCCATCGAGGGCCGGGGAACCATTGACGGCCAAGCGGAGTACGAGTGGCGGTTGAACGATTTCAATGACGCTTACATCCGCGATAACCAACTCCTGGCGGAAAAGCTGGGCAAGCCCCTGATGCGCTCTTTTCCGAAGGACCTGCACACGCGCAAGGTGTACCCGCACATGGTTCTGCTCCTGCGCTGCAAAGACGTGAGAATTGCCGGGCTGTCGTTTCTCCATTCGCCGAGTTGGACCATCAATCCTTACGCCTGCGAACGGCTGACCATCGACGGGGTGTACATCCATACCAGCCTGAAGTATGGCGTGTGGGCTGACGGCATCGACCCGGACGGCTGTAAGGATGTGCGCATCGCCAATAGCACTATCGAGACGGGCGACGACGCCATTGTTTTCTATTCCTCGAACGAGTGGGGACCTCCGCTTCCCTGCGAAAACATCACCATCACCAACTGCCGCCTCTCCTCAGCCTCCAGCGCCCTGAAATTCTGCGACGGCAACATGAACAGCGTGCGCAATGTGACGGTGGATAACTGCGTGATCACCGGATCGAATCGCGGCATTGCCTTCATGGTGTACGACGGAGGTTATGTGGACAACGTGGTGCTGTCGAACCTGATTGTCAACACGCAGCGCTCAGACTGGTTCTGGTGGGGCAATGGCGATCCCCTCTACTTCACTATCCAGCGACGCAGCGAAAGCCAGGGACTGCCGCCCAAGCCCGATGAGCCGCCCGCCGGGTCGATCCGAAACGTCATAATCCGCAACGTCATCGCGCACGGCAAAGGCTCATGCCTGATCCTCGGCCATCCCCAGAGTTGGCTCCAGAACATCAGCCTGGAAAACATCAAGCTATTTCTCTCCACCGATCCAGACGCCGCCTATGACCGAACGGTGAATGCCATGCAATTTCGGTACGCTAGAGACGTCAAGGTGAGGGATCTCGAGGTGACCTGGGAGAAGCCCGAGTTGAACCAGTGGCAGAGCGCGCTTTACTTCCAGGACGTCCAGGGGCTGAACCTGGATGGCTTTGTGGGCCGACCGGCGAAGTTGCAGACGGATATTCCGACCGTGGTGTTCGAACGAGTTGAGGATGCGACGATCCGCAACTCGACGGCGCGACCCGGAACCCAGGTTTTCCTCAAAGTTAAAGGTCCACACAGCAGCCGCATCTACCTCATCGACAATGAATTGCACGATGTCCGCTCGCACTATCTGGTCGATGCGGACGTGAAAGAGGGAACCGTGAAACAAGTTGGCAATTGGTAGCACGGAATAGAGTGTCTAAAGGAATTGCGTCGTAGGGGCGGCCCCTCTTGGCCGCCCCTTCAGTCCGTCCCGCCGCATCGAAATAAACTGAAGAAACCTACCGGGCAATTAGTCCGTCTATATAAGTGTAAGATACGGAACAGGGCGATACGTGCGAGTTCAGCAAGGTTAACTGAGCATTTTCCTCCAGGCTTCGTGTGCTGGGGCTGCGACCTTTCTTCAAAGGGCTGACCGTAATGGCCGCGTTAGCGAAGATGATGACAAGCGGTTCGAATCGGCCTGTAGGCGGATTTACCCCGCCATATCCCCAAGAATTCAAAAAGGCACGGCGGCGTAAAGCCGCCCCTAAGGTGCTGCGAGACAAGGAGCATGGATGAAATCTCTGGCAATTCGTACGCTCATACTCGGCTGCGCGATGCTGTTACCAATGCTGACTGTACGCGCGCAGGCTCAAACGGCCACCGGCACGATTCACGGGCAGGTGACAGATCCCTCGGGAGCTGTCGTCCCGAACGTCTCCGTGATGGCGACTCCGGCCGCGGGCCAACCGGGACAAGCCAAAGCCGCTACGGTGGGCAAAGACGGCACGTACCAGATCAACGGACTCGTGCCCGGGACGTACTCGGTGAGCGCGGTGGCGGAGGGCTTTGCGCCCTTCGAACAAACCAGCGTCGAGGTGACGGCCGGCCAGGTCCGACAACTGGACATCAAGCTCGAGATTGAACAGGAAAAGGAAGAAATCAACGTCACGGGCCAGGCGCAGACGCTCAGCGTGGCGCCCGAGAACAACGCCAGCGCAACCATAATCAGCGGCAAGGACCTCGAGGCTCTATCGGACGACCCGGACGAACTGCAGACCGAACTCGAGGCACTGGCGGGGCCTGCCGCCGGACCGAGTGGCGGCCAGATCTACATCGACGGCTTCACCGGCGGACAACTTCCACCCAAGGATGCGATCCTGGAAATCCGCGTGAACCAGAACCCGTTTTCGGCGGAGTACGACAAGCTGGGCTACGGGCGGATCGAAATCACCACCAAGCCCGGCTTCAGCCAGTTCCACGGAAACCTCCTCGCGGACGGGAACGACAACGCCTTCAATGCTCGCAGCCCGTTCGCAGTTACTCAGCCACCCTATCACACGGAGTTCTTCAATGGCAGCATCGGCGGCCCCATCAGCAAGAAGGCTTCGTTTTTTCTCGACCTCTTTCGCCGTGATATTCAGAACAGCGAGGTGGTCAGCGCCTACACGGTCAGCCCCGCCCCCAATTTCACCCTGCAGCCCTACAACCAGGTAGTGATCAGTCCCCTGACGCGCACTAACATCAGCCCGCGCGTGGACTTGCAGCTCAGCAGCAACAACGTTTTGACCATGCGCTACCAGTGGTGGGAAGACATCGAAGATAACGATGGGATCCAGGCGTTCTCGCTTCCCACGCAAGCGTACGACCAGCGCGAAGTCGAACACACGATTCAGATCAGCGACACCCAAGTAGTCAGTTCCCGGACGGTCAACCAGACTCGCTTTCAATTCCTGCGCGACGACACGAACGAGGCACCTGCGAGCACGCTTCCCGCCGTGAACGTGCTGGGCGCATTTACCGGGGGCGGCAATTTCCAGCAGACTTCTCTTGACACCGAAAACCACTATGAGCTGCAAAACCTCACCACGATGTCTTTCGGAAAGCACCAGGTGGTTTTCGGCGGCAGGGTGCGTGACTATGATGTGCTGCTGAACTCCACTACCCAAGGCTACAACGGAACATTTACGTTCGGCACTATTAATGAGTACATCGCGGCTGAGAGGGCGCTGGCGGCTTGTCCCGCCCCCTGCACGGCCGGAGTGCCGGGAGCGACCCAGTTCAGCTTGACGGCCGGCAATCCCGAAGCCAGCATCAACTATTTCGACGCTGGGCTTTATGGAGAGGACTCCTGGCGTCCGCGATCCAACATTTCCCTTAGTCTGGGCCTGCGATTTGAGTCGCAGAACTACATCAGCGACCACGCCGACTTTGCCCCGCGCTTGGGCTTCGCCTGGGGCATCGGCGGGCAAGGGAAGAGAGTTCCCAAAGCCGTGCTCCGCGCGGGCTTCGGCATTTTCTACGACCGCTTTATGGAGCAACAAATCCTGGATGCCGAGCATTTGAATGGAATCAACCAGCGTCAATACCTGGTGACCTCTCCAGATTTCTTCCCAAACATTCCTTCCCAGAGCAGCCTGGCGAAATACACGAGTTCCCTCCCGACTAAAGACCTGATTGCCCCGAGCCTCCACGCGCCGTACACAGTGCAATCAGCGATTGGGCTTGAGAGGCAGTTTACCAAGGCTCTGACGGGGTCGGTGACGTACATCAATTCCCACGGAGTGCATCAGCTTCTTACCAACAACATCAATGCGCCGCAGGACTTCAGCTTCTGCCCCCCCTCGACTGCCCCGGGCGCAAGCACTTGCGGCCCCCTCTCCGGCATGTTTCCGTATGGCCAGGCCGCCGGATACCTGGACCAGTTCGAATCCGTGGGACTTTTCAACGAAAACCAGTTAGTAACGAATTTCAGCCTGCGTGGAAAGCGCGCAACCGCTTTCGGGTTTTACACTCTCAGTTATGCGAATAGCGATACGAGCGGCCCCACCTATCAGCCGATGAACCCCTACGATATCGCTGAAGACTATGGGCCGGCGTCATTCATCTCCCGCCATCAGGCGTTCGTTGGGGGGTCGATCCAGATGCCGAAGGGCTTTCGCCTCAGCCCCTTCATGATGGCGAGCACCGGCAGGCCCTTTAACATCACGCTCGGGCAGGACGTTTATGGCACCGGCGTTTTCAGCGCGCGCCCGTCACTGGCGCCCGCGGGGGCGCCCGGGTCGGTCTCGACGAAATACGGATCGTTCTATACCTACCCCGTCGAGGGCGCGCCGGTTATTCCACCGTACGAATTCTTCGGGCCCAATCTTTTTTCACTCAACATGAGGCTGGCGAAGACATTCGGCTGGGGTGAGAAGAAGGGCTCATCGAACACTGGGGGAGGCGGAGGACGTGGAGGCTACGGCGGTGGCGGCAGAGGCGGCCCCCAAGGCCTGGGGGGCCGCGGACTCGGTGGAGGGGGAGGCGGTCAGGGCATGTTCGGCGGGGGAGCGGAGAACTCGAGATACTCGCTCGAATTCAGCGTCAACGTGCGCAACGTGTTTAACATTATCAATCTCGGCCCACCGGTGGGTAATATTGGGTCACCTCTCTTCGGCCAATCCAACACCGTTAACGGCTTTATGGGCTACCGGCACCTCGATCTGCAAGTGAGGTTCAACTTCTAACCACGAGCCGCCTATGACGCGTAGGGGCAATCCTTTTGGTCGCGCAAGGGCGGCCAATAGGGGAGCCCCTTCGGAGGTCAGTCATTCCGCGTTCTTTTATGCCCTCCGCTCACCACTCGTAGAGCCAGACATAGCTCGTGGCTCGGCTCTGCTGCGGCGAACCGTAGGGTTTGCCATCCTTTTCCTCGCCGTTTCGCCAGGCGAGACGAAACCCCTTTTGAAAGATAATGGGATCGTCCTCATGAAAACGGTAAGCTGAAAAACGGCAGGTCCCATCAGCAGCCTGCTCCTTGTGAGTCAGTCCGGCGAGAGGAAGATGGTACATTCCGCGGTTGAAGTAATAGGTCCCCAGGAAGTAGTCCTCAGTTCCTGAGGAGAGCAAGAGCGGTTCCTTCGCGCCGTCCATATAGGCCCTCAGGATGGCTTCAAGGAAATTGAAATCCTTGCTGGCGACGGACAGCGTCACCTGGTAAAGCGCGCCGGCTCCAGGGGCTTGGCAGATTTCGAGCATCTGAAGAGGCTCGAGTTCGACGTTGTCGTGCACCTGCAGGTGCAGTCGCGCGTTCTCCGGCAGGCGGATATTCCCGAGGAACACAGGAAGTTTCTCGACGCCCCGGATTATCCACCAGAACACTTGCGGTTTCTCGACGCCCACGCCCAGTTGCCCGGTAACTCGGATACTCTTCCCAAAAGGAATCCGGTAAGTGTTATAAAGGCCGCTGGGATGGCCGGTCTTCCCCAGCCGCGCCGAACCCCAGGGGGCCGAGACATCTCCCCAACCGATCCCGTGGCCAAGAAAAAGCTCCATATCAATCGAGGCTTTGGCCTCTCCGTCGATGTAGAAGCGAATTCGCGTCCGGTCGTATCCGGGCCAGTCGCCGCCAAACCACATCTGCGTCAGGCATCCGGCGCCCTCGTGCTGGAAGAGCACGGTCTCACGGTCGGGGTAGAGCGTCCCTTCCTTGCCGGCGGTCCCGAAGGTTTCGAGGTTTGCGACAGACACGCTGCTCTCGGGGTTATCAAGAGGATTGTCAGAGGCTGCCAATGGGCAAACCAGAGAGGTGACTGTGGCTACGATCACGATGACCCAGAAGCGGAACAGAGACGTCCCGATCTTCGCCCTTGCAGAATCTGTATTGGCCATGGGGAACTCCTTCCGGGGCAGGGGTAAGCGCTATCTCTTCAACTTGTAGGGGGAGGGCTTGCCGCCCTCTGGGCCTCCGCGCAACCAAACCTCATTTGGGACGCTAAGGTAAGGGCGGTTCGCGAACCGCCCCTACGAGCTTGAGGGCTCAACCCGCCTTAGCGCACCAGGGTTGAGATGAAGTGATATGTCCCTGACCCGATTTCGCACACCGCCGTGCCCGCTTCCATGCGCAGATACTTGATGCCCGGCATTTGAGCGGCTGGCTGGTCACTTTCTTTCACAGATGCCGCATCGCTCGCCGGAACGTACACGGTGGCCGTGGTGTTAACAGGAATAGAAACGTCCCAGGTAAAGCGGTCGCCTTCACGCTTCCAGTCGCTCACAATTTCGCCATAAGGAGATTTGTGCGAAGCCTTCACGAAGGTGAGATCGCCAACCGGCGTAGGATGCATGAGGAGGTGCTTGAAACCGGGCTGCGCCGGATCGGGGCGGATGCCGGCCAGGTTTTCGTAGAACCAGGTGATCAGGTCCCCGACCAGCATCAAATGGTTGCCCGAGTTCATGGCCGGGTTGGCCGTATCACCGTTCCAAAGCTCCCAGATTGTGGTGGCTCCCTGGCCGGCCATGTAGCCCCAGCTTGGATACGATTTCTGAGAGGCGATTTCATAAGCGACCTCCGGGTGCCCGTGGGCCGAGAGCACTTGCATGAGCCACTGGCCGCCGATCAGCCCGGTTCCGGTATGCCCCTGGCTCTGGACCTGGATCTTCCTCACCAATGCTTCGGAGACTTTCTGCCGGTCTTGTTCCGCGACCATTCCAAAGGCCAAAGGAAGAACGCTGGAGGTTTGTGAGCCGTTGCTGTAACGGCCAGTCGTCTCATGAAAGTAAGCTTTGTCAAAAGCCGCGACCAGCCTGTCGGCGAGTTCGTTGAAACCTCTCGCGTCATTCGGCTTGTCGAGCAGCGTCGCGAAGCGCGCCATCAGGCGCAGCAGGTGGTAAAAGTAAGTCGTGCCCAGTACCGGTCCCTCGGTCCTGCGGGTGGGGTCTTTCGAGTGGATCAACTCGGGAGATTCCGGCGGCACGCACCAATCGCCGTAAACATCGCGAGGCATGAGATCGTCTTTCAGGAACGTCTGCATATGCGCAATCCACTTCTTCATGCCCTCGTAGTGTTTTGCAATCACCTGCAGATCGCCGTACTGATCGTAAAGATGGTCGGGGATGATGATAAAGCTGGACGGCCACGTGACGTTTTCATTGCGGAAGGGCCAGTAGGCCGGAGAGACGTCGCTCACCCTGCCTTTCTCATCCTGCGAGTCTGCCATGTCGTCCACCCACTTGGCATAAAGCGCGGCGACGTCAAACATGTAAGGTTCGCCCCGGCTCTCGGCCGACCGGTCGCCCAACCAGCCTTGACGCTCGTCGCGCTGCGGGCAATCGGTGGGCATGCTGCGGTAGTTGTCCTTGGTTCCCCAGACCACGTTTTTGTAAATCTGGTTCAGCAGCGGGTTGGAGGAAGCAAAGTCGGCGTGCTGCTCGACAGCGTCATGCACCTCGCGCCCTTCGAGTGAAGCCAAAGTGGGGTCGCCCGGATATCCCTTTATCTCAACATAGCGGAAACCATGGTAGGTGAACCGTGGCTCATACACTTCGGTTCCCTCACCCTTGAGCGTGTAAACATCGGTCACCAGAGCGGAGCGCAGGTTGTCCAGATAGAGCGCGCCGTCCGGCCTCAGCCTTTCGGCATGTCGCAGTGAGACTTGGGTTCCCTCCGGCCCTGAAACCGTCAGACGGCACCAGCCTACCATGTTTTGGCCCATATCAAAGATGTAGACGCCGGGGCTCACTTGATTCATTGCAATCGGCTTGAGGGTTTCCGTAACTCGGATGGGTTCGATCATTTGCGAGCTGAGGACTCCGGCGGGGCCTTTAACAACTTGCGCTTTTTGCCAACTTCTGTCGTCGTAGCCCGGGCGGCTCCAGCCCTCCGTCTCGCGCCGCGCATCATAGATTTCGCCGTCATATTCGTTGTTGGCGCGGATCGGTCCTTCGGTGGTCAGCTTCCAACTCGAGTCGCTGACCACGCACTCCGCTTTTCCGTCGGTGTATTGGATTTCAAGCTGCAACAGCAGCTTGGGATAGCCAAAAGTCCGCGTGAAGGTGGGAACCTTGTGCCGGGGCGCGAAGTAGCGGCCGTTGCCGAGGATTACGCCCAGCGCATTGGCGCCCGTGGCAAGGCGAGGCGTGACATCATACGTCAAGTAATAGACCCGCCTATCGTAATCGCTGAGCGCGGGAACGAGCACGTCGTCACCAACCTTCTCGCCGTTCAGATAAGCTTCCGAGAGTCCCAAGCCGGAAATGTGGAGCGTTGCGCGCTTGACCGGGCCTGCAACGTTGAAGTCCTTGCGCAGCATCCGGGCAGGCAACACGGTTCGTTCCGCCCATCCTACCTCACCCCAGGGCGCCATACCGTATTCCCCCAGAACTTTGGCTGCCCCCCAGGCGGAGTCGTTAAACTCAGGCTTGCTCCAATCGTGCGCCTCTGCCGGCGCAAGGCGCCACTCCTGGTCCGTGTGAATGACCATCGGTTCGCCGCGCGCCAACTCGATTTGAATTGTCCCGATCAGGCCGGGAGGTGCATCGCCAGGAGCGCTCACAGAGACGGCGAAAACGTTGGGACCGCTGTGCAACGCCTGAGTTATGTCGGTCGAGATAGGGTTCTCGATTCCCTTCGCTGATCCAACCGGCTGCCCGTTGATATAGAGCGTCGAATTGCCGGAGCTGACCAGGTACACAAGGGCGTCCGACACCGGGTTGTCCTGTGGAATCTCGATCGTGCGGCGGAAATACCTGGTACCCGGCCCAGCCTGGGATGACCACAACCAGTGACCGTTCTTCAGCTCTTCGGGCTTACCTTCGCCGCCGTCGAGTCCGATCCACTCGCCTTTCCAGTCGGTGCGTTTAAGCAACCCCATTGACCAGAAGGCAGGCTCGCTCCAGGCGGACGACTTGCCAGTGCTCTCCCACACTCGCACCTTCCACCAAACCGGCGTGCCTGAAGCCAGCGGCTTGCCACCGTAAGGAACTTGAATAGACTTGTCGGATTCGACCCGCCCCGTGTCCCAGACATCTCCCTGGTCGTTGCGAAGGCGCTCCTCGCTGCTCGCCGCCAGGATTTGGTAAGCCCCCTGCCTCTGACCTCGAGCCTTTGGATCCGCTGCCTCCAGTCTCCAACTCAAGCGCGGCTTCAATGCATCGATCCCAAGCGGATTCTTGCGGTACTCGCACCGCAGCTCTGTTGGAGGCAGAAGCCCCTCCGCCGCTTCGAGAGGAAACCATGGAATCGCAACCAGCAAAAACGTTAACGCGAAACCCCATTTAGACATTTCGATAGCTCCTCGTGGCATGATCCGACATAAGATACTCCAGAAACACGATCAACAGGATTGCACAATTCCCTGAACTTAGCTAATATAGATTAGCTAAGGGAGAAGCCATGGCATCCGTAAAAGTCCACGAGGCGAAGACCAACCTGTCGAAATTGATCGAGCAGGCGTGCCGCGGCGAAGAGATCATCATCGCACGCGGTACCATTCCGGTGGTTCGTCTGGTTCCGGTGGGAAAGGTTCGTGGACGGCGGCAGCCAGGAGCGTTACGTGGCAAGCTCCGCGTAGGTCCGGAATTTTTCGAGCCGCTTCCGGCCGAAGAGCTTTCCGCCTGGGAGTAGCTGAGGTGCGACTGTTGATTGACACTCACGCATTGCTCTGGTGGCTCAACGACGAGCCGTCTCTTTCCCCTGCGGCGCGGAAAGCCATGGCGGAAAGCTCGAACGTGCTCCTGGTGAGCGCCGCGTCGGCGTGGGAGATTGCCACCAAAGTGAGGTTGGGAAAACTTCCGACCGCTGAGGAATTGGCTGCTGACTTTCAGGGATTCATGCTCCGCGAAGGATTCACGATACTGGACATTACTGCCAACCACGCCACTCGCGCCGGACTCCTGCCCGGCCCTCACAAAGACCCGTTTGACCGCATGCTGATTTCCCAGGCTCAAGCCGAGAGTGTCCCCATCATAACGAGCGAGCGCGTATTCGAAGCCTACGGCGTACGCCGCATTTGGTGAGGCTTCAGAGGAAAACACCAGAACGCAACTTTCGCGGCAAGTCGCAACGGAGACCGTAGACTCGAATGGAATCTTCAACTTTGACCGAAAATTCAACATCGGCAATCCGCAACGTCGCCATCATCGCCCATGTTGACCACGGCAAGACCACGCTGGTTGACGGGATGCTATGGCAGAGCGGGATCTTCAAAGCCAACGAGGAGGTCGTGGAGCGCGTTCTGGACTCAAACGAGCTCGAGCGCGAGCGCGGCATCACCATCCTGGCCAAGAACACTGCCATTTTCTACCGCGGCGTCAAGATCAACATCGTGGACACTCCCGGCCACAGCGATTTCGGCGGCGAGGTGGAGCGCGCTCTGATGATGGTGGACGGCGTCCTGCTGCTGGTGGATGCCAGCGAAGGGCCGCTCCCACAAACTCGATATGTGTTGCGCAAGGCTCTTGAGGCCAAGCTGCCGCCCATCGTGGTGATCAACAAAATCGACCGCGGCGATGCGCGACCACAGGAAGTGCTGAACGAGATTTACGATCTATTTATCGAGCTCGACGCCTCGGAAGAGCAGCTCGATTTTCCCATCCTCTATGCCAACGCCCGGCGAGGTACTGCGACTCGCTCGCTCGACCAGCCATCCGAAAGCTTGGCGCCGCTGTTCGAGGCCATTCTCGAGCACATTCCTCCTCCCGCGGGCGATCCCGCAGAAGTGTTGCAGTTGCTGGTGGCAAATCTGGACTACAGTGACTATCACGGACGCATCGCCATCGCGCGCATTTTCTCGGGCACGCTCAATCGAGGCGACGACGTAGCCATCGTCAAGCTCGACGGCACTGTGCAGGAGACGCGTATTACGAAGCTATATGGTTTCGAAGGCCTGGAGCGCACCAATATTGAACGCGCCGCGGCCGGTGAGATCGTGGCCATCGCCGGCGTCGAGGGCATCACCATCGGCGAGACGGTGACCAGCATCCAGTCGCCGCGCGCCCTTCTGCACGTGCCGGTGGATGAGCCGACCATCTCGATGATCTTCACCGTGAATACCTCGCCTTTTTCCGGACGCGAGGGTTCCTGGGTTACGTCGCGAAACCTTCGAGAACGGCTGCAAAAAGAGCTGCTCACCAACGTCGCCCTAAAGGTGGAGGAAACCGAAAGCCCCGACTCGTTCAAGGTGATGGGCAGGGGCGAACTCCAACTTGCCATCCTCATCGAAACCATGCGCCGCGAAGGATACGAGTTGGCCGTGGGCAAGCCGGAAATCATTACGCGCCAGGTTGGTGACAAAGTGCAGGAGCCCATGGAGCAGCTTGTGGTCGATTCCCCGGCAGAGTTCGTGGGCGTTCTGATCCAGAAGTTGGGCGCCCGCAAAGGGATTAACACCAAGATGGCCGGGCAGGGACGGCAGGGCGGGCGCGGGCGCCTGGAATTCCTGATTCCCTCGCGCGGGCTGATCGGGATGCGCGGCGAGATCCTGAAGGACACGCGCGGCACGGCCGTGATGAACACGCTGTTCGACGGTTACGCCGACTGGCAGGGCGACATCGACCGCCGGCTCACCGGCTCGCTGGTGGCCGACCGGCAGGGCCGCACCACCGGATATGCGCTTTACAACTTGCAGGAGCGCGGCGAGCTCTTCGTCGGGCCGGGAGTCGAAGTCTACGAAGGGATGGTCATCGGTGAAAACGCGCGTTGGGACGATATGGATGTGAACGCGGTGAAGGAGAAGAAGCAAACCAATATGCGCGCGTCCGTGGCCGACGAGGCGATCCGGCTGATCCCGCCCACGCCTCTCAACCTCGAACTCGCCATGGAGTTTATCGCCGACGATGAGTGGGTGGAAGTAACGCCGCAGGCAATCCGCATTCGTAAGAAGATCCTGCCGGCCAACCAGCGTCCCCGCCGCCACCGGCAGGAGGGATGAGGTGCTGGGATTTATAGATCGACGATTCGCGAGTTTCCGAACGGCCGGCTAATAGTATGATAACGTTGGAAGACGCGAGGGGGTGAGCTTTGGCGCTGAAGGTAACTCCTAATTTTCCTGCCGACCATTCCGATTCGGAGTGTAGTGAGTCGTCGACTCAGCCGCCTACAGAACCAGCCGACCTTCTCCAGGTCTTCCAGCTTCCAGGAGATTCTCCTCACGTTAGCACGAAGACAATCAAAGAGATCGACTCGGGCAGCGAGTGAACGGAGTCTGCTTTCTTCCCGTTGCGCAGGATCCGCGCGCACCATTAATTAATCTACAATCAACTCCCATCCAAACCCCGGCCGATCCGGGGGCCGCATGGAGATGCCCTCGGGCCCGCGCGTAATGTTATTCTCCTCCTCGAACTGCCGGTAGACTTCCGGCGGCCCACCCGGCGGCGGCAT
>Ga0181521_10003831_pt1 | contig 17514 bp, 15 predicted proteins | sample PEATcosm2014_Bin_32_FD_119764 | JGI IMG/M metagenome (GOLD analysis project Ga0181521, IMG submission 119764) | Peatland microbial communities from MTU Mesocosm Facility, Houghton, MI, USA - PEATcosm2014_Bin02_60_metaG | ecosystem: Environmental > Terrestrial > Soil > Wetlands > Peat | place... | reverse complement strand
GGGCAGTCGATGTGCGCGTAGTGTCGGTTCGGCGTCTCGTACTCCACGTGCGACACCGCAATCGTGATCCCGCGCTCCCGCTCTTCCGGCGCGTTGTCGATCGTGTCGAACGCTCGAAACGCCACCTTCGGGTTGTTCTTGCTGAGCACCTTCGTGATCGCCGCCGTCAGCGTCGTCTTCCCGTGGTCGATGTGCCCGATCGTCCCTACGTTTACGTGCGGCTTGCTCCGCTCGAATTTCTCCTTCGCCATATTCCTCTCCGCTCCTCTGCTTCCGCGTCCTGAACCTGAACTATGACCTAACCGCTTTGCCCGTCGCGCGGCCGATCACTTCTTCGGGCTGTTCCCATTCCCGCCGATGATCTCATCCGCCTTATTGGGCGGCACTTGCTGGTAGTGTGAAAAGTGCATCGTAAAGCTGCCTCGGCCCTGCGTTCGGCTGCGAATGTCCGTGGCGTAGCCGAACATTTCGGCCAGCGGCACCTCCACGTTGATGATCTCGCTGGCCGCGCGCGTCTCACGGCCCTGCAACTGTCCGCGCCGCGCGTTCAAGTCCGAAATCACCGGCCCCATGTACTCCTCGGGGACTACAACTTCCACGCGCATGATCGGTTCGAGCAGCTTCGGGCTGGCGCGCCGGCAGGCTTCCTTGAACGCCATCGAACCCGCAATCTTGAACGCGATCTCGGAACTGTCCACGTCATGGTAGGTGCCGTCGATCACGACCACGGCCAGATCGACCATTTCGTAGCCTGCGAGCACGCCGTTTTCCATCGCTTCCTTGACGCCATCCTCGATGGGAGGAATGAATTCTTTCGGAATCGCACCGCCGACGACCTTATCGATGAACAGCAGCCGGTGCTCCTTGTCGAAGCGCCACTTGCCGCCCTTGCCCGCAACTTTCTTGGCAAGCTCGTCGAGTTCGTCCGTGGACATTTCGTGCATGTCCTCGTGGCTCGCGTTCGGCAGCGGCTGCACGCTCAGCTTCACGTGGCCGTACTGCCCGCGGCCGCCGCTCTGCTTGATGTGTCTGTGCTCGGCTTCCGCCGCCTTCATGATCGTTTCGCGATACGCGACCTGCGGCCGGCCTACGTTCGCCTGCACGCCGAATTCGCGCATCATGCGGTCGACGATGATTTCGAGGTGCAACTCGCCCATCCCCTCGATCAGCGTCTGGCCCGTATCGACATCCGTGTGCACCCGGAACGTCGGATCCTCCTGTGCAAGCTTGGCCAGCGCGGTGCCCATTTTTTCCTGGTCCGCTTTGGTCTTGGGTTCGATCGCTACGGAAATAACCGGCGTGGGGAAATCGATGTTTTCGAGGACGATCGGCTTTTCTTCGCTACACAACGTGTCGCCTGTCGTTACGTTCTTGAGCCCTACGCACGCCGCGATGTCGCCCGCTTCAATCGACTCGATCTCTTCGCGCTTGTTCGCGTGCATCCGCAACAGGCGGCCCATCCGCTCGCGCGTCTTTTTCGTCGAGTTGTAAACCGATTGCCCGGTCTTCAGGACGCCCGAGTACACGCGGATATAAGTCAGATGGCCGACGTACGGATCGGTCATGATTTTGAACGCCAGCGCCGCAAACGGCTGATCGTCCGACGCGCGCCGCAACTCCGGCTCCGAGCCGTCCGTCGTCGTGCCCTCGACCGGCGGCACGTCCATCGGCGACGGCAAATAGTCCACCACTGCATCGAGCAGCGGCTGAATGCCCTTGTTCTTGAACGCGGAGCCTGCGACCACCGGCACGAGTTTCAGCGCAATCGTCGAGCGGCGGAGCGAAGCCCGCAGTTCGGCCGGCTCGAGCTTGTGCTGCTCGAGGTATTTCGTGAGAATGGCGTCGTCGTGCTCGGCGATGTACTCGACGACCTTGTCGCGATGTTCTCTGTAGAATTCCGGAGTCAGCGCCGAGGCCTTCACCGCCGTCTCAAGCGCAGGCCGCGTCTTCAGATATGCCGTATCCCAGAGCTTTTCGAGCGGCAGGATTTCGTATTCCGCGCCGAGAGTTTCGTCCTTCCAGATGATGGCGCGCTCTTCGATGAAGTCGATCACGCCGATGAAATTATCTTCCTTGCCGATGGGAAACTGGAGGGGAACAGGGTGGGCCGAAAGCCGGTGGCGCATCGAGCGGATCGAATGGTCGAAATCGGCGCCGATGCGGTCCATTTTGTTGATAAACGCAATGCGCGGCACGCGATACTTGTCCGCCTGCCGCCAGACCGTCTCCGATTGCGGCTGCACGCCTGCGACCGCGTCGAATACCGCCACCGCGCCGTCCAGCACGCGTAGCGACCGCTCGACTTCCACCGTGAAGTCCACGTGCCCGGGCGTATCGATGATGTTGATGCGGAAAGTCTTGTCGAAGCGCTTCCAGGAAGCTGTCGTCGCCGCGGACGTGATCGTAATCCCACGTTCGCGCTCCTGCTCCATCCAGTCCATCACCGTGGTGCCTTCGTGCACTTCGCCGATCTTATAGGTCACACCCGTATAGAACAGGATGCGCTCGGTGCAGGTCGTCTTGCCCGCGTCGATGTGCGCCATGATCCCGATGTTGCGAATCTGGTCGAGGTGTACTTGGCGTGCCATGTGGAAAATTTGCTCCGCGTGTCCGCTCGCTGCCGGCGTTCTTACCAGCGCCCTTACCAGCGATAGTGCGCGAAGGCCTTGTTCGCCTCCGCCATGCGGTGCACGTCCTCCTTCTTCTTTACAGCCCCGCCGCGACCGTTCGCGGCGTCCATAATTTCGTCCGCCAGTTTGTCCGTCATCGACTTCCCGGAACGCGACCGCGAATACAACACCAGCCAGTGGATCGCGAGCGACTGCCGCCGGAAAGGATTCACTTCGATCGGGACCTGATAGTTCGCGCCGCCGACGCGCCGCGACTTCACTTCCAGCACGGGCTTGCAATTCTCGATCGCCTTCTTGAACAGCTTGAACGCGTCGTCGTTCGTCTTCTTGGCGACCTGGTCCATCGCCTTGTAAAAAATCGTCTGCGCGGTCGAGCGCTTGCCGTCGTACATCATGCTCGAGATGAACTTCTGCACGAGATCGCTGCCGTACACCGCATCGCCAGGAATCTTCCGGCGGAGAACCCATCCTTTGCGTGGCATCGTTCCGCTCTCCTACTTCTGCGCGGCTTTGGGCCGCTTGGCGCCGTATTTTGAGCGCCCCTGCTTGCGATTTTCGACGCCGGCGGCGTCGAGCGTTCCGCGGATCACGTGGTAGCGGACACCCGGCAAATCCTTCACGCGGCCGCCGCGCACGAGCACGATCGAGTGCTCCTGCAAGTTGTGGCCGATTCCCGGAATATACGTCGTTACTTCCGCGCTGTTGGTCAGGCGCGCGCGCGCCACTTTCCGAAGGGCCGAGTTCGGTTTCTTCGGCGTCTGCGTATACACGCGAACGCACACACCGCGCTTCTCCGGGCATCCTTCGAGCGCGGGTGATTTCGTCTTCGTCCGGATCTGTTCCCGGCCATACCGCACCAGTTGCGCAAACGTCGGCACGTTTCCCTCGTTTCTCAGAACTCTGTGTTGTCAGTTTCGCGCTGCCCAAACCTGCCCGCGCAGAACTTTGCGGGTGAATGAACAGAAAAGGTCGCCAAACCCGAAGGAATTACCAGGTACTCCGCGTTGACGCTTCACCCCAAGGAGTGAACTACATCAGCCGACTGCGGAGAGGCTCACGGCTTTGCGGGGCTGGCGCCCCATTTCGGCCGCTCTTCCTTACCCCATTCCTTCCTTCTCTGTTCCGGGGCTGGAAGACTTCCCTTTCACCACCGGGCCCAAGGCCCTCAGGACAACCGCGTAAGTATAGGTAAAGGAACGAGTCATGTCAACCCGATTCCCTTGTGGAAATCGACGTGCCAGGGATTTTGGGCCGGCCCAGCATGCCAGCTACCGAACTGGATCAGTACCAGACCACGTCGTCATGCTAATCCCATTCGATGCTGTTCGGCGCTCCATGGGTCGTGCGGTCGTCCGGCCGTCACGACGGCGTCGCGAGCTCAATACTCTTCTACCTAGCAGATAACAATGTGCTTACGTCATTGCTCTGGCGGCTACCGCAAGCCTTCGCCGGTCGGCGATCCAAGACCCAAGACACGCCAAGCTCGTTCGCGCCAGTTCGAAACTCCTCAACCGCTCCCCCATCAGCGCTTTACGCCGGTCTCCAACACACCTAAACTGAGGCATTGGATTTCAACAGGGAGTACGCATGAAGGGTCTCTGGGTGACTGTCTTGTGCCTTCTGAGCCTGCCGCTTTCGGCTCTCGCGCAGGAAAGCCCCACTCCTCCGGGCGCATCGGAAAACCCCGACGCGACCAAAACACAAGCTCAGAAGCAGACGCCCGCGGATTATTCGCAAGAGCCGTTCGTCATCGAGCAGTATTTCAGCACGGCGCGCTACGAAAACGACGGCACGGGCCAACGAGACGTCGCTGTTCGCATTCGCGTGCAGAGTGACGCGGGCGTCCAGCAGTTGGGCCAGCTCGTTTTCGGCTACAGCTCTGCGAACGAGCAGATGGACGTCCGCTACGTGCGCGTGCGCAAATCCGACGGCAGCGTTGTCACCGCCGACGCGGATGCGATCAAGGATATGACCGGATCGGTGGCGCGCGACGCTCCCGTCTACACCGACTACAAGGAAAAGCACATCACGGTGCCGGCTCTCGCCCCGGGCGAGACGCTCGAATACGAGATCGCGACGCGGCTCGTCACGCCGCTCGCTCCGGGTGAATTCTGGCTTCAGCACAATTTCGTCACCACCGCGATCGCGCTCGACGAGCGCCTCGAGATCGACGTTCCCGAACACCGCAAGATCAATCTCGAATCGTCCCCCGACTTCCCTTACGAGACCATTTCGCAAAACGGTCGGACGATCTATCGCTGGAAGCATTCCAATCTCACGCGCCCCGACAACGATTCGCAGAAGAAGAAAAAGAGTGTTCAAAAACCCGAAGCAAAAGCCCCCGACGTCCAGTTGACGACTTTCACCAACTGGGAGGCAGTTTCTCGCTGGTACGCGAAACTCGAACAGGGCCGTACCGATCCAACGCCCGAAATCCGCGCGAAGACGGCCGAGCTGATCCAGGGGCGCACGACCGATCTCGACAAAATGCAGGCGCTCTACAACTACGTCTCGAAAAGCATTCGCTACGTCAGCCTCTCCTTCGGAGTGGGACGCTACCAGCCGCATTCGGCGGGCGAAATCTTCGCGAACCAGTACGGCGACTGCAAGGACAAGCACACGCTGCTGGCTTCGATGCTTCAGGCGGCAGGCATTCCGTCGGACGCGGTCCTCATTTCCTACACGCGCAAGACCGTCGAGTCGATGCCTTCGCCCTCGCAGTTCGATCACATGATTACCGCTGTGCCGCGCGGCAACGAACTCATCTGGATGGATTCGACCGCGGAGGTTGCGCCGTTCCGTCTTCTCTCGTCGCCGCTGCGCAAGAAATCTGCGCTGCTCGTGCCGGCGGACGGCAAAGGAAAGATCGTCGAGACGCCTGCCGATCCGCCGTTCCTATCCACGCAGCGCGTCGAGATCGACGCCCAAGTAAGCGACCTTGGCAAGCTCACGGCGCACGCGCACTACACGATGCGCGGCGATACGGAGCTTGTGCTTCGCCTGGCCTTTCGCCGCACGCCGCAGACGCAATGGAAGCAGCTCGGCCAGACGATCCTGACGCTTGACGGCCTTAGCGGCGACGTGACCTCCGTGAAGCCGAGCGATCCGACCGATACGCAGAATCCTTTCGAGCTGGATCTGGATTTCACACAGTCGAATTTCCTCGACTGGTCGAGCAAGAAGGCAAAGGCCCCTTTGCCTCTGCTGGCGATCGGGCTTCCCAATCCTCCGGACGACGAAGCGGCGCCCGTTGAGCTCGGCAGCCCGCTCAACGTCTCCGTGCGGCTCAAGCTCGATCTGCCGCCTGCCTTCACGGCGCAGGCGCCGATCGCCGTCTCGGTCTCGCGGGACTACGCCGAGTTCAAGTCGAGCTACCATTTTGCCGACCACACGCTCACGGCCGAGCGCTCGCTCGATTTCAAAATCCGCGAGCTGCCCGCGTCGCGCACGAGCGATTACCTAGCGTTCAATCGCGCTGTGACCGCGGACGAGACGCAGGCGCTCGTCGTCGAAAACGCCGCGCCCGGCGCTCCCGGGATTCCCTCCTCCGCCAAGGCGGATGACCTTTTCGAAGCGGCCCTGGCGGCGCTCAACTCCGGCAATACGCGCGCGGCGATTCCGCTTTTCCAGCGCGTCGTCGCGCTCGATCCGCAGCACAAACAGGCGTGGAACGATCTGGGCCTCGCCTACCTCCGCGACGGCAAGTACGACGACGCGGCTTCCGCATTTCGCAAACAGCTCGACGTAAACTCCTTCGACGAGCACGCGAACGACTATCTCGGCCTCGCGCTCGAGCAGCAGCAGAAATACACCGAAGCCATCGCCGCCTTCCGGAAGCAACTGGAAAGCAATCCGCTCGATCTGATGGCCCACGCGGCTCTCGGCGAGATCTTCATCGAGCAGCACGATTATCCGCAAGCCGTCCCCGAGCTCGAAAAGGCAACGATTCTTTCGCCCGACAATGCCCAACTTCAGGTCAACCTGGGGCGCGCCTATTTGAATACGAACGAAAAAGACAAAGCGCTCGCCGCGTTTGAAAAGGCCGCCGATCTCTCGCAGACGCCCGTCGTCTGGAACGACATCGCCTACGACCTCGCCGACAACCGCATCGAACTCGACAAAGCCCAGCAGTACGCCGAATCCGCCGTTTCGTCCACGGCCGCGGCCCTGCGCAATATCAGCTTGAAGAATCTCACTCTCGATCGGCTCACCCAGGTCACGAGCATCGGCGCCTACTGGGATACGCTCGGCTGGGTCTACTTCCGGAAGGGCGATCTGCAAAAAGCGGCGCGCTACATCAGCGCCGGATGGATGCTCGAGCAGCACGGCGAGGTAGGCGATCATCTCGCCCAGATCTACGAAAAGCTCGGCGAGAAGGATCGCGCGGCTCACACGTATGCGCTCGCCCTCGCGGCGCCGCATTCCGTGCCCGAGACGCGCGCGCGGCTCACGCTGCTGCTGGGCGGGAACGCTGGAATCGATGATCTCGTGAAGAAGGCGCGGCCCGATTTGGTGTCCATGCGGTCGTTCCCATTGAAGGGGCTGTCGAAAGAAGATGCGGCTGCGGATTTCCTGATTCTCTTTTCGCCGGATGGCGCGGACGGAACCGCCGTGAAGGTTGAAGCAGTCAAATTCGCGAGCGGCGACGAAACGCTGCGGCCGTTTGAGGAGAAGCTAAGCTCGCTCGACTACGGTACTGTGTTTCCGGATGCTTCCCCGATCAAGCTCGTCCGCCGCGGCACGCTTTCCTGTTCCGCGAAAACGGGCGACTGCACCTTCACGCTCATCCTTCCCGAGGATGTCCACGCTGTGAACTGACGCGATCCGCGCGTCTTGCCTCCCGGATCGTTGCGGGACGACAAGGATCTCTCTTGACGATCGGATGAGGATCGTCATCCTGGGCGAACAACGTGAGCGAAGGATCTCTCTTCCTCCGTCCACGCCATCGCGTTCAAACCTCCGCGCTGATCAACCGGCCGAGGCTGCTGAGCACGCGCAATCCATCCGCGCGATCCTTGAAATAGCGCGCATTGATCTCGTCTTTGCCGAGGTTTTCCACCGCGTGAAAGCCCAACTGCATGAGCCTCTCAGTGAGCGCACCGGGCTCGAAGAAGGTCCGAAAAGGCTCGCCCGACTGTTCCACGCGCCGCGCCAGCGCGTCCAGGGCCATCCGTCCCATGAGACCGAGTGACTCCCGCGGCACGGCGTAGTCGAAAACGATTCCGCCTCCCCGCGGCGTCGACGCGACGAATCCCAGCGTGCCCGCGATCGCGTCTTCCGTCAGGTACATCGATACGCCCAGCCACGAAAAAAACGTGGGCTTCTGCTGATCGAATCCCGCAGCCCGCAAACCGTCCGCCAGCGTCTGCCGCTCGAAATCGACCGGGGCAAACGTCACCGACGCCGGGATCGCGATTCCCGCCGCCGCAAGCTGACGCCGCTTCCACTCTTGCGTGGCGGGGTAATCGACCTCAAACACGCGCAGCAAGTCTTCGCCATACGGATTTCGATACGCGAACGTATCGAGCCCCGCGCCAAGAACCACGTATTGCGTTGCGCCGCGCCCGACGGCTCGGGCCAGCTCATCCTCGGCGAACCTGCTGCGCACGGCCATGAACGCGCGAAGGCCTCGCGACAACCGGTCGTCCCCCGTCCCGTCCCCGCCTTGCAACCGCTCGCGGACGTCCGGGTCGAGGATCTTCAACGCGACGGTATCGTCCAGCACCTTCGGAACGTCCGCGAGCTGGTGCGCCGCGCGCCGCATCGCCACGCGCATTGCGGTCCGGCTCGGTTTCGCCTCTTGCATGAATTAAGTTATACGACGAAAACGCCGCAGTTGCAGCTGGCGCTGCAAAATGCGCTGCCATTCCTTAGCCGCCGCGGCGGACGAGGAATCTCTCTTTTGTTCCAAAATTCAGACGAATGAGGAGCCGGCGACGGGCGGGCGATGAGGAAAGATCCCTCGTTCACGCTATTCGCTCGGGATGACGATCCTCGTCGGATCGTCACTTGATTTCCATCACTTCCTTTTCTTTTGCGGCAGAGAGGTCCTCGATTTTCTTGGTTTCGGAGTGGGTGAGCTTTTCGAGTTCGTCGAGCGAGCGCTTCTTCTCGTCCTCGCTGATCTTCTTTTCCTTCTCGAGCTTTTCCACGGCCTCTTTGATGTCGCGCCGGATGTTGCGCACGGCCGTCCGGTGGTTTTCGAGCACCTTGTGGATGTGTTTCACGAGGTCTTTGCGGCGCTCTTCGGTGAGCGGTGGAATCGGGACGCGCACCACTTTGCCGTCGTTCGTGGGGTTCAGCCCCAGATCGGATGTCCGGATCGCTTTGTCGATCAGCGGGACCGCACCCGGATCCCACGGCGAGATCACGATCATCGCCGGGTCGGGCACATTCATCGTGCCGAGCTGGTTGATCGGCATCTGCGTGCCGTGATAGTCCACGCGCACATGATCGAGCAACGCGACGTTCGCGCGGCCCGTGCGAACGCCGGCGAGGTCCTTGCGGAAGTCTTCTACGGCTTTTTCCATCCGCGTCTTCGCTTGCGCCAGCGCGTCTTTGCTTGTTGCAACGGTGCTCATCGGGGAAGTGGCCTCCGCCGGCCGAAGCTCATGCCGCGGTCACCGTCGAGCCGACTCGCTCGCCCAGCACCACGCGCTTCAGGTTTCCCGGCACGTTCATGTTGAACACGACGATGGGCATCTTGTTGTCCATGCAGAGGGAGATGGCCGTCGAATCCATCACCGAAAGCCCCTTTTGCAGGAGGTCCAGATACGTGATGCGATCGAACATTTTCGCGCCCTTGACCTTCTCCGGATCGGCGTCGTAGATGCCGTCCACGCGCGTCGCCTTCAGGATCACCTGCGCCTTGATCTCCATGGCGCGCAGTGCCGCGGCCGTATCGGTCGAAAAGTAGGGGTTGCCTGTGCCCGCCGCGAAGATCACCACGCGCTGTTTCTCGAGGTGGCGCGCAGCGCGGCGGCGAATGAACGGCTCGGCGACCTCGTGCATTTCGATCGCGCTCATCAGGCGCGTGTGGCAGCCGGATTTTTCGAGCGCGTCCTGGAGCGCCAGGCCGTTGAGCACCGTCGCCAGCATGCCCATGTAGTCGCCCGTGGCGCGGTCGATTTCCAGTCCCTGCTGCCGGGCGCCGCGGAAGATGTTGCCTCCGCCCACGATCAGCGCGACCTCGACGCCGAGTTCCTGAACTTCCTTCACTTCGCGCGCGATGTTCCGGATGGTTTCCGCGTGAATGCCGAAATTATCCGGCCCGGAAAGCGATTCGCCCGAAAGCTTCACCACGATGCGCTGGTAGATCGGTTTGGGTGTCGTCATCGCGTCCGGTTTCGGCTCCAAAACCGCACGCGGGCATTCTAGTGCCCTTCGGCGGATTTGGCATCAGCGTTTTTCAGGATCGGGTGTCCGCCCGGCAATCAGGCGGCCGGTACAGGCGTGTCGGGCGTCTCGGCGCCTGCTGTTCCCGCGCCGTCCATTTCGCCCACTTTGAACCGGGAGAAGCGGCGGACCGCGATGTTCTCGCCGAGCTTTGCGATCGCCTGGTCGACCAGCTCCTTCACCGTCACGCCTTCGTCCTTGATGAAGTGCTGTTCGTAGAGGCAATTCTCTTCGTAGAATTTTTCCATCTTCCCGTTCACGATCTTTTCGATCACGTTCTCGGGCTTCCCCGTGGCTTTGGCTTCGTCGCGATAGATTTCCCGCTTCTGGTCGAGGACGGCTTGCGTGACCTCCTCGCGGCGCAGGAAAAGCGGATCGAGCGCCGCGATGTGCATCGCCACGTCGTGGCACAGCCGCTGAAAGTCTTCGGTGCGCGCCACGAAATCGCTTTCGCAGTCGATCTCGACGAGCACGCCGATCTTCCCGCCGGCGTGAATGTAACTGCTCACGAGTCCTTCGGACGTCGCCCGCTGCGCTTTCTTCGCCGCGGCTACCTGCCCTTTTTTCCGCAGGACGCTGATGGCCTGTTCGACGTCGCCGCCCGCCTCGATCAGCGCCGCGCGGCAGTCCGCAAAGCCCGCGCCGGTTTTGTCGCGCAGCTCCTTCACGAGCTGCGCGGGTATGTTCTTTCCTGCATCAGCTGCTGTCGCCATGGATTTGCTTCCTTGTTTGGTGGATGCCGTCAGGCCGCCTGGCTCACAGGACCGGGCCTATTTCCCAATTCGCGCGGATTCTGCAATCGCCGGACGCTATCGAGAGGATCCCTCGTCGTCGCTTGCGACGGGCGCCGTGGCCTCTTCCGGGGCGACAACCGGCTCCGCGCCCGGCTCGGCTTCGACGAAATCGCCTTCCTGCTTTTCATACTGCTCGTAGGCGCTTGTGTCCACGTACTCGGGGCCTTCTTCGCCGGGAACGCCCTCGGCTTTCTGATCGGCGATCTGCGTCTGCTCGAAGGACTGCCGCCCTGCGACGACTGCGTCGGAAATCTTCGACGTGAACAGACGGATGGCTCGCAGCGCGTCGTCGTTTCCGGGAATCACCCAGTCGACCAGCGTCGGATCGCAATTCGTGTCCACGATGGCGACGACCGGAATGCCCATCCGCCGCGCCTCGCGCACGGCGATCACTTCGGCGTTCGGGTCGATCACGAACATCGCGTCGGGAAGCGTCGTCATGTTTTCGACGCCGGAAAAATTCTGCTGGAGGTGCTTCAGCTCGCGGTCGAGCCGCGCCGCTTCCTTTTTCGAAAGCTCCGCCATGCGCCCGTCTTCGGACATGGCTTTCAGCAGCTTCAACCGTTTGATGGATTTTTGCAGGGTCGCCCAGTTGGTGAGTGTGCCGCCGAGCCAGCGGTGGTTGACGAAAAACATTCCGCAGCGCCCCGCCTCTTCGGCGATCGCTTCCTGCGCCTGGCGCTTCGTTCCGAGGAAAAGCACGCTCTTGCCCTGTCCCGCCTGCTCGGCCACGTAGCGCGCCGCCTCGCGGAACATCTTCAGGGTCTTTTGCAAATCAATGATGTGGATTCCGTTGCGCTCGCCGAAAATGTACTCCTTCATTTTCGGGTTCCAGCGTCGCGTCTGGTGGCCAAAATGGACGCCGGCCTCCAGCAGCTCTTTCATCGTAATTTCGACTCCCAAAGTACCTCCTCTCCTTAAAAGGGATGCTTCGATTCCGGCTTGCCGGAACAGCATCCTTTTTTGCCGGTTCCTTGCCGGCCGTGAAATTGGCCCGGCCGTTTAGACCGGGCCTTGCACAACTAGCGCTTGCTGTACTGGAAGCGCCGTCGCGCTCCCTTTTGCCCATACTTCTTGCGTTCCTTCATGCGCGGATCGCGCGTCAGGAAACCGTTCTTCCGCAGTGCGGGACGCAGCTCCGGGTTCAGCCTTGAGAGCGCCCTGGACAATCCCATGCGCACCGCTCCGGCCTGCCCGCCCACGCCGCCGCCCTTCACCTGCGCCTTGACTTCGACCTGGTCGTGCATCTGCGTGAACTTCAGCGGCTCCGTCGCGGACGTGTGCCACGCGACGTTGCGGAAATACTCGTCGACCGGCCGCCCGTTCACCGTAAACCGCGCCGGCCCTGCCTTGATGTAAACGCGCGCCACAGCTTCGCGCCGGCGCCCTGTGCCGTAGAACTGCTTTCCGGCACCTTCGAATGAACTCGCGGTTGAACTCAACTTTCCTCCTCTTTACCCTGCCTGCCCTGAGCGCCTTTCGCGAAGGGCGCTCAGCGAAGGGCGCTCAGCGAAGGGCGCGCACCCCTCGGCGCAGCACGAGAATTTCGAGCCAGATCACCAGGTTAGAGCGCAAGCGGCTGGGGCTTCTGTCCGGCGTGGCGAGCGAGCGCTTCTTTTCCAGCATAGACGCGCAGCTTCTTCGCGCGGCGCGCCCGTAGCTTGTTTTTCGGCAGCATCCCGAGCACCGCTTCGCGGATCACTTCCTCGGGACGCCTCTGCATCAGCGTCCGAATCGGAATCTCTTTCAACCCGCCGGGGTAGCCGCTGTGATGGCGGTAAATCTTCTGGTCGATCTTGTTCCCCGTCAATCGCACGCGCTCGGCGTTGATCACGACCACGTGATCGCCGCAGTTGAGGCTCGGCGTGAAGGTCGGCTTGTCCTTCCCGATCAGAAGCCTCGCAATCCGCGTCGCGAGGCGCCCCAGCACCTGTCCCTCTGCATCCACCACGAACCAGTTGGCCCCAACTGTAAGTGCCTCCGCCTCTCGGCCCTTTGCAACATACGTCCGCATCTGCTCAGTCACACCTTTCCGTCTAAAGACAAACGCTAAGTGTAGGCCACGCCGCGATTTCTGTCAACGCAGACTCGAGTCCGCGGCTGATCCGAACATGGAGAGTCGTCAGGGCACGGCTTCAGCCGTGCCGTATCGCCACTGAGACCGAAGGGGGTAGCCCCTGAGGTTCGAAAGCTCGCCGACCAATTCGCGCGACACGCAGCGCGCTCCTCTCTGTGGAAATTCGGCGACTATTGAACAGTATATAACATCCCCGTAATGGTACCTGCATACACTCCGTGCGGGCGGATAGGTTGATGACCTCGATCATTCTTTCTTTGTCCCAGGTCCCTCCTACACAACCGGAGGGCTTCGAGCGGCTGCTCCGCAGGGCGGCGGCCACCTGCTGGCTGGCGCGCTTCAGAACCCAAACTTTGAAGGGAGCTTTCACTGTGAATCACTACGAGATCGGAGAAACGGCCGGCGCCATCTGGCAGACTCTATCGACGGGAGGTCCTCAGACTTTCGCCGCGCTGATGGAAGAGGTTGACGCGCCTCAGAGTATCTTCTTTATGGCCATGGGCTGGCTTTCCCGCGAGGACAAGGTCGCCTTCGAGCCGGCCAACGGCGATTACATCGTTCAGTTGAGGTAGACGCAAAGTAGCCGGGCAGGTCGCCGGGCCAAGCGAGGGAGCCGCCCGGAGGGCCGCAGTTCGCAGCCCTCTCCGGCGGGCGGAAAGTTCTCGTGCGAAGGTAAGCGCGATCAATCCGCCGAAGCGGTTGCCCGCGTCGCCCGCGTATAGGACTTGTCGTCGCTATCGCTGGCTTCGCCGGCCTTGTCGATCTCGATCGAGCCTTTGAAGTACGCGCCGTCCTCGATCATGATCCGCGCCGTCGTCAGGTCGCCGACCACCGAGCCGTCCTTCTTGATCTCGATGCGGTCGCGCGCCCGCAGATTGCCCTTCACGTTGCCGTACACCACCACTTCACGGGCGATGACGTCGGCCGTCAGTTTGGCGCTCGGCCCGACTGTCAGCTTGCGGTCCTGGAGATGAACCAGCCCCTCGACGCTGCCGTCGATGGCCAGGTCTTCATTCCCCGTGATTTCGCCCTTCACATGCAGGCTTGCGCCGAGCCGCGCCGTGCCGGTGCTGCTGCCGCCGGAACCAACCGTCGGATACGTCGAATCCAAAGGTGCCATGGTCTTTGCCTCCCCAAACGAAGAAGAAGATGTTGCAGGCGTCACGTTCTGACTAGGCTGCTGCGGAAGCGGCCCCCTAGCGGGAGTGTCCTGCTTCTTGTCTCCCCACATTACCCTACCCTCCTTGGGCCCCACTGCGCCGGACTTTCAGCTTAAAAGGCTGGACCGGGGTTATCAATCTATTCCTGCAGGCCGTCGCTGCCAAACCCAAAATGGAACAATTGTGTCCCTTGCATTAATGGGCGAAGGTACAGGGGGAGGACCTACGGTGTCATCCCGCCTGCCCTGAGTTCGCGAAGGGAACCCAGCCGCGCTCTTCGCGGATGGGGGTGAGGGATCTGCTTTTGTCCTGTTGGAAAGTCTAGGAGGATCGAAGCGAGAAGAATCCCTCTATGCTAATACTTGCGGAGCACTCCCACTACGCGGCCCTGAATTCTCACATCCTGCGCCGGGACGATGATCGGTTCCATCGTCGAATTCGCCGGCTGCAAACGGATCTTCCCGCCTGGCTCGCGATAAAACCGCTTGACGGTCGCATCATCCTCGCCGACCAGCGCGACCACGGTTTCTCCTGGATTCGCCACCTGCGTCTGCTCGACGACGATGTAGTCGCCGTCCAAAATATGGTCCTCGCGCATCGACTCGCCCTTCACCTGTAGGACGAACGTCTTCTCGCCGCGCGCGAAATCCGCCAGCGAAATCGTTTCTTTGTCTTCAACCGCTTCGAGCGGGCGTCCCGCCGCAATCCGGCCCGCGAGCGGCAGCTCGATCACGTGCCGGTCGAGGATCTCCTCGCGCACCGGCTTCGGAAGCTGCGTCACCTCGATCGACCGGCTCTGGTTGTACCCGCGCCGGATAAATCCCTTCTTCTCCAGCGTCGAGAGATGCTTGTGCACCGTTGCGAGCGACGTCAGCTTCAGCGCCTGCGCGATCTCTTCGAAGCTCGGCGAGTAGCCGTTCTTGTTCAGGAACGCCACCAGGTAATTCAAAACCTCTTTTTGCCGCTTCGTCAGTGCCATCGTCTCTCCAGGTCGCACCCTCGAAATTCCGAGGGCCTCTCGTCTTCACGAGTCACAAATCACGAGTTACGACTCACGCACATAGTATGGCGAATCAAAAGCGAAAGTCAATGGTACTGAGGGACAGGTAGTGACTCATTTTGGATTTGGTTCAAAATGAGTCACTACCGAGGGCCAGGTAGATGATTCTCTAGCTTCTTTGAGAACGCGTTGGTCAGTCGGGTAGCGACTCAGTTTGCCGGTGGCACAGCCACTCGATCCCATAACGTCGGCTCCTGCGGCCGAGTAGACTTGGTACCTGCCAGCAGGCGCCAGTCGAATCCCACCCCGTTCACTTCGCCTGCAGGGACTCGATGTACTGGCTCAGGTTGTGAATCCGCTGAGCTACCTCTGGTGACGCTACGCTGCCGTTTCCAAGGGAAGCGAAGAGAGGTCCCCAGATGGGCATGTCTTTGGATCCATGAGCTTTTGCCTCTTGAACTCCGCTGCGAAGCACAGTGGCGACATAATCTCCTGGGAACTTCCCGCCGTGGCGTTGTGCCAGGGTAGTCAGGTCGGCTGGTGGCACTTTGAGTGCAGCAGCGGCTGGGCCATTTCCCTTTGCGTCCTTTCCATGGCAAACGGCGCAATACGTATTGAACATCTCTGCCCCGGAAGCTGCGGACGTTCTTGGAATGGTAGTCTTCTTTATCGTTGTTTGGCTCTCTTGTGCCATCGTCAACGTGGCGGTCGGGAACAAGAATGCGAGCAAAAGAACTCCGGCCCGTGTCGCTAGACTTTTCATCGCAATCCTCCGTTTTCGATTTTGACAAGTTTGGCCCGACTGCACGACCCACTCGTTCCCGGTACTACAGACCATATACACCAAGATCCGGGAGATTTGTAGATGCAATTGATATCACTGCCTTACCGCATCGATTTGCTGCTGCACTTCCCGTCTGAATTCCGACGGATGAGCGATTCTCACAAATGGCTCGGGCGTCCCGCCCGTTCCGTGGATCACCACCGTCCCGTATCCCAGCAATCTTCCCATCGCCGACTCGTCGATTCCGATGCTTTCCACCTTCGGCAGCATGATTTCGAGCGACCTGCGGCTGGCCACCCCGGTCTTGATGATCACTCGCCGGTTTGTCACCCCGATTTCGATGGCGTTCCGTTTCACAACGCCAATCGCAAGGATAACGCCCGACACGACCAGGAGGCCGATCCCGGCGAACACGATGCTTTGGTCTTTTTGCAGCAAACAAAAGATTCCGCCCGCAGCCAGGATCACCGTCAGCACGACCGGCCATAACAGCACCGACCAGTGCAGCCCGGTGCGATATACGAGCGTCTCGCCCGAAACTAGATTCTTCTCGACGTAGCTCATCGGTCCCTCTCCCGCAACACTAACACGCCGGGGTGCCCCATCCTTTGCGCCTTTCGCAAAGGGTGAGCCCCTCTCCCCTTTGCACCGGGAATACCATGCCGACATGGAGCTACTCAGAAGAACGTGGCTCGCTTAGCGAAACAAAATCGCCGTCCAGTGCGCCTCCTCGGAGACCCAAGGCGCAAAGGACGGCGATTGAATGTTCGGCCGAAGGGGAAGAGAAAGATCCCTTTCAGCGATGAACCGGCCTCGCCGCGGCTGCGACGACCCGGACCGATGATTTACCAGCCAAAGTAGCCAAAGTAGCCTTCCCCAAACAGGTCGGACATGACGTTGGTGCTCGGGTCGCAAGCATGGTTCAAGCACGGCAGCCCGAGACCCGCTTCGACGGACTTGAGCAGGGAGAAGTGTGTGTAGAATTGCGAGCTCTGCACACCGGCGCGGCCATAGTTCGTGTCCACGATCAGCAGAACCTTGTTTGTTGTTGGCGCCACACTGTAGTCATTCTCGTCCCACACCGTTATGATCGCGCTGCGCCCATCGCTCCACGCCGGCGAATGATGGATCGCCTCCACAATCTGCGCCACTGCGGTGTCGCCGTGGTACATCAGCGCCGGGTTCAGGCCGGTTAGCGTTCCGTTGTCGTTCGGATCGTACTCGCAGTCCGGCCCGGCGTTACCCCGTCCGTGCTGGTCGTCGCACTGATTCGGCACGATGTACGAATACGTCGGCACGTGTCCCGAGTTTAGGTCTGCGTAGAGACCGGTCGGGCCCGTAAAATTGGCCATGTTGTTGTAGCTGTTTCTTGGATCGGTGCCGGCCTGTATGTTCGCAAAGTAGGCGAAGGGATTGTGCTTCACGGCGTACAGGCCGATGAGGCTGGTCGTCTCGCCCGGGAGAGCCGTGCTGAGATTCGTGTTGTTCGTGAAGAAGCCGTCGGCCAGGTTCACCGTATCCGGCCCGGATGGCGGCAGGTCCTCTTGATAGGTCTTCCAGCTCAACCCTGCGGCAACGAGTTCATCGGCAATTGTCTTCCCGACAGTATGCGGATTCGCCGGATAAGATAAGACTCCGTCAATGTCGATGTCGCCTGGCGGCCCGGTCGTTTCG
>Ga0181521_10003829_pt1 | contig 17522 bp, 12 predicted proteins | sample PEATcosm2014_Bin_32_FD_119764 | JGI IMG/M metagenome (GOLD analysis project Ga0181521, IMG submission 119764) | Peatland microbial communities from MTU Mesocosm Facility, Houghton, MI, USA - PEATcosm2014_Bin02_60_metaG | ecosystem: Environmental > Terrestrial > Soil > Wetlands > Peat | place... | reverse complement strand
TGACCTGGCCCGCGAGGCCGTCCCCGCCGTTGGCCTTGAGATCGCACGGTTGCGGCTGGGGCGTGCTGGGCGGCCGGCTGAGCGCCAGCGGCATTGCGGCGCCGCCGAGAGAGGCGGTGCGGTTGGACTGTCCGTGGCAGCCCGTGCAAGAACGCACCTCCCCGGGGGCGTAATTCACGTAGGTTCTCTCCCGCTGGAGTTCCCTGTAGTTCTCGTCCAGGGCCTGAAAGAAGATACTGCGGTTGGCCGGCACCACGAAGTGGGCGGAGCCGTCTTTTTCGACGGGCACGACACCCCACTGCACGCGCGGCCAAAGGGCGGCCTTCCAACTGGAGCTGCTCAGCGACGGCTCCCAGCGGCGGTTGGTGGACCAGTAACGCGGCAGCGCCTCGTTGATTCGCAGCCATTTGACTTCCCCCGGCTTGACCCCCTCCATGCCCTGGTAGACGTTGGCCACGACGCACAGGGCCTGGTTGCCGGCGGCGTATTGCGGGTCCCGGATAGATTGCACCGGCGGCGGGACCGGCCGGGCCACCAGCGGCAGCGGATGCCAACAGGAGAGCTCCGGATCGGCATGAACCAGGCGGTGGCGGCCCCCGGTGTCGATCAGGTACAAGGCATAGGCGTTGGCAACGTCCTTGAAATGATCGGCCGGATTGGCCTTGCAGGAAACCAGGAACTCCCGGTCGCTGACGGGATACGGGTGCGTGTACAGGCGGCCCGACCGGCCTTGCTCATCGTGCACGTACTTGCCGTCTTTCGTCAGGAAGTGCCACCCCGATTCCGAGCGGCGCGGGATGAACACCTGCGGGGTGATGTTGACCACCGGCCATCGCTCGTCCCCTTGCACGTAACCCGCTTCGTCCGGATCGGGGCCGCGATCCCGGACGCCCATCCCGAAGTCCACCAGCAGGATCGGCCCCAGGCAACCTCCTTGCGGATAGTGGCACGTGCCCACGCACACGAAGCGATGGTTGCTGCCGGGCAGGGGTTGCGGGTACATATAGATGGTCGTATCGTCGTCGGCCAGGCCATAGAGTTCCTGGGGCCTGGCCCCGTCGGGATTCATAGACCAGACGGTCTTGGCGACCCGCGCGCCCCGGTCGATGTACTCCCAGCGGTGATACATGACCCGGCCGTCATCGAGGACCATCGGGCAGAATTCGCTGACCGGGCTCTTCGTAAGCTGTTGGACGTGGGTGCCGTCGGCGTCCATCCGGTGCAGACCGGGGGCCACCAGGTGGGCCGACCCGCCGCAGAGAACCGTGTGCTCCGAGCGGGTCGAGGAGAAGATGATCTTGCCGTCCTGCAGATAGTTCGGGTGGATGTCGTCCGTGTGCCAGCCCGGATGCCATCGCGCCACCTTCTGGGCCTCGTCCGGCGGCGGGAACGATACTTGCCGCAAGCCCGTGCCGTCGACGTGTACTTCCCAGACACGGAATCCGGACCCGGGATCCCGGCGGAAATCGAAGATGACCTTCTTGGCATCGAACGACAGGCTGATCTTGCCGATGAAGCCCTTGCCGCCGGGCATGTCGGCGGCCCTGACGACGGCCCGCTCCGACCGCGTCCGCAGGTTGTAGACATAGATGCCGTTGTGGGGAACGAACCGGTCGGGGCTGGTGCCGTTGTTGATGTCGGTGTAGTAATGATCCGAAGAGTAGGGCTTGCGTTTGACGAAGACGATCTCTGCGAAGCCCAGCTCATTGGGCCCGACGGCCGTCTCGGTCGCAGCCGGGCGGCCGGCGGACGCTGGCATCGCCTCACCCGCAACGGCGGCCCGCGCCGCTCCCGGGGCGCTCCAAACGATCGCGATCGCGAGCCAACCGAGCAGGGCGGCAGCCCGCAACGGAACGCTCGCTGCACGGCACATCGGATGCGTCATGGTTTCTCTCTTCATGCGAGGTTTGGCTGAAGCTCGCAGCCCTCGCCCCAACTCCGTGCCACATATCACTCTAGCAGAGTTGCCCAAGATGTCAACGATCCTCCTCCTTCTGCGATAGTCGTCCGTCGTGGATCTGTGCGTTCAACTCGCGGAGCGCCGGATAGAGCTGCTCGAAGACGGCGAATCGCTCGGCATATTCGGCGGCGCGGCGCGGGTCGGGCTCGTAGGTGCGGCCCGGCTTCCAGACCTGCTCCAGCGCGTCCTGCTCGTCGCGGTACAGCCCCACGCCGATGCCGGCCAACAGCGCCGCGCCCAGCGGCACCGCCTCGTCGAGCTGCGGGACTTCGACGGGCCGGCCCATCACGTCGGCCTTGTTCTGCATCCAGACCTCGTTGCGCGTCGGGCCGCCGATGGCCACGATCCGCTCGGGCCGGACGCCCAGCCCCGACTCGAAACCGCGGACGATCTCGAGGAACTGGTAGTCGAGCCCCTCGATCACCGCCCGCAGCATGTCGCCCCGGCCGACGGCGTTCCGCAGGCCGGCGAAGGCGCCCAGCGAGCGGTGATCGACGATCGGGCAGTGGCTGCCCGACATGTGCGGCAGGAAGAGCACGCCGTTGGCCCCCGGCGGCGAGGCGGCGGCCTCCGCCGTGAGGCCGGGCCAATCGATGCCGCCCGCGGTTGTGCGAGCCGCTCCGGCGGCGGCTCCGGCGGCTGTTAGCCGCCGGCTGGGGTCGTCCGTTGCGGTATGCCCGAAGGTCCTGGCGAACCATTCGAGCATGTCGGCGGCCACCGTGGCGCCCATGGCGGTCCACATGCCGCAGGCGACGTGCGAATCGACGATGATGCCCATCTGCCGCACGGCGGGCGTCAGCACCGGCTCGGCCAAGGCGGTCACGACCATCTCCCACGTGCCCAGCACGTCCAGGACGACGCCCGGCCGGAATGCGCCGGTGGGCAGCGCCCCGCAGCAATAGTCGTGACCGCCCAGGACCACGGGGGTGCCCGCGGGCAGTCCCGTGGCCGCGGCCGCCGCCGCATGCACCTCGCCCAGCACCGTGCCGCTGGGCAGCACGTCGCCGAGCAGCCGCCGGTCGATGCCCGAGACCGCCAGCAGCTCATCCGACCAGGTTCGCCGCCGCTGATCGAACAAGAGCGTCGTCGAGGCCATGCTGTAGTCGGTGGCATGCCTGCCGCAGAGCATGAAGTTGACGAAGTCCTCGATCAACAGCCACTTCTCGGCACGGCGGAGGATCTCCGGCTCGTGCTCGCGCATCCACAACAGGCGCAAGGCCGTGTTGAACACCCAGAGCTGGTTGCCTCCCACGGAAAACTGCCGCTCTGCGCCGACGTGTTCCAGCCACCAGCGGCGCTGCGGCTCGGTCCGCGGGCAGTGCCAACTGATAAACGGGTAGAGCCACGAGCCGTCGGCGGCCACCGGCAGGCCGTCCATACCCATGCCGGTGACGGCCACGCCGCGGATCGCCCGCCGATCGTCGAGCCCGGCGACGGCCTCGCGGAGCAGCTCGGCCACGCCGCCCCAGATTTGCTCGGGCCGCCAGACGGTCCACTCCGGATGCGCGGCGTCCGGATGGCATTGCTCGGTGGGCCGGCTCGCCCGGGCGACCGCGCGGCCCCCCGCGTCGTAGATCACCGCTTTCAGGTTGGTGGAACCCAGATCGATGCCGACGAGGTAGTCCATGGGGCGGCGGGGTCAAGGAGGAAGGAGGAGGGATAAAGGATGAAGGATAAAGGATTGGAAGGTTTAGCGGCCGGGCTTGCCCGGCGCGTTGTACGGCTCGTCCAATTCTCACGAAAACGTGCTGCCCGTCTCTTCTCCCCAGCCGCGGAGCGAGATGGGATACGTGCCGTACATGCGGATGGCGTTCCACATGGCCAGATAGTTGCCCGGCTTCACGGCCGAATGGATGCTGTTACTGGAAGAAACGATAAGCCCGCCCCCCTCGGCCGCCTTGCGGATGACGCCGACGGTCTCCCGGACGACGTCTTCCTCGCTGCCGAAAGTGAGGGTGTGGGCGCAATCCACGTTGCCCTTCAGCGCCACGCGATGGCCGTATTGCCGCTTGAGCGCCTCGATGTCGAGCTTGGCGATCGGGTCGATGGGATCGAGGCAGTCGATGCCCGCGTCGAGGATCATGTCCAACAGGGGCATGATGTTTCCGTCGGTGTGCTTGATGACGGGCAAGCCCGCCGCGCGGAAGCCGCCGATCACCCGCACCAGGCCGGGATAGAAGAACTCGCGGAACGCCTTGGGCGACATGAACGGCTGCTCGGCCGAGGCGTAATCGTCGCCCGTGAAGACGAAATCGGCGCCGCGCCGCGCCACTTCCTTGGCCATCTCCAGGTTGACGTTGACCGACAGCTCGACAAGCTGCCGGACCAGCTCCGGCTCCTCGACCAGCGCCACGAGCAGGCCCTCGAAGCCCGCCAGGTACCGCGGGATGGAGAACACGTCGTTCAGGTGGACGCCGACGGCCAGCTTGCCCTTGTATCGGGCGACGAGCCGCTCCAGGCTGGCGTAGCGGCCCGGGGCGCGCGGATCGGGCGGCTCGTAGCGGCGGAGGTCGTCGAGCGTGTGGATCGGGCCGGAGACCGGGAAACTGTGCTCCTCGCCCGTCTGCTCCACGACCACCCCCCACTCGTTGCGGAACCGCTTCGGGGCGATCTCTTCTTTCTTGAAATCCGGGCCGGTGAGGATTGCGTCCAGGTTCATCCGCACGGTGAACTCTTCCATCGTCGAGCCGGGGCAGATGGCCGCGCGGACTTTGCGGTCGATGATCCATTCGAAATGGGGAATGCGATCCACCTCTTCGCGCCGCAATGCCCGCAGGACGCGTTGGGCGGAGCTGAGCTGGCTCATGGCCGTGTTCTCGTTGCGTGGCGGACAGCCGCCATCTTGGCGGACGCGGCGGCGGCTGTCAAGCAGCCTGCGTGCCCCTGTGACTCTTTCGTTCCCGGTGCGGTGGCCGCAACATGCAGGGTGGGTCGAGCGCAGCGAGCCCCACCACAAGAATTCGCCCGAAAGATGGTGGGGCTCGCTGCGCTCGACCCACCCTACAATGATTCGCAACCCGGAGTGTGCCGGCTACATCGGGGAGGGATAGCGGGCTGGAGACACGCCGATTAGAATAGGAAAAAGGCATACGGTGGGTCGAGTACCGTGGATCTGAACCTGAAACACAAGGTCGCGCTGGTGACCGGCGGCTCGCGGGGGCTGGGCCGGGCGATCTCTGTCGGTCTGGCTGCCGAAGGCGCCCGGGTGGCCGTACACTATTACCGCGATCCGGCCAAGGGCGTCGACCTCGTGGACGAGGCCGCCGCGGTCGTCGCGGAGATCCGGACCGCTTACGGCGGCGACGCGGTGCCCGTGCCCGGCGACCTCGGCCGGGGAGCCGATATCCGGCCGATGTTCGACGCGGTCGAGGCGGAGTTGGGCCGCCTCGATATCCTGGTGAACAACGCGGGCGTCTGGCCGACGGCCTACGTGAAGGACATGAGCGAGGCCGAGTGGAACGCCACGCTGGCGGTGAACCTGACCGGCCCGTTTCTGGCGTGCCGCGAGGCGGTCGCGCGGTGGCTGGCGGCCGGCTGTCGGGGGAGCATCGTCAACATCGTATCGCAGGCGGCCTTCCGCGGCGCCACGAGCGGCCACGCCCATTATGCGGCGTCGAAGGCGGGGCTGGTGGCCTTCACCGTCTCGCTGGCCCGCGAGGTGGCGGCGCAAGGCATCCGCGTGAACGCCGTAGCGCCGGGCATGATCGCCACCGACATGGCCCGCCACGCCCTGGAGACCAACCTGGAGCGGTACCTGGAGCGGATTCCGCTGGGACGCATCGCCGATCCGGCCGAGGTGGCCGGCGTCGTCGTCTTCCTGGCGTCGGATCGGGCCGGCTACATGACCGGCGCCACCCTGGACGTGACCGGCGGGATGCTGATGCGGTGAGCGCCCGGTCCCCTCTCCCTCCGGGAGAGGGTTAGGGTGAGGGGGAGATCGAAAGACGCGGAATTCAGGAAAGCAAGACGGATCCCCATTCCCCCTCACCCCCGGCCCCTCTCCCGGCGGGTGAGGGGAGAAAGCTCAAGACTATGCTGACGACGCTGCGAGAAGTGCTGACGCGGGCCCGGGCGGGACACTATGCCGTCCCCGCCTTCGATTGCATGGAGGACGTGATGGTCCGGGCGATCCTGGAAACTGCCGATTCGCGGCGGTCGCCCGTGGTGATGATGGTGCTCGCCCCGGACCTCGCAGGCAACGGCATGGCCTACGTGCCGGGCCTGGTGCGCGCGGTGGCTGACTATCACCCGGTGCCGGTGGTCCTGCACCTGGACCATGCCGACAACCTGGACCTCGTGCGCGCGGCCGTCGAGCGCGGCTTCACATCGGTGATGATCGACGGCTCGGCCCTGGAATTCGCGGAGAACGTGCGGCTGACGCGCGCGGCCGTCGAGCTCGCGGCGGCGCGCGGCGTGAGCGTCGAGGCCGAGCTGGGGCACGTCGGCGGCTCGGACCTCGAGTGTACGGTCCATCGCGAGTCGGTGCTCACCGAGCCCGACGAGGTGGCCCGATTCGTCCGCGAGACGGGCGTCGACGCCCTGGCCGTTTCGATCGGCACCTCGCACGGCGTGTACCGGTCGCTGCCGCACCTGAACATCGAGCGGCTGCGGGATCTCGACGAGGCCAGCCCGGTGCCGCTGGTGCTCCACGGCGGCTCCGGCACGCCCGACGACCAGATCCGCAACGCCGTCCGCCACGGCATCTCGAAGCTGAACATTTACGCCGACCTGCGGATCGCCATGGGCAAGGGGCTCCAGGCGGCTGCCGGGGCCGTGCGGCGCTCGGACCCGCTGCCGCAAGAGGTCTTCGGCCCCATCAAGCGGGAGATCGCGGCCGTAGTGAGCGAGAAGATCGACCTGCTCGGCTCGGCGGGGCGGGCGTAGGGGGTTGTCAGTTGTCAGTTTAGCGGGCGACCACGCTCCGCGCGGTGCCCTGCCCGCCGTGGCGGTGCTCGGTCCTCGATTCGCGATTCAAGACGGCGGGCAAGCCCGCCCGCTAAACTGAAATCTAAAATCCAAAATCTAAAATCCCCAATCCGCCCGCCATGAAACTCCTGGCCATCAGCGATACCTACATTCCGCGGGCATTCATGCAGCAGGGGTTTGCGTCCCTGGGCGACCTGGGTGTGAGCGTCGAGGTCCGCAGTTGGGAGCACCCGACGCTCATCGACCTGCAGAAGGCCAACCTGGCGATCGAACAGGGCGGCCCGGAGGCGGTCGAGCTTCCGGCCGGCGTGGCCGGGAACGTGGCCGAGTTCGAGATCGTGGCGGTGCAGTTCACGCCGCTGGCCGGGCGGTTCATCGAGGCGGCGTCGAAGCTGAAGGTGATCGGCGTGCTGCGGGGCGGCACGGAGAACGTCGACGTGGCCGCCGCCACCCGGCGGGGCATCGCCGTGCTGAACACGCCGGGCCGCAACGCCCGGGCCGTGGCCGAGTGTACCCTGGGCATGATCCTGGCCGAGATCCGCAACATCGCCCGGGCCCACGCCTGTCTGAAGCAGGGCGACTGGCGGCGCACGTTCCCCAACAGCGACGCGATCCCGGAGCTTTACGAGAAGACGGTGGGGCTGGTGGGCTACGGCGCGGTGGCCCGGTTGGTGGCCGGCTACCTGGCGGCCTTCGGCAGCCGGATCGTGGCCTTCGATCCGTACTTCCGGGGCGATCCCGCGCCGGCGACGCTCGTGCCGCTGGAGAAGTTGCTGCGGGAGTCGGAGGTCGTCTCGATCCATGCCCGGCTGACCGAGGAGAGCCGGCACCTGATCGGCCGTGCCGAGCTGGCCCTGATGCGGCCGACGGCCGTGCTGGTGAATACGGCCCGCAGCGGCCTGATCGACGAGGCGGCCCTGGTCGAAGCGCTGGCCCAGCGGCGGATCATGGGCGCGGCGCTGGACGTATTCGACTGCGAGCCGCTGCCGCCCGACCATCCGCTGTTGGGGCTGGACAACGTGACGATCGTGCCGCACCTGGCCGGCAGCACGATCGACAACTTCCGCAACAGCCCCAAGCTCATGGCCGGCCACCTGCGGCGGATGCTCTCGGGCGAGGGCCCGCTGCCGGTGGTCAACGGCGTCGTGCCGTCGTTGCGGGCCGGACGATAGGAAGACCGAACCATCCCACCGGAGGATTCGCGATGAAAACAGTGCTGATCGCTCCGCGAAAATACGTGCAAGGCCGGGGCGTGCTCGCGGAAGCGGGCGCGTATGTCCGCCTGCTGGGCAAGAAGCCGCTGGTGGTCTGGGACGCCTGCGTCAAGCAGTTGGTGGGCCCCACGCTCTTGGCGAGCCTGAAAGCCGCGGGCCTGGAGGCGGTCGAGGTCCTGTTCGAGGGCCAGTCGAGCAAGGCCGAGGTGGCGCGGATCGCCCAGATCGTCCGGCAGGTGGGGGCCGACGTCGTGATCGGCGTCGGCGGGGGCAAGGCCCTGGACACGGGCAAGGCGGTCGCCGTGGCCAGCGGCACGAAGACCGTCACCTGCCCCACGATCGCCGCGACCGATTCGCCCACCAGCGGCGCCACCGTCTGGTACGACGCGGAGGGCAACTGCTGCGGCTGGGACTGCTGGCCGTTCAATCCCGACATCGTGCTGGTGGACAGCCAGGTGATCGCCAACGGGCCGGTGCGGGCGTTCGTGGCGGGCATGGGCGACGCCCTGGCCACGTGGATCGAGGCCGATGCCTCCTACAAGACCCGCGCCGCGACGCTGGCCGGCGGCGTAGCCACCATGGCCGGCCTGGCCCTCGCACGGCTGTGCTACGACACGCTCATGGAATACGGCATCGAGGCCAAGCGGGCGGTGGAGCACCACGCCCTGACCCCCGCCGTCGAGAAGTGCATCGAGGCCAACGTGCTCCTCTCCGGCCTGGGCTTCGAGAGCGGCGGGCTGGCCACCGCCCACATGATCGCCAATACCCTGTCCTCCTTCCCCGAGTGCAAGGGCCTCATGCACGGCGAGAAGGTCGGCTTCGGCGTCATCAGCCAGCTCTGTCTGGACGACGAGAAGCGGACGGGCGAAATCCATGCGATCGTCGATTTCGAGATCGCCGTCGGACTGCCGGTCACGCTGGCCGATCTCAACCTGGAAGGGATCTCGCGCGAGCGGCTGCGGCTGATCGGCGACGCCTGCGCGGCGAAGGGCTCGCTGTGCGAGAACCATCCCTTCACGGTGACGGCCGAGGATGTGGTCGACGCGATGATCGCCGCCGATGCCTTGGGCCGCCAGCGGAAGGGGCTGGGGTCGTAGTATCACGCCACCTATCCTTACTACCAACCCACCCGTTGGTGGTGGATCCTCCGCCAGGAAATCAAGACGCACCACGATTTCTTTAGAGTTGGCACGGCCAAGGAATGCTTGCAGGGCTATCCTCTGGTACAATTCAGCGAAGGCAGGGTTCCTTTTGGAGATGGTTTGCGACTGTTGCCGTGACCCGCTCCTAACGAAACTTCTCGCGGTCGTATCCTACCGCGAGACCTTGCCTTTCGTCTGGTATTCTGACATCTGGGATTGCAGCGATGACAGCTACAGAGCGCCTCAAGACTGAATTGGAAGCCTACGAGCGGGAAAAGTCGCGCCTTGTGTCCGAGAGTGAGGGCAAGTACGTCCTGATCCAAGGCACTGAAGTCGCCGGCGTGTGGGATACTTATGCAGATGCGTTAAGCGCCGGGTATGCGAAGTTCGGCTTGGAGCCCTTCTTGGTAAAGCAAATAGAGGGTGTCGACCGCCTCCACTACTTCACTAGGGACCTTGTGTTATGCCCATCCTGACGCTTCCGTTGGGCGGAGATGGGGCCATAATACCTGTCCTGCTGCATGTCAGCGGCCCGCGACAACAAGTGCTGCGAGCGCTGAAGCAGCCGATCCCGCCACCAGTCCTCGGCCGCGGTCAGATCGACACTGGTGCGAGCGCCACGGCAATAGACTCGAGTGTGGTCCAGGCCCTTGGATTGCTTCCCACTGGTACGACCAACGTCCTTGCGCCCTCTACGGGCACGGTTCCGCACGTGTGCAATCAGTACGACATTTCACTCATGATTCTGATGGCCCCGCAACTTCACGTTGCCTCGATGACCATCCCGGTCATTGAATCCCAATTACTCAGCCAGGGCATTCACGCGCTAATCGGCCGCGACGTACTCGCCGGTGGCATGTTCGTTTATAACGGCAAGGCAAACACCATCTCCCTTGCCTTTTGAGCAACAGGAAAAGGAGAATGCGATGAGCAATGGTCGGAAGATCGGACGCCGCGCCGCGTGCGCGACCGTGTTGGGCATCGGCGGCGGTTTGTTGTTTGCGGGCGGTGCCGCGGCGGCCCAGCGGGGGAAGCGGCGGGCAGTCGCCCCGGCCACCCTGAACAACGCCGACTTCTACGACGCCCAGGGCAAGTTCCAGCCCGAGGCCGCCAAAGACGCCTATCTGCGCTTCCTCGAAGCGGCCCAGTACCCCATCTCCGAACGGCTTCGCAAGGAGATGTGGATGGCCGATTTCGGCCTGGGCCGCTTCATTGAGGTCGGCCTGGGCGGGATGTTCTGGGTCAACAACCAGAAGGACAACTACACCAGCCTCGATTTCTTCCTGTTCCCCGGCCAGATGATCCCCGAGCACTGGCACGTGCCGCTGCCGGCCGAGAACGTGCCGGTGAAGATGGAGTCGTGGCACGTCCGCTGGGGCTCGACCTATACCTACGGCGAGGGCGAGCCCGCGGCAAAGCTGGGCGTGAAGATCCCCGAGTGCGAGGAGAAGTACGTCACGGTGCGGCACGAGAAGGTGCTGAAGCTGGGCGAGGTGGCCGGACTGACCCGGCCCGAGGCGAAGCACTGGCAGCAGGCCGGGCCCGAGGGCGCGATCGTCACCGAGACCTCGACGTTCCACAGCGGCGCCGCCGTGCGGTTCACCGACCCGCGGATCAAGTTCTGAACAAGCCATGCACCGCCACCCCAGCCTTTCCGCATGCACGGCCCTCCTGGTGCTGCTGGGTACCGGGCAAGTCTTCGCCCAGTCGCAGCGCGAGATGGTCGAGGCCGACTGGCTGCGGCAGGCACAGCCGGCGCCGGCCCCGGCGAAGTTCCCCACGGCCGAGTTCCTCGCCCGGGCGCGGCTCTTGGCGGCCGACCTCCGAACGGCCGGCGTCGACACCGGCCCGCACCAGCAGGCGCTGGCCGCTATCGCAGCCGAACTGCGGGCCCTGCCGGCCGGCGCGGCGCCCGAGCGACAGAAGGAGCTGTACCTCAAGACCCGCTGGGCCATCCGCCGGCTGGCCTTCTGCAATCCGCTGCTGGGCTTCCGGGAGCTGGTCCTGTGCAAACGGTTCACCCAGGAAACCTATCCGGACGTGTGCTTGAACCACATGCCGTGGGTCTCGCGGCCCGGCGGCGATCTGTGCGTGGTCACGCTCGCCGGGCCGGAAGGCGAGCCGCGGGTGCGGGCCCTCTTGAGCGGCACCCTGGGGCCGGGCCACGTCCACGGCATGGACCTGTGGTGGGACGCCACGCGGGTAGTCTTCGGCTATGCGAAGGCCAAGAGCGACGCACCGGTCCAGGGTTTCCCCGGCCGGCTGGGACATCAGCACCGGCTGGACAACGAGCCCACCCACCTTTTCGAGATCGGCATCGACGGCAAGAACCTTCGCCAGTTGACCGGCCATCGCCTGTGGAGCGACCTCGACCCGACCTATCTGCCCAGCGGCGAGATCGGGTTCGTTTCGGAGCGCTGCGGAGCGTCGCTGCAGTGCAACGAGATGGACAAGGACGAGACCTCCTGCAACCTTTACGTGATGCAGCCCGACGGCAGCCGCATCCGGCGGCTGAGCGTCTCGAAGGACGGCGACTACCTGCCCCATTGCCTGGACGACGGTACGATCGGCTATACCCGCTGGGAATACGAGCAGCGGGGATGGGCCAACATCCAATCGCTGTGGACCGTGCGGCCCGACGGCACCGGGGCCGACGCCTGGTTCAAGCAGCACCTGAACAATCCCTGGGCGTTGGAGGACTTCCGCTCGATACCGGGCACGAATAACAACCGGCTCGTGGCGGTTGCCGCGGGCCACCACACGCTGGCCGCCGGGCCCGTCGTCGTCATTACGCCCAGCGACGGGATGAACGATCCGCGGGCGATCCGGATCGTTACGCCCGGCGTGTACCCGCCCGAGGGCGGCATGTCCGGCTCGCCGGTCGACGCGGGGGGTGTGGCCGACCGCGGCGGCTTCTACATGACCCCCTGGCCGCTGTCGCAGAAATACTTCCTCGCCGCGTACTCGTACAGTCCGGCCCAGACCGAGCGGGCCGGCTACGGCATCTACCTGATCGACGTGTTCGGCAGCAAGGAGTTGCTGTACCGGGACCCGGGCATCTCGTGTTTCGTGCCCATTCCGCTGCGGCCGCGGCCGCGGCCGCCGGTGTTGGCCGACACGACCGACCCGTCGCAGAGCTTTGCCGTGTGCAGCCTGACGGCGGCGGCTTTCGGGATGCCGGGGGTCGAGCCGGGCCGGGCCCGCTACCTGCGCGTTCTGCAAGGCATCCAGTGGCCCTACGACGAGAAGCACGGCGGCCAGCGCTACGAGCCCGACGCCAAGGGCGCCGAGAACTGGAACCCCACCCGCGTGCTCGGCACCGTGCCCCTGGAGGCCGACGGCAGCGCGTACTTCAAGCTGCCGGCGGACCAGGCCGTCTACTTCCAATTGCTCGATGAGAACCACATGGAGCTGCGGCGGATGCGGTCGTTCATCAGCTTCCAGCCGGGCGAGCGGCGGGCGTGCGTGGGCTGCCACGAGACGCGGGCCGTGGCCCCGCCCGACGGCCCCTTCCCCGCGGCCATGCTCCGCGAGCCGGTCGATCCCGTGCCGCCGCCCTGGGGCACCCCGGCCATGAGCTTCCTCCGCGACGTCCAGCCCATCTTCGACCGGCACTGCACGAGCTGCCACGGCGGCATGAAGCCGGCCGGGGGGCTGGACTTCTCGGGCGGCCTCACCAGCGGACCGCAAGGCCGCACCCGCAACGTGGCCTACGACACGATCTTCGCCCACAGGCTCATCGCCCGCTCGAACGTCAACGACGACGCCCAAATCACCATGCCCCTGGCCTTCGGCTCGCACCGCAGCAAGCTGGTCGAGGTGCTGCGGAGCGGCGCGTGCAGCAGCCGGGCGAAGCTATCCGGGGAGGAGTGGCTGCGGCTGGTCACCTGGATCGATTTAAACGGTCCGTACCACGACCGCTTCATCAATAAGCGCCCCGAGCGTGCCGTTTACGACCTGCCTGCCGACCGGCAATTGGAATCGGCGCTTGCCGCCGTCCACGCGAGGCGGTGCCAGGCATGCCACCAGCCGGCCGACGTGACGCGGCTCGGTTGGATCGACCTGCGGCAGCCCGACCGCAGCCTGTTTCTCGTCGCGCCATTGGCCACGCCGGCCGGCGGCAGCGGGAAGTGTTCCCAGGCGGTCTATAAGGACGCCAGCGACGCCGACTATCAGGCCGTGTGCCGGCTCGTCCGCCAGGCCGTCGAAAAGGCATGGCAATTCCCCCGCCGCGACCTGGAGTCCGTGGCTCGCTAAATGACCTCACGCGGCCCTGGGAATCCAACCGTGTGCCACTGCTTGGAACAAGCAGTGCGTCCCGCGGGTCTGGCACTGCCTGTTCCAAGCAGTGGCACACCGAAACCCTCCCAAGATCGTGCAGGGTCATTTAGCCCCGGGAAAACTTGGATGAATCAGCGCGTTGCGCCGGGAGCGGTCGAGGTGGCCGCGGGCGGGGTCAGGTACATGTCGCCGGGCCCCAGGTGATCGTACCAGGTGAACTTCAGAATGAGGGAAGTCGCGGCGCACACGGCCAGCGAGACGGCCAGCTCCGTCCAGTGCTGGATCACGAGGTAGATGGGCGCGCTGACGAGGCTCGTCTGCCAGACCAGGCCGACGGCCAGGTTGAAGACGTCGCGGCGGAAATCCAGGTTCTTCTGGAAGCCCGGGTCCTCCTGCCGGCATTTCTCGTACACGGGGCCCCAGAATCCCCACGGCCTGACGGTGCGGTAGAAGCTCTTGAGGATTTCGTCGCTTTCCGCCGCGGTCAAGAGGCAAACGACGACCGAGGCGAGAAGGCTCACGGCAAGGATGAGGAGGAAGGCGAAGACGGGGTGGATGGGCACGTAGATCTTGGCCACGGCGGCGGCGGTGCCGGCGACCATGCCCGCGAGAAACCCGTAGCCGTTCAGCCGCCACCAGTGCCACTTCAGCACGTTGGGGGCCTCGAAGGCCGGCACCAAGGCCGAGACGATCCATTCGGTGATCGAGTGTACGTTCTCGATCGCGAAGCCGAAGGCGATGCCCAGGATGATGACCAGCGTGGAGGTGATCCAGGCGATCACGACGTAGCGCTTCGGGGGCGCGTCGGGGCGGAGGTAGCGCTTGTAGATGTCGTTGACCACGTAGGCCGCGCCCGAGTTGACCGTCGAGACGAACGTGCTCATGAACGAGGCGATCAGCGCCGCGATGAGGATGCCCTTGAAGCCGATGGGCACGTAGTCCCGCACGACGTCGGGCAGGATCCGCTCGAAGTCCACCTTCGCGCCCATCCCGGCCAGGTCCTCGCCGAAAAAGGCGATCCCCAAGACGGCGATGCCGGCGATCAGCAGGAACCGCGGGGTGAGCGACACCACGGCCATGACCATGTTCTCCAGGGCCGCCTCGCGCGGGCTCCGCGTGGAGAGGATGTGCTGGATGGCGTAGTTGGGGGTCGGCCCCGCCATGCTCACCAGCACCCCCTTCAGGAAGAGCATGCCCGTGAAGAAGGCGAACAGCGAGTAGCCGTCGCCCCCCTCGGACATCGGGCCGTAGATCCGCGGGTTCAGGGCGGGGATCAGGCCGGACCAATCCAGGTCGAGCTTTCCCCAGCCGAAGAAGAGGTTGTCCCAACCGGCGGGCACGTGCGCGGCGATCTGCTCGGGCGTGATCATGGCGATGGCAATCACCGCGACGGCGATCGCGGCGGTCACCTTCAGCGCGAACTGGATCAGGTCGTTCATCACCACGCTGTACATCCCGCCCACCACGCAATACACGCCGGTCACGGCCATCACCAGGATCGCGTACACGTAGTGCGACGGCAGGTGCAACGACAGCGGGAGGGTGTGGCCGCCGAAGAGGTGGACCGCCGACTGCCAGTGGATCTCCAGGTTCCAGGGGAAGAACGGCTCGGTGAACTTGCCGATCCCCTGGAAGGCATAGCTCAGGAAGCCCACCACGCTGACCAGGGCGTAGACCACGACGCTCACGTAGGCCCACTCCGCGCCGCGGCTCGTGCCGAAGCGGGTCCGCATCCACTCGGCCCCGGTCAGCACGTTGGAGCGGCGGACCCACGTGCCCAGGTACATCATGCGGAAGATCACGTTGAACAGCGGCCAGACCCACAACAGCCACGTGGCCTTCATGCCGTAGATGAAGAACATCATCACGAACCACATGGTCCCGGTGATGTCCACCCCGCTGGAGCCGTGGGCCACGCCGATGATCCACCAGGGCAGGCTCTTGCCGGCCAGGAAGTAGGATTCCGCGCTCCGCGAGGCCTTCTTCGCCACCCACGCCCCGACCACGGCCATCAGGATCAGGTACACGACGATGATCGAAAGGTCGAGGGGGTTCATGGTTCACCGCGCATGAATTGGCCGTTTAGCAGGCGACCCGGGCACCATGCGCGACCATGCCGCGCATGGTGCCCGGGTCGCGCGCTAAACAATTTCTCCCCCTACGGCGGGCACTTCCGCAGGTGATCCAGCAATTCCTCCAGCGGGCAAGTCGCCACGGCGCAGACTTTGTCCCCGCCCCCGTAATACACCAGCAACGTCCCGGCCAGCACGACGGCGCCGCACGGAAAACAGACGCCCCGGTAGAAACCCTTGATCTCGTACTCCGTCTCCGGCTGCATCAGCCAGTCGGGCGTGCGGTGCAGCACCCGGCCCGGGTCCTCCAGGTCCAGCAGGAGCGCGCCCAGCCGGTAGAACTTGTCCGGCCCGAGCCCGTGGTAGATCGTCAGCCACCCGTGCGGCGTGCGGATCGGCGGCGTGTTGACCCCCAGCTTGTGCGCCTCCCAGGGATAGCGGTTCTTGACCAAGAGCCGGCTGGGGGCCTTGGGCAAGCCCAGCAGGTCATCGCAGGAAGCGATCCACGCGCAGGCGTGCTCCGTGCCGTACCTGGGCCCGACCCATTCCAAGGGCCGGTGGATCATGACGTACTTCCCCGCGATCTTCTCGGGAAACAAGACCACGTCGCGATCGTCCAGCAGGGGATCGGTCATCCAGCCGGCCCGGATCCACGTCCGGAAATCCCGCGTCATCGCCAGGCCGGTCAGCGTGGCGTTGGTCCGCAGGTAGTGGGGAAACTCCGGCGGGCAGTCGGGCCGCAGGTAACGCTGGCGCACCTCGGGAATCCAGAACTGGCCGAAGGGATAGTGGCGGCAGGCATAGGTGACGTAATACCAATCGCCCAGCTTGACGATCCGCGGGTCCTGGATCGTCGCCCCGTCGAACCCCTCGACGCTCGGCCCGAAGACCGGTTGGTCGCCGGCGCGCTCGAAGTGGTAGCCGTCGCTGCTGGTGGCCAGGCCGAGGTAGCACTTGTAATCGGGATGCGATTCGGCGCTGCGGTACAGCAGGAGCACCCGCCGGGCGGCTTCATCGTAGCAGGCCGCCGGATTGAAGACCGCCAGGTCCTCCCACGGGTGCTCGGGATGCGGCGAGAGAATGGGATTACCCGCGAAACGCGTGAGCTTCATGGTCCCCCCTCATTCCACACGACGGACGGGGCAAGTTGGGGCACGGTGTCTCTCCCAGGGCGTAACGGACCAGTATAAGTCGCGCCGGGCGGCATTGCCAGCAGGGCGCCGCGATGCTCGTGCGAGGGCGCTGCTATCGCTCGAACCCGGCGGCCAGGCGGGCGCCCTCGCGGGTCGCCAGGCCGATCTGCTCGAAGTCCCCGCGGCGGCCGTTGTACCACAGCATCCAGCGATTGCCCTCCAGAACGGCAAAAGGCTTGTAGCAGGCGTCGCCGTCCCAGTCGCCCTTGCGGGCGCGGATGATCGGATTGGCCGGATGACGCTGCCAGCCGGTGATGCCGTCCTTGGATCGTGCCAGGCCGATCTGCGCGGTATTCACGTCGCGAAACCCGATGTAGAACATGTAGTGCCAGCCCTCCTGGACCACCACCTGGCAGGCCGTCACCCGGTCCTTCTCCCAATCCTGGCTGCGATCGGGCCGGAAGACGGGGTTCTGCGGGTGCTTGGTCCAGGCGATGCCGTCGGGACTGGTGGCGTAACCGATGGCGTCCGGCTCGTAGCCCTCGCCGCCCGAGTACCACATGCGGAACCGCCGGGTCGGGGCGTCCCAAATCACGTGGGGACACATGACGTGCCGTTTCTCCCAGGGCAGCTCCGGCTTGAGCACCGGCTGGTCGGACATCGGCTTCCAGACCTTCCCGTCCCGGCTGGTCGCATAGCGGATTTGTCCGGTGGCGTACCACAGGTGATAGATATCGCCGCGTTTGAGCAGGCCCGGCCGGTCCCCCGGCAGGACCACCAACGGCCGCACGGGT
>Ga0181521_10003828_pt1 | contig 17523 bp, 10 predicted proteins | sample PEATcosm2014_Bin_32_FD_119764 | JGI IMG/M metagenome (GOLD analysis project Ga0181521, IMG submission 119764) | Peatland microbial communities from MTU Mesocosm Facility, Houghton, MI, USA - PEATcosm2014_Bin02_60_metaG | ecosystem: Environmental > Terrestrial > Soil > Wetlands > Peat | place... | reverse complement strand
GGAAGTGCCGCCACGAGGCTCGCCGCAGTCTGCGGCACGATCCCCGCCCAGGCCGTGAGTTCGTCGACCGAGAGCCGGAGACCGACCAGTCCATCGGGCGAAGTTCGAGCGACGCCGTCGCGCGTGGACGCGATCACCCGGCGCAGGAGCTCGCCGCGGTCGGTGCCGAGCTCGTCGCTGCGGAAGTTAGTGAGCCGCGAGCAGAACTGGCGGAGGAGGCTGTACTGGCCCGCGTTCAATTCCACACCGTCGCAACCGGCGTCGACAGCCGCCGCGGCCGCGAGGCCGAAAGCGGCGACCAGGGCCTCGATCTCCTCGGCCTCCAGCGCCTTCGGAACTTCGCCGGTCTCGGCGTCGGGCACCGGGGAGGCCCCGAGCAGGACACGTTGGTGGTAGGCGCTCGAGCCCTGGCCGCCTGCGTGGCCGAGCGCGGCGATCACGAGTGCGCCCTCGGCGTGGCAGGCACGCGAGATGGCGGACCAGCCCTCGAAGGCCAGTGAGGCGAGCGGAGCCCGCTCGTAAGGCCAGTCCGATTCGTCGACCGACGCCTCCTCGACGACGATCACTCCTGCCCCTCCCGCGGCACGAGCCCGGTAGTAGGCGACGTGGCGCTTCGAGAACGCCCGGCCCGTTCCGAGGTTGGTCTCGTGCGGGCCGAACACGAGGCGGGAGCGGGCCTCCCGCCGACCCAGGCGGACCGGGTCGGAAAGGGACGTCAAGGGCGGGATTCGCCGGGGAGGACCTCGGCGAATCGGGTCGGAATCGCTTTGCCGGTCGCAGGCGAGACCCCCGTGACGGGTGCCACTTTGCCCGCGAGACCGAGCTCCATGGCAAAGACCATAGATTCCGGAAGGTGAAAGCGTCCTCCTGCCCAGATGCCGGTGGTCGCAGGTGAACCGGCTCGGGTCCGAGGAAAGCCCCTACCTGCGCCAGCACGCCCGCGATCCCGTCGACTGGTACCCGTGGGGCGACGACGCGCTCGCGAGCGCGAAAGAACTCGACCGGCCGCTTTTCATCTCGATCGGCTACTCGGCGTGCCACTGGTGCCACGTCATGGGTCACGAGTCCTTCGCGGACCCGGCGACGGCGGAGGTGATGAACCGTCATTTCGTGAGCGTGAAGGTCGACCGGGAAGAGCGGCCGGACCTCGACGCGGTCTACATGGAGGCGGTGCAGGCCGCGACCGGCCGCGGCGGTTGGCCGATGAGCGTCTTCGCCACCCCGGACGGGCTCCCTTTTCTTGCGGGCACGTACTTCCCCGAGCGCGCCCGCCCTGGGCTGCCCTCCTTCCGCCAGGTGCTCGACGCCGTCGCCACGGCCTGGGATTCGCGCCGGGACGATGTCGTCGGCCAGGCGCGCCTCTTGGCGGACGCGGTTTCGAGGCGCCTCGGGCCGGGGAACCCGTCCCACCCCGGTGGACCGGGCCCGAGGAGCGTCGACGAACTGTGCGCCGAAGCCGCCGCCCGGCTCTCCTCCCTGTTCGACCCTGTCAACGGTGGCTTCGGCTCCGCCCCGAAATTCCCCCAGCCGCTCCTCTTGGACCTGCTGTTGCGCGATCACCTCCACGACAGCGAAGGCGGGTCGCTCGACATTGTCGAACGCACCCTCGAGGCCATGGCCTCCGGCGGCATCTACGACCACCTCGGCGGAGGCTTCTCCCGCTACTCGGTCGACGCCCACTGGGACGTGCCACACTTCGAGAAGATGCTGTACGACCAGGCACTGCTTGCTCGGGTCTATCTGCACGCCTGGCAAGTTGACGGCGACCCTCGCTGGCTCCAGGTGCTCACCGAGACCCTCTCGTACGTGCTCGGCGACCTCCGCGACGAAGGTGGGGGCCTTTACGCGGCAGAGGATGCGGACTCCGAGGGCGAGGAAGGACGCTTCTACCTGTGGTCGGCCGAGGAGCTGAGCTCGGTGCTCGGGCCCGCGCTCGGGGCGGAGGCGGCCGAATGGTACGGCGTCACGGCGAAGGGCAACTTCGAAGGCCGGACGATCCTGCACCTGGCCCGGCCTGGCGCCCTCGCGCGCCCGCCGCAGGTCGAAGCCGCCCGGTCGATGCTTGTCGCCGCGCGGGCTGCTCGCGTCCGGCCGGGCCTCGATGACAAGATCATCACGGAGTGGAATGCCATGATGTGCTCGACCCTGGCCGAAGCCGCCGGCGCGACCGGCAGAGACGACTGGTCGCAAGCGGCCCTTGAGATCGCGACATTCCTCCTCGGCCACCTGCGCCGCCCCGATGGCCGCGTCCTTCGCTCCTCTTGCCGAGGGCACGCCTCTGTGCTCGGCTACGCCGCGGACTACGCGTGGCTCGTCGACTGCTGCACTCGCCTCGGCGAGCTCACGGGCGAGCCGGCATGGACGATGGAGGCCGTGACGATCGCCCGGCACCTGCTCGAGCTCTTCTGCGACGAGGAGAACGGCGGCCTCTACACGACCGGCGCCGACGCGCCACCGCTCGTGGTGCGGCCCCGGGACGTCCAGGACGGCGTGACGCCCTCCGCGGGCTCGGTCGCGGCCGTCGCGCTCGCGCGCCTCGGCGCCCTCACCGGTGACGACGGGTTCTCCGATGCGGCCGCGCGGATCATCGCCTCGGCGCGAGTCCGCCTCGCGGCCGCCCCCGCGGCGTTTGCCGAGCTCCTCCTAGGAGCCGAGCTGGTCACGGAGGGGCCCCTGGAGATCGCCGTCACGGGCGACCGGCCGGACCTTCTCCGGGCGGCCCGGACGCGCTTTGTGCCGGGGGCCGTGCTCGCCTGGCGCTCACCTGCTCTCGGGAACGCCGCCCCGGTCGGCGCCTTCGCGAGCCCACTGCTCACAGACCGCGAGGACGGGTTCGCCTACCTGTGCCGACGCGGAGCCTGCCTCGCCCCGGTCCGCGATGCCGATGCCCTCCTTGAAGCCCTCGACAGCGTCGTCGCGTCCCGGTGAGACGCCACGCCGTACGGCTCCCCTCGCATCGCCACCGGAGACCGGGAGCGGCCCGGACTAACCGGCCCGGCGACGTGCTGCGCTGCCTGCTGCTTGCCCGGGGCCCAGAATGGGTGCTCGTCGATGTCGGCACCGGCTCGTTGGTGAGGAGCCGGGCCTCGGGTTGGCCGGTCGTGGCCACGGACTCGAGCCTTGCCGCCGGCCCGTTCTCCGACGCGGGCCGGGGGGGACACCGCATCGGTCCCGAGCTGGACATAGTCGACATTCAGCTCGCAGATGACGACGAGCCGCTCGACCCGGCCCGACCCGAGGCCGTGATGGTCCAGCAAGCGCCGGAGCGCGTGGGTACCCCCCGGCGCCGGGCTGCCCGCCGGCTCCTCCACGAGCTGCTTCCCGCCGACCCAAAGCGTCCTCTGCTCGGATCACTGGGACCTTCGATCTCGTATCTGGACCTGGACGGCTCGCGCGCGTCGGTCGTTGTCGTCGCTCCCGACAGACCCCCCGCCTTCTCCTCCGACCCGGCGGGCACGTGGTGCCAGTTCAGCCTCGGGGGCCGCAAGCACCGCCTCCCGGTCGTGGACGAACGCCTCCTCGAGGCCAAGGACCGGGCGCCGAGCGGAAAGGTCACGAACGAGGCCGTCCTAAAGGCGATCGGCGGAGCGCCGAGGTACCTCGTCGTCGCCCTCGGAGCCCCGCACCGAGGACAGACACCAAAGCTCGTACTCGGCGTGCTGCCGCGGCCGTGACGCGTACCGGTGACGACGAGGACCTCCCCGCCCGAGTATGCCCGCCGTCTGTCACGCGCACGGACGCCTCGCTGCCGAGGGTCAGCTCAGGTGGGCGAAGGCAGAGTGTGGCTCAAACCGGCAGCGAGCTGGCGGCAAGCGCCTCGGCCATCGCCCAGCCGAAGGCCACAAGGCTGTCACGGCGCTTGCCTTCCACGGCCGCGAACAGCCCAGCGAGCGCCTCGCTCTCGCCGTCGGATTCCAGCGGGTCGAAATCGAGGAGGCCGGCAGCGTCGCCGTCGCCCTTGATCACAAAGGACCTGTCGTCGAGTTGGCCGTCGGCGCCGAAGCGCTTGGCGAGCCGGCGACCCCAGGCGCGCTCCTCACCGGTGGCCCGGTGCTCGGGGCGGGGGACGACGTCCTCCAGCCCCGCGAAGGCGCGGAAGGCCGACGCTCGGGCGAGCCGGGTCCCGACCAGGACGTCTTCATCGGGAAACGCGAGCACGGCGCGGCGGTACAGGTCGCGCATGGCCGCGTCGAGAGCTGCGGCTCCGCTCGGGCCTCGGGTGAAGGCCGCCACTCCGACAAGCAGGCTCGGTGTGCCGCCTATCCGTTCGAGGGTCGCGAGCGCATAGCCCTGCAGCTTCGACTGCCCGCGGACCTGGGTGACGAGCACCCAGTCCTCGCGTTGCTTGGACAGGAAACCCACTTCCCAGCCGCCCGCCTCCGTCGCTGAGAGGTCGGCCATTTCGGCAAGCTCCGCGTCAGTGAGCGCCGTACAGTCCTTCGTGGCGACCTCGATCTCGATGGCCATGACAGTCTCATGCTCCCGTGCGTCTCTCACCCTGCCGCCCGGACCACACTGGGACACGGCTTCGGGCCGCGCCTTGCAGATACTGGCCGCTCGTGGCGACGCCGAACCCCGACGTGCCCGGCTGCGCGCACACGTCCCGGCTCGGACCACCAACAGTGTACGGGATTAATCAGATGACCTGCCAGGTGGCGTTCTCCTGATCACTCACCGCGCGACGGCGGAGCTGCCCAGGAGCTCCTTCAAAGCACCCACCAGGCCACCCCGGGGGTCGACGTTGAATTGCGGCGGCAGCCTCAGCACTTTCTCGCCGACGCGCAGGTGGACCGCGCAGTTGCCAGGATGCTCGGCTACGAGATCGCGGATCTGGCGTACGAGCGAGTCGGTGAGTCGGTTGAGCGGCAGCACGACCTCGACGGGGGGATCGCTGCCGGGCGTGGTCAGCTCGAGACGCCTCAGGTCCCGGCAGATGAGCTTCGGCTGGTCCTCACGTAAGTCGAGCCGGCCCCGCACCGCGACGATCGCGTCCTGCTCGAGCAGGCCGCCGTACTCGAGCATGGTCTTGGGGAACACCATCACCTCGATGGCCGCCTCGAGGTCCTCGAGCACGAAGGTCGCCATCAGCTCGCCGCGCCGCGTGTAGCGCCTCACGAGTGCCGTGACCACTCCTCCGGTCGTGACGGTGGCGTTCTCGCTCCAGCCCCCCGGTCCGGTGCCGGCACCGACGGTCGTGGCCTCTCCGCCTGGAGCAGCCGAGTCGAGAAGGTCGCGGATCGTGACGTCGGTGACGTTGCGCAAGGCCTTCTCGAGGCCCATCAGGGGATGGTCGCTCACGTACAGCCCGAGCATCTCCTTCTCGAAGGCCAGGCGCTCGGCCTTGTCGAACTCGAGGTCCGGGATCGCCACCCATGTGCCGTCGAAGCTTGCCGGCGAGGCAGCGTCGGAGGCCGCCTCCTCATCGAGGAGGGAGAACAAGGTGGCGATCCCCTGCTCCTGTTCGCGCCGGCGCACGAGCGCCCGCTCGACGATCGATTCGAAGGCGAGGCAGAGCCCCTTGCGGGGATGGCCCAGCGAGTCGAAGGCCCCCGCCTTCGCGAGCGACTCGACAGCGCGCTTGTTCAGCGCGCTCGAGTCGACGCGGCGGCAGAAGTCGTAGAAGTCCGCGAACGGCCCTCCGCGTTCTCGAGCCGCGACGATGTGCTCGACTATGGCCTCCCCGACGTTGCGTACCGCCGACAGGCCGAAGACGATCACGTCGCACCCGGCGCCCGGCCCTTCGCCTGTCCCGCGGATCGTCGTGAAGTTCGAGGACGACGCGTTCACGTCCGGCACACGCACCTCGATCCCGAGGGTGCGGCATTCGGCGAGGTAGACCGCGGTGCGGTCCTTGTCGCCCTTCACCGACGAGAGCAGCGCCGCCAGGTACTCGACGGGAAAGTTCGCCTTCAACCACGCGGTCTGATAGGCGACGAGGCCGTAGCCGTACGCGTGGGACTTGTTGAAGGCGTAGTCGGCGAACGGCTCGATGATGTCGAACAACTGCTTGCCGAGCGCCTCGTCGTAACCCTGCTTCACACAGCCCGCGATGAAACTCTTCCGCTCGGCGGCGATGAGCTCGCGGTTCTTCTTGCCGCACGCCTTGCGCAGATTGTCGGCCTCCTCGAGGGAGTAGCCGGAGAAGCGCTGCGCGACCCGCATCACCGACTCCTGGTAGAGCATCAGGCCGTAGGTGTCCCCGAGGATCGCCTCCACGTCAGGATGCAGGTAGGTGACCGGCTTGCGGCCGTTCTTCAGGTCCGGGTAGTCGCGGTGCATGTTGGCCGCCATCGGGCCCGGTCGGTAGAGGGCGACGAGCGCCGCGACGTCATCGAAGCTCGTCGGGGCCAACGAGCGCAGCGTGGAGCGCATGGCGGCGCCCTCGAGCTGGAACACGCCGATGGAGTCGCCCCGCCGCAGCATCTCGAAGGTCTTCTCGTCATCGAGGGACACCGAGTCGATGTCGGGACGTGACCCGGTCGTCAGTTCGATGAGATCGAGGGCCATCTCGATGACCGAGAGGTTGCGCAGCCCGAGAAAGTCCATCTTCAAAAGGCCGAGGTCTTCGACGCCGTGCATCTCGTACTGGGTCACGATCGGGGCGTCAGCGGGATCGGCCCCGGGCTCGGGCTTGCGCTGCACGGGCAGGTACTCGGTCAACGGCTCGTGGGTGATGACGACCGCGGCGGCGTGGATGCCGTCCTGGCGCCGCAGGCCCTCGAGACCCTTGGCGACGTCGATCACGAGCTTCGCGTCCGGATCCTGCTCGTACATCTCGCGCAACTCGGCAGCGGCCACGTAGCCGTCGTCGTGGCCCTCCACGCGCTCGAGACAGGCCCGCAACGGCGTGTCGCGTCCCATGACCAAGGGCGGCATGGCCTTGGCGATGCGGTCCCCGAGGGCGTAGGGGAAACCGAGCACCCTGGCACCGTCGCGCACCGCGGCCCGGGCCTTGATCGTCGAGAAGGTGACTATCTGAGCGACGTGATCCGCGCCGTAGCGCTCGGCCACGTACCGGATCATCTCGCCGCGGCGGCGCTCGTCGAAGTCCATGTCTATGTCGGGCATCTGCTTGCGGCCCGTGTTCAAGAAACGCTCGAAGAGCAGATCGTAACGGATCGGGTCGAGATCGACGATGCGCAGGCAGTAGGCGACGCAGCATCCCGCGGCTGAGCCGCGGCCCGGACCGACCCTGATCCCCGACTCGCGGGCGTAGCGGATGATGTCCCAGACGACGAGGAAGTAAGCCGAGAAACCCATCTCGGAGATGACCTTCAGCTCGAAGTCGAGCCGCTCGGCCACCTCGGCCGGAAGCTGCGGTCCGTAACGGGTCCCAGCTCCCTCGTAGGTCAAATGGGCGAGGTAGCCCGCCGCCGACTCCTCGTAGGTGTCGCGTCGGAAGGTCTCCGGGACGGGGAACTGCGGGAGGGCCGGCCGGCCCAGCTCGAGCTCGACCTTCGCCCTTTCGGCTATCCACAGCGTGTTGTCGCAGGCGCCGGGCACCTCTGCGAAGAGCCGTCGCATCTCCTCCGCGCTCTTCAGGTAGTGCTCCTGGCCCTCGAACTTGAAGCGCTTTGGGTCGTGGATCGTGGCACCGGTCTGCACGCACAAGAGGGCGTCGTGAGCGACCGCGTCCTCGCGCCTGCAGTAGTGGCTGTCGTTGGTGGCGATCAGCGGCGCGTCGAGCGCACGGGCGATGCGGACGAGGCCGGGGTTCGTCCTGCGCTGCGCGTCGAGGCCGTGGTCCTGCACCTCTACGCAGAGGTTCTCCTTGCCGAAGATGTCCTGGAGCCGACCCGCCAGTCCAAGCGCAGCGTCGAAGTCGTCTGCAAGGAGGGCCTGGGCCACGACGCCTCCCAGGCACCCGGTCGTCACAATGAGGCCGTCGTGATAGCGCTCCAGCAGCTCCCAGTCCACGCGCGGCTTGTAGTAGTAACCCTCGAGATAGGCGGCCGAGGAGAGCTTGATGAGGTTCCGGTAACCCTGTGTGGTCTCGGCCAGGACGGTCAGGTGGTAGTAGAGCTTCTCGCCCCGCTCGCCCTCACCGCCCGTGTCGTCGATGCGGCCCCGCCTGACCGGGCGCTCGTGGCGCGACTGCGCCGCCATGTAAGCCTCGGTGCCGATGATCGGCGTGATGCCGCGCTCGCGGCACTCCTTGTAGAAGTCGAGGACCCCGTACATGTTGCCGTGATCGGTGATCGCCAGGGCGGGCTGGCCGTCGGCCAGGGCCGCGCCGACTAGCTCGGCGATCCGCGCGGCGCCGTCGAGCATCGAGTACTCGGTGTGGGTGTGCAGGTGGACGAAGGACGAGCCACCGTGTGCTGTGCCCCCGGACGCCTCGGCCACTCCTACCCACTCCCTGTCCACAGGCTCCATCCACAGCCTGTGGACGAACTACAACCCTGTCATTAGCTCTAGGGCACGATAGCGCGCCCGTCACAGCCGGGGAGAGGTCGTGGGAGGGGTTTTCTGGATCATTGATTGCCACGTTCGGTGAGATGCGCGACGCTGTAGGTATGGAGCGGTCTGATGTCGACTCATTGCTACGTCGTCTATCTGCGGCGGAAGGTTCTGACCTCCACCTGAAGGCGGGGTCCCCACCCCGGATGCGGATCAACGGAGAGCTGACGCGCGTCACCGATGTGCCGTTGATCAAGCCCGAAGACATGGTGAAGATCGCCAAGGAGGTCATGCAGGAGCGGACCTGGGAACACTTCGAGAGGACCAACGAGGCAGACTTCGCGTACTCCATCCCGAACCTCGGCCGCTTCAGGGTCAACGGCTACCGCCAGCGCTCGACGATCGGGATGGTCTTCCGGCTGGTGCGTTCCCACGCCCGGTCCTTCGGTGAGCTGAACCTTCCCGACGCCGTCCGGCGACTCGCCGACGAGCAGCGCGGTCTCATCCTCGTCACAGGGCCGACTGGGTGCGGCAAGACCACGACCCTCGCCGCCATGGTCGACCACGTCAACCGGACCCGTGAGTGCCACATCGTCACGATCGAGGACCCGATCGAGGTCCTCCACCAGGACGAGCTCTCCGCAGTCTCGCAGCGGGAAGTGGGCTTCGACACCTCCAGCTTCCTCGTCGCGCTGCGCTCGGCGCTTCGCGAGGACCCCGACGTGATCCTGGTCGGGGAGATGCGCGACACCGAGACCGTCGAGACCGCCCTGAGCGCGGCCGAGACCGGGCACCTCGTGTTCGCCACGCTCCACACCATCGACTGCGTGGAGACGATCAACCGCATCGTGGACTTCTTCCCGTCCGCCCAGCAGCGCCAGGCCCGCCTCAGTCTCGCCGGATCGCTTAAAGGAACGCTCTGCCAGCGGCTCATCCCGACGGCCGATGGCTCCGGCAGGGTGCCGGCCCTCGAGGTCATGATCACCAACGGGCGGATCCAGCAGTGCATCATCGAACCCGGTCAGGACGGAGACATCGTCTCCATCATCCGTGAGGGTGAGTACTACGGCATGCAGACCTTCGACCAGGCCCTCGTCGCCCTCCTCGAGCAGGGCACGATCGACCTGCGGGCGGCAACCCAAGCCGCCTCGAACCCGCACGACCTGCGCGTCGCGCTGCAAAAGCGCGGCCTGATCGGTTCGGCCGCCGGAAGGAACTGAGCCGCCCGGGACCTCAGACGCTCGACCAGGCGTGGATCATCGGCGCCCCGAAGAGCACGGTGATCACGGTGCCTGCGGCCAGGAACGGCCCGAACGGGATCTTCGTGCGGCGTTGCACCTTGTGCGCCGCCAGCAGCACGGCGGCAGGCACGCCCGCCACGATGAAGCTGATCACGAAGCCCGCGACCACCTCGCGATAGCCCAGCCAGCCGAGGAACCCTCCGCACAGGCCGGCAAGGCGAACGTCACCGAAGCCGATGCCCTTCGGCACGGCGTAGAAGAGCGCCGCGAAGGCGGCAAAGGCGATCGCAGCGCCGATGGCGACGCCCGCGAGCGCCGACCAGCGATGCGTTCCTGCCGAGGCGAGGACCAAGAGTGGCGCCCCGAGCGCGGCGGTGACGTACACGAGCGCCGAGGGGATGCGCATGTGCTCGATGTCGATCGCCGAGATCGCGACCGCTGAAGCCCCGAGCACGCAATACGCGGGCAGCTCCCAGGCCGAGGTCAACCGCCAGGCGAGCAGCACGAACAGGATCCCCGTCCCAAGCTCCAAGAGGGCGTCACGCGGCGGGATGCGCACGCCACACGCCCGGCAGCGTCCCCGGAGCAACACATAGGAGACGACCGGAATGTTGTCGTAGGCGCGAATGGGTGCCGAACAAGCCACGCAATGCGACGGCGGCAGCACGATCGACTCCTGGCGGGGGACCCGGTCGACAACGACGCCCACGAACGAGCCGATAAGCAAGCCGAGCACGCCGGCCACCGCCTCCAGGGTCACGTGCATGCGGCCTCGGTGGGCTGCGCTTCGAGACGCGCCGTTTCGGATGCGAGCACGACGTTCACCCGCACGTCGCACCTCCTGCCGAGGTCGTCTTGAGGTGGCGCAGTTTGCACCATATCGAAGCTAGTATGAACGCGTAGAGCGCGGTGATAACCGCTTAGCGCGCCCGCGCGCGTGGCGCGCCGAAAGGGGGCTACGCGCATGCCGATCCGACGTCGAAATGAACGGATAAAGAAACCTCAGCGCGCGCCCGATGTTATTAGAGGATGAGTACGACAGAGCAGAGCACGCCGACGGCCGCGCGACGGCAAGTGTCACCTTCCAAGGCGGAGGTCGCGGAGGCGCGCGCCCTCTCGAAAGAAGTCGGCCTCGAATACGTCGACCTGGACCGCTACCCGCTCAATGCCGCCGCGACGTCGCTGCTGCCCGAGCAGGCCTCCCGTCGTCAGCACGCGCTCGCGATCGGCTGGAAGTACGGCACCCCCGTTGTGGCGGTGGCACGGCCCGACAACCTCATGATCATGGACGATCTCCGGACGATCATCGGGAGGGACATCCACGCCGTGGTCGCCTGCGTGTCCCAGATCGACGCCTACATCGAGCGCATGTACTCCAGGGGCGAGACACCAGGCAACAACCACCCGCGGCCTGTGCGCGCCGCGTCCGAGACTTCGACGAGATCCCCAGCACTGTCCGTGGTCGGTGCACCCGCGTCCCCACCGGACAAGCCGGAGGAGCCACCGGAGCAGGCCGACGCGCTGGCGGAGGAACCCGTGGTGCCGGTCGAGGCAGAAGCGCCAGCGGGTCCGGAAACAGACGCCGAGGCGAAACTCGAGTTGCTCGAAGCGGCTCCGCCCGCGCCGCAGCCGTCTCAAGTCGGCGACAAGGCCAAGGCGGAGAGCGAGGCCGTCGACGCACTGCTGGCCGCGACCGAGCTCGTCAACGGTTCCGCGGTCCGTAGGAAGTCGCCCAAGGGGGCCCCGGACTCCCCGAAACCAACGACGCCCGATCTTGCCGAGCTGCTCGTGAGCTCCGGGCAGGTCACCCGCGAGGAGATGGAAGCCGCTCTGCGGGAGAGAGCGGCGACAGGCAGGTCGCTCGGCGAGATCCTGAGCGAGCTCGGCCTCGTGTCCGAAGAAGACCTCATCCGGGCGTCGGCCGCCGAAGCCGGTATGGAGTTCGTCGACCTCAACGAACAACAGCTCGACCCCGAGGCGACAAAGCTGATCCCCGAGGCCCTTGCCCGTCGCCACCGCGTGCTCGCGCTCACTTACCGCGGCGACACACCCGTGATCGGCATGGCGAACCCCTCGGACGTGTTCGCCGTCGACGACCTGCGCACCCTGCTCGGCAACGACCTGCACATCGTCGTATGCAGCCCAGGTCAGATCTCCGAGTACCTGTCCCGGGTGTACCGGCACGACCGTGAGACGACTCTCGCCGCCCAGACGGCGGCCTCGCAGACCTCGGCCGGTGACGAGACCAAGATCACCGAGATCACCGACCTCCATTCGGTGGTCGAGGATGCCCCGATCGTCAAGTACGTCAACTTGATCCTGCGCCAGGCCCTGCAAGAACGCGCCTCGGACGTCCACATCGAACCGAGTGCCGACGATCTCCGCATCCGGTTCCGCATCGACGGCGTGCTGCACGAGGTGACCAGATCGCCCAAGGCCATCCAGGGCGGTGTGACCACGCGCCTCAAGGTCATGGCCAGCCTCGACATCGCCGAGCACCGCATCCCGCAGGACGGCCGCATCACTCTCACGGCAGGCCGGCGCGAGATCGACCTCCGGGTGGCGACGCTGCCGACGGTGCACGGCGAGAAGATCGTTCTCCGGGTGCTGGACAAGTCGAGCGCCTCTTTGAATCTCTCGGAGCTCGGCTTCCTGCCCGAGGTCGAGAAGCGCTACCAGGTGGCCTATAAGAAGCCGTACGGGACCATCCTCGTGACTGGTCCCACCGGATCCGGGAAGTCGACAACGCTTTACGCGACCTTGAACACGCTCAACTCCTCCGAGCGCAACCTCATCACGGTCGAAGACCCGGTCGAGTACCAGCTCCGCGGCGTCAGCCAGGTGCAGGTGAACCCCAAGGCGGGGCTCAACTTCGCGAACGCCCTCCGCTCCATCCTGCGCTCTGACCCGGACGTGATACTCGTGGGCGAGATCCGCGACCGCGAGACAGCGGTCATCGCCATCGAGGCCGCTCTCACCGGCCACCTCGTGCTGTCGAGCCTCCACACCAACGACGCCGCCGGCACGCCGATGCGCCTTGTCGAAATGGGTGTGGAGCCGTTCCTCGTGGGCTCCGCCCTTGACTGCGTCCTCGCCCAACGGCTCTCGCGCCAGCTCTGCGAGAACTGCCTGGAGGACTACTCTCCTACAGTCGAGGACCTCGAGCTGATCGGTTTCACCGAAGCGGACGAACCGCCGAACGGAAAAGTGCGATTCAGGAGGGCGGTGGGCTGCCAGGCCTGCAGCCGCACCGGTTACCGCGGCCGTATCGCTCTCCAGGAGCTCCTCCTCGTCGAGGAGGACATCGAGCGTGCGATCATCGCACACGCCTCAAACGACGAAATCCAACACCTAGCCCTAGAACAGGGGATGGTTCCATTGCGTCATGACGGACTGCGCAAAGCAGCGCTCGGCATAACGAGCCTCGAAGAGATAATCAGGGTGGTCGTATGAGTGCCGACCGCCGATCCCCAACAGAATGGTCCAAGCGGCTTGCCGAGACGTTCGTCGGCGTCGGTCGGATGTCCGGCGAGACGGCCGCCTCCATGCTCTCGGAGGCGGCCCGGAGCGGCCGCCCCGTCGCGGCTGTGCTCGCCGACCGGGGTGTCGTGGAGGCAGCCCTGTCGCTCAGCGAGCTCTCGCGGATCTCCGGAGTCCCATCGGTCGACATCTCCGAGAAAAGACCCATGGGCGAGGCGTTCCGGTTGGTGCCGGAGCTGTTCGCCCGCGAGCTCACCGCGATCGGCTACAAGCTCGAAGGCGAGCGGCTCACGCTCGCGTGCGCCGAGCCGATCGACGTCGCCCAGCAGCGCGAGATATCGGCCTTCCTCGGTGTCGAGGTCGGCGGCTGCCTCTTGGCCGACCCTGTCGCCATCGAGCACCTCATGGACGCCGTCTACCCGAGGTTGTCCTCCGATGAGAAGGTGCCCGCGGCCGCGCCGACACCGGCAACCGCCGGAGTGGGGGCCACCCAGGTGACGGGCTCGATGATGGACGCGCCCGCGCCGGTCCCGGAACCCGCCATGGCGGGCTCGCAGCTCCAGCACGAGGTGTCCTCCAATGGTTCACCCGAGTCGCACTATGAGGTGCGCGACTGGCAGGCCGACTACGGAGTCGACATCAGGCGCACGGCGATGCCGGCGTCGGGCGGCATGCCGGACATCGAGCCCTTCACGCCGACGTTCAACCCCGACGGGACCCTGGACATCGACGAACTGCTCACCTACACGGTGCGCAACGGCGCCTCGGACCTTCACCTGGCGAACCAACTGCCCCCCGCGATCCGCATAGACGGTTCGCTGCGCCCGATCGAGGGACTCCAACGCGTCGACAACGAGCAGATCCGGGAGATGGTCTACCGGATCCTGACCCAGAACCTCCGAGAGCGTTTCGAAGCGGAGCGGGAGCTCGACACGGCCCACACGATCATGGGGGTCGGTCGGTTCCGGGTGAACCTCTTCCAACAGCGAGGATCGATCGGGACGGTCATGCGGGCGATCCCGCACGAGATCCCCCCGTTCGAGACGCTCGGCCTGCCCTCGGTCATTCCCACGCTGGCAGAACTCCGCCGCGGGCTCGTGCTGGTCACCGGACCGACCGGCTCAGGTAAGTCGACGACGCTCGCGTCGCTCATCAACATCATCAACCAGACGAAACCGCTCCACATCGTCACCATCGAGGACCCGATCGAGTTCCTGCACACGCACAACCGGTCGATCGTGAATCAGCGCGAGGTCGGTTCCGACACCAAATCGTTCGCCGAGGCGCTACGCCACGTGCTGCGCCAGGACCCGGACGTGATCCTCATCGGTGAGATGCGCGACCCCGAGACGATCGCCACGGCGCTGACCGCCGCCGAGACCGGTCACCTCGTGTTCTCGACCTTGCACACGCAGGACACGCCCCAGACGATCGACCGCATCATCGACGTCTTCCCGAGCGGCCAGCAGGACCAGATCCGTATCCAGCTCGCCGGTTCCCTGGAGGCCGTCATAACCCAGCAGCTGGTGCTGAGTGCCACCGGCTACGGCCGCGTGCCTGTCGCTGAGATAATGCTCTGCAACCCGGCGATCCGAAACCTCATTCGGAGCCGCAAGACGCATCAGATCTACTCCCTAGTCCAAACAGGAGCGGCGTCGGGGATGCAGACCATGGACCAGGGCCTCGCCAAAGCCATCCAGGCTGGCTTGATCACCGAAGCCATGGCTTTCGACCGCTGCCACGACCCGAGCGAGCTGCGCGACTACCTGGGACAGCGATGACACTGACCAACTCCCGTCTGGAGGACTGAAGAATGCCAACGACGACCTTTGACTACAAGGTCCGCGACGCCGACGGCAGGCTGGTCAAGGGTCAGCTGGAAGCCGACAGTATCCCTCTCGTCGCGGCACGCCTGAGGGACATGGGCTACGCGCCGGTCGAGATAAAGCCCGTCGCAATCAACTTGAACCGCGAGATCAAGATCCCTGGTATCACCGACCGCGTGGCTCTCAAGGACGTCGCGCTCATGAGCCGACAGCTGGCAACCATGGTCTCGGCCGGGCTCACCCTCGTACGCGCCCTCGGCGTACTTGCGGACCAGATCGAGTCCAAGCCGTTGCGCGAGGCAATGCTCCAGATCCGCCAGGAAGTCGAACAGGGCTCGTCCTTGTCGAGCGCGCTCGAGAAGCTCCCGAAGGTGTTCCCGCCGCTCTATATCGCGATGATCAGGGCGGGCGAGGTCGGGGGTCAGTTGGACGTGGTGCTCCTAAAGCTCTCGAACACCCTCGAAAAGCAGGTCGAGCTCCGCCAAAAGGTTCGCTCGGCAATGGCGTATCCAACAATCGTGCTCTCCGCGGTGGTCGTGATCATCACGGCGATGATGATCTTCATCGTCCCTATCTTCAAACGCTTGTTCACAAGCCTAAACGGCACCCTCCCGCTGCCGACGCGGATCGTCATCTCCATATCCAACGTGGTCGCCAGCGTGTGGCTGCTCGTCGTCATAGCGGTAATCGTCACGATCGTGGTTCTGATGCGCCGGTGGATCGCGACACCGGGTGGCAGAAGGAAATGGGACGCGTTCAAGCTTCGCCCGCCGATATTCGGCGCCCTTACTCACAAGGTCGCGCTCGCCCGGTTCTGCACGACCTTCTCTTCCCTCCTCTCGGCCGGGGTGCCGGTCATCGAAGCGCTCGACATAGTCGCTGCCAACGCGGGCAACCAGATAGTCGCCGACGCTCTCATCGGGGCTCAGGAGGGTGTGCGCGAAGGCAAAACCCTGTCCGCCGTCCTCGCTCGGTACCCGGTCATGCCGATCATGGTCACCCAAATGATCGAGACCGGCGAGGAGTCAGGTGCGCTCGATGACATGCTCGACAAAGTCGCGACCTTCTACGACAACGAGGTAAGCGCGACCGTCGACAGCCTTACGTCAATCCTCGAGCCGTTGATCATCGTGTTCATGGGCGCCTGCATCGGATGCATCGTCGTGAGCCTGTACCTGCCGATGTTCGACTACGTCAAACTGCTGCAGCAGCCAGGCGCTTAGCCTCCGGATGGATTGGCGCTCCGCTGCCGACGGGGCTCCGTCATCGGGCGCCCCTGCTCAGCAAGCTAAAGAAGCGACTCGGGAAGGTCGATATTAGAGACCGATGTGCGTCGCGCCTTTTTCAGACACGCCTCGAAGGGCCTACCAGGCTCTCCCGGTCCCCCTTCCTGGGCAAGCCAACCGCTAGCATGTCTTGGGAAGATTGCAGCACTGTAGTTTCATTCTCAGTGTCAGGAGCACGTTGATGGTCATGCGACGCGTGAGTGTTCAAATCAGCAGCAGCGCCGTCCGCATGGCCGAAGTATCCGCCGGACGCGGACGGCCTGAGCTTGTCCGTCTTGGTCAAGTCGCCCTCCCTCCGCGAGCGGTCATTGACGGTGTGATCCTCGATGTTCCCGCGGTGCGCGTGGCGGTGGAGCGCTGCGTCAAGGAGGGCGGCTTCTCGGCAGGAGACGTCCATTTGGGGATTGCCGGGCTCCGCGCGATCACGCGCGAGATCGAGATGCCGCTTGTGCCTGACTCGGAGATCGACGGCGCGGTTCGTCTGCAGGCGCCCGATGTGATCCCTTTCTCGATCGACCAGGCTCTCATCTCCGCACAGGCCCTGGAGGAAACGGTCGGGCCGAGCGGCCTGCCCGTGCGGCGCGTCCTCGTCGCTGCGGCCCATCGCGACCTCGTCGATCCCCTCATCCAGATCGTGACCGCGGCCGGCCTCAACCCGATCAGCGTCGAGCCCACTTCTTCCGCGATGATCAGGGCCCTTTTCGACCCCGAGACGGCAATCGACGGGCCTGAAGCAATAGTCGCCGTCGGCGCCGGGCTCACGAAGGTGGCCGTTCACGAGAACGGAGTCCCCCACTTCGTCCGGACGATTGCCGAAGGTGGCGATGTTGTCACCGCGGCCATCGCCGCTACGCTCGGCTTGCCGGTGCCCGACGCCGAAGTGGTAAAGCTTAACCTCGACGAGTCCGCTCCCTACGGCCGGGCGGCGCTAGCCGCGGCCCGAGATGCGTCGATGTCGCTGATCGGTGAGCTCAGAAGCTCCATCGACTACTACGCCACTTTGACCGGTCGTAGTCCTGTCCGTCGGGTTGTGGTTACCGGAGGCGGGTCTCGGCTTTCCGGGTTCGTCCTGCAGCTGCAACAGCAGCTCCGGCTACCCGTTGTGCAGGGGAGCGCGCTGAGTCGCGTTGACTGCTCGAGGCTCCACCTGCCCCCTGAGGAGCTAGGGATGCTCGACTCGGTGGTCGCGGTCGTCGTTGGCCTCGCGCTCTCGGGCCAAAAGAACGTCAAGGAGCTCGATCTTCTCCCGCCTGAGGTGATACTCGGGCGAAAGCGCAAGCAACTGGAGCG
>Ga0181521_10003826_pt1 | contig 17530 bp, 18 predicted proteins | sample PEATcosm2014_Bin_32_FD_119764 | JGI IMG/M metagenome (GOLD analysis project Ga0181521, IMG submission 119764) | Peatland microbial communities from MTU Mesocosm Facility, Houghton, MI, USA - PEATcosm2014_Bin02_60_metaG | ecosystem: Environmental > Terrestrial > Soil > Wetlands > Peat | place... | reverse complement strand
GACAACGAGATGTGGGTGATGGCGTCGTATTGGTCCTGGGCCGTGCGGGGGATCCCCACGCCGGCCCGGCCCCATGACCACTGGGTCAGGCCCGAGCAGTCGAACCCGACGCCGGGCGTTTCTCCGCCCCAGACGTAGGGGACCCCGAGCTGGCTCTCGGCGGCGGCCACGGCCGCGCCGCCGGCGCCGGAGGCCGGGACGTTGGCGAACGTGGCGCCGGCCGCAGGTGCGCCGGCCGCAGGTGCGTGGGCCGCAGGTGCCGCGGCCTGTTCGGCCGCGACCCGGGCCAGGTAGGCGGCGTGGGCGGTGGCCGCCTGGGCGGCTTGTTCCTGGGCGACGAGGGCGGAGACCTCGCTGTCGGCGCTGCCCAGGGCGGCCTGCTCACCGGCCTCGGTGGCGGCGGCCGCCTGACGGGCGCCGGACACCTGGCTCAGGGCGGCATCGGCCTGGGCCTCGCTGGTCTGGAGCTGGTCCTGCTGGGCGCTCAGGTGGGTCTGGGCCACCTGCAGGGCGTCGACGGCGTTGGACACGTTGCCCGAGGCCACCGAGCGGTACTCGTCTGCCGCGGCCGCCTGGGTCCCACCCGAGGAGAACAGCGACACGATGCCGTTGTCGCCGCCGCCGGTGATGTAGGCCTCGACGGCCTGGGTACGGAGATTGGCCTTGTCGGCCCCGACGGCCGCCTGGTCGTCGGCGATGGCCGACTTGTTCTGGGCGATCTGCGAGTTGAGCTGCTCGACCTTGGCCTGTGCGATCTCGTATTGCTGCGACAAGACGTCGAGGCGTTGGCCGTCGGCGGCTACTTGCGCGGCGATCTGCGCGGCTTGGGCCTTGGCCGTCGCCAGCGAGTCGGCGAACGACGGCGCGAGCGGCGCGACGATGCCCACGGAGGTGGCAGCGGTGATGACAGCGCCAGCGAGCGTGGCGACGAGGTACCGCCGCCTGATACCGCCGCTCGTGCTCGCCGTCGAGGATGGCTCGACGTCAGTCACAACGGAGGTAATGCTTAGCAAGAGCCAGGCGCGTCGAGCAAACTGGCTTGTTGCTACTGCAAACGAATGACGCGTGGCCTGGGAGGATGCGCGCTCAGCCGACATCCTCGCCACCGGTGACGTCGAGGGCTTGCCCCCTGGTTGCCGACGAGCGCGGCGATACCAGGGCGGCGGCGGCGTGTGCCACGTCGTCGTCGGTGGGGATGGTTTCGAGCGCGATGGCCGACGCGATCTCGTCGACGACGTCGTGTTCGCTCACGCCGCGGCGTTGCGCGCGGAAGCGAACGTCCGCCATGACCTGCGGGCCCCATATCCATTCCGGGCAGCACCGAATTCACGCGGATGTGGTGAGGGCCGAGCTCGTGGGCGACCATCTGCGCGGCGATCGGCAACGCACCTCTTGACGCGGCATGACCGCCATGGGGCACCGGGGGTGCGCGCGATCATCTGTCTTACGAACACGATCGAGCCGCTGCCCCGCACGGGCAAGAGGTTCACGGCGTTGATGCGTCGTCACTCGTCGAGCGCGACGCGTTCGAAGGACCTGTACACGTCGGGACATACGCGTTGTCGACGAGGACGTCGATGCTCCGATCGCGACGAGGACGGCGACGGCGAGCTGCTCACCTTGGACGTCGTCGGTCACATGGGAGCCCCGAGCCGACGTCCGACACGAGGCGCACGCGACGTTCGAACAGGGCCGTCCCGTTTTCTCCGGGCGGAGTCCACTGCCGGCCCGGGTACCCGACGCGGCAGTGCTACCGCCCCGCCAGCACGTGGCCGGCTTCGTCGAGATGCAGTTGGGCCAGTTCGACGTCGACCAGTCGTTCCCGCTCTTCGGCTTCTCGCCGGGCCACGGCCGGGCTCCACGTCCCCCGCATGAAGAAGATGATCACCAAGAAGACCACCTGCCCACCGATGCACACCCACCACCACCGCTTCCACTCGGCCGGCGCCGCCTTCTGGGCCGGCACCACCTTTTGCGCGGCGACGAGCATGGCGGCCAGTTGGGGTGAGAAGGCGCCGACGGCGGCGATCTTGGCCGGTGTGACCTGCGCGCCGTGCTGGATCGCGGTGGCCAGCGGGGCGAACTCCAAGAACGCCGACATCTGCGCCTTGAGGGACGGCGGGACCGACCCGAACGCGCCGAAGAGGTCGTGGCTCGTGCCGTAGTCGTGGAGGACGATGGCCAGGGCACGCCCTGGTTCCCCGGCCGTCTGGTCGAGCAGGGCGAGGATGGCCGGCGGCGCGGCGGGCGGGTTCTTCACCGTCGCGCTGGGCAGATAGACCTCGGCCTTCTCGAAGGCCTGGAGCGCGCTCGCCGCACCGACGTTGTCCACGATCGGGTTGGACGTGGTGATCACATAGGGCAGGGCCAGGAACGAGCCGGCCACCACGATGCGCAGCACCCAGCCCCACACGGCCAGCCCGGTGGCGGCCATGGCCGGGTTCTTGTCCTCGACGGCCTCGGTGTAGTTGGCCATCCATGCCGGATAGACGACGCCCAGGGTGATCCCGAGCGCCATGACGATGAGCGCGTTCGTGTAGTAGCCGGTCGTGGGGTGACTGGTCCGGCTCAACAGGAGGTAGGTGACGACGATCGACCCCACCGCTCCGAACAACATGAAGGGCTTGCGCACCCGCAGCGCGTCCGACGCGAAGCCGACGACGACCACGGTGACGGCATTGGCCACGCCGAACCACAGGTTGATGCCGTTGGCGTCGGCGGTGGTCTCGTTGAATACCACCACCCAGTACAAGGCGAAGATCGTGACCGCGGCGTAGAAGATGAGGAGGAACGTCGAGATCCCGAACGACGAGGCGACGAGGTCCCACGTGAGCATGGTGCGCCACGGGTGGGCCGTGGCCTTCTCGACGTCGATGCCCTTGGCCCGCGCCTCGATCAGCGCGCGCTCGCGCTCGGTCACCATGAGCTGGTCGCGAAGTTGTGGGGCGAGCTCGCGCAGGAGGAGGAAGGCCAGCACGAACACCGACAAACAGACGGCCCCGGAGATGATGAACTGGTCCTGCCACGGGGTGAGGTGGGTGAGGGTGCGCGTCGCCACCAGAGAGGCCATCACGAATCCGAGGGTCGGTCCCACCGTCCAAAAGCCCATGGCGGTGGCCCGGCCCACCTGTGGGGAGAAGTCCCGGATGAGCGCGGGGGTGACCACCAAGATGACCCCCTCGACGATGCCGATCATCGAGTAGGCGACGGAGAACACCACCTTGGAGTGAATGTTGGGGATGGCGGCGAACTGCAGGATGCCGATGGTGAACGTCCCGATGAGGCAGAGGTTGACGCGACCGATCCTGTCGGCCAGCCCACCGAGAATGGCCGCGAAGGCACCGAGACCGTTGGACACCACGACCAACAGCAAGAAGTAGCGGAAGGTCATGTGGTAGTAGGGCAACAGGAGCGGAAGCGTTGCCCCCTCCTCCCAGTACACGTAGTAGAGGACGACGGCGATGAGCACGACGATCCCCAGGTACATGTAGCGGACCGAGTGCGACGGGTACCTGTGGATGCGCCGGCGCCACAAGGTGTTCGCCCATGTGTCGACCTTGGGGCTTGTCGCAACCATCGTCTCGGCCATGATCGCCCTCCCCGCCCGTCGGGCCGAAGCCGGCCTGTCCGGCGGCCCAGCCTCCCCGGGACCAATTCGCAACCCGCCCTCCACCCCCTGGCAGAGTGCGGTCGACGCGATCGTTGCGCTCGACACCCGACCGGGCCAGGGCCGGAATGCCCGATTGGCACCGTGCCCGAGGACTCGGAGGATGGCCGGTGACTCGGCGGCCGGCGGGCGTGATCTCGTCGTGTGGTGACGCCGTTGCTTGCCATTTGGGCCGGGCGGGCGGATGCTGACGACGGCGGCCGCATATCGCAAAGGGGGTCGCGCGCCCATGGTCGTGGATCCGTCATTCGGCTTCGGGCCCGACCCGTTCGGGCACGACAGGATCATCGAGATGGCCCATGAGCTCGCCGGGGTGGCCAACAAGGGCGACCACCGTCGCTTGAGCCTCGACGCCGCCGTGCTCCTCGAGGCCTTCGTCCATCACGTGGAGATCGAACGCCACCTCGTCCTGCGCCTGCCGCCGATCACCGCCCGACTCGTGGAGAACGGTCAGCAGCGAGTGGTGGACCGCCTGGTGTCGCTGGTGCTGTCGGCCGACCTGGCCGAGGAGCCGTGCTCGTGCGGCGAGCTGGCCGACGAGGTGGCGACGCTCATCGAGCTGCAGATCGTCTCCGAAGAGTGCGACCAGTTCGACCTCTAGCTGGGCTGGCCCGGTGTGGGGCGGGCCGAGCATGGACCGACCATGGGAGCTGAATCGCTGGTTCTCTTGGTCGGGCTGCCCGGATTTGAACCGGGGACCTCCACGTCCCGAACGTGGCGCGCTAACCAAGCTGCGCTACAGCCCGTACTGCCGGTTGCCCGGCGCCGCCGACCTGTCAGGGACAACACCGGCGACCCGTCGATGCTACTCCCTCTCGATGGGCCGCCGACCTGGGACCTTCGCCGAAGACGCGTTCAGACGAGGTCGTCGTCCTCGTCCTCGGGCCTGGGTTCGGCCACGACGTGGGCTACCACCTTGGCGATGCGGCGCTTGTCCATCTCGACCACCCGGAACTCCCACCCGGCGCGTACCAGGCGTTCACCCTCTTCGGGGATGTGTCCGAGCGCGTCGAGGAGGAAGCCGCCGAAGGTGACGTACTCCCCTTCGGGGATTTCGGTGCCCAAGGTCTCGCTGACCTCGTCGAGGGCGGCGCCGCCGTCGACGAGCCAGCGCGTCTGGTCGACCCGAATCACATCCGGCTCCCCACCGGGATCGAACTCGTCGCGCAGGTCACCGACCAGGGCGCCGAGGAGGTCCTTCACCGAAACGACCCCGGCCACGCCGCCGTACTCGTCGACCACGACGGCGAACGCCCGGTGGTTCTGGCGCATGTCGGCCAGGACGTCGAGCACCAATCGTGACTCGGGGACGAGGAAGGGCTGGCGGATCTGGCGGGAGATGTCGAGCGGGGAAGGGCGATCGGGCTCGGCGGTGACGTCGCCGTTGCGGGCCTGGATCTCCCAGCCGGCCCGGAACAGGTCGTTCACGTAGAGGATCCCGATGAGCCGGTCGAGGTCCTCGTCGAAGACGGGGAAGCAGCTGTGTCCGGAGCGCTGCACGGCCCGGGCCACGTCCGCAGAGTGCACCGGGATGGCCAGGCCTTCGACGTCGACGCGCGGCGTCATCACCTCGCGCACGGTCATGTCGCGCATCTCGACCAACGCGGCGAGGATCAGACGCTCTTGGTCCCCTCCCTCGGCGTTGCCGGGTCGGGAGGAATGGCCGCCACCGCCGGCACGGCGGCGTCGTCCCAACACGCCGGGTCGGGCTCAGGCCGGCTCGGCGCCGGCGCCGGCGCCGGCGCCGAGCCCGATCGGCCCCACGGGCGTGAGCTCGGTGACCGGCTGGAACGATTCGTCGAAGTAGGTCCCCCCGCCGAGCAACGCGGCCGTGGCCCGTCGCAGCCGGATGGGGTCAAGGGGCTTGATCACCCAGCCCTCCGCCCCTGAGCGCTTGGCCAGGAACACGTCGGGCCGGCGGTCGAGGAGCATGAGCACCGGGACGTGGGGCAGGTTGCCGCAGGACTCCTCCAGGCGGAGCTCCAGGCAGACCGCCATGCCCCCCATGGAGCCCATCTGGAGGTCCACGACCACCAGGTCCGGGGTGTGCTCGGCTACCACCGGGGCCACCGCATGCCCGCGATGGACCTCGATCACGTCCGTGTCGGACTCGCCGACCACCGCCGTCACCTCGGCCCGTACGGATGGTGCGTCGCTGGCCACGACGATGGTGCGCACGGGCGCCAGGCTAATGGCTAACCGGCGTCCGCCGCGGCGACCACCGAGGACCCGCCCCGTTCGAAGATGTGGTCGGCGATGACCTTCAGCCCTTCGACGTCGTGCACATCGATGTCGAGCAGCGGCACCCGCGCCACCGGGGCCGGGGAGAGCTCGCGCACCAGATCGGCGAATGCGGCTTCCTCCCGGGCGTTGAGGGTCTGGTAGCCGCGCAGGTTCTCCTCCAAGGCGGCGAGCTCACTGCCGGCCGGAGCCGGTGGGAGGTGGGGTGTGGCCGGGAACGTCGGGTACACGCGGTTGACCACCAATCCGGCCACGGCGAGGCCCGACTCGGCCAGCTTGTCGGCGAACCACCCCGCCTCTTGAACCGTGTCGGCGCGCGGCGCGGTCACGAGCACGAAGGCAGTGGTATCACGGGCCAGGAGGTCGCGCACGTGGTCAGCGCGCACCCGGAAGCCCTCCTCCATCCCTTCGAAGGCCTGGAAGAACGTCACGGCGTCCTGGACGATCTCGGCGCCGGCCACCTTCGACAACGTGCGCATCAGCCCCTGCATGGCCACCGAGACTGCCCGCAGGTAGGCGCGCGTCGGCGTGAGCAACAGCTGGAAGAGCCGATTGCCGAGGAACCTGGTCATCCGTCTCGGTGCGTCGAGGAAGTCCAACGCATTGCGCGACGGGGGCGTGTCCACGACGACCAGGTCGTACTCGCCCTCCTCGGCCAGCTCGTAGAGCTTCTCCATGGCCATGTACTCCTGGGTGCCGCTCAGCGCGCCCGAGAGGTTCTTGTACAGACGGTTGGCCAAGATGCCCTCCGCCTGCTCGGGCGTGGCCGCATAGCGTCGGACCAGGTCGTCGAAGGTTCCCTTGGAGTCGAGCATGAGTGCCCAGAGCTCACCGGGCCACGGGCCCTCGATGCGGCTGGCCACGTTGGACAGCTCGGCCACGCCCAGCGCGTTGGCCAGACGCCGGGCGGGGTCGATGGTCACGACGCACGCTCGGTGTCCCCGGCGCGCCGCCTCCAACGCGAAGGCGGCCGATACCGTGGTCTTGCCGACGCCGCCGGCCCCGCAGAGCACCACGATGCCCCGCCGGTCGGCGAGGTTGCTCAGGGGCTCGGTCACCGGCCCAGCTCCGCCGGGGCGATCAGGGCACCCACACCCCGGGCCAACGCCGCCGCCAGCTCGGCCACCTCGTCGGGTCCGATCGACGGGCTGAAGATGAACGGTGCTCGCAGCTGCGGCAGGGGTAATTCGCGCGCCAGGCGCGATAACTCGCCCTCTTGGAGCGCCCGGCGCTGTTCGCGAAAGCGCACCGCGGCCGCCAGCGCGTCACGCTCGCCCGCCCCGAGCACCACCCCGCTCCGGGCCGCCGCCTCCTCGGGGTCGACGGTCAAGGCGGGCTCCGGTGTGAGGCACGCGTTGGCGATGACCGGACCCAGGCTGATCCCGATGCGGTCTTCGAGCTGGTAGGCGGCCTCGATCACCTCGTTCACCGGCATCTCCTCGGGCAAGGTGACCAGGGCCACCTGACAGCGCTCGGGGTCGGTGAGCAGCTCGACCACTTCGGCGGCCTGGATTCGCACCGGTCCCGAGCGCGCCGCGTCGAGGAGCCCCTGGGCCGAGGAGAGAAACGTCATGGCATGACCCGTCGCCGGCGCGTCGACGAGGATCAGGTCGGCGGCCCGCTCGCGCTCGAGGGACTTGACCTTGCCCAGGACAAGAATGTCGCGGATACCGGGGATGGCGGTGGAGACGACGTCGAGCGCCCCCGACGAGACGAGGCGCTTGGAGACTCGCTTCATGCCGTGGTCGGCGAGGTACTCGAGCAGGGCGTCGTCCGGGGTGATCCGTCGCGCCCGCACGTTGCCGTCGTCGTCTCCGGCGCCTTCGGCCAGTTCCGCCTCCTCGTAGCCGAGAGACCCGGGCAGACCGTAGGCGGCAGGCACGCCAGGCTTGCCCTCCAGCTCGAGCACCAGCACCGACAACCCGGCCTGCGCGGCCATGCGGGCCAGCGCGGCGGTGATGGTGGTCTTGCCGACTCCGCCCTTTCCGGCGACGACGAGGACATGGCTCTGGCGGCAAAAAGGGGCGACGTCCATGCGCGGGCGAGCGTAATCGGGCGGGCACCGAGCCCGTCGTCCGCCGATCGGGTCTCGAAAGAACCTGTTCAGACCCCTTGTCGGGCATCGTGGCGCCTGAGTAGCGTGACCGGCAGGAGGGGGAGTGGCACTACAGCCGTCGGTAGAAGCGTGGCAGGCACGGGCGGCCTGCAAGGGACCGCAAGCGGCGGTCTTCTTCCCGCCCACCCATGCCGAGCGCAAGGAAGACAAGCAGGCACGCGAATTGCATGCCAAGGCCATCTGTGCGACCTGCGCGGTCGCGGGAGACTGCCTCGAGTATGCGATCCGGATCCGTGAGCCCCACGGCATCTGGGGCGGCCTGAACGAAGCCGAGCGCAAGCAACTCGTCGAGCGCCGGGCCGGCTGAGCAGCGAAGAGCTTGCTCAGCCGAGCCCGGGGACTCGGTGACCGTTCAGCCGAGTCCCAGACGGGCCGCCCCGACGCGTGTCCCCGGTGCGGCGCACACCGTCACCGGTCGTTGACCGGTGACCTGGCAGATCGCCGCCGTGATCTCGTTGGCCGCGCCCAAGATGGCCTCGGTGCCCGGGTCGGTCGGGTCCGACAGCGCCCCGGCGATGGCCCCCATCGACGTGCCACTGAGCACCGCCGGCGTGAACCCGATCTGTGCGCCGGTGGCGACCAGCCGGTTGGCGACGTCGAGGAAGGGCAGCACCGCTCCGCCGGGCGTCTCGGTGCCGTAGCGCCGCAGGAGGTTCGCCTCGAGCGTCGTGAGCTCGTCGAGGCGGGCGACGCCGGCCGGTGCCGTCTGCGAGGGGGCGTCGGCGTAGGCCTCGGCCAGCTGGAGGGCGACGTAGTGGCTGGTGAAGGTGGTCCCGTCGAAGGTGAAGGTGGCGGTCTTGGGGAACACCTGGTTGGCGGCCGAGGAAGTGGCGCCGAGATGGGCGAACGTCCCGAACCGGGCCAACGCCGTCACCACCGCCCATCGCTCGGCCGCACAGAAGGGGCAGAACTCTCCGCCGACGAAGACCACGGCGGGTAGGCCGCCGACCGTGGGGACGGGCTGGCCCGACAGGACCACGGGCATGGTGTCGGACGTCCCGGGCGCCCCGACCTCGTCGTAGACGGCGGCCGGTACGGAAGTGGCGTCGTCGACCACCGCAGCGGGAGCGGGAGCCACCGCGGGGCCCGCCAGACTGCCGGCCACGGTGTCCGCCCCCTGGGTGATCTTGAGGATCAAGAGCACGACGATCACGCCGAGGACCACCACGATCAGCGCCCAGGTGGCCAGGGCCAACGGGACGCGTCGCGGCGGCCGGGCGCCGACCGGCGGTGAGGGGTCGTACGAGGGTGGGGCCGGCGCTCCTGGCATCGTGGGTGTCCCGTTCGAGGAGGTCGAGGGCTGAGTCCTCGCACCGGGGCCCGGCCAGCCTACCGACGCCGGCACCGCGCCGGTCCGTGCCTGGTGGGCCCCACGCTCCTACACTGGCCCGACGCGAGCGGGTGGTCGGGCGCACATCCGGGGGGCACCGCCAGTGAGGGAGACCGTCGACGTTGCGTGGGGCCGGCTCGAGGTGGACGGCGTCGTGGCCGCCCATGGCACCGCCGGCACCGGCGGTGCGGCAGGCACCGGCGAGCGTGTGCTCTTTCTCCACGGATGGGGTGTGGGGCCGCGTTCGTACGCCGGGGCCCTTCGTCATGTTGCCGCCTTGGGTTGCGCCGTGTCGGCCCCGGCGCTGCCCGGTTTCGGCGGGACCCCGGTGCTCCCGGCCGAAGCCCGCAGCTTTCCCGGCTACGCCCGGTGGGCCGCCCGCTACCTGGACGCGTTGGAGGCGCACGAGCGCGTGGTGGTGGTCGGTCACTCTTTCGGCGGCGGCGTGGCCCTGCAGTTCGCCCACGATCACCCGGACCGGGTGCGTGCGGTCGTGTTGTGCAACGCGGTGGGCGGGCCGCACCGCTGCGGGACGCTCGAGAACGGACGAGCCGACGTGACGGCGGCGGCGCGACCCCTGTGGGAGTGGGGCCGTGACCTCGGCGCCGACCTGCTCGGTCTGTCGGGGATGTTCCGGACCCTGCCCCCGCTGCTCGAGGAGGCGCTGCCCAATCTCGTCCAGCGCCCCCTCGCCCTGTGGCAGGTGGCCGAGGTCGCCCGGCGAGCCGACCTGTTGGCCGAGGCGGCGGTCGTCTCACGCCTGGGCATTCCCCTGACGGTGGTGTGGTCCGATCGCGACCGCCTGGTCCCCCACGCCGGCTTTGCCGCGTTATGCGACGCCGCCGGTGTCGAGGGGCAGGTGGTGCCCGGGTTCCACAGCTGGATGATCGCCGAGCCCCGACGCTTTGCCGATGTCGTGTGGCGGGCCGCGGTACACGCCGGTGCGCTCGACCACGTGCTCGTTCCCCGGTCGGCGGCCGCCTTCTGACCGGTCGGCACGGCGGCCGTCTTCTCCTCTGCGGGTCGCAACGCCGGATAGGTTCGACCCGGTGGGTGCGGGCCTGTCGCTAGCCTGACGGACCGTGCCCACTTCGAGCGACCCGTCGGTGCCCGAGCCTCCGAACGCCGGCGCTGTCGCTGCCGCCCGGGACGCCGCCACCATCATGCTGGTACGCGATGCGCCGCTCGGGGGCGCCCCGGGAGCAGGGCGGCTCGAGGTGTGCATGCTCCGGCGTCACCTCGACTCGGACTTCGTCGGTGGCGCATATGTCTTCCCCGGGGGAAAGGTCGATGACGCCGACCGCGGCGATGAGGCCACCGCCACCTGTGTGGGGCGCAGCGACGCGGAGGCGAGCACCTTGCTGGGCATCGAGCGCGGCGGGCTCGCCTTCTGGGTGGCCGCGCTGCGCGAGTGCTTCGAGGAGGCGGGGGTCTTGCTCTGCTACCGCAGTGGGTCGGCACCGGGCGACCCGTTGGTGGACGCCACCGACCCCTCGGCCCGTCGGCACCTGGCGGCCATGCGGGCCGCGTTGGTGACCGCCGGCCGGCAAGCCGACTTCCTGGCCGCGTGTGCGGCCGAAGGGTTGTGCCTGGCCGTCGACCGGGTCCACTACTTCAGCCACTGGATCACCCCTGAACCCGCACCCAAGCGCTACGACACGCGATTCTTCGTGGCCGCCTTACCGCCGGGGCAGGTGCCCGTCCACGACGACTACGAGACGGTCGACACCGTGTGGGTGGCGCCGGCCGACGCCTTGGCCCGGGCCAAGACGGGCGAGTTCGACCTGATCTTCCCGACGATGAAGAACCTCGAGGCCATCAGCCGGTTCTCCACCGCCGCCGAGCTGCTCGACGCTGCGGCGGCCATCGAGCGCGTGCCGACGGTCCTGCCGCGCGTGGTGGTCGACGAGCGCGGCTTTCGGATCCTGCTGCCCGGCGACGAAGGCTACGAGCAGGCGGTGACCGATCCGGCAGCGGCCGACGGACCGGCGGCGAGCGCGTCGGAGGTGTCCGAAGCCATTCGCAGCATCGGCATCGACGGCCGCAGCGAACGCCGGTGACGCTCGAGACGGCCGCCGTCCCCGAGCCGGGCCGACTCACGCTCGTGGCCCCGGGGGTGATCCGGGTGACGGCGCCGAACCCCGGGATCATGACGGGGCCGGGGACCAACACCTATCTGGTCGGCGAGGACGAGCTCGTGGTCGTGGACCCCGGGCCCGACGACGCCGGGCACCTCGACCTGCTGGCCGAAACGGGCGCCGGGCGCATCCGCACCATCGCCGTTACCCACACCCACGTCGACCATGCGCCGGGCGCGGGCGGTCTGGCGGCGCGCACCGGGGCCGAGGTGGTCGGCTTCGACGCACGCGACGGGTTCGAGCCCGACCGCCACGTCGGTGACGGGTTCGCACTGCGCGTCGACGACCGCACCGTGCGGGCCGTGCACACGCCCGGGCACGCCTCGAACCACCTGTGCTGGCTGCTCGAAGGGGACGGGCTCGTGTTCTCGGGCGACCATGTGATGCAGGGCTCGACGGTGGTTATCGCCCCGCCCGACGGCGACATGGCCGCCTATCTGGCGTCGCTGCGGCGACTGCGAGACCTCGAACCGCCGCTGCGCGCCATCGCGCCGGGCCACGGCTCGATGCTCCACGACCCTGCCGGTGTGCTCGACGGGATCGTGGCCCACCGGCTCGGTCGCGAGGCCGTGGTGGGCAACGCCCTGGTCGCGGCCGGGACCGCCACCGTCGACGATCTCGTACCTGTCGCCTACGCGGACGTGGACGAGGCGTTGCACCCCATCGCCCGATACTCGCTCTGGGCCCACCTGCGAAAGCTGGGCCAGGAGGGTCGGGCGGCGGCCGTCGACCCCGACGACATCGACGCGCCGTGGAGCGCGACCGCGTCAACGCGGCGGTAGGCGCCACGGGGGGTTCTTGCGGTTCGCGCCGGCGGAGAAGAGGCACAGGCGGTGGCCGTCGGGATCGCGCAGGCGGGCCTCCCGCCACAGCCACGGCATGTCGGCCGGGGGGTGGTCGAACTCGATGCCCACGGCCCGCAGCCGCTCGTAGTCCCGATCGACCTGGTCGGACTCGAAGTACACCGTCACTTGCTCGGACGCGGGGACCACGTCGACGAGGTCCACGGAGAACGTGGCGTCGCCGCTCGGGCACTCGAACCGGATGTAGCGCTCGTCCTTGACGATGAGTGTCAGGCCGAGGCGCCCGTAGAATTCCTCTGCCGCGTCGAGATTCGTGGAGCCGACGGTGACCTGGTTCAGCCGCACCGGGGCGATCCCGTCCTGTGGCCGGGCACGGTGGCGTCAGGCCCCTGCCGCGGGCCGCTCGGCATCGACGGATCGCGATCGCCCGATCTCGACGGCCTGCTCGACCCGCTCGAGAAGGCGCGCCGTGCACCCCGTCACCTCGATGGGGGGAGCGATGTCGTCGACGATCCGGGCCGCCAGGGCGTCGAACGCCTCGGCCAGGGGACCCCCGGCCAGGGCCACCGGCGCGCCGGCGTCGCCGGCGGGGGCCATGTCGGGATGCAGCGGCACCCGCCCGATGAGCGGGACGCCGATCGCCGCGGCCAGCCGGTCGCCGCCGCCCGCTCCGAACAGGGCGTACTGGGTGCCGTGGTCGCACACGAAGGCCGACATGTTCTCGATGACGCCGGCCACCCGGAGGTGTCCCTTGCGGGCCATGTCGGCGGCGCGCGAGGCCACTTTCTGGGCGGCCAGCGGCGGCGTGGTCACGACGAGCACCTCGGTGCGTGGCAGCATCCGGGCCAGGCCCATTTGGACGTCGCCCGTCCCCGGCGGCATGTCGATCAGCAGGTAGTCGAGCGCACCCCAGCGCACGTCTTCGAGGAACTGCTGCACGGCCCGGTTCAAGATCAGCCCGCGCCACATGATGGCGGTGTCCTCGTCGGCCAGGAACCCCATCGACACGACCTTCAAGAGGCCGGGGCCGACGGCGAGCTCCTTGGGCACGATCTTCTTGGACTCGGCTTGCAACTCGCCGGCCATTCCCAACAGGCGCGGCACGGAGAAGCCCCAGATGTCCGCGTCGAGCAGTCCGACGACCAGGCCGCGCTGGGCCAGCGCGGCGGCCAGGTTCACGGTCACCGAGGACTTCCCCACGCCCCCCTTGCCCGACGACACGGCCAGCACCCGGGTGGAAGGGGGGATGTCGATGGCGAGGGCCCGGTCCTGTTGGGCCTTGCGTCGGGCCCGGGCCATCAAGGCGGCCCGCTCGGCCTCGTCCATGGTGCCCATCTCGACCCGGACGTCGGTCACGCCCGGGACGCTGCCGACCAGGCGCTCCACGTCGCTGCGCAGCTGGGTCCGCAGCGGGCAGCCGGCGACCGTCAAGGCCACCTGGACCTCCACGCCTCCGTCGTCGCCGACCCTGACGCCGCGCACCATGCCCAGGTCGACCACGTTGTCACCCAGTTCGGGGTCGATCACGCCGAGCAGCGCGGCCCGCACGGCCTCTTCGGTCGGCGGCGACAGGGTGTCACCCACGGCGTCGATCCTACCGGTGACCTTGCCTTTCCCGACTTCCTCGACGCCGGGGCGACGTCCGAGGGTGCGTGCCACGCACGGTCCCGCGGGCCCGAGTCGGCCCGGGCGGACCGGTGCCGGCACCGTGGCGGTACAATCAAGTCGAGCAGAGCGATCGAAGGAGGCTGGCTGTGACGACCATTTCCACGGTGAGCATCGGCAAGAGGCCGTCACCGATCACCTTGACCGACGCCGCTGCCGTGAAGGTCGCCGCCTTGCTGGTCGAGGAGGGCAACGACGAGCTCGCCCTGCGCGTGGCGGTTCGCCCGGGCGGGTGCTCGGGCTACAGCTACGAGATGTTCTTCGACTCGGAGTTCGCCGATGACGACGTGGTGCGTGAGCACGGCCAGGTCAAGGTCGTGGTCGACTCGGCCAGCGCCGAGCTGCTCAAGGGCGCCACGCTCGACTACTCCGACGGCCTCCAGGGGGCGGGGTTCCACATCTCCAACCCGAACGCCACGCGCACCTGCGGGTGCGGCTCCTCCTTCAGCTGACCGAAATCCTCCGCCCGCCGTCGACGATCGCGCTGCGCATCGACGGCGTCGACGTCGAGGTCGCCGACGACGGGGCGTCCCTGCTCGACGTCCTTCGGGACATGGGTCGGCGCACGCCCAAGGACGGGTGCAGCCCCCAGGGCCAGTGCGGCTGTTGCACGGTGTGGATCGACGGGTCGGCGCGCGTCGCCTGCGTGACCCCGGCCCGGCGGGTGGCCGGGAGGTCCGTCACCACCGTCGACGGCCTCGACCCCGAGGTGCGCGTGCGGTGGGCCAACGCGTTCAGCGACGCCGGGGCGAGCCAGTGCGGGTTCTGCACGCCGGGCATCATCATGCGGCTGGTCGCTCTGGCCGGTCGCCGGACCCTGGTCGACGAGGACGACGTGGGCCGCGCCCTCGCCGCCCACCTGTGCCGGTGCACGGGATGGCGGGCCATGTACGACGCGGTGCGCGTGGCCTGTCAGACGGGTCCCGCTACCACCGACGTCGTGGCCACCGAGCCCGGTGAAGGGCCCGAGGCCCGTCGCGACCTCGCCGCCGCGGCCCGGCGCGCCGAGATCGAGGGTGGTGTCCCGCAGGCCGTCGGGCCCGATGTGGCCCTCGGCGGTGGCCACTTCGCCGAGGACACCGCCCCCGCCGACGCGCTGGTGGCCGTGCCCGACGGCCGGGGCGGGTGGACGGTGGCCGGGTCCCTGCGCGAGGCGCGTGCCGCGGTCGGCAAGATCCAGGGCCGCAACTCCACGGTGGCGCTGCGCCATCCGATGGAGGTGGCCGACGGCGACTGGGCCCTCACCCTGCGCACCACCTTCGTCGAGCCCGGCTACCTCGAGCCCGACGCCTCGTGGTGCGAGCCCGGTGGTGAGCCCGCCCCGGTCCTGGCCAACGGCGGCGCCTTCGGGGGCAAGCTCGAGTCACCCGTCGCCGGTATCGCCCGGCAGTTGGCCGACGAGTACGGGCGCCGCGTACGGGTGGTCATGTCCCGCGAGGACGTCGTGCGCCTCGGACCCAAGCGCCCGCCCATTGCCGCCGGGGTACGAGCCGACGGGACGGGCGTGGTGCGCGTGGCCCGCACCCCCGGGAGCACCGGCCTCGACGACTGGTCCGTCGCGCTGCACGGCGCCGCGCCCGGATTGGTGGTTGAGGTGGTGGACGTGCCCGGGCCCCCCGTGTCGGCCGCGTTGCGGGCCGGGGGGTGGGCGGAAGGGACGGTCCTCATGGCTGCGCTCGGCCATGCCGTTCGTGGCGATGCCGGGCCGGGGATCCCCGTCACGGTGTCGACACCGGGCGGAGCTCGGGTGACCGCCCTGGTCGACGGCGTCGGGGCCTGGCGCATCGAGCTCTTTGCCGGCGACGTGCTCGATGCCGTCGTGCTGCGCTCGTACGTCATGGGTGCGGTCCACCAGGCCCTCGGCTGGGTGTGCTCGGAGGGAGTGGCAGTCGACGCCACCGGCGATGTGCTCGACCTGACCATCCGGTCGCTCGGGATCATCCCGGCCCGGGAGATGCCGTCGGTCGAGGTGGTGGTGATGGATGATGAGAGTGGGCCACCCGTGCGCGGCGGCGACGGCGTCTTTGCCGCCGTGGCTGCCGCCGCCTGGCTGGCCCGTGGCCTGGGGCCCTCGTGGCCCCTCGATCGAGGAGGCATGTCTTGAGCACCCCGATAGGGCCCTACGCCCCGGCCGTGCGCGCCGGACAGTGGCTGGCGACCTCGGGCCAGCTCGGTGTGGAGCCCGGTCCTGGCGGCCCGTTGCTGGTGGCGGGCGGGTTCGCCGAACAGGCCCGCCAGGCCCTGGCCAACGTCGGCGCGCTGTTGGCGGGCCGAGGATTCGACTGGGCCGACGTGGTGAAGGCGACTGCGTTCCTGGCCGACATCCGGGACTACGCCGCGTTCAACGAGGTCTACCTGTCGGTGATCGGGGAGGCGCGCCCGGCCCGGTCGGTGGTGGCCGTGGCCGCCTTGCCCCTCGGTGCGCTGGTCGAGGTCGAGGTCTGGGCCTACCGGGACTGAACGGTCGGGCTCGGCCGGGCACGTCGGCCCGGGCCGAGACGCGGCCTCGACGTGTCAGGACTCGGCGCGTGGGCGCGCTACAGGGACCACGCCCCCTGGCCGAAGCGGTAGCCGACCGAGCGCACCGTCTCGATCAAGTTGGCGTGCTCCTCACCGAGCTTGGCCCGCACCCGGCGGACGTGGACGTCCACCGTCCGAGCGCCGCCGTAGTACTCGTATCCCCACACCCGGCTGAGCAGCGTCTCGCGGGTGAAGACCTTCCCCGGCCGGGCCGCGAGAAAGCGCAGCAACTCGTACTCCATGTACGTGAGGTCGAGGGTCCGGCCGGCCACCGCCGCCTGGTAGGTCTCGAGGTTGAGCACCAAGGGCCCGTACTCGATGAGCTCGGGCCGCAGCCCCCGGCCCGTACGCCAGAACAGGTGGGCCAGGCGCGCCCCGACCTCCTCGGGGGTGGCGGGCAGGACGCAGAAGTCATCGAAGTGGTCCTCGCGCATGTGCAGGTCGGCCAGCTGCGCGCTGGTCACCACCAGCAGCAGTGGGCGAAGCGGGACGTCGCCGGTACGAACGACACGACACAGCGCGAACGCGCCCTGGGGATCGGTCTCGGCGCTGACGACGGCGCCGGCCCACCCGTCGTCGGGCTCGCCGGACTGGGCGTGCTCGGGGCGCGACACCGCTTTCCACGGGTACCCGGCCCGCTCGAGCGCCAGTGCGAGCTCTGCGGGGAAGGGGTCGGGGAAGCACAGCAACGGCTCCATGGTCTCGGGGCTGGTCCTGGGCCCGATTACAGCAGGGGAAGGTAGCGGTCGAGTTCGAACTGGCTCACGTGCGACTTGTAGGCCGCCCACTCGGCACGCTTGTTGCGGCTGAACCACTCGAAGACGTGCTCCCCGAGGGTCTCGGCCATGAGCTCGGAACGCTCCATCTCACCGACGGCCTCGTGCAGGCTGCCGGGCAGCGACCGGATGTCTTCGGCCGCGAGCTCCTCGGGCGTCATCGCGAAGAGGTTCGCCGCTGCCTCGCGGGGCAGCTCGTAGCTTTCCTCGATCCCCTTCAGGCCGGCCGCCAGGATGACGGCGAAGGCCAGGTACGGGTTGCACGCGCTGTCGG
>Ga0181521_10003817_pt1 | contig 17550 bp, 11 predicted proteins | sample PEATcosm2014_Bin_32_FD_119764 | JGI IMG/M metagenome (GOLD analysis project Ga0181521, IMG submission 119764) | Peatland microbial communities from MTU Mesocosm Facility, Houghton, MI, USA - PEATcosm2014_Bin02_60_metaG | ecosystem: Environmental > Terrestrial > Soil > Wetlands > Peat | place... | reverse complement strand
GTCCAGATGGAGTGGAGCCCTGTCGGGTCCGGTCCCTTCATGGTGCAATCGTTCACCCCGGGGCAATCTGTGGAACTCGTGCCGAACCCACACTATGGCAGCGTTCCCGGAATCCCAAAGCAGACCACAACGGTCGTCATAAACTGGGTCAAGAGCGCAGATACGGCTATGCTGATGCTTCAGGACGGGACAGCGGATTCGGCTTCAGGTTTGCCGCCGTCAGACTTTCCATCGGTGCAGAAGTTGCAGTCACAGGGCCTAGTGAACATCTACAACTTTCCAACATTCACTTTGAATTTCTACCCCTTCAACATTGAGATCGATAAGGAATTGGAATTGACTCAGTTTGGTAATGGTTTCAATGAGCCCACGAACTACTTCGCGGACGTGCCGACTAGGCTGGCGTGGATAAACGCATACGATTATGCAGGTTACTTGGACAATATTCTGGGGAACGCTAAGTATGGAACGACTTTCGGCACCGGCTTCCAGGGAGTGATCCCTGCGGGGATGATCTACTTCATACCGCCGGACCAGCTTGGAGGTCTTCCAGCTCAGAACCTTGCCGCGGCGAAAGGCAACTTCTCAATATCCGCTTGGGCCAACCAGAAGATAACAATTCCAATCGTTGAGACGGTCGGTGATCCAGTAAACTTGGCAGCTGCTGAGGAATGGGCGGGAACACTCGCGCAAATCAGCAACGGAAATATCAACGCGAAAGTAGTCCAAATAACTTCTACCCAATTTCTTGCTGACTCAGCTCAAGACATGAATCCAATGGCAGTTGCATTCTCAACGTTTGCCCCTGACTATGCTGATGCATCTGACTACGTTTACGGAATGTATGGACAAGGAGGGTTCATACCGAGCGGGGTCAACTGGCTCGACTCCTATTTCGCCTCTCTAGCTCCACCCACTCCGAACGACTTGGTTCATGTCAACGGATCAACATACACTCAGGCTCAAGTCTACGCCTGGATAAATGGTAACCTCACACGCGGAGACGCAAGCGTAGACCCCGTTGTGAAGCAGAGAACATACGAGACCTCGGAAAAGCTTGGAATTGCTATGGGGCTCTACGTCAACGTCTACCAAGCCGAAGCATTCTGGTACTTCAGATCTTGGCTGAAAGGATATGAGCTGCAAGATAACCCAATAATCAGTAGCGGTGGAAAGGTCCTCCTCTTCTACTGGCTAGCTAAAGAATAAACGGAACTTGGCCTAACCTTATCATCCAACCTGCGTGGCCCTCCATTTCAATTCCATTTTCGATTTCACAGCTTCGTTAACCACGTTAGTCGTTCAAGTCTTTGTTAGGCTCGGAATCCATGCGATTAGTGCGCCGTGTTGCCATTCAATCCCGAATGCGGCCGCCGTAACTTGCTAGCTTGTCTGCACACTGGGTTAGAAATGTGAGAATTGGACATTTTTCTCGGCTCCCATCCCAGTCTTCTCAGTATGTTTCCCAAGGGCTTTGGTTTGACTTTCCTTACATCAACCTAAAACGGCGCTTTCGATTGCGAGAATCAAGTCGGTAGTTCTGTTTCGAGCTGCTTACGTTTATCCTTGGTAAGGGTTATTTTGCATTAAGGGAAGGTGGTGGATGAGTTTCGGGAGCCTTTCAGTCTATTCGTTGACCGACAGTGCCGGCATGTAGTTTTACATCGCCATGTGAATTTTCGAGGTGGTGCACCCTATGGTGCGGGCAGAGGAAACTAAACTCTGGGACAATTCTTTTTGTGTAAAGGGAAGATTTCTGAGCTGTTCGTTTCGAAACCACACTTATCACACACAAATCGTTGTCCTTCCTTCTCGAACCTAGACATCATAGGTAAACAACACCACTAGTGATCAACGATCACTGCTTTATCGGTATTGCTACCTCAACTCCCCATGATGCCCGGCTTATGTGTACCGAGGAATTGGTAGTCAGACTCCCATTGTCCATCTCTGGACTTGATCATTCATTGTTGGACACAATTTTGGAGATCTTACTCCTCGACCTTCTCCTCGAATGGAACCCAATTAGGCCAAGTCCCAGTGCCGCTACGCCTCCCAACTCCGCCAACTCAGTGAAATCGAAAGGTTTGCTCGGAACGGTTTGGGAACTTGTGGAGGTGGTTGAGGTTTGCTGCTGGAGATAGACACTCGCCCAGCCGCCAGGCCACCAAAGTATATTGTCCGGAGGTGCAAAATCGTTGGCGGGAAAAGACGCCCAGAACTGCGTACCGCCATTATCCTGTGATACTACGTGGTTGTCAATAACCGCAAGACATAACCCAAATGGACTACCCATCTCAAGCGAGTTTCTGGAGGCTAAGAATTCGTAGTATGGGTGGGGTTGCGGGATTGTCGGAGTGCTAATTATCGAAAATGCGGATTCTGCGAATGATTTGTCAGTTACCTGGTTACCTGGCGGAGTCGACCAGCCTACCTTTTGATCGTCAACCCCAATTTGATAGTATAGTTCGTGATAAGGCTCCGAGACCTCAGACGGTTTAACATCGAATAAATAATCATCACTATGAGGGATCCCCCAACCCTTATCCTTGGTGTCTAGAAGAACCAAGAGTTCGTTGGGGTTGAACGTTCTTTCTCCTGAATCGTCCGGAGGAGGAAGATACTCAGCATAACAATACATGTAATCTTGGTCACACTGGAGACCGGCAAACGCGTACCCAGTCTTTCCGCTATACGGGTAGCTACCGCCCAACGCATTCACCAAATTAATTCGAGTCGAGTCGGTCCAAGCGTCGTGCCACTGCCCATCCATAGGAATGTTCAGCGGCTCATTTGAGATTGGAACATAAAGTGAAGGAACCATAGACTGTATGCGTATATTTGATGCCGAAACTTCTGGGAGTAGTCTTCCCATACTCGTCCGATTCAATGCATAAGTGAGGCATGAGCCGGCAAATAGGCTTCCTGACTGTTTCAGGAACTCCCTTCTGTTCATCTGGTACCGTTCAAATGTTCAGTTGTGCGGCTTTATCACGCTTTTCGAGGTAGCAGATGTATACCGGTAAATTGGGGGCAGAATCCCCTTCACCGCACCATTTTGCTTAGTTGAATTTTGATCAGAGAGGGAGTTTGGCGATGAGGTCAAGTATGGTTTTTCCGCATCTGCTATCTTTATCGAGGGTTGGATTATACGCAGTCAAGTTGAACGCCCGCAACTTCCCTGTCTTACTTAGTGCTGCTACAACCGTGTTGACGTCCTCTGGAGTCAGTCCGTTTTTGCATGGGTAGTTGACTGCGGGTATGATCGCTGGATCGATGGCGTCGACGTCAAAATGGCAGATTATCCCATCAGATTGCTTAGCTAGGGTTTCAGCGATTTCTACGGCTAGCTTGTTACGGTTTCTTTTGAATTCTGAGGGCGAATAGAGCTTCACTCTACTCAATCTTAGCGCTTCTGCCTCCAAGGGGTCGAAATCTCTTCCACCCAGATGCACAACAGCGTTCTCTTCAATGATGGGTTGCTGGTTCTCGATCTGTTGGCTAAATGGGGGGCCTCGGCCGCACACGAATGCTAGAGGCATGCCTCCTACGAATCCTGATGGAGAGGTTTCTGGAGTGTTGAAATCTCCATGCGCATCAATCCACAGTAACCCCGGTTTGCCAGGGAGTTGTTGTTTGAGGCCCGCGGCGCTGCCAACCACCAGGCCGCATTCTCCTCCAAGATAGACGCTCATGCCCTGTTCGCGGATTCCACGTGACGCGTCGAAGATCGCGTCTGTGCATTTGAGAAAATATTCATTGTTTCTAATTTTGGGAGGGCCGTTGTCCCTAGTAAGTGGCGGGAGCGCTACGTCTCCAAGGTCCCTGAACTCCACACATCGCTCTCTCAACGCCCGGTCTATTCCCAGGTTGCGAAGAGTCTGAACGGCTAGGCCCATTCCGCTGTTCTTGGTTAGAGTGTAAAGTGGTACCCCGATTAGTGAGATGCTCCGCATGCGTTATTCTACCTACTTGCTTTCATATCAGTAACCCTCTTCCTTTTCCACAAGATCCGTTTTCCACTCCGATCCAATGGCTTACCTTCCATTGCCACGTCATTAACTCCACGAAATGATGGCGTGAAACACAATCCTCACAAGTTAGTTACGTGTACCAGTAAAGTAGGCTCAGAACCCACTGCCTGATCTCATGTTTGACTGTGGCCGCATTCAGTGAACCCTTTCCATCACAATTAGCATTGATTCAAGATGAGAGTTGCCCTTTTTGGTCAGTGTACAAATGGCACGCAACCGTATGTTCGCCTTTGACCAACGTTAGCCTAGGCACCTTGAATGCGTAGAGTTTGACTATGATCGTCGAGCCTGCTGGCGATTTGCTAACCTGAATTTCTTTGACCGCTTTGAGCGCTCTATTTCCTTCCATTATCTCTTTTTCAGTAGCTTTCTTGATCTCAGCGAGATTGTTATCCGAGAGTACTCCGCTCAACCTTACCTCGAATGTGAGGTCGTCGATCTCAACAACGCTTTCGATTGCCGGCAGACTGGTCAAAGTGGGGTAACGGCCAGAGATTAAGGCGAATGTGAAGGATTCCTTAACCTCTCGAGGGGACCATCCGCATACCTCGAAAGCTTGGGGGCATCGAGAGTGGAATCGACATCCCGTTGGCGGATTTATCAGGTTGGGGACTTCGCCTTGGAGGATTATTCTCTCTCGCTTCGTTTCCGCGTCCGGAACGGGAACGGCCGACAGAAGGGCCTTCGTGTAAGGGTGAAGTGGATCCTTGAACACCTCCTCGGTTTCTCCGGCTTCAACAACTTCGCCGGCATACATCACAAGGATCCTGTCGGCCATATAGCGAACGACGATGAGATGGTGAGAGATGAAGAGGAAACTAAGGTTAAACTCCTTCTTGAGTTTCTTTAGCAAATTCAAAACTTGTGCTTGGACTGATACGTCTAGGGCGGAAGTTGGCTCATCGAGAATTACGAGTTTCGGAGACAGAGCGAGTGCCCTTGCGATGGCGACGCGTTGGCGTTGTCCACCAGACAGTTCATGTGGGAATCGATTCACAAATTGTGCTTCGAGTCCGCAGGCTGCAAGTAAGGTGGTGGCGCGTTCATAGATCTCTGCTTTCGAACCATAGTGATGCGCTTTCAAAGGTTCTGCGATTATGTCTTTGATCAGCATCCGAGGGTCGAGTGAAGAGTTTGGATCCTGGAACACTATGTGAGTGTTCCTCCTGTATTTCTTCATCTCTTTTCGGCCATATTTGAAAATGGAATACTCTTTCTCTATGGTGGCTGCTTCCTCAAGCCGCGGGTCACTTTTGTCGCGAGGTGCGTTGATCTCCATATCGTCGAGTAGTTGTAGATATCGTTTCACAACGTCATTGTCGGCTTCAAAGAATAGTGCTCCGGCCGTCGGCTCTAAGAGTCTGAGGATTAGTCGTCCGAGCGTTGTCTTGCCGCAGCCGCTTTCTCCGACGAGTCCAACAACTTCGCGTTTCTTTATGAAAAAATCAACATTATCCACGGCGCGGACGTAAAGTGCTTTCGCAAGCATCTTACCGGTCTTTACAGGAAAGTATGCCTTGAGGTGTGTTCCCTGAACGAGTTTCTCTTCACTGGTTAACGTGTTTCTCACCATCCTCGTAGAGCCAACATGACACGCCGTGGTCTCTGCTTATCTCCGACCATGGCGGAACGTTCGAACATTTTTCGTGGACGCGAGGGCATCTGGTTCGGAACCTACAGCCTTTGGGGGGGTCGATGAGGTCGGGGACCGTTCCTTCGATCGTTTGAAGCAGTTCTCTCTTCTCGCCGTATTTCGGGATTGATGCGAAGAGGCCTTGAGTGTAGGGGTGTTTCGGGTCAGCAAACAACTGATCCAGCCTCGCAACCTCGACCAAATTTCCTGCATACATCACACCGACTCTGTCGCAGATCTCAGAGATTACCCCAAGGTCATGCGAGATGAATAGGATGGCGCTGTTGAATGTCCTTTTGAGTTCGCGTAGCAACTCGAGGATTTGGGCTTGAACGGTTACGTCCAATGCCGAGGTCGGTTCGTCAGCTATGATTAGTTTGGGCCTTGTAGCAATGGCCATCGCTATCATAACTCGTTGTCGCATTCCGCCACTCAGTTCATGAGGATATTGTCGTAACACGTTTTCGGCATTTGGCATGTTTACGAGTGAGAGCAGTTCGTAGGAGACCTCAAGCGCTTCTTTTTCTATTGCTCCGCTTAGCCATCTTCGGGCAATTGGTATCTTGTTCAGAACCCGGTACTCGACAGGAAGCTGGCCCTTCGATTTCTTTAGTCGAATAAGGAACGCTAACGTCGTCGATTTGACTTTGTGTTGAGCGAGGTTGGAGATTGTCCGGATCTTCTGGGTTGCGCCTATGTCCTTTCTGGATAGTATGAACCAGATCTGATCTTCAAGTTCCTTAAGCCCAGTCTCCTCCAGTATTTTCCGAAGCTCGGGTTGTGACAACTCCTGGCGGGAAGCTGCGTCCGTGATTGTTTTGAGTTTTTCTTCGGTCGCGGCGTTGCGTGCAATAATTCTATCCACGAGCATATCGACACTATGCCGGAGCATGATCTCAGAGACCTGTCTACCCACCGTGTACACAGGATTCAGAGAGGTCATAGGTTCTTGAAAGATCATGCACATTTCTTTTCCGCGAAGTTGGTTAATTTTCTGGTCGAGTCGTTTGAGCATCGACTTGTTTCTCTTCAACTTCACGCGGTTATTCTTCTTCGGGATAAGTTTGAATTCCTTGGCAATGTTCTCGGTTACATTCGTTCCACTGAACCAGATCTCGCCGCGTTCGATTACCCCAGCCTCAGGGGTTAACCTCATCACGGCTAGGGCGGTTTGAGATTTTCCGCAGCCTGTCTCCCCAACTAGACCAAAGGTTTCTCCGGCTTTTACTTCGAAAGAGACATCGTCGATGGCTTGGATTCTCCCGGCTCGAGTTATGAAGCTCACTCGTAGGCCATCGACCCGAAGCAATGGCTCCGACGTCTGCTTCTCCAGATCAAGTTCGGCTTCTTGGGTCAAGCGCATCCCTGAGTCCGTCGCCGAGTAGGTTCATGCCAATTGCGAAGATGAGAATCGCCACTCCTGGGAAGAAGATGACCCAGGGAGCAGCAACTGCGTACTGGAACCCGTTCGAAATGAGGGTGCCCAATTCTGGTAGTAGAGGGTTTCCGGAGGCGAAACCTATGAACGTCATAGCAGCGAAAACTTGTACCACAGTGCCTAAATCGAGTGAAATCTGAACGAAGATTGGTGTCAGTACATTTGGGATAACGTGACGAAATATGATCCCCCAGGTTCCAACGCCGCTTGCTCTTGCTGCTTCAACGTAGGCGTTCTCCTTCAAGGAGAGAGCCTGTCCGTAGGCATATCGAGAATACAGCGGCCACCAAACTATAACCAGAGCGAGACTGATATTGTCAAGCGCTCTTCCCAAGACGAACGCGACAGCGATCGCGAAAGGTAGGTAAGGTACACTCAGGAAAATATCCGTGAAACGCATTAGAACCTCGTCGACATATCCACCAACGTATGCTGCGAAGACTCCCACGACAGTTCCAGCGGCTGCCCCTGCGAGCACGATCAGAAGTGAGTACCAAAGGTCTACGCGGATTGCGCTCATCACTGCTTGGTACAAATCGACTCCTGGAAACGTGGTGCCGAAAGGATGGGTCGGCCAAACTGGCGGGGTGGGGACTGAGTTCATGAAGTCGGGTACCAATGAGTAGGCGTTTTGGACTCCGATCAGGCTAGGATAAGTAAAATCGATGACGGCAACAGCGGCATAGGCTAGAACGATTACTAGGCCCGCCGTTGAGGAGGGGCTCTCCAGCAAGATTTTGAGTGTCAGGCGGTATTCTCGGAGCCTAGCCGATAGTGGTGTCTTCGTGTCCTTCCTCTCATGGATATCTCGGAGCCCCACTATCAACATCAGCCTAGTGGCGTATCCTCGGATCAAGGAACCCGTAAGCAATATCTACTGCTAAGTTGGCAAAGATGAACGTAAGACCGAAAATTACGGTTGCTCCCATTATCCCCCCGACATCGCCGTTCAAAATCGCTTGAGTTGTCCAGTACCCGATGCCAAGATAGTTAAAGACCGACTCGACCAAAACAACTCCGCCTAGCAACCATGCAATTGTATATCCTAAGAGCGTGGCGACAGGGATCAACGCATTTCGTCTGGCATGAACGTTAATTACCGTTTTCTCATCTAGTCCTTTGGCTCTAGCGGTTCTAATGTAGTCTTGACTGAGCGTATCTTGCATGCTTGACCTCATGACCCTCAGGACCGAGGCCATGACCCCATAGGTAAGGGTGACCACTGGAAGAACTAGGTGCATTAAGGCGTCTTCAAGAATGTCAAATCGTCCATGAATCACGGAATCGATTAATAGTACATGGGTTGGATTCGAAATTCCGCCGCTGTACCAATCCACTCCACCGATCAAGCTGACAGTTGCCGTTCCACCAATTGGAAGAATGCTTAGACACGAGCAGACATCTGAGGTTGAGAACACGATTATCAGCAACAGGGCCAGCCAATACAACGGGACAGAATAGCCTACAAATGAGACAACTCTCGTAGTCTGATCAAGGACGCTATCCTTCCTCACCGCAGACCACACGCCCAACGGAATACCAATTAGTCCTGTCAAGATGGAGGCAAGAACGGCAAGTATCAACGTATTGGGAAAGAACAGTTTGATCGCGTCCAGAACCGTCCCGGAGTAAATTGACGTCTGAGTATACCCCCAATTGCCTTGCACAAAAGCTGCAAGCCAGTAAAAGTACTGAACTACAAGCGGATCATTGAGGTGAAATCTCTCCGCCAGCAGCTGCTCCTGAACACTCACTGGAATTTTGCTGTGTGTGTTTATGTACTCACCCAATAACCTCTGGTTTCCTCCGACGTGTGATACGGTGAATATGATGAGAGTTAACCCTAGTAGAGTCGGAATGAGGAGAATTAGGCGGCGCGCGATATAGTACCTGAGTTTCATTCGCGGAGCCTCGCAACTAGCAAGTTACCCAAGAAATCCCTTGCCCTCCTATCACCTAGCGAAAGATGAGTCCGGCAGTGCCCGCATTTGGTGGGTGCATCCAATGCTTCTTCAGCTACGATCTGGAGTGCCATCTTCTAACGTGGCAACGGACTAGGAATTTTTTAGTTTCATGTCCCTATTTACGTGTTCGGTAATTATTGGTATTGGTAATTATACGTATTTTATGATTCCCCACAGAACCGGAGGTTTGAGATTGGTGGAATCCCGGAGCTAGCTGGGCCGAGTATTGTTGAGCGTGGGAGTCGCATCTTCGCATCGAACACGGATACCACGAAGTCTACGCCGAACTGGGTCGTCCGTACTTTCTGGCTGCAGCGATCATCGCGTCGACGTTTTCAGGCTGTACCGTTTTCGTGATTGGAGAGCCGGTTCCTAAAACAAAGCCTCCTCCCCGGCCGATTTTCAAAATCATTTGTTTGACTTTTTCCTCAATCTCACCGGGATTAGTTGTTAGCGTATTGATGGCGTCGAAGTTCCCGAAGAGGCAAGCCTCTCCGTTCAGCACGTCTTTGATACGCTCGAGGTCGACGTCGATGTTCTTTTTGTTCTCTTCGAACGCGAAGGCGTCTGCGTGTGTCTTTGCAATATTCTGTATTATGGGCATGGGGTTACCGCAGAAGTAGAGAATGACCGGTTTTCCTAATCGCTGTAACGCTTGGACTTGGGATCTTTCGTAGGGTAGCGCGAATTCCTCGTAATGCTTGGGTGATATTGTGTCAGTTCCCGCGAATACTTCTTCAACCCAGAATGCTTCCGCTCCGGCTTCCGAGAGGGCGGCGGCCTCTTCGATATATCTTCTGAGACACAAGTCGCAGAGATTCCTAACCAAATCCGGTTTCCTATAGAGACAAGTCGCGCCCTGAGTCAGCCCGAGCCGAAGAAGTACCTCGCCAAAAGGGGCCCCCACGACGGCGGTCACAAGAGCCTCACTCCCAGCTCTCATCTTAACAATCTTGGTGACCTCGCAGCGCCCCTCCCTCAGAATGTCGTCGCGGTCCACAATTTCAAGCTCGAATCTTTCGGCAGCATTCTCAACAGTTACGTCCCCGACGGGGTATATGGACGTGCCATCCTTCGGCAACAAGAACGTCCTTTCACCGGCGTCTTTGTTCTGCACCTCGTATTTGTCACCAAGGTCTTTGATAGTTACGTTCTGCCGCCAGTCTCGAGGTGGGTTGTCGAAAACCATTATCCAATTGTAATGATGTCTCTCATACGCTTGCAAGAGTACACTTGCTTTGAGTTCGTTGGAGCCAAGAATGACTTCCGAGACTTTTCTTCGACTTATCTTAGACGCGTAGGTGTAGTCAACGTATGGAGCCACCGGCACTCTTTCGGGCTCTCTCAAGTTCAAGGCAGTAATCATATCGTCCTTTGGATGGTTTTTCAACATTTGGGCCGCTTCCCGTTGGTCTGCTAGATCAGATAGGACATAAAACCTGCACGGGTCACGGAAATCAGATTCCTCACTAGTGCACTTGCTCTCTCTTGCTTACCCACTGCTTACAGATGTTTACTCCTTCAACCGCGTCTTTTCCATATCCGTCGGGCCCGAGTGATTTTACAGAGTCCGCGTTGAGTGGAGCACCACCTACCAGTGTCCAGGTATGAACCTGTGCCTTTGCAATCTCTTCTATTACTGCTCTCATGTTTGGAAACGTGGTCGAAAGCATTGCCGACATTGCTACTATGTCAGCCGATACTTCCTTTGCTTTCTCCAAGAAGCGATCAAATGGGACATCAACCCCCAAATCGTAAACTTCGAATCCTGAGGCCTGAAGCAGGCTTGCCACTATATGCTTCCCGATATCATGGAGATCGCCCTCCACGGTTCCTATGACGACGGAGCCACGATACCACGCATCGGAGTTTTTCAGATGTGAGCCGAGCACCTTCATGCCTTCTTTGAAGGTCTCGCCGGCCAGTATCAATTCAGCGAGAAAGACTTCCCCCTCTTGATACCTCTTCCCCACAGTCTCCATGCCTTTTGCCATCCCGTTCATTACGGCCTCGTAGGCGCTTACTCCTTCCTTAAGCGCCTGCTGAGCTATTGACCCGATGCGATCAACGTCGAACGTGACGATTGCGTCTCTCAATGCTTCGACATTAGTTTCTTTGCTCTTGGTCATTTCTTAAGGCCATCCTGACTAATGCTCCATATGTGTAATCAGAGTTAACGATAGGTTCGAACGGTATCTCAAGCTTGAGCGCGGCCTCAATTCGCTTTCGCCTGTTGATTCACTGGCGCTGACCCATTTTCGGTTACTACGATGAAAGATCGAGAGTCTAGGTTGTGATGGGAGGTGTTGCCTTTCGGCTACGAGAATGTGTACTTTTCGAATTCATGTTGGCAGGGGGGTCCGTGGGCAATCCAGAACTCCATGTCTGCAGGCACTATGACCCATGAGTCGAGCGTCAACCCATAATCTGGGTGTCTGCAAATTGAGGCTGGGTAGTTGACGTGATCTTTCAAGAACCCTTTACAGTCATCTAGGCCTATCTGTCCAAACTTCTGTTTGAGGAGGGTCTGCATCCTGTTATGTCTGACGATGGTGCTCGCCATTCCAATGTCACTGTTTGGAATGGTTTGTTTTGAGTAGAATTTCTGCGAAACGAAGTGGTTAGCGTGAACTAGGTGCTCGTCGCTGTAGGCGATGTCGATATCGGTCGGGGTGGCTTCAATATCATACAGCTCTGTCTCATCGGCGATTACGAAGTTGAAGCAGCCAGCCCTCTTGGCTCTGATGACCGCGTCGATTGCGTCGCCGATAGTTTTCTGCCTCAACACTTCCGCTACGATAATGTAGGTTGGTACTCCCACCTTAAGCTCTAGTCGGGGCACGGTGTTCCAACAGATGCTTATCCCCTTTGAGTTAACCCCCGCAGAAGCCAATATGCCGGGGTTTGTGTAGTCTAGGATGTCGACCCCCTCCTTCCGCTTAACCGTAAGGAGGAGGCCTAGTTCACCACCCCACCACTCTGATTCTAATCCGTCCCAGTTCTGACCGATGTACGTCTTTCCGTCTCTAGTGGCCTTCCCTGTAGACGCGAAAGCAGTGCATCTCCTGCCGCGAAAGGAGTCTCTTTCCTCGAGAGCATTCACCATCACTATCTCTTCATACGATCTTCCAGAACCCTCCGCCATTCCCTTGAGCTCTTCAGCTATCTCCGGGGAATAGCCCTCGACGAATGATGCATATTTTTTCGCACCTCTACTCAATTCATTTTTGGTTACCTTGCCCTGAAACTCTTTGTAGAACTCGTCCTCGATCATACGGGCTATGAGGCGCTTAAACTGTGAACCGTACTTTTGCCCCCTCTCGTACGCTCCACCTGAAAGCTCAAGGAGCGATAGACCCTTACCGGTTAATGCTGCCATGCCCATGCGGTCGATTCTTTGGCTTCATTAAGTTTCTCATGATCCTTCGATTACGTGCGTCATAGGCCTCTGAGGATTTCGCTCTCGCTGGGCTGGTGTGTACGTGACATTCTCGTGCTTGTAGCCTTCAGAATTCTATTCAGCTCGAACTGAAAGTTACTTGCTCCTAAATACAGGAGTTATTCAACACGGAAATACGGACAGGGAGCACAGTTGGCCTTTTCGTGGCAGGTCTCTAACTCTTGATTTCTCACACTGATTGCAGATACTGCATTCGACCGCGCCTCTTCCTTAGATGTCCATGTTTCTTCTTTGCCAAGCGAGTGATACTCGAATACGTAGTCCTTTCAGCATAAATACGCCTATTTACGTAAATACGGTACTTACTGAAATCGTAAATACGAAACGAGAGTCACACACCTTTTGGCCAAATATGAGTCTCTCTCGCGTTAAGATTCTCGCGGTTCTTGTTGTATTGATTATTGTCGGGGCGGCTGTTAGCATCTATCTCACAAGTAAGCCCACTCCCCTCTCAGTGTCGGTTGCAACATCAACGAGTGTTGCCACCGCAGGTTCTCCAGTTACATTTACAGCGATAGTAACGCCTTCATCAGCGTCCGTAAGTAACGTTGTATGGAACTTCGGAGACGGCACCAACCAAACTGTTAGCGGCTCTTCAACCACTCATACTTATGCAAACGGTGGTAGCTACTTGGTCTTCGCTCAAGTCACCGCCACCTCTCAAAGTTTCATAGTCTCAAGTGCCTCAACAGGGTCGAATAGTCTGGCGTTGTTTTCGTTGACCGTTGAACCCAATTTGACGCCTGACCAAGCACCGGAGGCGTCCATTCCGACGATTAGCTTCCTGCCAGCGACCAACCCTACCGCTCCAGTCTTCAACGTTGGTGATGTTGTTCATCCGGTTGGAGGCTTCTTGAATGCTCCTGCGAACTCCAATTGGACGATTACACAGTATGTTTGGGATTTCGGAAACGGCAATCAGCAAACAGTCTCACCTTCAAGTGACACGGGACTTCCTGTGCAAAATGTAACGACAACCTATCCTAACCCTGGTGTCTACACATTGTCGTTGACGCTAACTACGGCGTCGGGCGGAGCGAAGGTTAGCGTCACAACGATGCGCACCGTAGCTGTGCAGTCGAGTAGCCTACCTTTCGCCGTGTTGACCACAAGTGCGGGTGTCCAGAATCCGGGCGTCGTAACGTCGGCCGAGGTTCAGCCCGGAGGGCCGTACTCCTGGGACCCACAGGTAGATTATGATATCGTTGGGTGCGAAGAACTCTACAATGTCTTCCAGACGCTCATCTGGTACAACGGCTCCTCAACGGTTTCCTTCATACCCTATGCCGCCGCGACTCTGCCTAGTCAAGCGAACGGTGGCATAAGCTCAGACTACCGGACCTACACTTTTCAGATTCGTAACGACCAATACTTCTCGAACGGTGACCCGGTCACTGCATACGATGTCTGGTTCAGTATGGCACGTGGTATGGCGTTTGCAGGCGGTTCGCCTGGAACTCCTGATTGGATACAGGACCAGTTCCTGATACCTGGCGTTCAGAACGGCACCGCAAGCGTGTATACGAATAACACATGGACGGCAGCGACCCAGTCGGTTACTTACGATAACGCAACGAACACCGTCACGTTTCACTTCAACAGGCCGGTTTTACCGAACACAGTCTTTCAAGTTCTAAGCAGCGGAGAGGGTGCAGGCATTGTGGACGCGAGTTATGCTTGGTCTGTAGGGGCAGGTTTCAACCAAGCCAACTGGGGCAGTTACATGAGCCAAGCAAACGTAGGATCATACAACACCCAGATGCAGTGGAGCCCAATCGGGTCTGGACCGTACATGATCCAAGCATATACGCCTGGGCAGTCTGTGGAACTTGTGCCGAATCCACACTACGGCGGCGTGCCTGGAATCCCAAAGCAAACCACAACCGTTGTGGTAGACTGGATCAAGACTGCAGAGACCGCCATCTTGATGCTCCAGGACGGCCAGGCAGATACCATCTCAGGCATACCCTCAATTGACTTTCCGGCAGTGCAGAAGTTGCAATCACAAGGGCTCGTGAACATCTACAACTTTCCGACCTTAGGTCTTTATTTCTACACTTTCAACATTAAGATCGATAAAGCACTGGAAGCGACCCAGTTTGGTACTGGTTTCAACGAGCCGTCGAACTACTTCGCAGACTTGCCGACGAGGATGGCTTGGGTAAATGCATACGACTATGCAGGTTACTTGAGTAATATTCTCGGCAACTCAAAGTATGGTACAACTTTCGGTACGGGTTACAATGGGTTCATCGCTCAGGGGGAGCTCTATTCTGTACCGCCCGAGCAGCTTGGAGGACTACCCGCTCAGAACCTTGCCGCGGCTCGAGGCAACTTCTCATTATCCGCCTGGGCCAATCAGAAGATAACCCTTCCAATTATCGTCCAGGCCGGCGATGAGGTGAACTTGGCAGGTGCTGAGGAATGGGCAGGAATATTGGCGCAAATCAGCAACGGGAACATCAACGCGAAAGTAATCCAAATACCCGTTTCTCAGTTGATTGGTGACATAGCTCAAGACAGTAATCCGTTGGCAGTCTATTGGTATGAGGAGTTTCCAAGCTACCCGGACCCGGCTAATGCCGGAAATGACGAGCTTCAGCAAGGGGGTTACTATGCGAGCGGAAACAATTGGCTTGTCTCCTATTTCGCAGAACTCGCTCCAACAACTCCAAACGACGTGGTCCACTTCGAAGGATCAACGTACTCTCAGACCCAGGTTTTCGCTTGGATAAATGGCAACCTCACACTTGGCGCATCAAGCCTGGATCCCACCGTCAGACAGAATGCGTACCTAACAACATCGAAACTTGCAGCGGCAATGGGCCTCTACGTGCCCGTCTACCAGCTTTCTCAGTTTTGGTTCTGGAGGTCATCTTTGAAGGGTTATACCCTGCAAGAGAACCCAATAATCGGCGCAGATTGGATCCTTCTCTTTTTCTGGATGGCGAAGGGCTAATCTGCGAGAAAGCATCGAGGGCATCGTAGCCGTAGGCCTAAGGGATAGAGTGAAGTTGATCTTCGGCGGCGCCCCCCGTCACCGATGAGTGCTTCAAAGAAATCGACGGAGACTGCTCTGGTGAAAACGCCATCGATGCCGTCAACTTCACCAAGAAACTCCTCAAAGCAAAAGCGTAGGTGACCGCGATGGTCAACAGAGGTCTGAAAGGCGGTCAGCTGCGCTTCTTGACTGGGAAGCAGGTTGAAGAAATTCATGTCGCGACACTTGAAGTTCTAAAACAGGTTGGTCTGCGGACAGCGTCGAAGCAAATTCTCGAAGTGTTTAGGAGAGGTGGGGCGGATGTCAACGTTGATGATGGGGGTATAAAGATTCCCGAACATTTAGTGGAGGAGTCTCTTGGAAAGGCGCCCAGGCAGATCACCCTGTGCGGTAGGAATCCGAAGTATGATATTCTCTTGGAAGGTAGCAGGGTCCACTACGGGATGGGTGGAACCCCGACCCCTTTCATAAGAGACCTTCAGTCTGGCGAGTATAGGAGGCCCACAAAGAAGGATTTCGCTGATGCAACGCGTCTTGGCGATGCGCTGCCGAACATGTCGTTTATTATGGGTATAGCCGGTGCCTTCGATGTACCTTACGAAGTGGAGTATGAGCACGAGTGGGAGGCTCTGCTCAACAACACTGAGAAACCCATTGTCTACTCGGCTCCAAGCGGTTACAGCGCAAGGAAGGTGCTTGAAATGGGAGCGACTGTGGTCGGAGGACTCGAGGAGCTGAAAGAGAGACCTATCATGTGTCTATACAGCGAAACAATCTCTCCTCTCTGTATTGCTACAGCCAATGAAAACATCATAGATTTCGCGAAAGCTGGCATTCCCATCACTCAGGGTCCGTCGCCATTGATGGGAGCGACTGGGCCATGTACTGTGGCGGGTAATCTAGTGATTTCTAACTCTGAAAACCTTGCTGCGATAACCCTCGCGCAGATTGTGAATCCTGGGACGCCTTTTCTCTACGCTGGATGGGGAGGTGTTATGGATCCATTCACGGGTATTAGCCCATACGCGGCACCGGAATCTGCTATTTCAGACGGTGTGTTTAACGCGCAGATGGGCGAGTACTATCAGTTGCCAACGTTCGGTTTTGCTTGTCCTTCTGACTCAAAAGTCCCCGACGCACAAGCCGGGGCCGAGGCAATGCAATTCGCGTTGGTTAGTGGGCTCGCGGGTGTGAACCTCTGCCACGATTGCGGATACCTCGCATCGGGCAGTGTGGGTTCCATGGAGATGGCAGTAATATGTGACGACGTCCTTGGAAACGTACTCAGGATCATCAAGGGAGCGGAAGTTAGCGATGAAACCTTGGCGGTTGAGGTCATCAAGGAAGTTGGTCCTGAAGGGAATTTTCTGGGTCACAAGCACACCCTGAAACATATCAGGGACGAACTCCACCTCCCATCGATCTTCGACCGAAACCCCGCAGCCGCGTGGGTGAAAGCCGGAAGCAAACCTCTCCATCAAGTGGCCAAGGAAAAAGCCCAGAAGATCCTCAAGGAACACTACCCACAACCACTAGCCAAGGACATCCAAACCAAGCTCTCCGAGATCGTCAAACAAGCAGAAAAAGAACTGGTTAAATGAACAACCTTTTCGCCTTTCGTCCGCCACGTGACTGATTTCTTTTCCTGTTTTTGCCGCGCGGCTTATCACAAGGCGTGTATAGTTACGACATTTAACGTCCCCGTTCCTTTGGCGACTTCTGAGCTATTTCCATTGCAATCTTCTCGATTTCGATTGTAGTGTCGTGGTCGAGTGGTTCGGGTTGGTGTTCTTGCAGTATTCTCTTGGCTTCTTGACGGGCTACTTCCCTTAGGTCTTTTGATCCGGACTTCGCCCAAACTTCCCATTTATCTCGGCTAATGAGTTTGGGAATGTAGTGTTCTTTCTGCACGTTCTCGAGTGTGTGTCGTTGACTAAGAAACTCTCCCCCCGGTCCAACCGCCGCAATCACCTCCATAGCCAGCGTCCTATCGCTGACTTCAATTCCTCTCACGGCCCTG
>Ga0181521_10003816_pt1 | contig 17550 bp, 17 predicted proteins | sample PEATcosm2014_Bin_32_FD_119764 | JGI IMG/M metagenome (GOLD analysis project Ga0181521, IMG submission 119764) | Peatland microbial communities from MTU Mesocosm Facility, Houghton, MI, USA - PEATcosm2014_Bin02_60_metaG | ecosystem: Environmental > Terrestrial > Soil > Wetlands > Peat | place... | reverse complement strand
GTCCGCGCTATGGCCGTGGTGCAAGGCGCGGAACTGACGGAAGTGGTTATCGACGCGGGCGAATCGGCAAAGTCTCTGAACCGTCCGGGCATGGCGCGGCTTCTGGCGCTTGTGGATTCCGGCGCGGTGGATATCGTCATCATCGCCAAACTGGACCGGCTCACTCGCAGCGTGGCGGACCTTGCCGAACTCCTGAAGCGTTTCGAGCGGCGCGGCGTGTGTCTGGTGAGCGTGGCGGATTCGCTCGATACGCGGACGGCGGCGGGCCGGTTGGTCCTGAACATCATGACTTCGGTGAGCCAGTGGGAGCGGGAAGCGATTGGAGAGCGGACACGGGATGCGATGCGACACAAGCGCGCCAATGGTGAGCGGGTGGGCACAGTCCCCTTCGGATACCGCGCGGCGGCGGACGGGCTTCACCTGGAAGCGGACCCGGCGGAACAAGGCGTCCTGTCCCGTATCCGGGAACTCAAGGCGGCGGGCAACACCACGCGGCGGATTGCGGAAGAACTGAACCGGCAGGGCTTCACCACCCGGCGCGGGACGGCATGGCGGTTTCAGTATGTGGCGGAAGCACTGCGGGCGGCATAGGTTTTGAAGGTTTTGTAGGTATGGCTTCGGGAGAAGGCAGGAAGATTCGAGGGTGTATGAAGAAGCGAACGGGCAAGCCGAAGCAGGATCGGGAATGGTTCAAACGAAAGGTGGCTGAACTGATAGCCGAACTGGAGAAGCTACCGGCGGACCGGCAAGAACAACTGAGGCGGGAACTCGAAGGCGGGAGCGGTGACGCGCGGTGGGTCCTTCCCGCAAAGACTCGCGCCACGGGTGATCCGCTTGCATAGGCGCGTTAGTGGCAGGGCCGGAAATCCACTTAACGTGTTGGGCACTTAACAGGAGATTCCATGAATGAGGTGATTACGAAGGCAGAACTCGCGCGGGAATTCGAACTGTCACGCGCGCGCGTTTCGCAACTGTGCAAGATCGGGCTTCCTGTAAGGCCGGACGGCAGACTGAACAGGGCCGAAGCTGTGGAGTGGGTGAAGGCGAACGTGTGTTCGTGGCGCGGCGGGTGGTGGGGGAACATCCGGCAGAAGCCGAACGCGCGGCGCGCGCCGGTTCAGGACGAAAGCGCGGACACGGCGGAAGCGGCGGTGATTCACTTCATCAACGAAGCGCGGAAGACCGGGAATATTGAGAGCTTCGCTCACATGGCGCTTCGCTTCGGATGCACCATGCAACAAGCCTTCGCGGTGGCGCGATGGTTCGATATGTTTCTTGCCTTCTACTTCGTCCCGATGGACCCGGAACGGGAACACATCCGGGTCTATGATGAACCGGACTGGAACCGCATGGCGGCGGACGCGGGCACAACGGCAGACGTGGAAGCGTGGCAGGGCTGGATGAACCGGCTTATCGAAGACGGAGAACCGGGAGAGGCGGAAGCGTAGCAATGGCGGTCTACAAGCGCGGCGGCGTCTGGTGGTACAAGTTCAACTGGAACGGGCGAACGATCCGGGCCAGTTCGAAGGTTACGAACAAGCGAACCGCCGAACAGATCGAAGCTGCGCGAAAGACCGAACTCGCCAAGGGTGAGGTTGGCTTCCGGGACCGGAAACCCGTCCCCACGCTGAAGGATTTTGCGGATGGGGACTTTCTACCGTACATTGAGGCCCGCTTCCAGGACAAGCGGAACACGCTGGACTATTACAAGAACGGTCTGCGAAGCCTGAAGGCTCACACAGCGCTTGCCGGTTGCACTCTCGATACCATCACGGCTGACAAGATCGGGACGTTCGTCGCGAAGTTGCGGCAGAACGGATTATCCGTCGGGAGCATCAACCGGCAACTGGAAGTCTTGCGGCGATTGCTCAAGCTGGCCGTGGAATGGGGGAAGGTTGAAAGAGCACTCCCCAAAGTGGAAATGCTGCCGGGTGAGAATCACAGGGACCGGGTTCTGTCGGCTGACGAGGAAGCCCGCTACCTGGAAGCGGCGGCGTCCATTGGTCACAGCATCGAAGAAGGCTATCAGCGCGCCCTAAACGGCATCCGCGCGACTCTCAGGGGCGAAGAACCTGTTAAGCCCGAAGACCCGTTTCTCCTTCGAGACGCGACTGCCTTGCTGATGGATTGCGGATTGAGGCCGGATGAATGCTTCCGGCTTCGGTGGGAAGACGTGCGGGATGGTGCGGTCAACGTACTGTTCGGAAAGACCGCAAGCGCGCGGCGGACAATCCCGTTAACGCCACGAATGGCGGCTTTTCTCGAAATGCGGCGGGCAGTAGCAAACACCGAATGGGTGTTTCCGGCATCCACCCGAAGCGGACATATCGAGAAATCGAGTCTGAAGAAGCAACACGCGAAGGCGTGCAAACTGGCGGAGATCGGGGCGTTCGTCCTGTACACATTCCGGCATACGTGCCTGACGCGGTGGGCGGCCTACATGGACCCGTACACGCTGGCGTATCTCGCGGGGCATAGCGACTTTTCCACTACTCGCCGGTACGTTCATCCGCAGGCGCACACGGTCCGGGAAGCTATGGAGCGCGCGCGAATGGCACAGGGTGGGCACAAATTTGGGCACAGTGAGGAAAAACCGGCTGAGGCCCCCGCTGGGGGAAATATCGCTAAGGAATTGAAAAGGGAAGGGTTGAATTGGTCGGGGCGAGAGGATTCGAACCTCCGGCCTCCTGGTCCCGAACCAGGCGCTCTACCAGGCTGAGCCACGCCCCGAACTCTACCAGTGTAGCGCGCGCCGCCAATTGCGACACAAATTACCGGATGTTGGTGCAGTCTCGTGCGGTCTCAGTTTCAACCGGGCGGTCCGGACGCTCGAAAGGGTTGCGGAAAGGGTTGCACTCTGAAGGCACAACTCAATACGATCAGAACGTGGCTTTGCGCAATCTGCGGGACTTGCCGTCTGTAAATGAAGTGCTCGAGCGCCTCGCTCCCTCCTCGCGGCGGCTTCCCCATGCGCTGGTGACAGCCGAAGTGCGGCAGGCGATCGACGCAGCACGGAATGCGATGAAAGCCGGAGATACTTCGCTGCCTGCGATTGAGAGTACCGTGGAAGCAGCGCTGAACCAGTGGAGGAAGCCTTCCCACCGGCGCGTCATCAACGCCACCGGGGTTATTCTGCATACGAACCTCGGACGCGCTCCACTGGCGCAATTTGAGGCCGTGAGCGGTTACAGCAACCTCGAATACGATCTGGCGGCGGGCGAGCGGGGGAATCGCGATGTCCACGTGGCGAAGTTGCTGGAAGCGATTCTGGGACGCCCGGCGATAGTTGTTAACAACGGCGCCGCCGCGCTCTTTCTCGTACTCAACGAACTGGCAATGGGCGGAGAAGCGATTGTCTCGCGCGGCGAGCTGATCGAAATCGGCGACGGCTTCCGCATCCCGGAAATCATGCAGCGCACCGGCACACAACTGCATGAAGTGGGTACGACCAACCGCACACACATTGACGACTACCGCAGTGCGATCAACGATCGTACGCGCGTGCTGCTGAGGGTTCATCCCAGTAATTTCCGGATGTCGGGGTTCACGGCTCGCCCCGAGTTGAGCGATCTGGTGCAGCTCGGGCGCGAGCGCGGGATTCCGGTCTATGAGGATCTCGGCAGCGGGTGCATCGTCGACCTTCGCGCGTACGGAGTCCGCGAGCCGCTGGCACAGGACAGTCTCGCGGCTGGAGCGAATCTGATTTCGTTCAGCGGCGACAAACTGCTCGGCGGTCCGCAGGCGGGGATCGTTGCTGGAGATGCGGAACTGGTCGCGCGCTTGCGGCGGAATCCGCTCTTCCGGGCGTTGAGGCAGGACAAACTCTTCTATCAGGCCATGGAGGCGACACTGCGGTACATCCTGTTTGGTGAATACGACTGTGTTCCCTCGTTCCGAATGATCCGGATGACAGCGCACGAAATCCGGGAGCGCGCCGAGGCCATCGTGCCGAGGCTCGGAACGAATGGACGCGTCCGAAGCAACGTGCGGATTCGCGATGGTGAATCCGTTATTGGCGGCGGCGCCACACCCGAGCAGTCGCTACCGACTTGGTTGATTGTTATTGAAACTGAAGACGCCGTTGCCGAAGAGCGGCGATTGCGTTTCAACGACCCGCCCATCATTGCCCGAATTGAACACGACCGCGTGGTACTGGACCTGAGAACCGTCTTGCCCGAAGAAGAAGACCTTCTGGTTCAGGCTCTTTCCTGACCCTCAGGCTCTTTCCTGGTAGGTGCCTTCCGACGTATTGACGCGGATTCTTTCGCCTTCGCCGATGAAAGGCGGCACTTGGACCACAAGCCCGGTTTCCATCTTCGCGGGCTTCGTCACATTCGAAACGGTGGCGCCTTTGAGGCCGGGCTCTGTTTCGACAACTGTCATTTCCACGGTGGCCGGCAATTCGACGCTGATTGGTTTGCCTTCGTAGAATTCGACCGTCACCTTGAGTTGCGGAATCAGGTAGTCCGTCGCATCGCCGAGCAGTTCCTTCGTCAGGTGCATCTGCTCGTAGTTTTCAATGTTCATGAAGTAGAAGTATTCGCCGTCGTCGTACAGATACTCCATTTCGTGTTCGTCGAGCTGGGCCTTTTCCACTTTGTCTTCGGAGGAAAAGCGATGCTCGGTCATGGAACCCGTGCGAAGGCTGCGCATCTTGGCCTGCACAAAACCCCGCAGATTTCCCGGCGTGCGGTGAGTCATGCTGAAAACGGAGTACAACTCGTTGTTGAACTTGATCACCATTCCAGGACGCAGTTGTGTTGCGGAAAGCATAGTGGGGTAAGATGCCGTTATCTAATGTGAAGCCCCAGTATATCAGCCTGTTACGGCGACGCTTTGGTTTTCCGGCTGATTCACCGCGAGATATCCCAGGCACATGATGGCGAGGAACATCGTCAGGACCTCCGTATCGCCGAGGTTCTTTTCCATGATGCCCGCGACCATCGTGCCGATGACGGCGGCAATCGCGGCCTGTAGAAGGAATCGCCGGTCCGAACGCCCGGCGGGCAGATTCCCGAGCGCGCGCCGGAAATCCAGCAGCGCCATCACGAGAGCGACGGTGAGAAACAGAGCGGCGGGCACACCGCACTCGGCTGCATAGTGGATGTAGATATTGTGCAGATGCTGATAGTTGCCGTCGGGCAACGGATAGTGGATGTCGGCGGGAAGGTAGGCGTCAAAAACCGTCTTCTTCCTGATCTCCTCGGGTCCAACGCCCACAAGCGGATGAGCTTTGATCATTTGCCAACCGGTTCGCCAGACGATCATCCGCTGTGCGTTCGAATCGGTTTCCCCGTGCGGCTGGTTAAGAGAGCGCACGCGTTCCTGAACCGCCGCGGGGGCAACGAGGAGACCCAGCCCCAGCACGGCAGGCATCGCGATCGCCGCCCATTTCTTCCATTCCCAAAGCAAATAGAAGCCGGCCAGCAACGCCGCGATCCAGATGGAACGGGTATCGCTCAGGATCAGCGCGATTCCGACAACCGCCGCGCACGGCAGCCAGAACCATCGCCATTTTCCGATATCCGGAGCAAACAGAAGGAAAGCCGCGACCAGCAGAAGGATAAACAGTTCCTGGCCTGAGAACGTCATCCAGTGGCTCATGAAACCGCGTATGCGGTCCGCGATATAGAAGCGGTAAAAGTCGGTGTGCGCGGCCCGTGCGCCGGCGACGTCGACCGCATACTGGACGAGACCCCGCCCAGCTGTGATTGTGCCCACGCCAATCCAGGCCATCACCAGCCACTTGGCCTCGGCGGCGGTACGGATCGACGAGTAGACGATGAGCAGCATCAGGTAGACCACCATCTTGCGAACCGTCGGGATGCCGAAACCAGGATCGGGCGAAAACGCAAGAGCCACCAGGGTCCACCCGAGAAACAGTCCGAGCGGAATCGAAATGCGGGGCCATCTGAGGGGCAATCCCGAAAGAAGCAGGGCGGCCAAAGCCACCGCCAGCAGGATCTGGGAAACGGCGATCGAGAGAAGTATCGTGACTGCGGACGCGGATGCCACCCAAACGGGCAACCTTTTCAGAAAAGGCGAGGGAACCAAGCTTAGAGTATGCCGCAATCCTATTTGTGCTGCGGACCCCATGGTCCGCAGCCGACCCCCGGTCGGCTTTCCGGATTGGGATGAACCAGGATTCGTCGCCGATAAGCGGGTCCAGGGGACCCACGCGGACCATGGAGTCCGCCCCGTCCGCTAGTACCCTGTGGTACTTTGCAGTCGCCACCACTTTGCGGCACGGTGTACGATGGGGATTAACGCATGAAGATGCTGGATGCGCTGGCTCCGGGGAACCCGGATCGGGAATTAGCGCTGACTCTTGATCCTGCGAGAATCCCGGCGCACATTGCCATCATAATGGACGGCAATGGGCGGTGGGCGAAGCGGCGTGGCCTGCCGCGCATCGCGGGCCACAAGGTCGGCGTGAGTACCGTGCGTTCCGTGGTGGAAGACTGCGCGAATCTGGGCGTCAAGGCTCTGACGCTCTACGCCTTCTCGGCGGAAAACTGGAAGCGCCCGCGAACCGAAGTCGACATGCTGTGGCGGCTGCTGCGGTTCTATCTGCGGCACGAACTGGAAGACCTGCAGCGCAACAACATCCGGCTGCAATCGAGCGGACATGTGGAAGCGCTGCCGGAGCGCGCGTACGAGGAACTGCTGGCTGTGGAGCGCGCCACCGCGCGTAACCAGGGCATGCGGTTGAATCTGGCGATCAACTACAGCGCGCGCATCGAACTGGTGGACGCGGTGAATGCGCTCATCGACGAAGCGCGCATCGAAGGCCGGCTTTCGAGCCTGGTCATCGATGAAAAAATGATTTCGCGCCGGCTCTATACCGCCGGTCTTCCGGAGCCGGATCTGTTGATCCGGACTTCGGGTGAAATGCGCGTCAGCAACTTCCTGCTCTGGCAGATCGCCTACGCGGAGCTCTACGTTACCGATACTCTCTGGCCGGACTTCAACCGCGCGGAACTGCTGCGGGCCATTCTCGATTTTCAGCGCCGGGAACGCCGCTTCGGAGGACTTTCGGGAGAGTTGCCGGAAGAAGAGAGCGGAGAAGATCGGGAGATTGAAGAGATCGTCGTCTCCTCGCAATGAAGCGCGTCGTTACCGCACTTTTTCTTGTCCCCATCGCCGTTTACTCAGCACTTTTCGCTCCCTGGTGGGTGCTTTTCGCGGTCATCGCGCTCGTGGCGCTCCTCTGCTTCCGCGAATACGCGTCGATCACCGAGTCGTTCGCGCCACTGGGATATGCGGCGGGAATACTGATCCTGATCGCCCCCCCGCACGAGACGACGCTGTTGATCGTCCTGAGCACGCTGGCCGCGATGTGTTTGACGTTTTTCACGAACCATCCCGCGCGGGCATCTTCCCTGGTGCTGGGCATTATCTATATTTTTGGTTCGTGGAAAACGGGAATCCTGCTGCACGACATCAATCCCAACTGGCTGATGTTCGGCCTGATGGTGAACTGGGTTGGCGATACGGGCGCGTTCTACGTGGGGAGGAAGTTTGGCAGGCACAAACTCGCGCCTTCGATCAGCCCGGGCAAAAGCTGGGAGGGCGCGGCGGCGTCGGCTGTGACCGGGGTCGTGTTTGGCATGATCTACCTTCCGCTCGCAATCAAGGGCACCTCTTTGCCCGCGGCTGGGTTACTGGCGTTAGCGGCTAATGCAGCCGGGCAGGTGGGGGATCTGGCTGAATCGGCGATCAAGCGTGGCGCCGGCGTGAAAGACAGCGGCAATCTGCTCCCCGGTCACGGGGGACTGCTGGATCGTGTGGACAGCACGATGTTCGCGCTGCCGGTGCTGTACTCGCTGCTGACTTTCCTGAAGTAAAGGAGAAGCGGCTGCCAGCCGCGCGTCCTATTTGTCTTTTTCGGTCGGAGCGCCGGTGCCCTGCGATCCAACGAACAACTTTTTGCCGTCGGGCAGCGTGATATTGCTGCCGTTGGCGCGGTTCGATCCGTCCTTCGCCTGCCAGCCCTCGACGACGATCTCGGTGCCCGGCAGCAGGGATTGCTTGGTAAACCCGCGCCGCAGAAGCCCGTTCGGAGCCCCGGCTTCAATCATCCACGAGGTGACCTTGCCATCCGCGTCCTTCACGTCGATGTGGATCCAGGCATGCGGATTGATCCACTCCATATTCGTGACAGTGCCCTTCAGGATCAGCGGCTTGTTGACATCGAACTCCGCCGCGAACGCATGATGCGCCCAAACCGGCGCGGCGCTCAGCAAAAGACCGGCGGCCAAAATCGCGATACAAAAATTTGTTCTCACTATGATTCCTTTCCTAATTCTTCCTGGCTGCGGCAGCGGCCTGTTCCGCGAGTGTCCCGGTGATCATGTTGCGCATGGCCATATTTCCTTCGTGGCAGGCGTATTCAAAAAGCTGGTAGCCGGGCTCATGCGTAATGGGGAACGCGATCTTCCACGTTGCGGTATACGTCTTCGGATCGTCGACCGTGAGCTCGTAATCGATCGTGTTTTCAGCCACACGCGTAAAGCGTTCCGTAAGTTTCATGTCTTCGCTTTGGAAGCCGCCGCCATTCGGGCCGATCCCCATTTTGTCGTTAAAGTTCGTCGTTTCCACAACAAGCGTGTTGCCTTCCCAATGACCCACCGGGTCTCCCATATAGGAACGAATGCTGGGCGGCATGTGCGGCCGTCCGTCCGTGGGAATAATTCTCGCGTCATGAACCATCTCATAGCGAATCGCCACGTATCCCGGCGCCTGCACGATCTCGAGCCCGTTGCCGTAGATCACCGGGATGATCGAGCCGGCCACGCCGCGAGTGATGCAGCGATCGTAGATACTCCAGTCGGTCCACGTTTCGGGAGTCTTCCGGCGCAGCGCCGCGGCGGCAGCCTGTTTCTTCTTGCCTTCGGGAGTCAATTCCGGAATCCTTCCATTGGGCGGATCCACCACCTGCGAAGTCTGCCTTGAAGCGCGCCGGGCATACTCGCCGAACTGCCCTGGGACCGGTGCCGCATCCACGCCACGCCCGAACGCACCAGCCGCTGGCGGTGGGGGAGCGGCGCCTTTGGCGGCCGCATCGAGCTGTGCCTTTGCCGGAGAGTGATTCTCGTCGCTCGGGTTTTCAATCCGCTGCTTCGACTGCTCGACTCTCTTTTCGCGGTCCTTCAGCTCGTCTTCGGTGAGATAGAGCCGGTCGCCATACGAAACCGGGCGTTCCATGGGCACTCCCCACGTATCGTCGCTCGTCCATGTACCCTGGAGATCGGGATCGCCCCACGGTGTTTTGGAAAGTGACCAGGTCTTTCCCGAATTTCCAGCGGAAGCTTTCAGCGCGGCGGGCGTTTGGGCCGCCAGAGGCAGGGCTGCTGCGAACACGATCGAAACGCTCAGTGCGAAGATTCGCTTACTCATTCGAGATCTCCCTGATTCAATTCTAATACCGCAAAATCTCATGGGTGCAGCGCCTCCCGATCGAACACCAGGTTGTTCGAAAAAAATGCCAGAACCTTCGTCTCCACGCGCAGGGCGATGTGGTTCGTATGGTCGCCGTCGTAGATTTCGAAGCTATTCGGAATGTCGTATTGGGTCAGGACCCTGCTCAGTTCCTTATTGCTTGTCGACAGGCCGTCTTTATCGCCCACATCGATCGCAATGGCATGCAGTTTCCTGAGATTCGAAATGTACTGGTCGATGATCGCGAGAGGCGCGTTGGCCACCCACCGGGCGGCAACCGCCGGTTGAACCTTACCCTCCTTGACGGGAAGATCGAAGAAAAACGGCGGATTTTGGGGATTGGGGGACCATGCCGCAGCCTCTGCCAGCATCGTTATCGGCCCTCGGGCGAGGTTGGCCGCGTCGGCCTGACTATGGACCGCGTCGGCCTGCGCAAACGCCTGGCCCTGCGGGTTGAGATTGGCCGTCAGACAGCACGCGCTCAGGATGTAGATGCTGGAATATATATCGGGATATTTCATGGCGAGCCGGATAGTCCCGTAGCCTCCCATTGAGTGTCCCGCCAAGCCGCGCCCGGCGGGCGTGGCGATGGTCCGGTAGTGGCTATCCATGTAGGCGACCAGATCGCGCGTGACATATCCTTCCCAATCGCCGGTGGTCACCGAATTCGAGAACATGCTGCCCTGATAGACGGTGTAGGCGTTGGGCATCGCGAGAATCATCTCGCTTGCCCCGCCTTGGGTCGTCGCCCGATCGGCCAACGCGGGCAGCGAAGAGTTCGGGTTCAGGAAGCTGCCCTTCAGCGCTGGCCCGAACCAGCCTTCATCGGAATTAGTGTAGCCATGGAGCAGGTAGACCACCGGATAGCGCCGGTTGCGGGATGTCGCGTAGCTCGGCGGCAGATAGATCGATACGTCGCGATCGGGAGAGTCGCCTTCGAGATTGCCCTCCAGCGATTTTCCATGGACCTTGATTCTCTCGAAGGAGCCTTTGGCCGGCGTTTCGGAATAGAGTGCGTCCGCCCCGATCAAAGCGAGTGCGGTTACCAATAAGAGCGAGTTTCCGAACATCCTCGTCACTTCCCGGCCTTCTTGCGCAGATCGCCGTAGATCAGCTCTTCCGTAAACTCGACGCACTTGAATTCGAGCAGGCGAGCGTCCTTCTCGCGATGTCGATACAGGATGACATTGATCTTCCAGGGCCGGCTGAATGTTTTCGGATCTTCGATTGTGGCTTCGTAGTTCATCGTGTTCGCGTCGAGCAGCGAGTAGCGCTCCACCACGTGAAGGCCGTCACTGGCAAAGTTCCCGGCGCGATCGAACCATGCCATCCCGTTGAAGCCGGTCACGTCGACCACCAGCGTATTGCCGTCCCAGTGTCCGTTCGATGTCCCCATCCATGTGTCGGTGACGGCTTCCTGCGGCTTACCCATGTTGATCAAACGGTTCTCTGAGCCAAACTCGTAGGCGATGAGAATATCTTTTTGCGACTGGATGATCTGAAACGGAAACGCCATATAAGTCGCGCGCGGCACTCCGGGCATATAGCATTTGATCACCGGATCTTCCTTCCAGCGGTTGGCCAGATTTTTCTTCTTCTGTTCCAGCGCTTCCGTGAGATAGGGGATCTCGACGCCTTCCACTATGCCCTGGCCGGGCGGAATCGCCCCGATCGCGCCGAGCTGATAGAAAGGTCCCGCTTGGGCGCCGTGATCCTGGATGTCCCAGTCGGCAGTGCCGAGGGACTGCCAAAGCCCGGTCAGGTTGGGTTTGCCGTCTTTCATGCGCGGCAGGCCCGACCCCGTATTTTGAGCCGCAACCTGGATTGCCCCCAATGCCAGAACGGCAATCAATGCGCAAAAAAAACGCTGCTGCATCCGCTATGTTTTCTCCTGACTTCGGCAGCCAGCATATCAGTTTCTTCAGAGCGTCTGCTTGCCGAGGAATGCGATCAGCAGCCGATTGAACTCAGCGGGGTTTTCCAGCATCAGGAAATGCCCAGTTCCGGCTGCGAATCGTAGCCTTCCTCACCGTCTGCAGCTTCAATGCCAGGCCCATTAGCCGGCGAAACGGCCAAACGCCGGGGATCTTGACGAGGCCATCGACAAGCACCATCGCCGCGACATGCTGCGGATACAGCTTGGCATAGTGGACGATGACCGCCGTCCCCATGCCGTGGCCGACCAGCACCACGCGCTCCGCCTTCGCATCGGGCCGCACAGACTCGATGGCGCGGGCGAACAAATCCATCGACAGCTTTCCCTCTGCGGGCGCGCTGCTTCTACCATGCCCGGGCAGATCGATCGTGAGGACCCGATAGTCCTTCGCCAGCGCGGGGACCTGCGATTCCCACGTTGTCTCATCGCAGGTCCAGCCATGAACCAGAATCACTGTTCGCGGACCCTGGCCGGTTGACGAGGCGTGCAGCGACGGAAGCCTACTCGCCCCCGTTGAGTGTCTTGTAATAGGTGTCGTAGAAAGTCAGGACCGCCGGCTGGACTCCGGTGCCCACGCTCACGGTGTCCCCGAGAACCATGGCTTGATCGGCTTTGCCGTTATAAGTCGGCCACTCGGTAAGCCCTTTGCCGTTCGGATTTCCCGTAGCGGCGAAGTTCACCCAGTAGGAGGACATCATATCGGCGAGTTTACGATCGACATCCGTCCAGGGCGTGCCGGGCGCCAGATTGTTGAACATGTAGGACAACTCGACGGTGTGGGTAGCGCCTCGGGAAGGCCGTCCTTCTACTGTGGGCGGTACCCGCGTGAAGAAGTACAGATAGGACTTGTCCTTTCCCCGCTTACCCTGGAGTTGAGCCCAGGTGCGCATATGCCAGCCCATCTCGTCGCGCACACTGGCAAGCTGCGCCGCGGCGGCCTCGGCGTCATTGCTCACCGGGTACACCTTCGCGTAGCCTTCGGCCAGATCGCCGAAGCGCAGTTTCGCGCGCGCCGCAAATTGCTCGGCGTTCGGCGATGATCCCGGCCTGGCGAAGAACGTTCCCTCGTCGCGGTTGGACCCCACCAGCACGTCCACGTCGTTTTCCTTGCCCTTCACGAACGTAGCCGACAGATCTTCCGGCACATACCAGCCGTCGACGATAATGCCGCCCCCCCGCCCGTTCTTAAGCAGATCGTCGGCGGACTTGGCGCGCATATCCGCGAGCGTGGCCGCGCCCATGGTCTGAGCGAGCTTTACGCCCGCTTCCTCCGCCTGCGCGCGCGTGGTCATCTTGCCGATGCCGATTCCCATCCATGCGCCGCTTTGCGAAATGGCGCGCTTGAACAGCCCCTTGCCTTCAGGCGATCCGACCATGGCGGACACCAGCATCGCCCCAGCCGATTCGCCGTCAATCGTCACTCGCGCGGGATCTCCGCCGAAATTGGCTATGTTTCTCTGCACCCAGTGCAGCACCGCGGCCATGTCCATCATGGCGTAATTGCCCGAAGCATTGCGGCCCGATTCTTTAGTCAATTCCGGATGCGCGAAGAAGCCGAACGCGCCCAGCCGGTAGTTGTAAGTCACAACGACCGCTCCCTTGCGCGCCAAGGCCTCGCCGTCATATCTGGGCTCGGAGCCGGAGCCCCCGGTGAATCCGCCCCCATAGGTCCAGACGATTACAGGCCGCCGCTCGCTGGCCGCTTTCGCGCCGGTCCAGACGTTCACGTAGAGGCAGTCCTCGCTTGGGGCCGGTCCGGTAGCGTTGGGGCCGCGGTTCTGCATGCACACGGGTCCGAACTGGTCGGCTTTGCGGACACCGTCCCAATGCGCGGCGGGCTGCGGTGCGCGCCATCGCAGATCGCCTACCGGAGGTGCGGCGAAGGGGATTCCTTTGAAGACGCGAACATCGTCGCTCGTTGTGGTTGTGCCCGAAATCAGGCCGGTATCGATCTTGACAGGCTCGGGAATGGCCGCGGAGACGATCACGCTCCCCGCCAGAATAAGGAGTAAGAGTCGGTTCATAATCGGAGCCAGTATGTCAGCTTCGAAAACCGGGGGCAACCGACTCCCGGTAAATCAGCCCTGCTTCAGCGCCGCCAGAACTCGCGCCGGCGTCAACGGATACTCTCGCATCCTTACCCCTGTGGCATCGAAAAACGCGTTGCCGATGGCTCCAGCCGCGGCCGCCATTACCTCTTCGCCCGCGCCCGACGACCTCTGATCCAGACGCTGCACCACCACCGGCGTGACCTCCGGACACTCCTCGAACCGCAGGATCGGATAGCTGTTCCAGTCCAGGCTGGTGACATTCGTCGTGCTCAGCGTCACCTCCTCTTTGAGCATCCGGCTGGCCGCCTGAACCAACTGTCCGCCGATCTGGTTCTCGACGAACGCCGGATTCACGGTGAGACCGGCGTCGATCGCCCCATACAGGTGTTTTGCGACTACCCGGCCGGTTTCCTTGTTGACCTCGATCTCAGCGACCGCGCCGCCGTACGATACCAGATGCGTGCCAAGACCGATCCCGCGTCCGGTTACGATTTTCGCGCCGGACTGAACGGGACCCGCGGGCCTGGGGGTCCAGTTTGCCGCCTTCGCCGCTGCGTCGAGGACTCCCATCCAGCGCTCATCGGTAATGTTGCGCTTCCGGAACTCGTACGGGTCCATGTGCAGAAGGTAGGCCAGTTCGTCGATGGCCTGCTCGGAGGCAAACGAAACCGAGAGATCGAGCGGAGACCGCAGCCACCCCCCTTTGAGATATGCGGTGCCGGGCACCTGGTGGTTTACAATGCGCAGGTTCGGAGTGGCGTAAATTCCGCCGGTATTGGCGGCGCTCACTCCTTGCGCCGCCGCTCCAGGCCATTCCGCTGCCGGCTTTCCGAAAGCTAATTGCTCGGACGTTTCCAGCAGGCTCCAGTTATGCTGCCAACCGTGGTACTCGTACGCCACAATCTTGCCGGCCGCGTCAGCGGCGGCACGAACCTCTCCCACGTGCGCCGGACCATAATTGTCCCACCCATGCTCATCCCACCGCATGAACTGCAAACGCACGGGCTTGCCGGCTGCCTGCGAGAGAATCGCAGCGGCCTGCGCCACATCGTCATAGCAACTGTGGCCATAAGTGCCCGAGCCCTCGTAGTACTGGACGCGCACCTTTTCCAGCGGGATTCCAAGCATGGTGGAAATCTTGCCGCGCGTCCCGTAAACATCCTGCGTGGAGCACATGACGAGCGCGGAGTCCGACTTTACATCTGCCAGCGCGCAATTCGGGCCGAACGGCGCATGCGCCTGGTAAGGACCGTGATAGGTGGTCCGCGCCACGACGTGTGCAGCGTTGCCGAACACCCCGATATCGCCGCGTTCCAGAACCACTCGGTCCGTCGTCTTGGCGGTGCGCATCGATTCGTAGAGCGCCGCGCTTCCCGGAAGCGTGGGTGTCGTATCCCAAGTCACCTTCAATTGACGGGCCGCGCGGATCGCATCCCACTCGTTTTCCGCGACCACACCGGTGAAATTCCCGCGATGGATAACGCGCGCGCCCGGGATGTTGCGAATGGACGCTTCGTCAACATTCAGGACTTTCACACCGGCGCCATAAGCACTCTGGCCACGCGGACGGACTACACGGCCGTGCAGCATCCCCGGCACGCGCATGTGCTGCATGTAGACGTACTTCCCACTGACCTTGTCCGGGATGTCGTTCCGGGGCACTCGGGTGCCGACGACCTTGAACTCGGCGGGCGTTTTCACCGGCGCCGTTCCGGTGAATGCAAGGTGGAACGGCTTGTCTCCCACCAGCGCTCCGTAAGTCACGGATTGCGCCGGGTTGTCCTGCACCGACACGATGCCCTTCGCAACGGTAAGCCGGTCGATGGGTGTATTAAGATTTTTCGAAGCCAGCTGCAGCAGCGCAAACCGCGCCTCCGCGGCGGCAGTGCGAACCTGCGGTCCTCCCCGTTGAATTGATGCGCTGGAGTAGGTGCCCCCCTGGTTGGGCGTGATGCTGGTATCGAGCCGGACCGTCTTGAGTTGCCTCATATCGAGATCAAGCTCTTCCGCCGCCACCTGCAGCAGCGCGGTCGAATTGCCTTGCCCCAGTTCGGCGAATCCGATGAAGATGGTCGCGGTGTTGTCGGCGTGGATGGCGAGCCATGTGTCGATCTGTTTCGCGTCGGGCGGTCCGGGGACGGCGTTGCGAGCCGTGGTATCGAGGCGACTCTGGCCCAGGAGAGCTTCGCGGAGACGGAAGCCGATTACCAGAGCACCGCCGGATTTCAGAAAATCGCGACGAGGGAAGTTCATTTTACGATCTCCGCCATCATTGAGTGAGACGCCCGCTGGATGGCCCTGATGACTCGTGGATAAGTCCCGCACCTGCAGAGGTGACCATTCATCGCGGTACGAATTTGCGCTTCATCCGGCTGTGGCACTTTCGAAAGAAGTTCAGAAGCCTTGATGATCATGCCGTTGAAACAATAGCCGCACTGCACGGCTTGTTCGTCGATCATCGCCTGTTGCACGGGATGCAGATCGGGGGCTTTAGGCAGTTTCTTCTGCGCCGCGTACAAAGCAGGCAATCCTTCCAGCGTGGTCACCGATTTGCCCTGCACGGCGGAAACCGGCGTCACGCAGGAACGGGTTTCGACGCCGTTGACAAGCACCGAACAAGAGCCGCACTGAGCGAGTCCACAACCAAATCGCGGGCCCTGGAGCTGAAGCTCGTTCGCAAGGACGTACAACAGTGGTGTGTCAGGCGCGGCGGTGACTTTCCACGACCGTTCGTTTACTTTAACTTTGAGTTCGCTGGCCATCCCTTATGCCTCGATGCTAATCAGCGTAACAGGTCTCAGCGCCGATGGAGCGCTTCCAACTCTTCCAGCGTGCGCGGCCAATCCGACCCCAGCAGCCGCGAAAGCCCGCGATCGGCCAGAACCTTCCCCCCGGTCTGGCAGCGCGCGCAGTAGTTCGTTTCGTTATCGGCATAGCGAATTCGCAGCACTTTTTCCCCGCACACCGGGCAGGGTTTGCCGTAGCGCCCATGCATCGCCATCTCCGCCCGAAACGCCGTGACCTTTTCCGGAAAGCGACTACCCGCTTCGGCACGGAGGCGCTCCACCCAGAGTTCGAGCGTGCTGCGCGCAGCAGCGAAAAGCCGATCCCACTCGCCAGCCTTGAGCTTTTGCGTTTGCGCCAGCGGCGACAGCTGCGCCGCATGCAGGATTTCATCGGAGTACGCGTTGCCGATTCCGCTCACCAGGCGCGGGTCGGTAAGCGCGCGCTTCAGCGTGTGATTCTCGGATGAAAGCGCGGCACGGAACCCGTTGAGATCGGCCGCAAGTACGTCGATTCCGCCGGGGTCAACCGACTGCAAGCCTTCGTAGCCGGCCAGAATGTGCAGCGAGGCCCGGCGCTTCGTACCCGCTTCAGTGAGCGTGAGGGTGCCGTCGGGAAAATCGAAGGCTGCGAGGTTCTGTCGCCCAGCCAGCTTGACTTTCGGCGGACGCCAGTGCAACCTGCCGGCGATCATCAGGTGCAGCACCAGCCAGAGGTCCGCATCGACTCCAATTGCGATCCGCTTCCCTATGCGCCGGATTTCGCGCACCGTGCGGCCTTCGACGTCGGCGATGGTCGGCTGCGTGGTGCGAAGCAGGAAGGGGCTTGCCAGGCGCACTCGTTCGAGAGGCTGACCGATTATGCGCGGCTCAAGTGCGCCGACGTATGCGACGATGTCCGGCAGTTCGGGCATTTCATCGTATTTTCCTTCATGCCGTTTGCGCGGGGTAAGGTATGGGTGGAAGCCTGCGCCGGTAGATAGCGATAAACAACGCCACGACTATGCCCGCACCGAATCCAGTGGCCATGAACACCCAACGGTTAGGTTGGGCGGGTTGAACAGGGAGACTCGGGGGATCGAGTACTCCGAGCTGGATTCCGCCGAGTGGAGTCGACGAAAGATCCGGCTCATGCCCTGCGGACGGCATGCCGAGGCGATTTTCGAGCGCGGCGATTCTCGCTTCCAACCGGTAGATCTGGTCGGAGGCGATCGCGTGTGTCATGCGGGCCTGCGTCCGCTGGCTGATCAGGTTCCCCTCCTCGAACCTGGTGATCAGAGCCTGCACGGTCTGTTGGGCCTTTACCCGGTCGCGGTACGCGAAGCTGACGCGGAATGGC
>Ga0181521_10003813_pt1 | contig 17552 bp, 12 predicted proteins | sample PEATcosm2014_Bin_32_FD_119764 | JGI IMG/M metagenome (GOLD analysis project Ga0181521, IMG submission 119764) | Peatland microbial communities from MTU Mesocosm Facility, Houghton, MI, USA - PEATcosm2014_Bin02_60_metaG | ecosystem: Environmental > Terrestrial > Soil > Wetlands > Peat | place... | reverse complement strand
TTCCATGTCGACGCGAATAAAATTCCTGGGCGACATGTGGGCCGCCTTGGCGACCAGCCCGCGGACAATGTCGTAGGCAAGGTTCTCGTCTACGTCCAGGCCCATGTGGGTCAGTTTCACGCTGACATTGGCGTTCAGCTTGGCGGCGGCGATTTCGTCGAGCAGATGGTTATAAAGCTGGGCGCTGGCGCGGGCTTCCTCAGCGTTGGTGACATTCTCGCCCAGATTGTCGATGGAGACGCTGGCGCCAAATTGATTAACGGCGGCGGCGGTGCGAATTGCGTCCGCAACCTCTTTGCCGGCGACGAAGCGGGTGGAAATGCGCTGACCAAAGCGGGAGTGTTCAGCAACGGCGCGCAGCGAACGGCTTTCCGACAGCGCAATGAACACTGCCCTCAGCATGGGAATTTAAGGCCGGCCCGTTTCGGCATTGGCGCGCCCCTTCTAGCGGGGATACCTCCCGGTAATGTAGCCCTCCAGATCCTGAATCGCTTGCGCCTGACCGGAGATGATCCATTTCACCAGATCGCCTAGCGACACCACACCCACTACCGTGTCCTCTTCCAGGACAGGCAGATGACGAAAACGGTGCTTGGTCATGATGGCCATGCACTCGTCCACCGTGTTCCGCCCAACCACGAAGACCACTGGGCTGGTCATGATCTCCCGGACCATGGTCTCTTTCGAGGATCGGCCTTTAAGGGTGACTTTGCGGGCATAGTCACGCTCCGACAGGATGCCAACCAGCTTGTTATTGGATATCACCAGCAACGCACCTATACCCTGTTCCGCCATCTTCTCGATGGCTTCATAGACAGACTGGTCGGGCGTTACGGAGAGGACTCTCTTGTCGGTCTTCTGCTTTAACAGCGATTCAATTGTGTCGGTAAATTGCATGAGGAACCTCGCGCGGGAGAACCCTGAGCAAAGGTTTCGTGACGATAAGCCGTCTACTCAGGCACTTTTTGGCGCGTAAACACTGCGTCGCGCCCACCCGTATCGCGTCTTTCTGCGAATGCTAAAACCACAAATCATAGTACACCGATCTCGCCTGTTCGCGACATCGTGAAACGATTTCTATCGGGAGCACTCGCCACGGTCCTGCACCAGCGCTGCCGGCATCCCCGGGGGGTAGCAAGTGCGACCTGCATACGAGGGCGCCGGTTGGTGCTCAAAGGCAACTTCTGCAGAGCAAGCCGGCTCGGAACTCAAAACTTTCGGAATGCCCAGAACAGGAAACCCGACAGCATCATCGAAGCCGGAAGCGTCAGCACCCAAGCCATCGCCAAATTCCGTACCGTCGACCACTGCAACCCGGAATGGTTGGCCGCCATTGTGCCGGCGACGCCCGACGACAGCACGTGCGTCGTACTTACCGGCAATCCGAACCAATCGGCCGCGCCGATCGTGAACATGGCAACGATCTCTGCTGACGCTCCCTGACCATAGGTGAGGTGGTCCTTGCCGATCTTCTCCCCGACCGTAACCACGATCCGCTTCCATCCGATCATCGTGCCCAATCCAAGCGCTATCGCCACCGCAACCTTTACCCAAGTCGGGATAAATCGGGTCGACGCGTCCACGTGCTTCTTGTAGTTATTCAACACTGCCCAATCGCCCGCGCTGATCGCCGGTTGCCCGTTCTTCTTCATCAGGCGCAGGGCTTCGCTCGCGACGTACATATCGTTGCGGAAGTTCCGCACCCGGTCGTTCGGAATCTTTGCCAATTCTCCAAACAACGCCGTTTCATTCCCGATGTCACTCACCATCTGACGCAAGGCCAGCATGGTGTTGGGAGTGAATTCTTTGGTGCGAATGTAATCGGTAAGCTCGTCCCGTTCATCGCTGATAACTGCGCTTGGGCTGACGTACTTAGACAATACCCCAGCCGCTTGTTGAGAAACGGCAACGAAGTCATCCGATTGTGTCCGAGTGATCGCGTGGTTCAAGGCGTAGGCCGTGGGCACCGTCCCTACCAGGATCAGCATGATCAGCCCCATGCCCTTCTGTCCATCATTCGAACCGTGCGCGAAACTCACTCCCGTGCACGTCAGCAACAGCAGCGCCCGAATCCAGAACGGCGGCGGTTCCGTTCCCACCGGAGCTTCATAGAGCGCTCGGTTCTTCACCACCGCCTTCATCAGCCACAACAAGAGAAACGCACCCACAAAGCCAACCAGGGGTGACAACAGCAGCGACTTCCCGATGTTGGTGGCTTGCCCCCAATCCACGCCGCTGGTGCCCGTTTTCGGAGACATCAGTTGATTCGCGATGCCCACTCCAATGATCGACCCGATCATGGTGTGTGAACTGGAAGCAGGCAAGCCGAAATACCACGTCCCCAGGTTCCAGATAATGGCCGCGACCAGCAACGCAAAAACCATGGCGAACCCAGCCTTGCTCCCCACCTGCAGAATCAGTTCGACGGGCAACAAAGAGACGATTCCGAAAGCGACCAATCCACTTGAAGTCAACACTCCCAGAAAGTTCCAGAACCCGGACCACACCACCGCAATATGCGGCTCCAGCGAGTGCGTGTAGATCACGGTAGCCACCGCATTCGCCGTGTCGTGAAAGCCGTTGACAAACTCGAATCCCAGCGCCACCAGCAGTGCGATGCCCAACAAGACGTAAGGCAGGATCGATCCGCTGTGCACGGTGGAGAGATCCGAGAGCAAATGGAACGCAGAGTAAACGACCCCGACGACAATGACAATCCCAAAGCCCACCATTCCGATCATTCCCGGACTTCTATTCAGCTTTTCATGAATCGCAGGCGCGACCGTGGCCATATCGAAGGTCTCCTCTGCTAACAAATTTTTCAGGATTCAAGTACCCGAGTGAACCCCAAATGCAGGCGAACTATACGGTAGATTTGTTAAAGCACTGTTAAAGCCTTGCGTAGAAACAGCTGCTAGCCGATTTGAATGAGTGCGATGCAATGCTAATGACCGCAGCTAGATGCCATAGTTCACGCCACGAAGTCCGTCCTTGTAGGCCTCGCGCGCTTCCGTGACTTTGGTGTGTGCGTCGTGCTCCCTGAAGTGGGCGTCATCCCACGCCTCCATGGCAATCATCGAATGGTCGGGAGTGGCTAGCGCTTCTTCAGCGCGAATGGCGTCAACCCATTCATCGACAGCCTTCTTATAGGCGAGGCGCAATTGATCAAGATCGGCTTTGCTCATAGCCAGAGGAGGTTAATGCCACTCCGCAGCCCGGTCAATCGGATAGGGCGAATTTAACGGAAAATTAACGTCGGGAGAATCCTCCTCGTTGGTTGCCCCACTATGCGCCCGCCGCCCTGGCTCGAAATCTGGGCACTGGGTACTGAGTACTTTTCTATCCCTTTTTGATCACATTCTTCTCGTACCGCCATCACAGACTTGCTCCCCAATCGGTGCGAAGATAGCTCGACAGTGCACCATCGAGAACTGCGCCAGTCTCCAGAGACGAACGCATTTCCGGCCGCTAACTTTTCACGTGCTCTTTGACAACAAATGTCCGACAAATGGACCCAGTCAGCACCCCCGCAAGTGCACGCCAAACAGAAAAATTCGATGCTAAGTCCTATATTTGTAACACGTTACATGTAAATACCTTACTATCATCGACTTAACTCATTTTAGGGGGGAGGGGGGTACCCCCCACAAATTGCCCAATGTAAAGGAGGTCAGAGGTTAGAGGTCAGATTGCAGAGGTGAAAACCAACGGCTTTTACTTCTGCAATCTGACCTCTAACCTCTGACCTTACGAAGCAATCTGACCTCTAACCTCTGACCTTACGGAGCACCAATCCGCTCTGGCACGCGCCTGCTACAATCGCGCCATGCGAGCATCTACGAAAACCCGCGCGGCGATCATGAGCTTCGTCATGCTCGGATCTTTTCTCAGTCTCCCCGTGGCCCACGCACAGAAAGTGTCTCCACCCAGCGTCCCGGATGCAATTCAGGCACGCCCCGGTGAAGAAGTAGTCTTACTCGCCCGTGCCTCCGGATCGCAGATTTATGCCTGTCGGCCCGGCCCGGTAAAGTTCGGTTGGACCCTCGTAGCACCCGAGGCCGAGCTGAAAGATCAACAAGACAACGTCATCGGAAGCCATTTCGCCGGTCCCACCTGGAAACTGAAAGACGGCAGCGAAGTTACGGGTAAAGCCTCCGCCCACGTGGACTCCGAGGATCCCAACTCCATTCCATGGTTGCTGGTGGATGCCGTGACTCACTCCGGCGTTGGCCTGCTCACGAAAGTGACGACCATTCAACGCGTTCACACTCACGGCGGTAAGCCGCCCGCCCAGGGATGCGACGATTCCCACCATGACACCGAAATAAAAAGCCCGTACACCGCGGACTATTATTTCTACGCTCCAGCCAAATGAACCGTGCAGTCGAACGGCTGAAGGTGTGGAAGCAGAACACAGACGAAAAATTACTGCGCGAAACATCCTTCTCGTAGATAATGCGGGGGAATCAGGTCAGGAGCCGGCTTGGACCACCCGCAGAGCGAACTCGACTTATTGCGTGCGCAGGTCGCCGAGCTCACCAGCCGCGTCTATCGTCTGGAACTCGCACTCCAGGGAAAATCCGCATCTGCCGCTGAATCAAAGTTAACTGCTGCGCCAAAGCCCGCCAGCGAGACGCCCGCTCCGCCGCAGACTCCTCCAGCGGTCAGGCCGACAGACCGGATATTCCCACCACTAGAGAACGCAGCGCTTCCGCCCCAAACTTCGCTGGCCCATACTCCGCTGGCCCGGACTCCGCTGGCGCAGGCTGATCTCGAATCCCGCATCGGATCGCACTGGCTCAACCGCATCGGCATCACCGCGGTATTAGTTGGCGTTTCCTATTTCCTCAAGTTCGCCTTCGACAACAACTGGATCGGAGCCAGCGGACGCGTCACCATCGGCCTCCTGGCCGGCATCGCCGTGGTGGTTTGGAGTGAGAGCTTTCGCTGGCGAGACTACCGGGTCTTTTCCTACTCCCTGAAAGCGGTCGGCATCGGCGTGCTGTATCTGTCGCTGTGGGCTGCCTTCCAGCTCTATCATCTGGTGCCCGCAGGCGTCGCGTTCGTCGCGATGCTGGCCGTGACCGCGGCCACCGCCGTTCTGGCTCTCGCGCAGGACGCCGAGATACTGGCAGCATTCGCGCTGGCCGGTGGATTTCTCACTCCCGTGCTGCTTTCGACGGGCGAGAACCACGAGCTGCAGTTGTTCGGCTACGTCGCCATTCTCGACGCGGCGACTCTGGTGCTGGTGACGTACAAGGCCTGGCAGCGCCTGCTCGTCCTCAGTTTTGCCAGCACTTTGCTGCTCTATATCGCCTGGTACGGTGAGTACTACGCCGGTTCCGAGCTCGGGTGGACACTCGGTTTCGCCACGTTGTTTTTTGCCATGTTTGCGGTGGGGCCGCTCGTCGCGCGTCCCGCAATGCAGGAGGAGGGAACCAATAAAGTTTCTCTCATCGCTCTTTTCCTCGCGCTGGTAAACGCCGGTGTTTACTTCATGGAAGTGTATGCGATGTATGAAGGGGTGAATAAAACAGCGACAGCCTGGTTTGCGCTGGGGTTGGCCGCGGTTTATCTCGGGCTCAGCCGGCTGGCCGCACCGCACTACGGAGAAGCGGCACAGCAGGCGATCCGCCTGCTGCATCTCGGTCTCGCAATCGCTTTCGTCACTATTGCGATCCCGATCCGGCTGGATGCGCATTGGATCACCATTGGATGGTTGGTCGAAGCGGGCTTTCTGCTCTGGCTTGGCGATCGCATCCGCTCCGATCTGCTGAATGCCTTTGCCCTGGCCGCCCTCGCACTCGGCGTGGCGCGTCTTCTGGTCTTCGATAACTTCTCGACCACCACTCTCCTTTTCAATACGCGCATGATGACCTACGCCATCGCCATCGCCGTGCTCGGCGGAGTAGCGTGGGCGGGCGGGAAGCGCGGCGACGATGCGAGCCAAACCGCGTCCGCTGTGGCAACCGTCGTCCTCAACCTGCTGGCGCTCATTGCCCTTAGCCGCGAGGTGGCGGATTTCTACTGGCGCCAGATGGCGCAGGCCACGCCGCATCCAATGCGATGGAACCCCGCCGATTATGCCCGCATTCGCAGCGTCCAGATTGCGCGCGACTTTACTTACTCCGCCTTGTGGATGGCGTACGGCGCCATGCTCATGATTGCCGGTTTCTGGCGCCGCTCGGCTTTTGTGCGCTGGCAGGCCCTGGTCCTGATTGCCCTCACCATCGGCAAAGTCTTTATCTTCGACGTGTCCGAGCTTGACCGCGGATATCGCATCGTGAGCTTCATCGTCCTCGGGGTGCTTCTGCTTGCCATCTCATTCGTCTACCAGCGCGACTGGCTGAAACTGTCCAAGGCCGCGGCTGCAAGGCCGGGGGCTGATCCGCGATGAGGGAGAGAACCGCTTGAAGCCGGCTGCTGCGCTCATGCTTGCGCTCGTGGCCTTTGCCGTCGCGCCCGAGGCCGACCCGCGCTACTTTGCTTTTCTACGCGAGATCCACGTTGCTGAAACCACTCGCCAGACCTTCCTCGTGGTCGATGCCGACGTGTTCGAGCATGCGCGCTCCGACCTCGCCGACTTGCGCCTCTACGATGGCGGCCGGCAGGTTCCCTACAAATTGCACGAGGCTCGCGCCGGCTCGAGCAGTGAAGAACGCGAGGTGCGCATCCTGAACCTTGCCGCCGTCGGCGAGCACACTGATTTCGATCTCGACATGCAGGGAGTGCCCGAGTACGACAACATCCGGCTGCGCCTGAACGCGAAAGACTTTGTCATCAAGGCCTGGGCCACGGGCGGGGACGCGCCGCGTGGCAAAGCGGTCGCGCCGAGTCCCAACACCTTATATGACTTTTCTGCCGAGAAGTTGGGTTCGAACTTCACCATCAAGCTACCCAGTTGGAGCTACCGCTACGTGCACGTGAAGCTGGGCCGCGGAGTTACTCCGCAGCAGGTGTTGGGCGCTGCTGTCTCGAACCTGCAGGAAAACCGGGCGTTCTATCTGACCATAGGTTCGTGCCGGCCGCTGGAGCCAAAGCCACACCAGAGCCTTTGGCAGTGCGATCTGCCGGAGAAGGTCCCGCTCGATCGCATTGCTTTCGAGGTTGCTCCGCAGAATGTGAATTTTCGCCGTCCCGTCAGCGTTCAGGACGACCGCGGAGAGCAAGTGGCCAGCGGGGAACTGAGCCGCCTCCGCACGCGCCGCGGCGGAACCGACGTTGTGGCGGAGGAGCTTGCCGTGCGCTTGGGCGGCTTCTGCTCGAAACGCCTGACGATTATTGTCGAAAATGGCGACGACGCGCCGCTTGGCATCGGCGCCGTTCACCCGCAATCGTTCGAGCGCCGTCTCTACTTCGAGCCCGGAAGCGCATCTATGCTGCGGTTGTATTTCGGCGACGCAAAACTCGACGCGCCAATTTACGACTACGCCAAGATTTTCCATGAGGAAGCGGGCGCCGTGCCAGCAACTCTGGGCGCGACAACGCTCAACCCTGCCTACACTCCGCGTCCCGATGATCGCCCGTCGTCGGAACGGCATCCGGCGGTGCTTTGGATTGCGATGCTGGCAGCGGTGGTGGTTCTGGCGGGGCTGGCGATTCGAGGGCTCGCCGCACAGCGGCCGTAACCGGTTACGCGGACCTCTTGAGCGGCGGCTACGCGACTTTTTCAGGATAGAGTCGCTCGAACTCGGGATCGCCGTGCAGGAGCTCGAGGTCGGGGTCGCGACGCGCCCAATCCGAGTCCTTGAAACCGGCTTCCCAAGCTTTGCGAAGGGCTTCCAAAGCCTCAGGCTTCTTCTTCATCGAGCAGAAGGCGCAGGCGGCGTTGTACAGCACGGTGGCCTCGTTTGGGCGAAGCGTGATGGCGAGATTCGTTTCGCGAACCGCCTCCTCCAGCCGATTCATTTCGGCATAGTCTCCGGCCAGAAGGATGCGTGCGCGAGCGTCTTCGGGCACCTGATTGAGATGTCGTTCTAGCGCGGAGACGCGCCGCTGCCGGAAATTGCGAAGGGCTTCTTCCTTTCCCAATGCTCCGAGAGCGTTCATGATCGGAACGTAGACGTTGTAATCGTCGCCACTTGCCTCCACAGCGGCATCGACAATGTTTGCTACCTCCTGGTAGCGCCCGGAAGCAAACAAAGTGCGCCCCAGGATGTAGTACGCTCCCTCGCAATCGCGCTTGCGGTCGATCGCTTTCTGAACAACCGCTATTGCTTCATCGTATTTGCCATTGGCGTAGAGGATCCAAGCTTGGGCGACCTGGACCTCGGGCAAATCGGGACGGAGGACAACGGCGGTTTCCGATGCCTTCATGGCGCGTTCCATCCAAACGGGGTCACGCCCGTAGTTGTAGTGGTTCTGTGCGCAAGCGTTGGCGATGGCGGCGTAGGCGAGGGCAAAATTCGGGTCCAAAATGACTGCGTTTTCGAACATCTGAAGCGCGAATTCCAGATCCTGCCTCTGGAGGCGGCGAGCATAGCTCTTGCCCCGCAAGTAGAGGTCGTATGCCTGTAGATTGTCGGTTGGTTTGGCTGCGATCGCCTCCTGCTCTTGCGGAGACAGGGTGACCCGCAGTGCTTGGGCGATCTTGCTGGCGATCTCGTCCTGCACCTCGAAGATGTCCTTCATTTCCCGGTCGTAGCGCTCCGACCAAATGGGAAAATCAGTGCCGGTGTCCACCAGTTGCGTATTGATGCGCAGACGGTTGCCCGAGCGGCGCAGACTGCCCGCTAAGACATAAGCCGCTCGCAGCTGCTGTCCAATGTGTGCGGGGGTGACCTGCTTGTCGCGGTAGGCCAGCACGGTGGGACGCGAAAAGATGTTCAAGCCCTTGATCTTGGAAAGCTCGGTGATGATATCTTCCGTGATACCGTCGCGGAAGTACTCATCCTCCTTGGCCCCACTGAGGTTCTCGAAGTAGAGGACCGCGACCGATTTCGCGCTTTGTTTGCCGGTGCCACCACGCGATTCGCCCAGGTTGGCAGCACGTTTTTGTCCGGATTCGATGTCACGCTTGAGGCGCACGAGGTCAGTCTTAAAGTCGGTGGCGGTCTGATATCGGAGGTTCCTGTCTTTTTCCAGTGCCTTTTCTACAATTCGACCAAACTCGGGCGGCAAAGCCGGATTCACCTGGCCTACAGGAGCCGGGTCGCGGTTGAGAATCGCTTCGTACACCACGGCAGAGGTGTCGCCCTGAAAAGGAAGAAGCCCGGTCGCCATCTGATAGAGAACCGTTCCCAGTGAGAACAAGTCCGTTCGGGCGTCGGTCAACTGGCCCCGCGCCTGCTCAGGCGACATGTAGGCCACAGTTCCCATGGCTGTCCCGGGTATGGTGAGATTCTCGGTCTGACCCATGGTTTCCAGTTGCGAAGCGGTGCCGCCGGACTCGACCTTGGGGCGCAGCATCTCCATCTTGGCCAGGCCGAAGTCGAGAATCTTCACTTGCCCTCGCGGGGTGACGAATATGTTCGCGGGCTTGATGTCGCGGTGCACGATGCCCTTCGCGTGTGCCGATTCCAAGGCGTCAGCGATCTGAATGGCGAGGCTAAGCAGTTGGTCGACTTCGAATGGGTGTTGACCGATCATCAGCGCGAGCGACCGCCCCTCCAGCAACTCCATCACAATAAAGTGCTGCCGCTCATGCTGTTCGATGGCGAAGACGGTGCAGATATTGGGGTGATTGAGAGCCGAGGCCGCGCGAGCTTCGCGCTGAAAGCGTTCCAGTGAATGTGCATCCTGTGCTAATTCCTGTGACAAGAACTTCAGGGCAACATGACGTCCGAGGCGCGTGTCCTCAGCTTCATACACCACACCCATGCCGCCGCTGCCGAGTCTGCGAGCTATGACATAGTGAGAGACGGTTTGCCCGATTACGGATTCCATAGATTTGCGAACCGGCAAGAATACTAGTTGCAAAGCAAACGCCGGTCAAGGCGATGCGGGCCTGCGAGGGCCAGTAGACAGGCCCTCGCGGTCGCGTAACGTCCGAACTGCCGTAATTCGACCACAACGGCAGAGCCAGCCAAAGCGAGAAGCGACGCGGTGTACAATCCAATCCGCAGAAGTTCCAACCTCCCGAGGCTCCGTGAGTGAAGTGAGGACTCTCCATGGTCAAAGCTCACCTGCAGCAACGGCCTCGCATCGTTCGATCGTTCGCCGTCGCAATATGTGTTTTTCTAATGGCGTTGTGGGTGGCTACGGTCCTGGCCCACGTCGGGCAGCAAAGCACAGTTCCGTCCGAAACCATAACGTTGCCAAATCTCCGACAGCCGGTTGAGATTCTGATCGACCACTGGGGCGTGCCACACATCTATGCCAAGAACGAGGCGGATCTGTTTTTTGCCCAGGGCTTCAATGCAGCCCGCGATCGACTCTTCCAAATCGATTTGTGGCGTCGGCGCGGTCTGGGGCAATTGTCAGAGGTATTCGGGCCGGCTTTCGTCGAGCAGGACAAAGCCACCCGCTTGTTTCTTTACCGCGGCGACATGGACAAGGAGTGGGCCGTATACGGTCCTGATGCGAAGCAGATTGCCGAACGCTTTGCAGCCGGCGTTAACGCGTATATAGACTGGTTGGCGCACCATCCAGACCGCACCCCTTGGGAATTCAAAGGGCTCAACTACGCGCCGGCGAAGTGGAGCGCCGATGATGTTGTCCGTATCCGCAGCCATGGTTTGACACGCAATCTCAACAATGAAGTGGCGAGATCAAGGGTAATGTGCGCCGCCGACCTGAAGTCGGATGAAGTCCGACTTAGGCTGCAACCGCCGTGGCAGCCGCAGGCGCCTCCGGGAATCGATCCGTGCCTGCCAAGGGATCTTCTGAGAGTCTTCACGCTAGCGACGCAGGAGGTCCGCCTGACACCAGCGGCGCTCCAGGCTACGGCGAGTGCAGACTCGGCTCCAGCAGTCGAGACAGCTGGTAGTGAGCCGCCCACGGAGAATTTTGAAGGCAGCAACAACTGGGTGATTGCGCCCTGGAAATCGGCTACTGGACGGGCCATCATGGCCAATGATCCGCATCGCGCGTATTTGGAGCCGAGCTTGCGCTACATTTCCGATCTCAATGCACCGACGCTGCACGTGATAGGCGCCAATGAGCCGGCGCTTCCTGGCGTTTCGCTCGGCCACAACGACTGGATCGCCTTCGGCTACACGATCTTCTCCATTGACCAGGAGGACCTCTACATCTACGAACTGAACCCGGCAAACTCAAACCAATACAAGTATCAGGGCGGTTGGGAGCCATTCCGGGTGGTGCGGGAGGAGATCAAGGTTAAAGGCCGAGCTCCCGTGTTGGCTGACCTCACGTTCACCAGGCATGGCCCGGTAATCTACATAGAGAAGGAGAAGGGGCGTGCGTTTGCCGTGCGCAGCGCCTGGCTGGAGCCCGGCATGGCGCCCTATTACGGTTCGGTACGCTACATGCGTGCCAGGAACTTCGACCAGTTCAAGCAGGCGATCGACTATTGGGGCGCGCCGACCTCGAACCTCGTTTACGCCGATGTGAAAGGCAACATCGGATGGGTGACTGGAGGACTGGCGCCCATTCGCCCCAATTGGGATGGACTGTTGCCGGTGCCGGGCGACGGACGATTCGAGTGGGCAGGGCGCTGGAAAGGCGAGCAATTGCCGCGGGTGTACAACCCCGCCTCGGGCTACATCACCACCTCGAATGAGATGAACCTTCCCGCTGACTATCCGTACCAGGAGCGCAAACTCGGCTTTGAATGGCCCAACGGCTCGCGCCATCAGCGAATCGATGAAGTCATGTCCAAGGCGAACAAGCTCTCCATTGAGGACTCGATGAATCTACAGAATGACCTGGTATCGATCCCGGCGCGGCGCCTGATTGCGCTGCTGAAACCGCTTTCCAGCAACGATCCCAAGACCAAGGCTGCTCTCGGCATCCTTGCGAGCTGGAGTGCCAGCGTTGACGCCGGCGTGCCGGCAGCAGCTTTACATGAGGTTTGGTTCAGTCGGCATCTTGGGAGAGACTTCAAGAGTGCCGTGCTCAGCCGGAGAGCGGCCGACGCGATGGACGCTCCCGATCCGGCAGTGATGCTGGACGCCCTGGAGCATCCCGAAACGCGCTTTGGCAGGAATGCAGCCGAGAAACGAAACCGGCTGCTGCTGACAAGTCTTCGTTCGGCCTACGAAGAAATGGAAGAACTGCAGGGCCCTGACGCGAAACAGTGGAATTGGGGCAAGTTACAGTACAACTTAAGCGAACACCCTTTCGCCGCCATTGTCGATGATGCTACTCGCGCCAAGATAAACGTTGGACCAATCGAGAAGAACGGTGGTGCCTTCGTGCCCAATCAGTCGGGGTACCGCGTCAGCGATTTTCGTCAGATGGGTGGTCCGTCGGTACGCGTGGTGATCGACGTTGGGAATTGGGACAATTCGAGGGCCGTCAATTACCCCGGTCAATCTGGCGATCCAGGTAGCCCGCACTATCGGGACTTGGCACTGATGTGGCGCAATGGCCAGTACTTCCCGTTGCTTTACAGCCGCAAAGCAGTCGAGAACGCAACAGAGAAGAGGATCAAGCTCGTACCCGGGCGTGCTCAGCCGTGAAGACGAACTCCAGAGCATGAAGGCCTTAGTGCAACCACCACCTAAGCCCGTCGTTAGTGTAATCGAAATTACCGCTCCCATCTTCCGCGTGATGCAAAAGAGAAGCCGCCCCAGACATCAGGCGGCTTGCTTTTGACGAGATAGCCAAAAAAAGAATGCAGAGGATTTCTCCTCTGCCTTTCTCCGGCTGGTACCCTCCCCCAGGTACTTTGCCAAATCCAAACTTGCTTATTGCAGCGGGGTCTCGGTTCCGGCGCAGGTTGAAACAGCTACCCCCCCAGGTATCTCGCGAACTACTGCATCCGCGACCGAGCAGAAGGAGTTCACGCCCGTAGTGTTCACAGTCACCGGGTTTGCCCACACAGCATAGCCGCCGGACGTGCCAGCCGCTGAGAAGTTATAGCCGCTCTTCGTGCCGCCCGCCAGGGTCGAGTCGATCAAGCAAGCAGCGCCCGAACTGGGAACGACGCCGCCGGTGCAGGTGCCGGTCAAAGTGGTCAGGTTGGCGGCATAGCCTATTGACGGATAGCTGGAGTTGTAGGAAATCATGGCGGTGTTGATGGTGCGAACCGACGCCACTGCGGACGACTCATTCGACGCAATGCGTGCACGCAGCAGGTTCGGGATAGCAATCGCGGCGATGATGAGGATGATCGCGACCACGATCAGCAGTTCGATGAGTGAGAAGCCCTTCTGTTTCCGCATTAGAATTGTCCTCTGTTTCCACACTAAAATTTGCGGTGTAACTCACACGCCCCAAACTTATATGCACTTGATACTCCGTTCAAAGTTACCTTGGTCAACTCCGGGTTACAGCCCAAAGGCAGTGTTTTCAACGGCTATGGGTGGGTGATTACTACAGTTGGTTGCCGTGGCCGTGCCTGTTCTGTGGAGCGCCGACAAAGTTCGGTACTGTTTCTGCCAGATTTTGTCAGTCCAGCTCGAACCCTCGCATTTAGAATGCCGATTAGCGGAGAAACGGCAGGCAGGTTACTGATGGGTTCAGCAAGAGATCTTCGACGATGGCCGACTTGACTCACGCCAAGGCAAGCCTGGGTTATTCTCGGTCTATTTTCATTGCGTTCATCGTCCGCGGCTGCATCGCTGAACAGCGAGCATTGCTATGTGCTACTGTGCTGGCCAGGACAACACGCGAATGTCCGCTCGGCCAATGCTCGCTCGAATTTCCACTGCGCTACTGGCATTCATTTTGGCCGGAATACTTCCATTACATGGTCAAGATCAGCCACCGAGTGTTGACGCTCCGGGACCGATCGCAACCGATCGGCCGGCAGTTACGAACTCCAGCGTTGTCGTTCCGCGCGGCAGCCTGCAGGCGGAGAACGGCTTCCTTGAATCCAGCAGCCGGGGACAGAGCGTCGCAGACGGGCCGGAGAGCTTATTACGCTTTGGTGTCGCGAAGAGGACGGAGTTGCGTTTCACGGTGCCGGACTATTTCTACAACCTGAGCACTGGCGGAAGCCCGGGCTCGGGATTTGGCGACTTTGCCTTCGGAGTAAAAGAACAGCTTGGCCCCACACCAGGCAAATTCGACGTATCCGTGATTCTGTTCCTCAGTTTCCCAACCGGCGCCAACACGGTGTCGAGCGGCGGGTACGATCCTGGATTGCAGGCGCCCTGGTCGCGCGCGCTCTCCGCTAACTGGACGGCGGCCGGAATGTTCTCGGTGTATTGGCCTACCCAGGGCCGCACGCGAAATGTGACCGGCGAGTCTACGTTCCTGCTAGACCGGCAATTGACGAAACCCTGGGATGCGTTTGTCGAGTATGCGGGCGATTTTCCGGAATTCGGCGGGCCGCGGCACTTACTTCATTGCGGGACAGCTCTAAAGATAACCAAGCAGCAGCAGATTGACTTTCATGTCGGCGTGGGCCTATCGTCGGCGGCGGTGGATCATCTCATCGGAATCGGCTATTCGTTCCGCATTCAGGCGATCCGGCGCTAGTGTGCTAGTCAGGCTTCCCTGTGTAGTGTTGTTCGTGGTGGACATCGGCGTGGTCCTCTAAGGACTCCAGGTGAGTGACGACCTCAGCGGGCATCCCCAGTTCGGCCGGCAAGCGTTCTTCCAGAATGGTTGCAAGCCGGTGGGCCTCGCTGACGGATGTCAGGCGCGGGAACAACAAGTGTACTTCGATGATCTGGCGATACCCGGTGGTTCGGAAGCGTACGCCATGATATTGAATGGCTAGTTCTGAGCAAATTGAGTCCAGCTTGTCCCGAATTTTCCGGCCGGCTGCGGGGTCAGAATAGTCCATCAGTCCGACTGCCGAGCGCCACACCAAGCGCCCTCCTGACCACAGGATATTTGCCGCGACCGCGATCGCCACCAGCGGATCGAACGGCTTCCAGTGCGTCAGTAGCACCAGCCCAAGTCCTCCCACCACACCAAAGCTGGTCCAGCTATCAGTCAAAACGTGTTTGCCATCGGCTTCGAGAATGAGGGAGTTGGTGCGCCGGCCGGTCCGCAGGAGATAGTAACCGAGACCGGCATTGACCACTCCCGCTATCAGGACCAGGACTGTGCCTGTTCCCAGGTGCTCCAGTTGTAGACCGGCGATCCACATCCGGATCGACTCATAGAGAATTGCGATCGCAGCCACGACGATCATCGCTCCTTCAAATCCAGCGGAGAAGAAGGTAATCCGCTCGTAACCGTAGAGGAATTGAGGGGAAGCTGATTTTGTGCTGAGCCGAAGACTAAAACCAGCAAACCCCACGGCAATCACGTGGACGACCGATTCGGCCGCGTCGGAGAAAATGGCAGCCGAATGCGTCATGAAATAGACTGTCGTCTTACCGATCAGCATTGCCAAACCGACAATCAAGGAAAGACGCATGGCGAATTGCGCATCGTGCAACTCCCGTTCGTCTCTCCGTGTTGCCGGGCTAACCATGGCTTGCGTAGGCACGTTCTTTATCCCTAATATCCCTATCCCTGGTCGAGAAGCTTAGCACTTGGCACATAGTTCCACAGAGATCGCACCACAAGATGTGATTTCGCTCACGTACTAAGCGCGGCGGGCTGGGTGATTCCGCACGAGTGGCCGCCAGGAATCTGACTCGCTTCCACGGGGGTGTGGCGGCATGGATTCACGGATTGATCAGCCGACAGCGGAGAAAGCAAAGGAGTCGTGTCGTCGAAACTTACTCCCTTTCAAACCCATCGTGGCGGCACTAGAATGCCCCAAGCGCGAGCTGCCCGTGCTCCCCGTTCCGGCAGTCCAAAACCCCAAGGTTCGCGGTAGCACCCGGCCTCGCTGCAGAGCAACTGCGCGTTCTCCGATGCATGGGCTTGTGGAATTTGCGATGTGGGCCGGGCTGCTGGACATCAGCCGCAATCCCATCTCGCTTGTCCAAAACAGCGGAGCAATGCGCCGGCTGCGCGGTGGGAATCTCCGCGCGGTCCAAGACCAGAATAAAGACAGCAGACTGCGCGAATCCTCTACACCGGCGTAACATCCATATCGCTAAGTATGGACGAAAATCAGACTTCCGCTCCCCCCTCGACCCCGAACCCCGCTAAATGGGCTGCTCAGTTGATGGCTGCCGTAATTCTAGCCGAGGGGATCTGGGGATTGCTTGCTTCTCTCACCAGCAATTTACTGGTGCCGCTGCTGGCTAGGGTTATGGATGGAGACCCTCAGTCTCCGTCGTACCTCGGCAAAGGTGAGTTGAACGTTCCAGCGCTGTTCAACTCGTTCTTGGCGTTTTGCCTTGCAGGAATTGTGTTTGTCCTGCTGTATGGGTGGTCACAGAGGAAGCCCGCCCCAGTACGCGTGAAAGTGATGCGGGTGCCCAAGAAAGTTTCGCAACCTACTGCCGGACCGCTTTCCATTATGGCTCCTCCAGAGCCCGTTGCTGTCGCGGCCCAAACAGCGGTGATTCCGCCTCCAGCACCGCAGATTTCGCCGGCACCCGTTTCAGTTCCTCCGGTGCCGGCACCGCAGCCGTCGAAAGCGACGCCACCGCCGGTGGTGGCCCCAGCCAAGCCGCAGCCTCCAAAAGAGGTCTACTACAACATTGTCGGGGAGCCCATTAATCCGACCGAGGACAAATAGGCGCCCCACGAAGATGTGCCATGTTAGCCCGTGATCCACAGGCGAACAGCCACAACGCAACCCTGCGCCCCCAAGTTGGCACCACGTCAGGAGAAGACTCTTGATTCACGAAGAGTATTTTCGGGTTCGAAGTTCTCAACTGCGAGAACCCCGGCTGCTGATACTACCCGGCTTTCGTGAACGCGCCGGAGATTGGCTTCGATAGCAGCGAGCCCAATGTCCTGTTCGGCTTTGCGCTTGCGGATGACTTCTTCACAATAACGATCGGCAAAAGAGCAAGGTCATCCTTTGGCGGTGCGAATGTCGATAAACGTACGCAGACAGTTGCTCTTTTTGTGGGGGTCGTTCCAACTCCGGTGCGGGCATCCGGTTCCTTGCTTTTGGCTTGCTCGGGTGACATGAATGCTACCGTGCCGAGCGTAGAACCGGGGCGAGCCGAGGGGCATCCCCTTTGCGGTCAGACTGCGGAAGAGATACCGCTACTGCAAATTCGAGCCAAACATAACTGCGCAAGCAGACTTTTCCAGCGTTTCCACGCGTCATCGCGGGCTTTTTTGTTGGCGTCGCTAGCGTCGGGCGCTTCGCCGGGCCGCATGAACCCGTGCCCGGCGCCGTCAATCAAGTAAAACTGACCGAAACCGATACGTGGTTCCGGTCAGCGCAAAACACTTCTCGCTGCAAATGCTGATTAGCTTATTTGTTGTCTTCTCTTGCTTCCGCGATGTGGGCCTGGTGCCCTGCTTCGGACACGGCGGCCACAAACGCCTCTCCGCTTGCGGGAGTGGGCACCCTGCCGGAAAGAATGTTGCGGAACATCATGTGCTCGCCATAAATGGCGCGCGTGGAGTCGTTATCCTGCTCCACTACCGCACCTTCCAACGTCAAGCCGGCG
>Ga0181521_10003809_pt1 | contig 17560 bp, 15 predicted proteins | sample PEATcosm2014_Bin_32_FD_119764 | JGI IMG/M metagenome (GOLD analysis project Ga0181521, IMG submission 119764) | Peatland microbial communities from MTU Mesocosm Facility, Houghton, MI, USA - PEATcosm2014_Bin02_60_metaG | ecosystem: Environmental > Terrestrial > Soil > Wetlands > Peat | place... | reverse complement strand
GCGCCCACGCACATCTGCTGCGAGCGCGGGCGACGATCTTCGCTCGCGACACTGCGGGCGCGACACACACGACACAGTCCACGGTCGCGATTCGCGCGTACAAGAGCTCGGGCAGCCGCAAAGCCTGACGCCGCTTGGCCCGGAGCGAGAGCTCTAACGACGGACGTTACGCTCGACGAGCACGACGCTCTCGTCCTGCTTGCGCCCGGGAGTCACGAGCGCGAGATCGACCTCCAGCCGACCACGATCGCGAAGCAGCCTGCGCCCCGCCGAGTCGAGCTTGATCTGCGCGATAGCTGTCTTGCCATGGAGGATCGAAAGGATCGTGCTCGTCCCGATCGTGACCATGCGGAGCATCCGCTTGCCTTTGACGCGGACCGCCATCTTCACCCGCAGCGTAGTTTGGCGCGACAGCCTTCCGTGCCGGTGCAGTCGACCTTCACGAACGCGTCTCTGTCGCGCGAAACCGTGATGCGCTTGCCCGCGAGCGACAACGTCGCGTCCGGCGACGGGGACGACGAACCCCCGAGACGTCCGGACAGCTTCGTAGCCGATGTCGGTTCCGCGGACGTAGAGCCGACAGGAGGTGTCGGCGGACCGCCGGGCTTCAGCGCCTCGTCGATGCCCGGCGTGAGATTGGGCGCGGTGGCCTGCACGAGTTCCGCTTCCGCTTCGGAGGTCTTGCCGTTGTAGTACGCGACTTCGAAACCGCCAGCCTCGAATCCGACTTTGTAGCTCCCGCTCGGAAGACCGCGGATCGTGTACGCGCCGCTCGCTTCGCTGATCCCGCACCCGGGCGCTTCGATCTGGCCTTTGGCATTGGCACGCAGCGCGCAGGCGACCGCTTCATTCACCGGAGCACCGGTCGCGGCACTGGTGAGGACACCCGCGTTTTCCGCGCCCGGCGACAGTTCCGCGTTGATGTTGAGGGTCGTCCTTTCGGCTGTGACCGGCACGGTGGTCGCTTCGCTCAGCTCGTACTTGCCTTCGTAGAGCTGTGCGATGTAGTTCAGCTTGCTGGCCAGGGCGAGGAACTCGACATAGAAGCCTTCGGGGCGAAGGCTCGCGACTTCGTATCCCCTGTAGCGCCCGTCTTTGCGCAACCGAAGGTGTGTTCGTATTCGCTTTCTTCTTCGCCGAGCAGTTCGAAATCGGTCGTGATCGCGCACACCTCGATCCCCTGCACCGGTGCGTGCGACCCGGCGGCTTCGGTCACCTTGCCCGAGATTCCTCCGAGCGCTTCGGCCCGTGCGTTCGGGGCGAGAACGAGACCCATAGCAACAAGCGCGAGCGACCACGCCACGCTGAGCGTGCTGGTTCGGTTGCAGAGCGTCACCTCGTCACAAACGCCTAGCGTTTCAGGACGAATGCCTTCGTCGCATCGATCGCGCCCTGCCCGCTTGCCGTGATCGAGCCTTGAGCCGTGAGCTCGAGTTGGCGCGAGTGCTTCAAGAGGCTTCTCCCGCTTGAGGTGAGCTTAATTGTGATTTTCGCGCTACTCGCCGCCGTGAAGCTCACCTGGCCGCGCGCAACCAGAGTCACTTTGGCATTGGCTAGATGCGCCCCCTTCGGGACGAGGTACCACGAGATCGTGAGCCCTCCTGCCGACAGTGCCTTGAACGCAAACGCGTATCCCCCATGCCCCAGCAACACCTCGATCTTGGCATTCTTGCCGGAAGGGTCTAGGAGGCTCATGAGCAGCGTCTTGAGCTGTGCCGCGCTGACACCGACTGTCGTTACGCCCAAGACGCCGGAGCTGCCCTGTCCACCGCTGGCGCCGGAACTGGATGACGATCCTGAACTGCCTGAGCCGCTCGGAGCCGCCTGTTGCGGTGGCGCGGGAGCGACCGGCGCGGTCGGAGCCGAATACGCCGCGCCTCCCTTGCCTCCTTCGTTGGAGGCTGTCTCCCGCAGCCGAATCGCATGACCGACGTCGGAGGCGGTCAGCGTGAAGCTTTCGCCGACCGCAGCGGGCGCGCAGGTGGCGAGGTCGCCAGCGCTGCCACAGATGTCCCATACGTCTTCGTAAGCCGCCGGATCGTTGCTCCACGACCCATGGACTGCCTTCAGCGTCTGCCCTTCGACAGCGCTGCCGGAGATCGTCGGCGGGGTGATATCGCTTGGGCTTTCGAGCCTCAGCTCGGCGTCGATCTGCGCCGTTGTCTTCCCCACTTCGGCGAATACTTCTTCTTCGTAGTACTGGATCGCGTATTCGCCGCTCTCCGAAAGGAACCCGACGAGGTATTCACCGGTGCCCAACGATGTGATGTCGTACTCGCCGCTGGAGTTGCTGGTCGTGCAGCGGATGATCGGCACGGTGAGCCCGAGTGCGCAGATTTCGATCCCACTCAGAGGCACGTGGCTGGAGAAGCTCGTGACCAAACCAGTGATCTGCCCGCCCACTCCCAACGCGGCGTCGATCTTCGAGGTGGTGGCTTCCGCAACCACTTCGACCAAGTCTGCTTCGGCCGACGATTCCTTGTCGTCAAAATACTGTGGAGCGTAGTTCCGATCGCTTTCGAACGATTCGATGAACTCGACTTCATAGCTGCCGGTTGCGAGACCCAGGATGGTGTATTCCCCCGCCGAGTTGGTCTGCGCGCATCTTTCCGATTCCAATTCTTCTTCGTACGCGCAAACCACGATTTCGCCCACCGCGGTTTTGGTCGCGGCGGAGGTGACCTCCCCAGTGATCTTTCCGCCGACTTCGAGCGCGGCGTCGATCCCGGAGGTGGTCTCCCCGGCAGCCACGGATACCAGTTTCGCTTCGGCGAACGACGGCTCGTCTTCATAGAACTGGGTGATGTAGTTGAGCCCGCTTTTCGGCGGGGCATAGAATTCGACGTAGTAGTCGCCCGCCGCCAGTTCCGTCAGGACGTATTTTCCGCTCGCGTTCGTCAACTCGCAGCTTTCGACGAAAGGCGATTCGTCCTGGTAGGCGCAGACTTCGATGCCAGGGATCGCGGCGCTGCTCACCGCTGATGTGACTGTGCCCGAGATCTGTCCGCTGCCGGTGACCGCCGGACGAGCCGTACCGCGTCGGGTCCCCGAGCGGTTTCCCTCGGCGGCCGACGAGAGCGGCGATCGAGTTGCGCCTCCAGGGAAGGAACGCGAGGCAGCTCGCGATACGAAGGTCCGGAACGGGCTGTGGACGAGCCACTCACGCGAAAGCGAGACAGCTAGGGCGCCAGGCGCGGACCCCAGCGATATGCCCACGACCAATCCGACCAGCAGCGCGGCGAGCAGCCCTCGCCGGCGAACGCGACGTGCTCCGCCGCCCGGGAGCTGAGTCGTGACGACCTCCAAATCCTGGCCCCTCATCCCTCCGCACCTCCGTTTGCGTTGTCTCGACCAGCGCCCAGCAGCTAAGACGGTGGCGAAGAATACAGCAACATCTCGCACATGCAAACTAATTTCACTTCCCGGCACTCGACTTGCACGCACCGCACCGGACGTGGCATGCGCGTCGAAGTCGGCGACGCACTGCGCTGGGAGTTGTAAGGATCCGCTACTGCGGGTCGACGTCGACGCTGAAGCTCACCCCGGCGTGCGCGCGCGTGCCGGCGACCCGCTGCACCGCCTCGCCGACGGCCTGCACCGCCGGGCGGCGCTCGCGGGCCTTCACCATCACGACCGAGCGCTCGCGTCCGCGCAGGCGAAACAGCGTGGCGGGACCGAGCACAGCCGGTCCCTCACCCGCGAGAGCCCCGTTCGCGACGCTCGTCGCGGCGCCGGCGAACTGCTCGGCGAGCGACTGGCGCACCGCGACGGCGGCGGCGCGCGCGTTCTCCGCAGCCTCCGCGGAGCAGACGATCCTGATCAGATGTGAGAACGGCGGGTAGCTCAGCGCGCGGCGGCGATCCAACTCGCCGGCGATGAAGCCGTCGCTGTCGTGGGCGGCCGCGTGCACGATCGCGCGCGCTTCGGGCGCGATCGTCTGCACGAGCACGCGTCCGTGCCCGCCGCGCCCGGCGCGCCCGGCGAGCTGGGCGATCAGCGCGAACGTCCGCTCCTCCGCGCGGAAGTCGGGGAAGCGCAGGGTCGCGTCCGCGTCGAGCACGACGCCGAGGCTCACGTCGGGGAAGTCGTGGCCCTTGGCGACCATCTGGGTTCCGATCAGCACCCCGCAGTCGGCCGCCTCGAACTGGCGCAGGATCGCGCCGACGCCGCTGTCCGGGCTGTCGGCGACCACGTCCGCGTCGAGGCGGAAGACGGGGAAGCGGCCGTCGTCGAAGACGTGCGCCAGCTCGTGCGCCAGGCGCTCGGTGCCGGCGCCGTGGCGCGCCACGGCGGTCGATGAGCAGTCGCAGCAGCGCGCGGGCACCCGCTCGCGGTGCCCGCAGTGGTGGCAGGCGAGGTATCCCATGGCGCGGTGCAGCACGAGCGCGACGTCGCACTCCGGACAGCTCCACACGCGACCGCACGAGCGGCAGGAGAGGAAGTTCGACCAGCCGCGGCGATTGAGCAGCACGATCGCCTTCCCGCGTTCGGCGCGCACTTCCGCGAGCGCCTGCGCGGTCAGCGGATGCAGCCCCTGGGTCTCGCCGCGCATGTCCAGCACCTGCACGGCGGGCAGCGGGCGCCCGTCCACCCGTCGCGGCAGCACGCTCACGGGCAGGCGCTGAACGCTCTCCGGGCGCGGCGTCGCGCTGCCCAGCAGCAGCACCGCACCGCAGCGCTCGGCGCGCTCGGCGGCGACGTCGCGCGCGTCGTAACGGGGGTCGCCCTCGTGCTTGTAGGAGGAGTCGTGCTCCTCGTCGACGACGATCAGGCCGAGATCCTCGATCGGCGCGAACACCGCCGAGCGCGGACCCACGCACACCCTCGCCTCCCCCCCGCGCAGGCGACGCCACTCGGCGTAGCGCTGGCCGGGAGTCAGCCGCGAGTGCAGCACCGCGACGGTGTCGCCGAAGCGTTCGATGAAGCGCCCGACGATCTGCGGCGTGAGCGCGATCTCCGGCACGAGCACGATCGCGCCACGTCCCTGCGCGAGCGCCGCGTCGGCGGCGCGCAGATACACCTCGGTCTTGCCCGACCCGGTCACGCCGTGCAGCAGCCGCTGCTCGGCGCGGCGCTCGCCCAGCGCGGCGATCACGGGCGCCAGCGCGACCTGCTGATCGAGCGTCAGCTCGGGCGCGTGCGGGCTGCGCGCCCCCACCGGCAGGTGCTGGGGACGGGCCACCGCGCGGCGCCTGCGCCCGCTCAGCCGGCGCGCCGCCCCCGGCGGCAGCACCAGGCCGAGCGCGCGGGCGATCGTGGAGCAGTACTCGGCGGCGATCCATTCGGCCAGCGCCACCAGGTCGGCGGGCAGGGTGGGCGGGCCATCGTCCAGCGCGCGCACCGGGGCCAGGAGCTTCTCCTCGGCGACCTCGCTGCTGTCCGTCAGGCCGACGACCACTCCGAGCACCTGTCGACGGCCGAACGGGACCACGAGCGTCGATCCGACGTCGACGGCGCCTCTCAGCGCCTCCGGCAGCCTGTAGTCGAACGGCCCGCGCAGTGCGCGGGCCGTCGTCATCGGCTCCACAAGGGCGATCGTCGACGCCCCGCCGACTGCGGCCGCCGGAACGTCGATCTGGGCGATGCTCCCCACCGCCCTGACACTAGAGGACCGACAGGCGGCCTCCGAGCCCCCGCAGCTCAGAGGCCGGCGGCGGTGCGCAGCGCTGCGGCCTTGTCGGTCTTCTCCCAGGTGAAGTCGTGGTCGTCGCGGCCGAAGTGGCCGTACGCGGCGGTCTTCTGGTAGATCGGACGGTGCAGTTTGAGCTCCTCGCGGAAGGCCCCGGGGCGCAGGTCGAAGACCTGGTCGACCGCGCGCGCGATCTGCCCGCGGCTGACGCCCTCCTTCTCGGTGCCGAACGTCTCGACCATCACCGACACGGGATGCGCGACGCCGATCGCGTATGCGACCTGCACCTCGGCGCGTTCGGCCAGGCCGGCCGCGACGATGTTCTTGGCCACCCAGCGCGCCGCGTAGGCGGCCGAGCGATCGACCTTGGACGGGTCCTTGCCGGAGAACGCGCCGCCACCGTGACGGGCCATGCCGCCGTAGGTGTCGACGATGATCTTGCGCCCGGTCAGCCCGCAGTCGCCCACCGGCCCGCCGATCACGAAGCGCCCCGTCGGGTTGACGAGGAAGTTCTTGCGCAGCTTCTGCGCGTCGTAGAGCTCGCTCGGCAGTATCGGCTCGACGACGTGCTCCCAGAGATCGTCGGGGATCAGCGCCTCGGCGCCCTCGGCGTGCTGGGTGGAGATCAGCAGCTTTTCGATCTCGACCGGCTTGCCGCCCTGGTAGCGCACGCTGACCTGGGTCTTGCCGTCGGGGCGCAGGTAGTCCAGCGTGTCAGCCTTGCGGACGGCCGCCAGGCGCTCGGCGAGGCGATGCGCGAGCGAGATCGGCAGCGGCATCAGCGCGTCGGTCTCGTTCGTGGCGTAGCCGAACATCATTCCCTGGTCACCCGCGCCGGCGACGTCGAGCTCGTCCTCGTCGTTGACGTCCGTGCGCGCCTCGTAGGCCTTGTCGACGCCCTGCGCGATGTCCGGCGACTGCTTGTCGATCGCGTTGAGCACGGCGCAAGAGTCCGCCGAGAAGCCGAGGTCGGCGTCGGTGTAGCCGATCTTGCGGATCGTCTCGCGCGCGACTTCCTGGATGTCGACGTAGGTCTCGGTCGAGATCTCCCCGGAGACGACGACCAGGCCCGTGTTGACCAGCGTCTCGCAGGCCACGCGGCCGTAGGGTTCGTCGGCGAGGACCGCGTCGAGGACGCCGTCGGAGATCTGGTCGGCGATCTTGTCTGGGTGGCCCTCCGTGACCGACTCGGAGGTGAACAGGAATTCGTTGTCGGAAAGCTCAGTCATGTCTTGCGGGATCAGCTCCGGTGGTCGTGGGCGGGCCGCGTGAGGGAGTCACCGGCCGGCAGGGTTGACGAAGGGCGCAGAAGTCTATGCGGCGCGGGCGCGCCCGCGCTGGCCGCGCTCGACGAAGTCGATGATCAGCGGCACGCCGTCCATCCCGTAGCGGGCGCGCAGGCGGTTCTCCAGGAAATACGCGTAGTCGCGCGTGACGCGCGCGCGTGAGTTGACCTGGATCGCAAAGCGCGGCGGGCGCTCGTCGATCTGGGCCATGTAGATCAGCTTCAGGCGATGTCCGCCTGAGCCGCGACGCGTCCCGACGGGCGGCTGGCGCGCCTGGACGGCCTCCGCGAGGAAGCGGTTGAGCTCGGGGGTGGGGATGCGCCCGCTGACGCGGTCGCCGAGCGTGATCGCCTCGGTCAGCAGGCGCGCGACGTGGCGGCCTGTCTTGGCGCTCACCGTCAGCACCCGCGGGCGCAGGCGCAGCTTTTCGGCGACGCGCGCCCGCTCGTGCTCGAGGTCGATCCCGGTGCCGTCCGCGTCCTCCCCGCGCTCCTGCATGTCCCACTTGTTGAGCACGATCGCCGTCGCGCACCCTGTCTTCATCGCCAGCTCGGCGATGCGCAGGTCCTGCGCGGTGACGCCGTCGCCGGCGTCGCAGACGACGAGCGCGACGTCCGCGCGCTCGGCGGCTCGCCGCGAGCGCAGCGAGGTGTAGTACTCGACCGAGTCGGCGACCTTCGCCTGGCGGCGGATGCCGGCGGTGTCGACCAGTATCAGCCTGCGATCGCCGACCAGCAGCGGCGTGTCGATCGCGTCGCGTGTCGTGCCGGCGACGTCTGAGACGATCACCCGCTCCTCGCCGAGGAAGCGGTTGACCAGCGAGGACTTGCCGACGTTCGGCCTGCCGATCACGGCGAGGCGCACGGTGTCGTCCTCGACCTCCGAGTCGCCGGGGCCCAGCAGCTCGACGATGCGGTCGAGCAGATCGCCCGAGCCGAGGCCCTGAGCCGCCGACACCGCCAGCGGCTCGCCCAGGCCGAGGCGGTGGAACTCGGCCGCGAGCGGCATGTCGGCGACGCCGTCGCACTTGTTCGCCGCGACGATCGTCGGCAGCGACGCGCGACGCAGCAGGTCGGCCATCTCCTCGTCGCCCGCGCGCACGCCGGCGCGCGCGTCGACGACCAGCACCGCCACCTCGGCGTCGGCGATCCCCGCGCGCGCCTGCTCGCGGATCGAGCCCGCCAGCGGGTCCTCGTCGGCGAAGTCCACGCCGCCGGTGTCGATCAGCGTGAAGCGGCGCCCGTTCCACTCGCAGTCGAGCTCCTTGCGGTCGCGCGTGACCCCCGGGCGCTCGTGCACGACCGCCTCGCGGGTGCCCGTGAGGCGGTTGATGAGCGAGGACTTCCCCACGTTTGGATAGCCGACGACGGCGACCTTCATATGGCCAGTATGACCGGGCGGGAGCTGATTCCCGGAATCCGCGGCCCGCGACCGCAGCGGCTCACCGCTGCGTCGCGAGCGCCGCTATCCGCCGCACGACCTCCTCGACGCCGAGCCCGGTGGTGTCGAGCGTGACCGCGTCGGGCGCGGCCGTAAGCGGGCTGTGCGCCCGCGTGATGTCGCGCTCGTCGCGCATCGCCTGCTCGGCGAGCACCGTCTCGACGTCGGCGCCGATCTCGGCCGCGCGCCTGCGCGCCCGCTCGCGCGGGTCGGCCGTGAGGAAGACCTTCAGCTCGGCGTCGGGCGCGACAACCGTGCCGATGTCGCGCCCCTCCGCGACCCAGTCTCCGCGCGCGATCATCTCGCGCTGCTTGGCGACGAGCGCCTCGCGCACGGCCGGGTCGGCGGCGACGACGGAGGCTGCCTCGGAGACCGCGGGCGCTCGGATGTCCTGGCTGACGTCACGCCCATCGAGCAGCACCCGGGAGGGGGCTGCCTGCGAGACCTGCGTCGAAGCGCCCGGCGCGGGCTCAGGCGGAGCGCCCGGCGGCGCCTGCGCTGAGGCATCTGCGAACTCGATCGACAGCGCGCTGGCAAGCTCGCCGAGCGCACCGGGACGCTCTGGCAGCGTCCCCCCGCCCCGCTCGAGCGCGGCCAGCGCCACGCAGCGGTACATCGCGCCGCTGTCGAGGTAGGTGAAGCCGAGCTCGCGCGCGAGCGCGCGAGCGACGGTCGACTTGCCCGCGCCGGCGGGACCGTCGATCGCTACGAGCACAGGCTCGCGAGGTCGTCGACGAACCCCGGATAGGACACCGCGGCGGCGTCCATCCCGATCACCTCGACGCCCTCGCGCGATGCGAGCCCGGCGACGGCGCCCATCATCGCGAGGCGATGGTCGCCGCGGGCGTCGATCGCGCCGCCGCGCAGCCCGCCGGTGCCGCGCACGGCGAAGCCGTCGTCGGTGGCCTCGATCTCCGCCCCCAGGCCGCGCAGGCCCTCGACGACGCCGGCGATGCGGTCGGACTCCTTCACGCGCAGCTCCTGCGCGCCGCGCACGACCGTGTCGCCCTCGGCGAAGCAGCCGAGCAGCGCCACCAGCGGCAGCTCGTCGATCGCCAGCGGCACCTCGTCGGGCTCCACGACGGTGCCCTCGAGCGCGCCGTGCGCGACGTCGAGGTCGCTGACGGGCTCCTCCGCCTCCAGCTCGCCGGCCTCGCTCTCCAGGTCGCCGAGCACGATCCCGCGCATGCGGCGCACGATGCGCAGGAAGCCGGTGCGCGTCCAGTTGACGCCCACGTCGCCGATCAGCAGGCGCGAGCCGGGGACGAGCACGCCGGCGGTCACGAGGAACGCGGCTGAGCTCGGGTCGCCGGGGACGGTCACGCTCTCCAGCAGCAGCTCGTCGGCGTTGACGACGGTCACGTGCAGGCCGTTGCGATGGATCGAGACGCCGGCTCGCAGCAGCATCCGCTCGGTGTGGTCGCGGCTGCGCGCGGGCTCGCCGACGGTGGTCGCGCCGTCGGCGGTCAGCGCCGCCAGCAGGATGCACGACTTGACCTGGGCGCTCGCCACCGCCATCTCGTAGGAGATCGAGCGCAGGCGCGCGCCGCGGATGTGCAGCGGCGCGAAGCGCCCCTCGCGAGCCTCCAGGTCGGCGCCCATCTGGCGCAGCGGCTCGGCGATCCGGTCGACCGGGCGCCGGCGGATCGACTCGTCGCCGTCGAGCGTGAACGACCGTCCCTCCTGCGCGGCCAGCCAGCCGGGCAGCAGCCGCAGCAGCGTGCCGGCGTTGCCGACGTCGATCGGCCCGTCCGGTTCGCGCGCGTCGCGCAGGCCGGTGCCGCGCACGACGAGGTCCTCGCCGTGCACCTCCACGAGCGCCCCCAGCGCGCGCACCGCGTCGAGCGTCGAGTTCGTGTCCGCGGCGTGCAGGTAGCGCTCGATGCGCACCGGCTCGGAGGCCATCGCCCCGAGCAGCGCGGCGCGGTGGGAGATCGACTTGTCGGCCGGCGCGCGCAGCTCACCGGAAAGACCCTTCGCGGGCTCGAAGCGCATGTTCATCGCGTGTCCCTCATGCTCGCACGACGGGGAAGCCGAGGTCGGCGATCAGCTCCCGAGCGCGTCCCGCTTGCTCATCGCCAGCGATCCACAGCGCGACCACGCCCTGCCGGTTGTCCTGCGAGGGCGAGAGCACCATGTCGACGATGTTCACGCCGGCGCCGCCGAGCGCGAGCGCGATCTCGGCGATCACCCCCGGCTGGTTGGGCACCGACGCGCGCAGCTCGTGCACCGCGCCTCCGACGAGGTCCGCCCCGAGCAGCTTCTCGCGCTCGGCGCGCGCCCGCTCGTTCCACGCGCTCACCGCGCTCGCATCGCCCGCGGTCAGCCACGCGCGCACCTCGTGCAGGCGCCCTGTGAGCTCGTCGATGCCCGCGATCAGCGCGTCGCGGTTGGACATGTAGATGTCGGTCCAGATCGCGCTGTTGGCGCCGGCCACGCGGGTGGCGTCGCGGAAGCTCGGGCCGACCGCCGGCAGGCGCTCCGACTCCTCGCCGAGCAGGCTGGCGGCCTGCGCGACGAGCAGGTTGGCGAGCACGTGCGGCAGATGCGACACGCACGCCATCAGGCGGTCGTGCGTCTCCGCGTCGATCGCCGTCGGGCGGGCGCCGAAGCGGCTGAGCAGCCGGTGCAGGCGCTCGTACAGCACGCCGGCGGTGCTGCCTTTGGCGGGCGTCAGGTACCACGTGGCGCCGTCGAACAGGTCCTCGCGGGCGTGCTCGACGCCCGCGGTCTCCGCGCCGGCGAGCGGATGCCCGCCGACGAAGCGCTCGTCGGAGGCGGCGTCGGCGAGCACGCGCTTGGTCGAGCCGACATCCGTCACCACACAGTCTGGGCCGGCGCTGTCGAGCGCCTGCTTGACGGTCCTCAGCAGCTCGCCAACCGGAGCGGCGACGAACACGACCTGGGCGCCGGCGACGGCGCCGGTGATGTCATCGGCCTGCTCGTCGATCACCCCCAAGGCGAGGGCGCGGGCTCGCACGTCGGGGTCGGGATCGTAGCCGCGCACGCTTGCGCCGGCGCGCGTGCGCGCGGCCAGTCCGATCGAGCCGCCGATCAGCCCGACGCCGAGGACCGCTATCCGCATCCGCTCAGGGCTGCGCCGTCTGCGCTCGGGCAGCGTTGCGAGCGCGTACGGACTCTGCCAACCCCTCCAGCACCTCGACGGTCGTCTCCCAGCCGATGCACCCATCGGTGATCGACTGGCCGTAGCGAACCTCGCCGCCAGACGCCAGATCCTGGCGGCCAGCGACGAGAAACGACTCGAGCATCACGCCCACGATGGCGTCGTTGCCGCCCGCTATCTGACCGCCGACGTCAGCTGCCACGTGCGGCTGGCGTTCGGGGTCCTTGCCGCTGTTGTCGTGGCTGAGGTCGATCATCACGCGCATCGGCAGGTTCGCGCCGTCGAGTAGCCCCAGCGCCGTCGCGACGCTCGAGGCTTCGTAGTTGGGCTTGCCTTTTCCACCACGCAGGATGATGTGACAGTCAGAGTTGCCGCGCGTGTACAGGATTGCCGGCGTGCCGTTCGGATCGATGCCGGCAAACGCGTGTGGCTCCGCCGCGGCACGGACGGCGTCCACGGCCACCTGCACGTTGCCATCGGTGCGGTTCTTGAAGCCAACCGGCATCGACAGCCCCGAACCGAGCTGGCGGTGGATCTGGCTCTCGGTCGTGCGCGCGCCGATCGCCCCCCACGAGACGGCGTCGGCGATGTATTGCGGCGTGATCGGGTCGAGGAACTCACAGCCGACGGGTATGCCGGTGTCGAGCACACCGAGCAGCACGCGCCGCGCGAGGTGCAGTCCGGCGTTGACGTCGCCCGAGCCGTCGAGATGCGGGTCGTTGATCAAGCCCTTCCAGCCTGTCGTGGTCCGTGGCTTCTCGAAGTAGACGCGCATCGCGATCAGCAGCTCGCTGCTGAGATCGCGGGAGAGCTGTGCGAGCAGCGCCGCGTACTCGAGCGTCGCGTCGGGATCGTGCACGCTGCACGGCCCGACAACGGCGAGCAGCCGGGCATCGGCCCCGTCGAGGACGGCGCCGACCTCGCGGCGGCCGCGGATCACGACGTCCGCCTGTTTGCCGCTCAGAGGCAGCTGCTCGAGCAGCGCATCGGGCGCGAGCAACGGCACGACCCTTTCGATCCGGATATCGCGGACGTAGTCGGCCGGTCGCAGCTGGGCACCGGGTAGCTCAGGCAAGCGCCGGCTCCCTACCCGCGAGCGCCTTTCCCGCGAGCGCGGCCGCCCGCTCGACCATCTGGGCGTACTCGGCGAAGTCCTCCGCTTTCAGCGCCTGCGGCCCGTCGCAGATCGCCTCGTCCGGGTTCGGGTGCACCTCGACGATGATGCCGTCGGCGCCGACTGCGGCGGCGGCGAGCGACAACGGCAGCACGAGGTCGCGCCGTCCGGCCGCGTGGCTCGGGTCGACGATCACCGGCAGGTGCGAGAGCTCCTTGAGCACGGGCACGGCCATCAGGTCGAGCGTGAAGCGGTACGCGGTCTCGAACGTGCGGATGCCGCGCTCGCAGAGCATCACGCTGGGGTTGCCTTCCTTGAGGATGTACTCGGCCGCCATCAGCAGCTCGTCGAGCGTGGCGGCCAGTCCGCGCTTGAGCAGCACGGGACGCCCCGCGCGGCCGAGCTCGGACAGCAGCGGGTAGTTCTGCATGTTGCGCGCGCCGATCTGGATCACGTCGGCGACCTCGAGCACCGCATCCAGGTCGCCGATGTCCATCAGCTCGGTGACGATTGGCAGGCCCGTCTCGGCCTTCGCCTCGGCGAGCAGGCGCAGGCCCTCCTGGCCGAGTCCCTGGAACGCGTACGGGGAGGTGCGCGGCTTGTACGCGCCGCCGCGCAGCAGCGTCGCGCCGGCGTCGCGCACGACGCGCGCCGTCTGGAGCGTCTGCTCGCGCGACTCCACCGTGCACGGTCCGGCGATCAGCGCGAAGCTATCGCCGCCGACCTTGCGCCCGTCGATGTCGAGCACCGTGCGCTCGCCGTGGGTGATCTGGGCGGAGGCGAGCTTGTACGGCTTGAGGATCGGCACCACGCGGTCGACGCCGGGCTGGCCCTCCAGACCGAGGCTGGCGACGTTCGCGTCCTGCTCGACGTCGCCGATCGCACCGATCACGGTCACGCGCGCGCCCGCGCTGCGATGCGCACGCGCGCCCGCTCGCTCGATCTTGCTGACGACCGCCTCCACCTCCTCCTCGGTGGCGGTCTCTTTCATGACAATCATCATCGACTCATCCTTTCACTAACACCTGGGCATGTTAGAGGTGCCGGGTGGCCACCTCTCGATCGATCGTGAGGAGGACGCGGAGACGCCCTGTGGGCGGCGCTCGGCCCCACTTCAGGGACCCGGTGCGGCCGGGGGCACCCGCTCACGGACGGGCGCAGGCCGAAGCGCCTAGATAAATCGCCAGGTGCGATACGCGCACGAAGACGGCCGCGCTGCGATGGCGGGAGATGCTGATGCGTTTGCGCTCGTCGAAGCTGTCATAGGCCGTCTGCAGCTGTTTGTAGCAGACCGGCGGCGCGTAGTCGAGGAGTGGGAGACGATCCCCGTGCTCGCGAGGCCGGCGTCCGCGCCGCCGCCCTGAGCGCCTGGCAGGCGCTCAGCCCGCCTTCAGAACCTCGGCGAGCGCGTCGAGGAAGCGCGTGTTCTCCTCGGGCAGGCCGTAGGTGACGCGCAGCGCCGGCACCTCGCTGCCGAGCGCGCTGCCGCCGCGCACGAGCACGCCGCGCTCCTGCAGGCCGCGCATGACCGCCTGCTCGTCGCGGTCCTCGCCGAGCGCGAACCAGCAGAAGTTCGCCTCGGAGGCGGCGGGCTCGAGGCCGAGCGCGCGCAGGCGCTCGTCGACGGAGATGCGCTCGGCGACCGTCTTGATCACCCGCTCCTCGACCTCGTCCTGGTGGGCGAGCGCCTCGACGGCCGCGGCCTGGGCGAGCGCGTTGCAGAAGAACGGCTGGCGCACCTGGTCGAGCGCCCGCGGCAGCTCCTCCGAGCCGCACAGCGCGAAGCCGACGCGCAGGCCGCACAGGCCGTGGACCTTGGAGAAGGTGCGCAGCAGCACGAGGTTCGGGTGCGCGTCGAGCAGCTCCAGCGACGCGTCGGCGTCGTCGAGCGTGTTGAACTCGCAGTAGGCCTCGTCGAGGATCACGCACACCTGCGGCGGGACCTCGGCCAGGAAGCCGGCGATGTCCGCCAGCGGGACGGCCGTGCTGGTGGGGTTGTTGGGGTTGCACACGAGCACCAGCCGCGTGGCGACGGTGATCTCGCGCAGCATCGCCGGCAGGTCGTGACGCTGCTCGCCGTCGAGCGCGACCGTGATCGCGCGCGCGCCGGAGGCGGCCGCGAGGTGGGGATAGACCGAGAACGAAGGCCATGCGTACACGAGCTCCGCGCCCGGCTCCAGCAGCGCCTCGCCGGCGGCGAGCAGGATGTCGCACGAGCCGTTGCCGATCGCGATGCACGCGGCGGGCACGCCGTAGCGGTCGCCGAGCTTCTCGCGCAGCAGCGAGTTGGACGGGTCGGGGTAGCGGTTGAGCGTGCCCAGCTGCCGGTCGATCGCATCGCGCACCGCAGGCAGCGGCGGGTACGGCGACTCGTTGCTGGCAAGCCGCACGAGCGGCTCCTGCTGGGCATAGCCCCCGGCCGCGGGGTAGACGGGGATGCGCCTGATGCGCTCTGAGAACTCGAGTGACACGCGCTTATTGTGCCGACTGCAGGTCGGCGCGCAGCTCGCGGGCATCCCCCAGGTAGACGTGCGCGGGCTCGTGCTCGTCGTCCGCGTGGTAGTGGATCAGCACCCTGATCACGCGCGGCATCGACTGCGGCACGGGGATCTCCTGTGCGCACAGCAGCGGCACGCGCTCGAAGCCGAGCGCGCGGGCGGCGACCGCAGGGAACTCCGCGTTGAGATCCCTGGTGGCGGTGAAGATGCAGCTGACGACGCTCGCCGGCTCGAGCGCGTTGCGCTCCATGATCTCGCCCATCAGCTGGGCGGTCGCCTCGAGGATGTACCGGGAGTCGTTGCGCTCGACGCTGACGGCGCCGCGCAGTGCGAACAGTCGCATGGCGCGCGATTCTGTCAGAGCGTGAGCGCGCGCAGACGCTCGACCTCGGCGTCGGTCAGGCGCCGATGCGCGCCGGGAGCCAGCCCGTCGAGCGCCAGCGGGCCGAAGCCGACGCGCTCGAGCTCGAGCACCGGGTGACCGACCGCCTGGCACATCCTGCGCACCTGGCGGTTGCGGCCCTCGTGGATCGTCAGCTCGAGCACGTTCGAGCCCGCCCCTCCCACGCGGCGCACGCGGGCGGGCGCGGTGGGACCGTCCTCGAGCTGTACGCCCTCGCGCAGGGCGCGCAGCGCGTCCCTGGCGATCGGCGCCCCGCCAAGCCGCGCGCGGTAGGTCTTGGGCACCTCGAAGCGCGGGTGGGTCAGCCGGTTGGCGAGCTCGCCGTCGTTGGTGAGCAGGATCAGCCCCGAGCTGTCGACGTCCAGCCGGCCGACGGGATAAAGCCGCAGCCCGCCCGCGGGCACCAGTTGGATGACGGTGCGCCGCCCGTGCGTGTCGCGCGCCGTGGAGACCACGCCGACGGGCTTGTTCACCGCGTACAGCACGCGCGGCTCCGGCCCGCTCAGCGGCTGCCCGTCGAGCGCCACGCCGCTGTCCTCGTCCACGTCGCGAGCGGGGTCGGTGACGATCTCGCCGCCCACGCTCACGCGCCCCGCCGCGATCAGCGTCTCGGCGGAGCGCCGCGAGGCGACGCCCGCATGCGCGAGGTACTTGGCTAGGCGCATGTCGCGGCGGCCGGGACGGAGCTCATCTGCTGCAACCATAGGAGGCACACGGCCGCCGCCGCACCCAGCCCCCGGGCATCCCGATCATGGACCTCCAATCGCTCGACCAGACGCTCGCCGACCACGGCGAGCCGCGCTTTCGCGCCCGCCAGGTGTGGTCGTGGACGGCGCGTGGCGCCGGCGGCTACGAGCAGATGACCGACCTCCCGGCTGGGCTGCGCGAGGCGCTCGCGCGCGAGCTGCCGTTCTCGACGCTCAGCCTCCGCGAGGAGGCGCGCTCGCGCGACGGGACCGTCAAGGCGCTGTTCGACACCGCCGACGGGCGGCCGCTGGAGGCGGTGCTGATGCGCTACCAGGACAAGCGCCGCTCGATCTGCGTCTCCTCGCAGTCGGGCTGTCCGCTGACGTGCACGTTCTGCGCCACCGGCGCGATGCGCTTCGCGCGCAACCTCACCGCGTCGGAGATCCTCGACCAGGCGCTGCACTTCCGCCGCATCGAACCGATCGACCACTGCGTGTTCATGGGCATGGGCGAGCCGATGCTCAACCTCGACAACGTGCTCGCCGCGTGCGAGCGCCTGCCCGACATAGGCGTCACGCACAGGCGCACGACCATCTCCACGGTCGGCTGGATCCCCGGCATCGAACGGCTCGCCGAGTGCGACATGCCGATCCGCCTCGCGCTGTCGCTGCACGCCGCCGACGAAGCGCTGCGCTCGGAGCTGATGCCCGTCAACGAGCGCTACCCGCTGCGCGAGGTGATCGACGCGTGCCGCGCGTTCTACGCGCGCAAGCGCAGGCGCGTGTTCGTCGAGTACGTGATGCTCGCCGGCGTCAACGACCGCTACGAGCAGGCGCTCGCGCTCGCCGACGCGCTCTCCGGCGGGCGCGCGGGGGCGCCGCCGATCTTCAAGGTCAACCTGATCCCGTACAACCCCACCGCCGCCGGCGGCTACCAGGGGTCCAGCCGCGAGTCGATCGCCGCGTTCCGGGCCGCGCTGGAGTCGCGCGGCGTACCGGTGACCGTGCGCCTGACCCGCGGGCGGGACATCGCCGCCGCCTGCGGCCAGCTCGCTGCCAGCGCAGCCGCGTAGACACGACGAGGTAGCGAAATACCATACTTTTTCGCGCGTCCGGCAGCGAAAATGTATAGAGAATCGCTGGCAGCCCAGCGTGAAAGGCGCTCTACGCCCCTCCACCCGCCCGAGCCTCGCCCGCCCGCAGCAGCCGCTCCCGCAGCTCGGCCTGCTCCTCGGGGGTCGGGTCCCAGCGGGCGATGTCGGGGAGCTCGTCGAGGCTGCGCAGCCCGAACAGCTTGAGGAACTGGGTGGTGGTGCGGTACATGACGGCGCCGAACTGGGAGTGGCCGGCCTCCTCGATCAGGCCGCGGTCGAGCAGCGT